>Ga0172368_10008537_pt1 | contig 10417 bp, 9 predicted proteins | sample Lak11m_FD_114540 | JGI IMG/M metagenome (GOLD analysis project Ga0172368, IMG submission 114540) | Freshwater microbial communities from Kabuno Bay, South-Kivu, Congo - kab_022012_11m | ecosystem: Environmental > Aquatic > Freshwater > Lake | place: Democratic Republic of the Congo: South-Kivu...
CTAATCAAAATCTACCTGAACCGGTTTATAAAATTAGATTAGCTATTTCGAAAGATGGTAAAAGTTGGGAAAAAATTGGAAGGAATTTAATCCCTAACAGCCTTGAAGAGAATGAAGCACAGGCAAGTCCAGATGTTATTTATTATAAAGAAAAATATCATATGTTTTTTTGTTATAGATATAGTCTTGGTTTTAGAAGTAAAGAACGTGGTTATCGAATTGGATATGCACAATCAGATGATTTAATCAATTGGACTAGAAATGATGACTTTGCTGGAATAAATGTTTCAAATAGTGGATGGGATTCTGAGATGGTTGCATACCCACATGTATTTGAATTGGATGGTTCACTTTATATGATGTATCTCGGTAATGAAGTTGGTCGTTATGGTTTTGGTTTAGCTGTTTTAGAAAAGGAGAAAGAATTAAAATGAAATGGGAAAAAATGGGATTAATTTTTACTCCTCAAGACTATAACTTGCCAAACAATTGTAAAGACTTTGCACAATCACCACAAGTTCTATCATTAGAAGGTCTTAATAGGGTGTTTTTTTCTACTCGCGAAGTTGACAATAAAAGAAAATTCCTCAGTCACATAGCTTATGTTGATTTTAGCAAAGATTTTAGTAAAGTATTATGTGTTGCTGAAAAAAAGGTTATTGAGTTAGGTGGCTTGGGGACATACGATGAGCATGGTATTTTTCCATTAAATGTATTAGACGATGGAGAGAGAGTACTTGGATTTATCGGTGGATGGTCACGTCGTATTTCAGTATCGGTTGAAACATCAATTGGTATAGCGATTAGTTATGATAAAGGGATCACCTTTAAAAGATATGGAAAAGGTCCAGTTATTACTTCATCTTTGGAAGAACCATTTTTAGTGGGTGATCCATTCGTCCAAAAGTATAATGGTTTATATCATATGTGGTATATTTACGGCGTAAGGTGGATCGAAAGTGAATCTGAAATAGAACCACAAAGGGTTTACAAAATTGGTCACGCATTCTCGCTTGATGCAATTAGTTGGACAAAAACAAATCGTCAGTTAATAACTGATGTATTAAATGAAAATGAATGTCAGGCATTACCTACTGTTGGTTTCTGGGATGATAAATATCATATGCTTTTTTGCTATCGAGAAGCAATAGGTTTTAGAAAAAATAAACATTCGTCTTATAGAATTGGATATGCATATTCTCATGATCTAATTCATTGGACGAGGAATGATAGCTTAGCAGGTATTGATGTCTCTGATGAGGGATGGGATTCTGATATGCAATGTTATCCCCATATATTTATTCAAGGTAAGGATGTTTACCTACTTTATAATGGTAATTCATTTGGCAAATTTGGTTTTGGTATTGCAAAATTAGAGAAATAGGAAATTATTATGTTAATATATGATATTAACAAATCTACAGAATCAGAAGTATTTGTTCATTTAAATAAGTGTAAAAATACTTTTATTCCACCGCTTGACAGTACAGTCGATATTAAAGTTTATTCTAAAAAACTATATGATTTTAGTATTAGATTTGAGGCTTGGGATCAAAATGAATTAGTTGGATTAATTGCTGCATATTTCAATGATGAAAAGTTTTATAAAGGTTTTATAACAAATGTAAGTGTTTTAGATTCTTATAGGGGAAAGGGAATCGCACAAAGTCTAATTGAAAATTGTATCAGGTATGCTAAAAAATATCAATTTTCTAGAATTGAACTTGAGGTATATAATAAGAATATTGCAGCTATTTCGTTGTATAAAAAGTATGGTTTTCAAATTGTTGAACAAATCAAAGATATCATAAAAATGCAGTTTGTTTGAAAAAATAAGGAGTTTTTTATGTTGAATAGAGATTACAATAGAGAGTTTAAAGACACAGAGGATCATAAGTATGCGTATAATTTTGATTTTGATGTAATGCATCATTATATGCTCAAGTCATTTATCCCATTTTTTAGAGGGGTCAATATGTTAGAGCTTGGTTGTTATAAAGGTGACTTTACAAAAAGATTATCGCCTTATTTTAATGATATAACTTGTGTCGAAGCTTCAGAAGAAGCATTGAATGTTGCAAAAAATCAGATAAAAAATGGAGTTAAATTTTATCACGATGTTTTTGAAAAGGTATCTCTCCCCGAAAAATATGACAATATATTACTAACTCATGTACTCGAACATTTAGACGATCCTATATCGGTATTAAAAAGGATTAATGATGAATGGTTATCGGAAAGGGGTAGATTTTTTCTTGTTTGCCCAAACGCTAACGCTCCATCAAGGCAAATCGCTGTAAAGATGGGTTTAATATCGCACAATTCAGCAGTTACAAAAGCGGAAGAAGAACATGGACATAGAATAACATATACACTTGATACACTTGAAAGGGATGCTCGTAAAGCAGGATTAAAAATTATACATAGATCCGGGATTTTCTTCAAAGCACTTGCAAATTTTCAATGGGATAAAATATTAAAAACTGATATTATTTCGAAAGAATACTTAGATGGATGTTATCAGCTGGGGCAAATTTATCCTGACCTTTGTTCAAGTATTTTTCTACTTTGTGAAAAAGGTGAAAAATAATGCAAGAACCTCTTCTATCTGTTTGTTTGATTACATACAACCATGTAAAATATATTCGTGAAGCAATTGATGGTGTATTAATGCAGAAAGTCAATTTCACATGGGAATTAATTATAGCAGATGATTTTTCCACTGATGGAACTCGAGAATTAGTATTAGAATATAAAAAAAAGTTTCCGGAATTTATTAAACTAATCTTTCAAGAGAGTAATGTCGGGGCCGCTCTAAACTGGATCGATTTAATCACATATCCTAAATCAAAATATATTGCATATTGTGAAGGAGACGATTATTGGACAGACCCATATAAGCTTCAAAAACAAGTAGATTTTATGGAAAGTAACGTTGATTATGTAATTTGTTTTCATAAAGTGAAGATATTATATGATTCAAATTTAAGAGAGGATTTTTTAACGAAGGTACCTGCCAGAACTACTACCACTGTTGACCTGTTAAACGGAAATTATATTCATACTTGTTCGCTCACATTTCGAAAGCCATTTGGTCTATTTCCACCATCTTATTTTGATAAACTACCAATCGGTGATTATCCTTTAATATTATATCTTTCAAAATTTGGTAAAATATTTTGCTTAGATGATTTAATGGCTGTATATCGAGTGCATAAAGGTGGAGTATGGTCAGAGAAAAATTATTGGACTTATAGGGATTTTCGAAGAAGGGAAATATTAACGGCAAGGACAATATTTACGATTAGTTTTCATCATAAGTTATGTTTTGCGATTATACTGATTTTTAAATCATTCAGGATTTATATTTCTAGTACTTTAAAATATTTTTTTAACACTATAAAATATTCTATTAAATGATATTATTAGGCATAGTCTTAGTCATATTGTTTATTACTATTACTGTTATTAATTATAAACAATCTGTTGTTTTTTATATTTTACTACGTTTTTTATTACTTGACAGTTTTTATTTAATTGATATTACACCTTTCCCTTTAATCAGTATCAATAGAATACTTTTGTCAATATTATTAATTAGAACTATTGCGTACTTAAATTCAAAAAAATATATTAATATATGGTCTTTTCCTCTTAACAATACTATTCTGAAATTTGTCGCTCTACTATTCATCGTTAGTCTTTTTGCTTATGGGTCAATTATTAATAGCGTCTTGTATTTAATTAATATAATATTTGAACAATTTTTTATTATGTACGTTATTTGGATTAGCCTTAAAAATAAACAAGAAGTTTTCCAGCTGTTAAATTATATTTATATATTATTCTTTTTCATTACTGTTTATGGGATATTTACATGGGTATTTAGTACAAATCCATTCATAGACTTTTTCTCAGATACTTCTCGCGAATTGATTTTTGTTTATGATTCTGAGGTTAGAAGTGGGTCGAATAGAATTCAATCCGTCTTTTCCCATCCAATTGCCTTTGGCGGGATTCTTTCGATAATTGGTACATTTGTTTTAAATTCAATTATTAATTATAAGACTAAATTAAAATTATTTTTATATTGTTTTTGGGGTATAATCGTACTTAACTTGATTTTAACTAATTCGAGGACACCTATATTAGCATTTATTTTCAGTATCCTAATTTATTTTATAGGATTGATATTTTCTAGAGAAAAATCAAAAAGTATTATAATTCTATTATCTTTCATTATATTATTATTTTTTTTATCTCCTATAATTTCTAAATATTCAAATACCTTATATAGTGCGATATATTTTTACGATGATTCTTATTCAACCGAAGTTGGAGGCAGTACATTCAGCGGAAGATTAATTCAGATTGCGATTGCATTGGAGATGTTTATTAAAGAACCTTTATTTGGGTATGGTTTAACCCACATCCGAGAATTAATTTTAAGTAGGAAAAGTTTTGGATTGCTTGGCGCAGAAAGCTTTCTTATAAAAATGTTAATTAATCTTGGCGTAATTGGATCAATCGGATACATAATTTTATTTACAAAAATAATTATGGAATTTAAAAATTTTTTTGACTTAAAAGATAAATATTATAATTCTGTATTATTGGTTTTTTTAGCAATTATACCTGGGTATTTGTTTTTCATTTTTGCAACTGGTGATTTAGACACATTTCCATATTTTTTTATTTTTATTGGTATTGGGATTAGACTTAAATATATCATATTAAATGAAAACTAAAATAGCAATAGTAATAATTCATTATAAAAATATAAAAGATACGTTTGAATGTCTATCTTCATTAAATATTACTTCAAATAGTATATCTGTATATATCGTTGATAATGGTAATGAATTTATCGATGAATCAAAACTTAGTACATTTAATTATTACATTAAATATATCAGGTCAAATATTAATTTAGGATTTGCAGCAGCAAATAATTTAGCTATTTCAAATATTGAACTTCAACAATATAAGTATATCATGTTCTTGAATAATGATACAGTGTTAATAGAAAATTTTTTCCCGAATGCGCTGAAGGTATTTGACGAGCATGAGAGGATTGGAATAATAGGAATTCCTAATTATTATTACCAAAAGCCTTATGATATCTGGCAAGCAGGGGCTAATATTAACTTCAAAAAAGGAAAAGTTAACTTGATTTCATATATAAATTTTAATAATCCTTTTACAGAAGTTGATTATGTTCCAGGTTCAAGTCTTTTAATTCGTTGTGATTTATTAAATCCTAACAAATTATTCGATGAAAGATTTTTTTTTTACTGGGAAGAAGTAGACGTATGTATTAATGTGAAGAAAAAAGGTTATAAAGTAGTATTTCTAAATCAATCAAAGCTATTACACAAAGTAAATAAATCTTCAAATAAATATATCAGTAATTACTTTTACATTAGAAATAAATTGTATTTTTTTAAAAAAAATAAGTTAAATCATTATTATTTTATAAAAATCTTAAGCTATGAAATTATCAAGCAATTATTAAAATCTATTTTTTATATTTTATATGGGGATTATATTATGTTAAAGTCTACCATATTGGCTTTTATAGACTTTTTTAGAGGTAAGCTATTTAGTGGTAGCTTGAATAAATTATTAAAAAAATAAACAAATTTAAATAGCTATAAGAAAGACATTTTTTGATTACATATATAAATTTTGTCTATTTATATTTTAATAATTCTCATAGTTTATCCTCTAAAAAATTAATCTATTTTGCATTAGTTAATTAATTCTGATTTCAGTGTGTAAAAATATTATCAAAAGATTCAAGATTATTATTTTTTATTAATTTTAGATATAATATTTACTTTGATAATTTAAATTTTATTTAATAACAATCATAATAACATAAAAAATTAAGGAAACAATTTCCATTATATAAAAATTTATGTTAAAATTAGCTTATATAAGTCCGCTTGGTTATTCTGGTTTAGCAATGTATGATCATTCTTTATGTTATGAACTAGCTATATCGGGTATCGATGTTTATTGTTTTACATCTGATCCAAATATTATTGAAAATACAAAATTTAACTATAAAAGAATTAAAATTTTTAAACATCAAAAAAAGACAAAAAATAAATTTATAAAATTACTATTATATTTTTATTCATATATTTTGTTATGTAGAAAAATATCAATAATTAAAATAGATTTATTGCATTTCCAAATTTTTGAATTTTACCCAATAGATTTTTTATTCTTATTTTATTTTAAAATTAAAAATAAAAAAATAATCCATACTGTACATGATATTAATCCAATAAAAAAAATACCTTTTAAGGAATATTTCTTAAAAAAAATTTATAATTTAGTAGATATTATTATATTGCATAAGAAAGCGAACAAAATTGAATTTATTAAAAAAAATGGGAATAGGATTTTTGATAAAATATATATCATTCCTCATGGTGGCTATGATAAATTTGTAAATAATGCCCAAAATAAGACTGAGGCACGGATAAAAAATGGGTATCATATATCTGATTTTATTATAGGATTTATTGGGAATATTCAGTCTAATAAAAATATTGAACTGCTAATAGAGAGTATCCCCTACTTTAAAGATGGAGTTAAAGTATTTATTGCTGGTAAACCAGAATCCAATAGTTATGGTAATAAAATCAAAGAGAAAATGGAATCCCTAAATAATAAAAATATTAATTGTAGACTTGGTTTTATACCACAGGAGCTGATTTTTGAGCATTACCAGATATGTGATTTATTAATATTACCCTATATCGAAATTACCGAAAGTGGTGTATTATTATTTGCAAAAACTTTGAAAATACCAGTAGTGACATCAAATCTTCCATCTTTTCAAGAATCAATTATCGATGGTGAAACAGGTTTCATACTTAAAGAAAATAATATTTCTTATCTTGTAAATATAATAAATTATCTTTATGAAAATCCAAAGGTTTTGGATAAAATAAGACAAAATATTGGTAATGAATCACTAAGTTGGGATAAAATTGCAATCCTTACTAAAAGTGTCTACGAAAAATTATTGAAAAATTAGCTATTGGCTATTTTTACTGGTTTTAATATAATAAAATGATAAATTTATAGTAATTAAGTATAATTTTTATTGTAATGTTATTGTGTTAAAAGTAAAGTTGTTTTTCTTCTTAAAATTCATTTCTTAAATTTATTGAAATTCTAAAGATGTAAATATTGTTACAGAATAGAGCTGAATATTAGAATTATTTTATTCCTTTAAGGGTATTAAAAGATTTTAATGTGTTTAAGAAATTGACTAATAATTTATATTATATTTTGATGTACAATTGCTATAAAAAAAATGTAAGAAAGTTTCTTTAAGTGCAAGTCTATTAATGAGCATAGAATTATATTTTAATGAGTTTATGAATTTGTAAATATATATCGACTATTACATTTTTTCATGTCAAATTCTAATGAATAAGTCAATTGATAATTGGGTTTACTAAAGAAAACTAATTCACATACCAAATTTTATTTGGTCAAATGCAATTAATAATAATCAATTCAATTATGATTTTAAACTATACTTTTGGAAGAATTTAAAAAGTAAAATTATTTGAAATTTCAGTTATGTTATCTAAAGCATTTATGAATATTAATTTTAAATTCGCTGGTCTTTTGATAGTACTATTAATTTAAATAATATCGTTTTGCCCATTAATTAAGAACTTATTGGTTTTAAAACAATTAGAGAGTTATTAAGTTTAATTGAGAATTCATTTTTTTTACAATCATGCCTTAATTATTGTTTGAAAATTACCCTTTTCAATCCTTTAATCATTCGCTAAAGAAATCCTGTTTAGCTCAAATAAATTTGGATTAAGAGAGTAAGTCGATTTTAACGAAGAATGTGGTTATACTCTATCTAAATAATTTCGATGGATTTGTTAAAAAAATTAGTATGCAATTTCAAATAGGAGATTTTAGAATTTGAAAAGCAGATGTGCTTTTAATTAAGTGGATTCAAATAAACAGAGATTTTTTATAACCAAATAGTTAATTTATTCCATAAACTAATTTTAAATAGAAAGGTAATTCATGGATCTAACAATAATTTCAACTTATAGATGCAACTCCAAATGTTCAATGTGCAATATTTGGAAATACCCAACTGACCCGAGAGAAGAAATTACTCTTCAAACATTATCAAAACTACCAAACGGATTTGATAATTTAAATATTACAGGTGGCGAACCAACTTTAAGAAAAGATTTAGTTGATATCTGCGATGTTCTTTATCCGAAAGCCAGAATACTTGAGATTAGTTCGAATGGTTTGCATGCCGAACGTTTATTACCAATTATTAAGAAATACCCTAATTGTAAAGTGCGATTTAGTCTTGAAGGATTTGATGTAACAAATAATATAATTCGAGGGGAAGAAGACGGCTTTAACATAAAAGTAGCAGGATTAAAGATGCTGCAGGAAGCAGGAGGAAATGATTTAGGCTTTGGAGCTGTAATACAAGATGATAACGTAAAAGAATTAGTCGATTTATATAAATTTGCAATTAATAATAATTTTGAATTTGCAACATCTGCATTACATAATGCATTTCAATTTCATAAGGGAGACAATTATCCTTATAACAGAATTGAGGTTGCACGCAATGTTGAGAGAATAATAATTGAAATGCTTAAAACGTATAATATTAAAAATTGGTTTAGAGCATATTTAAATTTAGGACTTATTGAAAAAATACTTGGACACGACCGATTGATTAAATGTACTGCTGGAGAGGATTTTATCTTTATAGATCCATGGAGTGATGTCTATCTTTGCAACGTAAGAAATGATTTGCTGGCAGGCAACTTATTAAAGCAAAGTTGGCAAGAAATTAAAGAAAGTGAAATTTATAAAAAGAAAGTTAATGATGTACATGCATGTAAACAGAATTGTTGGATGGTAACAACAGCGCGAACAGCGATGCGGAGTAATTTGCATCCATCATTGCCTAAAATACAAGTACTAAAATGGGTAGTAAAGAACAAAATCAAAGTTATGACCGGCAAAGATATTTGTTTTGATGGATACATTAATTACCAGAAAATTCATATTGATAGTTCAGTAAAAAAAAGAGAAAGTTATTTACACTCAAATGTAGTTAAACGCACTATTACAAAAGCGGCAGATCAGCACTACTCACAATTCAAATTTTATGACAACAAATAAAAAAATAGCAGTATTTGGAGTAAAGACTGTCCCCTATACAGGCGGCATTGAAAATGTTGTAGAAAATACGACACCTTATCTTTCTAACTATGAGGTTGTTGTCTATGTTAGGAAGAAATACTACACTGGCGAAAAATTAAATAATGTAAAAACGGTTTGTCTCCCTCATTTATCTGGCAAAACAACAGAAGCAGTATCGCATACGTTATTAGCATTAATTCATGCATTATTTATTGAAAAAGCAAATATATTTTTTTTCCATGCGGTTGTTTTAGGTATTTTTACTCCAATCCCTAGATTGTTTGGTAAAAAAGTAATCCTTCAAACACATGGATTAGATTTTAAAAGAGAGAAATGGAATAATATTGGTAAAAAACTGATTCATTTATCTACGTTTCTTGCCATAAAAATTCCCCACCGTACAATTTGTGTAGGCAAAACGGATCAAAAATATTTTTTGCAAAGATACCACAAAAAATTAACTATTGTGAGAAATGGCGTTTCTATTCCTGACTATTCTTATACTGAAGAATTTTTTATCAAATATAATTTGACACCTAAAAATTATTTTTTATTTATGGCGAGACTTGTTCCTGAAAAAGGAGCGCACTTAGTAATTGATGCCTACAAAAAAATTATAACAGATAAAAAATATTGTAAAATTAAATTAGTCATTGCTGGAGATACGAACTATTTTGATGAATATTACTATAATATAAAAAATGCACAAAATGATAAAATAATTTTTACTGGGTTCATAAAGGGAAATGAAAAGTATTCATTATTACAGCATGCGTTATGTTTTGTACAGCCCTCGACAATAGAAGGAATGTCGACCGGTATTTTAGAAGCTATGGCAATGGGAGTTCCACCTTTAGTATCGGATATACAAGAAAACTTGGATGTGGTGAAAGATTTTGGTTATACTTTTCGTTCATGTTGTGTTGACGATTTATATAAAAAGCTAGTTCTTGTATTAGAAAATCATTATATATATAAAAATAAGGAGATGATGGAATTCACACGAAACAACTATACATGGGAAAAAACTGTAAATGAACTTGAAAAAGAATTGGATAAATTGTGATCTGGCGTTCATCATTTCATAGAAGAGTAGCACAAATATTGGACTTTTTTACGCCATTAGTTGGGTATGTACTATCTTATTATATTTGGTATTTAATTTATAATTTTAGTTCTTTAAAAA
>Ga0172368_10008539_pt1 | contig 10415 bp, 8 predicted proteins | sample Lak11m_FD_114540 | JGI IMG/M metagenome (GOLD analysis project Ga0172368, IMG submission 114540) | Freshwater microbial communities from Kabuno Bay, South-Kivu, Congo - kab_022012_11m | ecosystem: Environmental > Aquatic > Freshwater > Lake | place: Democratic Republic of the Congo: South-Kivu...
ATTTCTTCGCACCCAAAGCCAGTACTGGCACTGGTGTTGCAGCAGTGATTTCTTTAAAGCGCTTCCCAGTATAAAAGGTTTTTACCACATCCGCGCCCAGCTCGGCGATGATACGGCAACCAATAAAGATTTCATCCTGCAGCTGTTCAGGTGGGAAATCGTCGCCACCAGTTGGGTAGACTTCCCCGATCAACGGGATACCCAGCGCGCGTTTCTGCGATACACATGCCGAAAACACTTCCACATTTCGCGCATCTTCCATTTCATCCGGGTTCTTCAGGCTCAGGCTGCCTATAACAAGATCTGCACCCTGCGCAATCGCTTCGCCCACAGAGACCATGGGCACGCTGTGTGAGTGTTTGTATTTCCATTGAGCGGCATAATTGGACCCCCAATTAAGACGGACAATGCAGGCTGGCGCACCGCGTCTGGAGAAGACTGACTGGCAGTGAGCTGGCATTCCCGGAGCCATTAAAATTGCATCCGCATTTGATACCTTGTCGATCACCGACGGGAGATTGATCATCCCTGCCAGAGGGCCAAAATAAAGACCATGGTCCACGGCCACGATTACCGCGTTCTTTCCTTCTGAAAATAATCTTGCCAATCGGATTGATTCACCAGCTGCTGCCATAACATACTCCTTTTTCTTTTCTTGATCACTTTATGAAGAATAGTGATGATTTTGAATACAGGCGTAAGAACCTGTGCGGATTCAGCCTTTGATGCCACTGCTAAGAGAAATACCCTCAACCAGGTACTTTTGTGTAAATAAGAAAATCAGTGCAGCTGGTATGATATTTAACAGGGCAGCTGCCATCAAAAGATTCCACTCCGTGCCATGCATCCCTTTGAAAAGAGAGATTCCAACCGGCATGGTCATTAATTCCATTTTATTCAGATAGATCAACGGTGATAGCAGATCATTCCAATAATTCGTAAAACTCAAGGTCGCCAGGGCAATCAACGCTGGCTTGGAATTTGGCAGGATAATCTCCCAGAAGATCTGCCAGGGATTCGCGCCATCCACCCGCGCCGCATCTTCAAGTTCGTTGGGCAGTGTCATAAAGTACTGGCGCATCAGGAAAATACCAAACGCACCCCCCAAAAAAGATGGGAAAATCAGGGCATTATGCGAATTGACCCAACCGATATTCTTCATGATGATGAAAATCGGGATCATCACTACCTGGTAAGGCACCATCATGGTGGCAAGAATGACTAGAAAGATCGTGTTTCGCGCGAAAAATTTCATCCTCGCAATGGCATAACCTGCCATCGTGCAGGAAATCACCTGCCCAAGAGTTGAAAGGATTGCCACTTTCAGGCTATTGAACATCATATTTGCAAATGGCACAATTTCAAATACATTCGTGAAATTCTGCAAAGAAAAATAAGGTGGGATCCACATGGGTGGAATTAAAAAGGTGTCACGATATTTCTTGAATGCGGTGGAAACCATCCACATCATTGGGAGCATCATGATGATTGCTGCTACGATCAACAATCCATAGACTGCGATATTGACAAGGATTTTGGACCTGTCAAGTTTGGCTATTGATTCTGTCGCCATTTTTCCTCTTTATTGATAAAAGACCCAGCGGCCCTGAGTCTTCCATTGCACCATAACAATCAACAGGGTAATGAAAAACATGGCATACGCCATAGCCGACGCGTACCCCATACGCAATTGCTGAAAACCAGTCTGGTAAATGTAATAAACCAATGTGATCGTCGCATTCTGTGGTCCCCCTTTGGTCAATACCCAGGTCTGGTCAAAAACCTGGAATGACGAGATCAAGGAAATCACTAGCACAAAAAAAATAGTGGGGGTCAACATTGGGAGTGTAATATGGAAAAACTCCCGGATTTTCGTTGCTCCATCGATACGAGCTGCCTCGTATAGCTCTTGTTGAATTCCCTGCAACCCAGCTAGGAAGAGCACCATGTTATAGCCAAGGCCCTTCCAGATACTGATCCCAATAATGGCGGGCATCGCCATGTTTATATCCGTCAACCAACCGCTTTTCGGCAGGTGAAGCAACTGCAGCAAATAATTAAGCAAACCGATATAAGGATCCATCATCAAACCCCACAACAGGGCGGTTGCTACAGTGGATGAGATCACCGGGATTAGGAAAATTGTCCTGAAAAATCCCATCCCCTTCATGGCCCGGTTTAATGCCATTGCCAACCCCAGAGACAAAGCCATTCCAACCGGCACGCTAACGGCTGTGAAGTAAATCGTATTCCAGAGAGCACGCCAGAAGATTCCATCATTGACAAGCGCAATCACGTTTCTTAATCCAACAAAATTGGCCGCCCCCAATGCGTCCCAATCTGTAAAGCTCAAGAAAAAACTCGCAATAATCGGGAAAATCGTCAGTCCAACCAATCCTAATAATGCCGGGGACAGAAAAAAATACGCCCACAAATTTTCTTTCCGGATATGTTCGGGAATTGGCTTGCGAGAACCTGATATTTTCTTAAACATTATTTAATCCCTGTTAGGGAAAATCGTTCTGGCATGTTTGGATGCAGCCAGCTAGCTGGTGGAAGGGTGGGACTGATCGGAACCAGCCCACCCTTGACGATGTATTAACTGCCGTACTTGGCTTTGGCATCCTTGAGCAAGCTGTTCAATTTATCAGCAATACTCTTGCAGGTCGCGGCTACATCCGCGCCTTTCCAAACTGCGTCAAGCTGGTTGTCAACTTCAACCATCCAGGTGTTTTCATCAATCAAGCCAAACTGCACTGTATCCGTGTATTTTTCCATCATGGTTAATTGCACATCCGGATGTCCGAGTTTTGAAAGCCATTCAGCCTTGTAGGTCTGTTCGGCAGCCGTCTTTTTGGCCGGGATTTCCACAGCAGTTGCCAGGGTTTTCTGCCCATCATCCGACAGACAAACATTGTTGACCAATTCCCACGATTCTTTGGGGTGCTTGGTGCTCTTAAAAATCACAAAAGCATTCGCCTGACCGACACCCATCGGGGTTCCGAGCTTGGTACTGTGCGGTGAGAGGGCATTATCAAACTTGAAATCCTTGATACCTGAGCTTGGGTCCAAGTAAGTCTGGGTATTCCAACTGCCACCCAGCAACATTGCCATGCTTCCTGCCATGAATTGCACATCAGCGCCGTTCACCGCCAGCCCGCTGTTTGGCGGCTGCACCGGGCTGACTTTGTGCTTGAAATAAAGATCGGCGAATTTTTGGACTGCTTCGATGGCTTCGGGGGAGTCGAAATTAGACTTTGTAAAATCCTGCTGGTCCCATGGATGTACGCCAAACATCGCCATCGCCTGATACCAGGGTTCCCAACCGACACCCAGCCCCCACTGCGTTGTATTGTCGCCGCTGCTCTTGGTCAAAGCCTTGGCTGTTTCAACCATCTTCTCATAAGTCCAGGTCTCGTCTGGATAAGGGATACTGTCCTTGTCGAACAGATCCTTGTTGTACCAAAGAACATCGGAATCAAAAGTGAGCGGTACGGAATAATGATGCTGATCCTTACCAAACTGGAGGCCTACCCAGCCACCCGGGTACCATTCGCTCTTGGTAACGTTGCTGGATTTCATAAAATCTTCCAGGTCCAACAGCAGCCCCTGAGCGTAAAACTTGGGGAATGAATCCGGGATCAGCATAGCCACATCGGGTTGCGTGCCTGCCGCAATCTCAGTGGTAAGCTTGTCCATAAAGGTTGAATAATCGGCAAATTCAAATTCAACCTTCAAGTCGGGATGTGTTTTTGTGTATGTCTCAACCAGGTTTTTATAGGCCTTGTCGACATTTCCAAATGTATACGAACCGAGCCTGAGAGTAACCGGTCCGGCCACTTCGGTAGCCTGTGCGCAGGCCGATAGAAGGCGGGACATCGCCAGGGCTCCAACGGTATAACCGCTGACCTTCAATAGATCACGGCGCGAAAAATTACTCATGGGTCTTCACTCCTTTTGTCGAATATGAAAATGGTTCATGTGAAAAAGAAACTGCAAAAGCGATCTTAATATTCGCGATTTTCTCCTTTCTGCTTTCCGAGCGATATCCACAAATGTTTTTTGTAACAATTTTGCATCATGCTCGCTTTATCTTCTGCGTAGAAGATCTGGATGGTATTTGTTCCCACTTGAACGGCACAAGCCAGTGACCGGCCTATATATTTCGTTTTGTATTAATATACTAATATTTCATAACACCAATAATAACATATCAAACACCAATACAATCATTTAATCACACTCTTGATTGGATGTCAATCAGTCAATTGCCTTTTTTCATGGTCTCTCTGATCATTACAGATTTGCCAGGGCTTCTACGACGCTAACATCATTATGCACAATAGACATCAATGCCCTGACCATTTTGATCGGTTCAGGATGCTGGATGACATTGCGCCCATATACAATACCGGCTATTCCCAGCCGCATCAGTGCCCAAGTTCTGGAAAGGAGATCTTCATCAGGTGCGCGCCCACCGCCGCGAACGAGGACCGGCACACCCGCCGCGATTTCCACTACACGATAAAATTCTTCCACAGGGCTGGTTGGGTCGGCCTTGATCAGGTCAGCGCCGAGTTCAACAGCCTGGCGCACAAGCGGGATTATCTTCGCGGGATCACCGTCCACTAAATAACCACCAGCTTGAGAATTTGGCCGGAATACCAGGGGCTCGATCATAACTGGAAGCCCCAAGCGCTCACATTCAGCTTTTAATCGAACAATATTTTTTATGCACTTTCCATGAAGTTCGGGTTGTCCGGGCAAGAATAACAGGTTTACACAGACACACACTGCATCCAGCATGGCTGCTTTCTCAGCAGCGCGCTCGATCATGATGCTGAATAGCTGGTGCGGGAGTTCTTTGCCATACACATTGGCAGTATCAGTGCGTAACACCAAAGCGGGTTTTTTCCTGTTAGGAATAAATTGCAGGAGGCTTGCAGTACCCGGTGGAAGTTGAATAGCATCCGGCCCGGCTTCCACAAGTTTTTCAATCGTCGCAGGCAGATCTTCAATACCAGAAAGAAAGGAATTTTCATTAAAAAAACCGTGATCTACGGCAACATCAAGGCATTTGCCGTTATTTTCAAATAAACGGTTCATTCGCGGCAGGTTTTGCATGGCAAACCTCCTCAGGTTTCAGTGGTTCAGTACCCCAATTCCTTCTGGGTTTCAAAAATTGATTCCTCGATGATTGCCAGGCCTTTCAGAGCTGCATCTACTTCCATGACCATAGGCGGAGACATACGCAGGATGTGCCCTGCTGGAATCCAGGCCAAGCCTTTGCGAAAGGCCTTCTGGTAAACCATCCTGCCGGCTTGTTCAAAGGGTTCTTTCGTTATCCGATCCTTTACCAACTCCATTCCCAACAGACAGCCTAACCCGCGAACATCACCAATGATGGCGTATTGTTCAGCCATGATCTTCATGCGCGATAGCAGTAATTCACCCAGGAGGGTGGAGCGCTCACAGAGGTTTTCTTCCTCGATAACTTCGATGCTCGCGAGAGCCGCGGCACAGGCCATCGGGTTTCCACCATATGAAGTGCTTGCGCTTATTTTTTCTATTCCTTCCTTGTATTTCTCCGCTACCAGCATCGCGGTGACCGGAAAACCATTACCAAAACCCTTGCCAAGGGTCATAACATCCGGAACCGTATCCCAATGCTGCATGGCGAACATGGTACCCGTGCGCGCCATACCGGTCAGGACTTCATCAGCCATCATCATGATCCCCAATTCATCGCACAAAGCCCGGATCTTTTGGATCCAGCCCTCTGGCGGAACAACACTGCCACCCCACCCCTGCACAGGTTCGAGCACAATCCCAGCCACCCGCCCGGAAGTTTCCTCTTTGATTACCATACGGATATAGTCGACGCACATAAGGTTACATTCAGGATATTTTTGTTTAAATGCGCATCGGTAGCAGTTACCGCGAGGCACAAGGAAAAACCCTGGAGCGCGTAAACCTTGCGAACTGTCCATCTGCGCCAGGCCTACTGCGCCCAGCGTTTTACCGTGAAAATCACGGTGAAAAGAAATGAACTCGAATTTTCCCGTGCTGGCTCGCATTACTCGCAGACCTGCCTCCACTGCAGATGTGCCCGAATCATAAAACTGCATTCCGCTCAGTTTGGTGTTACCGTTGCCCATGGAGATATGTGCGAGTTTTTCCAACAACTGCATCTTGATGGGTGTGGTGAAATCATGGGCATTCATTAATTGACCAGCGGCTTTTTGGACGGCTTCCGTTACTTTGGGATGGCAATGCCCCAGACCCGTAACATAGATACCGGATGAAAAATCAAGATAAACATTTCCATCAACATCCGTCAGGGTATAGCCATATCCGGATTCAAAGGCTACCGGGAATAGGCGTACCTGTGAGCTATAACCTTTCATATAAGTGCTGGCACGTTTATGCATTTGGTGAGAAAGCGGACCGGGGGGAGGCACTTTGATAGTAGGAATGGAATCAACATCAACTGCCGCCCAATTTTTCTTACCCATAGTTATTCTCTCTATATCTGCTATTATTTCTGAAGGACTGGAATCCAAATGTCAGTTAATCACGGACAAGGATTGCAGGCCGATTCCAGATCCGGTTGGCGTGGTTAACGGTGATTACGGGCCATTCGCGTGTGTTCGTGATGAATTCCACGCCATCTGCATGGGTAATCACTGTATCTTCGAATTTGATCCCGGTAATGGATGGATTCCAGGCAAACCCCTGTTCGTTCTGCACTATTTCTTCACAAGTAGGCGTGCCATCATAGTCGCGGCACATATAACCCGCTGAACCTCCCTGATTGTGCATCTGCCACTCGCCGGGAAAACCTACCTGCGCATACGCTTCAACTGCGCGTTGAAAAACCGTGGATATCTTCGCACCTGCCACCGTCTCAGAATTGAATGTAACATCCACGAAGGCACAAGCCTTTTGTTTTTCATCAAGCTCATCAGGAAGTTTGCCAAAATGTACAAAGCGAGTTGCTGAAGCAGTAAGCCCCCAACGGCGCCCACAGATCACCATCATTGCATATTTTTCCAATTTTTTCAGAGTGGGAATGGGGTGACGGTAACGAAAGATGCGTTCATCACTTCCCACCAGGTATAACGTAGGTGTGATGCCTCTCTGCAGGGCTTGCGCCGAGATCAAACCGGCGATCTCCATCTCGGTCATCCCGGGCTTTACCTGCCTTGCCGCCGCCTCGATGGCCTGGGCTGTATCCAGGGCTATTTGTCGGTAACGAACCAGTTCCGGTGGGGTCAGGCGATAGCGCAGCCTGGTAATTTCCACAGAGAGATCAATGGAACCCGGGAGAGGCCAATCTGTCGCCCAGTGCTTTCCGTGGACCTTATCGGCAAAAACAGGAGCCCCAAACTGCCAGGGAGTGACTATAAATTTAAAATCGTCCTGTTCCAGAAGGTCTTCCTCACGCATGCGAGGGTATTCGATGGAATTGCACACGATGTAATCTTGCTCAGGCGTAATCAGGATGCCCGCTTCGGCACGGTCAGAACTCAACATGATGACTGGCTCTCGACCGTTTGTGTACCAGGCGAAATTACCTACCTGTGTCAGAAACAAAGCGTCCAGTCCATTCTCAGTAAGAAAGGACCGGGCACGAGCACGTTTTTCGTCTCTCTCATTCATCCTTACACCTTCCGGAATCATTCTGATACCTCGCCAAGGAGGTTGACTGAGATAAAAGTTCGACTTTCGATTTTAGATAAATACTGGCTTAAAAACTTCTTATTATTCGAGAAAAGCTTGTCTGCTTCCATCAATGTTGATCATAATTATAATTACGGTCATTATATATCTATTGTTTTGTTTGTCAACATTTAATGTACTGAATATGTTCGTTTTTTAATTGCTTATATTTCGTATTTGTTCAATATCGATCATTCATGAGTCAAGACAAGGAAATTATGCCCAAAACACGTCTCCCAGACGAGAAGGATGGGTAATCTGCACCCGACAGAATGCCTGCCCAGAGGAGTATATCGGCGTCCACTGCGAGAACGCCATCCTGATCACCAAAGATGGCTGCGATACCATGTCAAAGACTCCGCTGGCGGTGGAAGAGGTCGAATAAAAATGATATATTATCGCGTCCATACATGACTTATCCCGAATCTTAGGATTGAGCCGAAAAAACTGCTCGAAATCATTTACCCGATGAAAATCCTATAAACCACAACTGTTTGAACATATGTTCGTTCAGTGAATAGGAGATTATCAGAATCATCGAGTTACCAAAATGGTAACTCGATGATATAATAACTGTATGAGAATTATCAGTCGGCGTATTTTACGAGAATTCTGGGAAAAACATCCGGATGCCACCACTCCTCTGCAAACCTGGTTTCACGATGTGGAGCGCGCTACGTGGAATAGCCCAACCGACATTAAAGAAAATTATCGAAATGCCAGTATTGTGGCAAATAACCGTGTAGTCTTCAACATAAAAGGCAATCGGTATCGATTAGTGGTTGTTGTGATTTATCAACACGGCGTGGTTTACATCCGGTTTGTTGGCACCCATGAGGATTACGACCATATCGATGTAACTACAATTTAAGGAGACTTAATATGGATATAAAACCAATTCACAACGAAGTTGACTACCAGGCAGCGCTGAAAGAAATCGAAAACTTAATGGAATCAATGCCCGGCACACCCGAAGGTGATCGCCTTGACATTCTTGTGACACTGGTTGAAGCCTATGAAGCGAAAAACTTCCCGATCCCAGAACCTGATGATCCCGTAGAAGTGCTGGAATACTACATGGAAAGCCGCGGGCTTGACCGTTCAGAGCTGATACCCTATCTGGGCAGCAAGGAACGAGTTTCTGAAGTACTTAACCGGAAACGGGGGCTATCTCTGGAAATGATTCGCCGGCTGCATGCCGGTCTTGGTATTCCAGCCGACCTGATCATGGGAAAACCAGTTTCTCCAATACCCAAACAACATTCGCGGCGAACGGTATCGCACCCAAGAATATAAGCAGTGTAAGAATATCCTTGGGGCGACCATTAATGCTTAAGCCTTTTGCCCGCTCGGGGCAAAAGAAACTTTTGAAATAAATGGTCGCTGCTGTTTTAACTCATCACCTATTTATCTAGCAGGAGACCATCTTGAAAAGCATCCAAATCTCAAGGTAAATAACATTGATAGCCGGGATTCTGCTGATTCAGAACTGGCCGCTCTGCCGTTTTGAATTTTAGAAAGCCATCAAGTGATTTGGAAATGAGTAGACCTGGCGAACTATGGTTCACACAGAGGCGCCCTACGGGTAAGAAATTCCTCCAATTTTGGAAAAATGTCTATCGCAGTGCGCCGGCCTCGCTCTACGCCTCCTTGGCTAACGAAAAACCAGAGCCCGACGGACTCTGGTTTTTGCTTTGTTGCGGGGACAGGACTCGAATAACATCCCCTTTCGGGGACCTGAGACCTCACCAAAAAAGACACCCTTGCGGATGTCTTTCTCTTTAGTTGCGGGGACAGGACTCGAATATCATCCCCTTGCGGGGACCTGCGAACTCACAAAAAAAGACACCCTTGCGGATGTCTTTTTTTGAGTTGCGGGGACAGGACTCGAACCTGCGACCTCCGGGTTATGAGCCCGACGAGCTGCCACTGCTCTACCCCGCGTCGATTTCTTAAGGCTCGTTAGTTTACTACAATACCTGTGTTGCGTCAAGGACCTATTTTAAGTTGCATGCTGAATAAGTATGCCAGCCCATCGATCCGGTCATCTGCCTGGTGAATTACCAGCATGGCCGGTATCTTCTTTTTGACCTGGTAAGGAATATCGGTCGTAAATTGTTGGTACTTGCCGTCGCTGGGCCGGAGCTGCATCAAGCGCGAGCCGAGCACATTTCCTTCATCGTCCAGCAAATCCAGGATGACAGGCAGGTTGTTGGCTGGCTTGAATTCGCCGGTAATTGCCAATGTTCCCCCACTAATTTCATCATCCTTTTTTGGATACCGCAGCAGGGTTCTATCCTGCACGTCATACGGCGGGGTAAATAAATTGTCGCCCACAGACTGCAGCAGCAGCCGGACCGAATTTAATGCCAGAAGTCGACCCTTCCCATCCAGGGTGCTGATCTGCAAACGAGCCATCTCCGCAGCGCCGTTTATCTCAAAATTAATCTTCTCATCCACGCGCGTGAAATATCCGATGTTTGAATATGTCTTAAATACCTTTCGATAGAGCTCCACCCCGTCCTCGCCAATCATCTCGATGCGCGTCGTACCGGTATAATCCGGCGCGATATGCGCAATAAACTCGATCGGCGAAACAACCTTGGACATCGGCCCGGGGGATACGATCCGCATCAGGATCAGACTCGGATCCAATGTTGCGGTCGGCGTATTGGTCGGAAAAATAAAGTAAG
>Ga0172368_10008540_pt1 | contig 10415 bp, 11 predicted proteins | sample Lak11m_FD_114540 | JGI IMG/M metagenome (GOLD analysis project Ga0172368, IMG submission 114540) | Freshwater microbial communities from Kabuno Bay, South-Kivu, Congo - kab_022012_11m | ecosystem: Environmental > Aquatic > Freshwater > Lake | place: Democratic Republic of the Congo: South-Kivu...
GGGAAAATCAGGTGAAAAAAATGCGCGGGCAGGGGGCGACTGAGTATCTTGTTTTGCTTGCAGTTGTGCTAATCGTTGCGCTTGTTTCGGTTGCGCTCCTCGGCTTCTTCCCAGGGATGGCGTCGGATGCACAGATGACGCAGAGCAAGGCGTACTGGCAGTCCGCAAGCCCGATTTCCATAATTGAGATGGATGCCATTGGAAGAACTTCGGATGCCAGCAGCAACCTGATTTATCTCAGGCTAAAAAACAGCGGGCCTTACGCAATAAGGATAACGAAGATAAGCGGCGGGGGCAAGGCAATTTCCAGCATTTTCCAGGCAGGAGGAGTTTATCCGAACATAAGTGATACATATTATCTTGCCCCGGGCGAGGAGAGCTATGTGGGTGGAACAAATTATGGCTATTCCAGCCTGCCGGCAAACAGGGTGGTTGAAATAATGGCAAGCGGCGGCGGGATTTACGACATCATCGCACAATCCATGTGCTCAAGCACTGCAAGCGGCGGCTCATTTGGCTATCTCACGCTGAATAATTTCGGCTTTGAGTACATTGAATATATCGAAGGCCAGCAAGTCACGAAGAAGGAAGGCCTGGCCAAGCCCCTGGTAATAAAATGCTCGGCTGCGCAAAGCGTCTGAAATCAGCCAACCAGCTTCTCCGCTTCCTTCTGCGCGCGCTCCACGACTTTCTCCTCGTCAAGCGTGAGCAGTTTCCTGTCGCGCATCACCACTTTCCCATTGATGATGCTGTCAGTCACGTTGCCTGCGTGCGCGGAATAGACTGCGTTTGCAGCAATGTTGTGCGCGGGAACAAGGTTGGCTGCGCGCGCGTCAAGGAGGATGATGTCTGCAAGCTTGCCTTCTGATAGCGCGCCGGCATCTATGCCAAGCGCGCGGGCGCCGCCCTCCGTGGCAGCGGAAAGTATTTGCGGCGCTGCTGCGGCAGTCGCATCCCAGCGCGCGTTCTTCACCAAAAGCGCGCAGAACTTCATGATCTCGAACATGGAAAGCGAGTCGTTGCTCGCGCTTCCGTCCGTGCCAAGCGAAACGTTCATCTTCGCCTCCTGCATCTCGGGCAGCGGCGCCACCCCTCCGCTTGCCAGCTTCATGTTGGAAACAGGGTTCAGGGATGCTGACACGCCGCGCTTTGCAAGCAGCTTCACTTCCTCTTTTGTGAGCCACACGCAGTGCGCCGCGACGGTGCGAGGCGTTAGAACGCCGAGCGAGTCAAGGTAGTATGCCGGGCGCAGCCTGTGCCCTTCAAGGCAGTCAAACACTTCCTTGCGCGTTTCGGAAAGATGGATGTGAAGAAGAACGTTGTGCTTGCTCGCCATTTCCCTGCTGGCAACGAGAAGCTCCTTGGAGCACAGGTAAGGCGAGTGCGGGGGCACGGACGTGGTGATGCGCCCTTCTGCCTTGCCTTGCCAGTCTTTTATGAACTTCTCGCATATTGAAAGCTCGAGCTTGCGCTTTTTCTCATCGCCCATGTCCACCATGGAGTAGCCAAGCACTGCGCGCATGCCGCTTTCCTGAACTGCGCCTGCCACTTCGTCCATGTGGAAGTACATGTCGTTGAAGCAGGTGGTGCCGCTTTTCATCATTTCAACAAGCGCAAGATTAGTGCCTGCGCGTATCTGCGCAGGCTTTACCTTGACCTCAAGCGCGCGGACCGCGGAAAGCCAGTCGTGGAGCTCGGCGTCCTCGCCAATTCCACGGAACAGCGTCATTGCAGCGTGCGTGTGCGTGTTTATCATGCCCGGAAGCGCGATTTTGCCGCTTGCGTCGATTTTTTCCTCTGCGCGCGCGGCTATGGAGGGCGCAATCTTGGCAATGCGGCTGCCCTCGATGAGAATGTCGGATTTCTTGCCGGAAGGGAGCGTTGCGCCTTTTATCAGGAGTGACATGAGGGGATTTTAATATTGCGATTTAAAACATTAACACCATGGAGATGGACGAGCAGAAAATCACTGCCGCTGCAGCTGTTTTTGCAGTGGCAGGCATAGCCCTCCTTTTCCTGCTTTCAGAGACGCCGCGCGACTCCTCTGTCGCCGAGGCGCTGGTGGCGCCTGCGAATTCTTACCTGAGAATAAACGGCACTGCGGCAAACGTCACTGCGGACAAATTCTACATCTGCCAGCCCAAGCTTTGCATCAGCGTGAAGAAGGGCGAAATTGTTTCGGCGCAGCTTGTGGCTGAGGGAAGCGCCATAAGCGCGCTTGGCAGGGTGAAGGAGTACAAGGGAAGCAAATATTTCGAAGCCGAACGTATAGACATTGGGCAGTGAGGTCTTGTGCTTGCCATAATCGCAATTGCTGTTGGAATCCTTCTTGGCGTTTTCTCAGGCCTGCTGCCAGGCATCCACTCAAACACCGTGGCGTCCGTGCTTGCCACCTTGCCCATTGAGCCCGACGCGCTTGCCTTCCTGGTGGTCGCGGTGCTTGGCGCGCACCTTCTTTTCCAGTTCCTGCCCTCCATCTTCCTCTCCATTCCCGACGACACCGTTGTCGCATCCGTCCTGCCGGGCCATAGGCTGGCGCTTGCAGGAAGGGGAAGGGAAGCCGTTTCTGTTTGCGCGGCATCCACATTGCTTGCGGCAGGCGCCTCTGCCTTGCTTTTGCCTGTTGCGCTTGTGGTGCTGCCTGCCGTCTATGCGCTCATTGAGCCGCAGATGGCGCTTGTGCTTGTGGCAGCTTCGCTGTTTTTGCTTTCATCTGAAAGAGAGGGGAGGAAAATTGCCATCGCAGCCTGCGTTTTCCTGCTGTCAGGTGCGCTTGGCATTGCCACGCTGAGGGGCGCGATAAACGACCCGCTCTTCCCGGCGTTCTCTGGCCTGTTTGCAGGAAGCGGCATCCTTCTTTCTTTCACCTCGCGCACGCGCTTGCCTGCGCAGAAATCCGAAAGGACAGAGATGGACTTCCTGCCATACGTCGCGGCAGGCGTGCTTTTTGGCATGCTTTCCGACCTGCTGCCCGGCATTGCCGCGCCTGCGCAGATTGCCATTTTCGCATCGGCCTTTTTCACAACGGATGATGCACGGAAGTTCCTTGCGCTGGTGGCGTCCATTGCGGCATCGCACACCATATTCGCATTCGGCTCGCTGCTTTCAATCGGCAAGGCGCGCGAGGGCGCGCTTGCGATAATAAACGAGGCGCATCCGCTTGGCGCAGGGGATCTGCCTGTGCTAATCGGCGCGCTTTTGCTTTCCATGGGCGTGTCGGCATTCTTCCTGATGAAACTTTCGCGCCACGCAGGCGCGCTTGCCGCATTCGACACGCGCACGCTGAACCTGGGGGTGCTTGCCTACCTTGTTTCCGCGGTTGCAGTAATTTCAGGCGCCGAGGGGCTGCTCCTGTTCGCCACTGCCACAGCGCTGGGGCTGCTGCCTCCGCTGCTTGGCATCAGGAGGACGCACGTGATGGGGCTTATCATCGTGCCGTCCATATTGCTTGCGCTGTAGGGAAAAAAAATAAGCTGGAAAAAGAGAAAAAGAACTCAGAGCAGTTTGCCGTTGACTACCCCGTCCTGCCCGACGCGGTTGGTCACTTTCACCTTGCCGATTTCGGTGTCAATGACTGCGCCCTTGGTCAATATGTTCTGGCGCGCATAGTGGCGGTTGTCAGGCGTCTCAAGCACCGTCCTCATTGCCACGCGCTTCATGCCTTCCTTGGTCAGGACGTTTACGAATTTCGCGGTGCGCAGCTTCACCTTGGTGGTGTTGCCGCGCGCATGCTTGAGCTTCCGGATTTCCTTTGCGCCGACCTTGGTGGCCGTGAATGCGCCGCCAACAAAGCGGAGCTTCTTGTCTGCCGCGCGCCCGCGCTTGCCGCCCGTTCCCTTGGTGGTTGAGCCGCGTGCGCCGTGATAGTTCTCCATAGAAATTCCTCCGTCATCTCAGATATGAGTGTGCAGGCACTTTATCCTGAGTTGACTTTTTAAATGTTCGGTCAGGCAAGCAAACCATGCTCTGCTTGAAGTGCTCGTCAGGCAATAAGATGGACGCGCTCGTTCCGTCAGCAGAGGCGCTTGGCGCGCCATGCCTTTTCCTTTCCCCGCGCGCAATTGTTGGGAAGAGCAGAATGGAGCTGTCATTCGCCTTTTACCTTGCCCGCCGCGCGTTTGAGGGCAAAAGCAACATTTCAGGCAAGATGGCAAACGAGGCGCTGCTTTTCCTTGCGCGCGAGATGAACTTCTCCTCGGCGCTTGGGAAGCTTGGCGCCAAGGATGCGCATGACTTCGTGCTTGTTTGCGAAAGGGATGTTTCGGTTGCGCGCGTGAAGAAGGCGCTGGCGCTCACTTCTGCAAAAAAAATCATGCTGCCAAAAATGGGGAAGAAGAAGGGCGCTTATTTCGAGGGAGAGCGCGCAGTTGAAGAAATGGCGCTTGCGCGCGTGAGGAACTAGAGTGGGTTGCGTCAGATTTTCAGCCGTTTCAGCTCATCGTAAACTTCATCGCGGTTTTTGTACATCAAAAGAAAGATCATCCCTTCCTGCTTTTTCACTTTCCAAATCAGCCTGCGATGCTCGGTGCGCTTGGAAAAGACGTTTGCATAGTGCTCCATCGGCTTTCCAATTTCTGGCTGCTTCTCAATTTTGTCGATTAAATCTTTAAGTTCCTTGCGCTCGTGCTTGTCAAGGTGCTTGATGTCCTTGTCAAAAATAGGGGTCGTTTCAAGCTGCATCTCAATCAAGCTCTTTGAGCGAGAATTTCCTGGTCTTCATCTTGCCGCTTTCAACTTCCTTCAGTATTCTGCCAGTAAGCTCGTCAAAAGCCTGCTCTTCTGTGAGTTTGTGCACCTGATCAAACTGGTAGAGCGCTAGCCTTATGGCTTCTGTTTTTGTTTTCGCGTAGCCAAGGAGAAGCATGCGCTCAACAACAGTGCCAGTGTAGCCGGAAAGCTCGATGTTTGCGTTGGCCATGATATCACCATTATACTCTTTTCATAAGATTTTCATAAGAATATAATAAGAAAAGCTTATAAGAGTGCCTTTTTCAGAACCGCATCAGATCGTGTTGCCTCAGACCGTCCGACTGCGGTTGCTTACTTTTTCAAGCCAATCTGCCGATAGATCAGGTCGCGGTCAAGCGGTATGTCAAGCCCCAGCACCTTGTGGATGAACGAGAAGATGTCTATCGCGCGGTCGGGGTCCATCTTGCTTTTGAGTATGATGTCGCGCAGGCTGGCTTCCTTGCCTATCATCTCATATATGAGAATCCCGTCCCTGCCGAAGCGCTTGTAGATGGAAAAGCCGTCCTCGCCATAGCGGTCGCGTATCTCGTTCCTGTCAAGCTGGCGGAAGGAGAGGAACCCCTTCTTGCCGAAATATGCCATTGCGGAGTCAATGTCGAAAAACGGCATCCCTGTCGCAAGGGAAAGCTCCACGAAGTCGCGCTTGCCGTCCGTCAGGTCGAACAGGTGGCGCGCGGATGGCGTGAATTTCGTGGAAAGCTCGGCAAGCATCATGGCGTGCTGCACCATGGAAAGCTTGGCCATGGCAGGCACGTCCACCATCACTATGTCCTCGCCCGGCTCCTCGACCTCTATCTCCTCCTTCTTTTTCTCCTCCTTTTTCGGAAGCTCGGGCGGCGCGAATGGCCTGCCCTCGGGCGCGTCCTCCACGAAGGGCTTGAAGCGCGGCTCGCGCGCAGGCTTGTCCTCGCCATCCTCCCCCTCTTCCCCGCCGCCCTCGGGCTCGGCTGGCGCATCCGCCTTCTTTTCCTCGGGCTTCTCAAGCTTGATGATGCCCTGCTCGTCCATGAACTCCAGTATCTCGACAAGCTTTGCCTCGGACACGCCCGTCTCGCGCAGTATCTCCTCAGCGGTCTTCTCGCCATCTATGAGATTGTATATCTTGACGCCTATCTCGCCGTGCTTCTTGTAGAGCACCTTCTCAAGCGGGGAAAGCGAGTCCTCGTCGAATATTTTTGATGTGGAGGGCGCGGTTTGCTGGGGCGCGCGGGCGGGTCTTTCCGGGGCGCGGCTTGGCGTGTCGGGCTCTTGTCCGCCGCCAATTGCCTTTTCGCCTTCCGCCGCCTCAGGCCATGCGGGCGCCTCAGGCTCGGAAGGCACCACGCTCACCATGGCATTGTTGTTCAGAAACTCGAGGATTTCCACGAACTTTTCCTCGCCCATGCCAAGCTCTGACATCATCTGCCCCGCGGTCTTGCCGCTATCTATCAGGTTGTAGAGCTTCACCGCCTCGTCGCCGAACTTGCGGCGCAGCAGCGACTGGTCGCGGAAGGCCTGAAGCGAGGTCTTTGCCTCCTTTTTCAGCCGCACGTCAAAATCCATGTCCGCCATCAAAATCCCCGCTGGTGAAATGGCATCAGCGAATTCGCATATCTGACGATAGGCTTCAGCACAAATCTTTATAAGGATTGGATTTGCACGGACAGGCATGGCGCTTGACGACCTTCTTATCTCAACAGGCGTGGACAGCCTCATCCGCCTAATCAAGGAAAGGGGCAGGGTGGAGATAGGCGCAGCCGCAAAGGAACTCAGGCTCCCCGCGCGCACGGTGGAGGACTGGGCGCACGTGCTTGAGGAGGAGAACATAATCACGGTGGAGTACAAGCTCACCAAGGTGTTCCTCGTGTGGCGCACGCCCGCTGTGAAGGAAGTGGAGCAGAAGCGCGAGAAGCTCGAGAAGCGGGCGGTGGGCACCAAGGAGGAAGTGGAGGAGCTGCTTTCGAGGGTGGAGGAGGGCGGCAAGAGCCTGTCCGCCATGCAGGAGGAAATCGCCACGCTTTCCATGAAGCCCATGTCAGCCTCAGACATCGAGGCGCTGAAAAGCGAGCTTGCAGGCATACAGGAAAAATATTCGCAAAAGATTGAGGCGACAAGCGGGAAGCTGGATGCGCTCCGCAAGAAGGCATCGGCCGCGGGCCAGAAGCTCTCGGCAAAGGGCGGGCCGGGCGAGGAGGAGCGCACTGCAGCGGACGACCTGAAAAAGGAGCTTGACGTGCTTCGGAAATTCGAGGAGACGCTCCAGTCGCAGTCGTCGGATACGGAAATGTTCTTCGAGGCTTTCGAGACGCGCGTGGACGACCTGCAGAAGCAGATAGAGGAGGGCAGGGACTCCGCGGAGATTGAGGAGCTGAAGGTTGAGATTGCGGATGCCAAGGCGCAGAAAAAAGAGCTTGGCGAGGCTGTTGAGGCGGTGCTTGAGGAGCAAAAGGCGCTGGAGGGGAAAATCTCCGGCATGGAAAAGCGGCTCTTCAACCTGTCCGAGGGCGAGAACTCGGTGGCGGCCACGAAGAAGAAGATTGCGGAAATCAGGAAGATGGGCGAGGAGGCCCGGAAGCAGAAGAAGGCGGTGCAGGGGCACCTGTCAGACTCGGTGACGCTCATAAGGAAGCAGGCTGCAAAGATTGAGGGCTCGCTCAAGAAATACGCCGACGCGGGCGGCGCGGATTCCCTCGTCGAGGAGTATGTCGAGATTTCCGAGGAGATGAGCCGCGCGAACGAGGAGCTTTCCGCGCGCCAGAAGGACATCGGCAGGAAAATCGCGGAGCAGATGGCCGCGCTTGAGGCCGCAAAGGCGGCGCAGCAGGGAGGCGGCTATTCGCGCGATGAGATACAGAAAGTCTCGTTCCTGCTGCGCGAGCTTGCGCACGAGCAGGAAATGCTGGAGGACAAGGTGAAGGTGCTTGCCAAGGAGTCGGACATCCTCAAGATGGAATCGCAGCCTGGCGCGGCGGGCGCACCTGCATCCCCTGAAAGCGCGGCGCCGGCGCTTGTTGAGCGGGTGAAGCTTTCGCAGGGCGACGAGGCGGAGTTCGAGAGGAAGCGCGACGAGCTGCGCTCGCTCATCCGCAAGATGTGGGAGGAAGGCAAGGGCGGGAAGGGCGGCTAATCCTGAGTCGGGCTGGTATCTATGCGTGAATTGCTAGGTTTTACTTCCATTCTCGGCTTCGCGGTGGCCTTCCTTGTTTTCATGGTGATGGACCCGGCGTTCCAGCTGGCATACATCTGCATCCTTTTCCTGGTGAACCTCTTCATAGTCTCGTTCTACGGGCTCACGCTGCTTGATGAAAGGAAGCCGAAAAGCACGGGCAAGTTCCCAAGCCTCACCATAATAATCCCGTCATACAACAGCGAGAGGACGATTGACGCGTGCCTGAAGCACGTGCTTGCCATGGAATACCCCAGCAAGCCGGAAATAATGCTGGTGGACGACGGGAGCACGGACGGCACGCGCGAGATTGCCGCGCGCTATCCCATCAGGGTGCTGCACCGCAAGCAGAACAAGGGCAAGGCTGCGTCGCTCAACGAGGCGATACGGCAGGCAAAAGGCGAGCTTGTCGCATGCATTGATTCCGACACCTACCCGCCAAAGGGGCTTCTCGTGGACAGCGTGCCATACATTGCGCCGGAAATGGGCGCGATGACGTTTTACATAACCGTGAGCAAGGCGCGCACCATCTGGCAGAAGATGCAGCAGATGGAGTATTTCTTCTCGTTCGGCGCCTTCCCGTTCCTTGGCGCGAAGTTCAACGCCGTGCTTGTGACGCCGGGGCCCCTTACCATCTTCAGGCGCGATGCGCTTGTGAAAATAGGGGGCTTTGACGAGAACAACATCACCGAGGACTTCGAGATGGGCCTCAAGCTCCACAAGGCGCACTACCAGATAGGCTACCTGCCAATAAGCGTGCCCACCGAGGTGCCAGCCGGCTTTGGCGGCCTGATGAGGCAGAGGATACGCTGGTACAGGGGAACGATGTTCAACCTGCTTCTCTACAAGGACCTGATGCTGAACAGGAAGTATGCGGACGTGGGCATGTTCAGCTTCCCGGTGACCGCGGCATACGTTCCCATCACCATAGTGTCGTTCTTTTTCGTGCTTGCGCGCGGCGCGCGCTTTTTCTACGAGTCGGGCCTGCAGGCCGTGCAGTTTGCCATGTACGGGCAGGTGCCCACGCTTGCGTTCGACCCGCTTTACATCAGGGCAGACATGCTGATGTTCTTCTCCTTCCTGCTCACGTATGTTTTCTTCCTGTGGGTGAGCCTGTCGCTCATAAGGGAGAGGATGACGCTTGCCAAGCTGCCCGGCCTTATGATGGTCATTTTCGTCTACCCGTTCGTGAACGCTGGTTTTTATGTATATAGCCTGTACAAGGAAATGCGGGGAAGTGATTTGCAATGGTGAACCTCAAGTATGCGATGGCGGCGGTGCTCATGGTGAGCCTTTTCTTCATCACGCTGTCAGTCATTGACTACATGGACCTGCAGAGGCTGCTGCGCTTCTCAAACGACATGGCGTCCTTTTCCACTGAGGCTTCCGACCTGGAAAGCGCAATGGCGCTCATCCGCCTGGAGCAGACCAGCCCCGGGTATTGCGCGATAATGGACTCGGCATACGGGCAGAAGATAAACCAGACGAACGCGCTCATGGAGCGCATGCTTGCCTATGAGCGGGCCAACATGTTTTCCGAGTTCTTCGCGCTCAAGCGCCAGTTCCTGCTTGCCAACATCCAGCTATGGCAGGTTTCGCAGATGGAAAAGCAGTACTGCGCCGCAAACCACACCGACGTGCTCTACATCTATTCCTCCAATCCGTCCTGCCAGGAGTGCCAGGTGCAGGGCAAGATGCTCGATTCCGTGAGGGCGGCGTGCCCCAATGTCCGCACGTTCGTGATGGACGCGGACGAGGGCATGGCCACGCTTGACATCATAAAGATAAAGTACAACATCACGTCCGCGCCATCGCTTGTAATTGACGGCAGGACGTACGGCAAGGTGCTGCGCGAGGACGAGATAAGGAAGCTCGTATCGTGCCAGTAGGCAGGGGCGGCGGTTCTATGGCGCATTGCATAATAGGCGGGACTTTCACCTATGTCCATGCAGGGCATGTGAGGCTCCTTTTGGAATGCGGCAGGTTCGCAAGGATTACCATTGGCCTTACCTCGGACGCATACGTCCGCAGGCATAAAGTGTACCCGTCTTTTTCCTACAAAAAGCGCCTGGCAAACCTTGAGGCTAACCTGGCGCACAACGGGATGCTTTCGCGCAGCAGCATTGTGAAAATTGAGAGCGAGAGCGACGTGGCTGACAGGATTGCGGCTGACACCATAATAGTGAGCGAGGAGACGGAAAAAACCGCGGAAAGGATAAATGCCATCCGCAAAAAACGCGGGCTGCCCCCCCTCAAAATAATCGCCGTCCCTTTGGCGTATGCTGGCAACCTGAAGAAAATCTCGTGCGGGGACATTTATCATGGCAAGTATGACGTGCGCGGAAAGCTGCTGAAGCGGGTGGGCGTGCAGGCAGGCACGGACAACCCGACCAAATTGGCAGGCGCGAAGACCGCGCTTGTGCGCGTGCTTGGCAGGAAAATTGCGCTTTCTGGCCACAAGGAGGACTCGCGCGTGAGCCACCACCCTTTCAATGCTGAAACATTCAGGGGCGCGGAGAAC
>Ga0172368_10008545_pt1 | contig 10411 bp, 16 predicted proteins | sample Lak11m_FD_114540 | JGI IMG/M metagenome (GOLD analysis project Ga0172368, IMG submission 114540) | Freshwater microbial communities from Kabuno Bay, South-Kivu, Congo - kab_022012_11m | ecosystem: Environmental > Aquatic > Freshwater > Lake | place: Democratic Republic of the Congo: South-Kivu...
TGATCCACTTCTACTTCCCCTTTTAGAACTATTAAAAACAAAATCTAAAATTGATCTGCTTTTCCAATTTTCAAAAGAAGGCAATTTAAAATTTGTTAAATATTTAATTGAAAATGGAGCAGACATAGAGGCAAAAGATAAATATGGCGACACAGTCCTCATCTTTGCAGCCTATAACGGTCATATGGACATTGTCAAATATTTAATTGAAAATGGAGCAGACATAAATGCAAAAAATAATAATGGTAGAACAGCCCTCACCTTTGCAGCCAATAATGGCCGTACAGACATTGTCAAATTATTAATTGAAAACGGAGCAGACATAGACGTAAAAAATAAATATAGCGACACAGCCCTCACCATTGCAGCCTATTACGGCCATGCAGATATTGTCAAATATTTAATTGAAAAAGGAGCAGACATAGAGGCAAAAGATAATGATGGTTACACCACCCTCACCTTAGCAGCCCTTTACGGCTATACAGACATTGTCAAATATTTAATTGAAAATAAAGCAGACATAGAGGCAAAAAATAATGATGGTTACACAGCCCTCACCAAAGCAGTCAATGAAGAAATAAAAAGATTGCTTTTAGAAAATGGTGCTAAAGAATGAAAAATGTAGCAATTTTTGGTGGGTCATTTAATCCATTTCACAATGGACATCTTAAAGTAATTGAAATAGTATCAAGTTTCTATACATTTGATACTATATACGTTGTTCCTTGTCAACAAAATCCTCTGAAAAATTCCCCCCATTTATCAAAAGAAAAAAGGTTAAAAGCAATTCAAGAATATTTTAAACACAGTTCAAGAGTAAAAATAATAACTTACGAAATTGATAAAGATACTCCATCTTACACTATTGATACTATTCGATATCTTAAAGATGATAAAACAAACATTTTCTTAATCATAGGAAGCGATGAAATTGATTCATTACCCAGATGGAAAGATATAGAAGGAATTTGTAAGTTAGTTATATTTGTAGTAATTTCAAGACCGGGATATCATGATCCTTTTGTTTCTTTAAGTAAGAAATTTTTACAAACTTTATCATTTCCAGTTCAGTTTTATTCCCCTATTGCAGAAGGGTTAAATATTTCATCCACTGAAATTAGACAAATGATAGAAAGAGGTGAAAGTGTTGAACATTTAATTCCTAAAAAATAATTGAAAAATAATTCATTTTTACTTGGATTTCTCCTTTTTTCTTATTATATTTATATATAAGAAATAAAGAAGAATTAAAAAAGGTATACAAAAATGTCTACTTACGCTAAAAAAAAGTTATCACTAAATTTTTCTGCCTTGATTGTAAAATGGAATTAAGAAATCCTTCAAAAATTGAACAAGAAGCGGTTTAAAGAACATATCCCAATTCTATCTTGGATGGCTTTTTCAAAACTTGCGGATGTTCAATTTGGTTACAAACAGAATATGATAATGAACAAGGAATTGATTATCAAAGATTAGACTATTTTCAAATATTCTAAAAAATAAAACAAAAATAAACCAAAAGAAAGATTATACAAAAATGAAAACTTTAACTAAAGACGCAGTTTTAACAGTAGCATTAAAGCTTACTGAAAATGGTAACACTACTACTTCCCTTGATATCAAAAATGAATTACGAAATCAAGGATATTGGGCCGAACAAAGGGAAGTATCAAAGCTTATGAATGAAATTTATAACGAAGATGATAATTGGGCATTTATAATTGATGTAGATCATCGGGTGTATTTTTATCCTATGGATACATTAACTATTGATCCTGGTTCTCTTAACAATCAAAGTTCCAACAGTATGGATGCCCGAGAATTACAAGCCCCCAAAGATGAATGTTGGGAAGTATCTTGCGCCGGATTTCCTAAGCAAATATATATTGGTGGGGAAGTAACAAGGAATCAAGCTCGCTATTATTTTGCAAAGATGAATGGTTCGGATTATACCAAAACTAATGCAATTAGATTCCATATGTAAAATTTGAAAAAAATTGGAGATCAGATCTCCACTTTTTCTAAACTCTGAAAAGGTTCTAAAAATGGCAAGAAAAATAGAGTTAGTCCAAGTATCTATAGAAAATGGAAAGACTCAGCAATCTAACAAATTCTATAAGATGACTGAAAATCCTAATGGAACTTGGTTAGCAGAATGGGGTCGTGTTGGTAGTTCTGGACAATCAATGACTTATCCTTCAGGTGATTGGGATAAAAAATATAGAGAAAAAATTGCTAAAGGATATAAAGATGTAACCCATCTTAAAGTAGAAAGTCTTGATTCATTTTCAAAAACTTTAATTACTCCTTCAAGTACTCCAAAAGAAGTACAAAATCTTATTACTTCTTTACAATTGTTTGCTAAAGGATCTATTAAAGCAAATTATACTGTTTCATCTGAAGTTGTTACACAAAAGATGATTGAGGAAGCCCAGAAAATAATCAATTTGCTTTCCCCCAAAGTTAAGATTAATGCTGATATTCATATGTTAAATGAAAATCTTATCGAAGTTTTTCATGCAATCCCAAGGAAAATGAATGATGTTCGTAAATGTCTATTTCAACCCATTAAAGATAAAATTTCACTTGAAGAAGCACGAAAATTATTATTAAACGAACAAGATCTTCTCGATATCATGGCCGGGCAGGTAAAACTTCAATCTATTCAAGCTCCTCAGTCTTCAACCCAAAAGTCTCTGTTAGAAATGATGGGAATTGAAGCATCTTTTGTAAACGATGATAAAGAGATAGATAAAGTTAAAAGGATGATGGGAAATGGATATGATAGGCAATTTAGAAGGCTTTTCAAAGTTGCAAATTTAGAAACAGAAAAAAGGTTTAATTCCTTTAAGCCAATAGCAAATAATATTCAATTATTCTGGCATGGTTCCAGAAATGAAAATTGGTTTAACATTCTCCAAACTGGATTATTAATCAGACCTTCTGGAGCTATTACAACTGGTTCAATGTATGGAGATGGTATTTATGGAGCAAATCAATTTCATAAATCCGCAAATTATACATCTTTAAGTGGAAGTTATTGGGCAAACGGAAATTCCTCGGTAGCTTATATCGCTTTATTCAATTTTCAATTGGGTAAAGAAAAGCACATTTATCACCATGATTATACTTGTCATTCTTTAAGTTGGGATAAGTTAAATAGAGAAAGATGTGATAGTGTGTATGCACATAAAGGAGCTGATCTTATGAATGATGAATTTGTGGTTTATAGAAGTGATCAAGTAACTATTAAATATATTATGGAGATTGGAAAATGAACAATGTAGTAAACGCTAAATCCTGGAAAAGGAGCCCAAATTTCTTTGGAACTTTAGGAGCATTTTTTACTGCTCCATTTGGTAAATTTTTTGAAGACATTGATATAGTATGTGGAAATTGCGAAGTAAAATTTTCAAAAGTTATAAATTGTGATACTTGTTATGCTATCTGTCCTTGCTGTGGAGTAGGAAATAAATTTACAAAGAAGATTAAAAGTTAAAAAACAAAAAGGAGAAAGTTATATCAGTATCAATTCTTGAAGCTTTGGAAAACGCTGAATACAATCTTGCAAGCCCAAAAATGCAGATGTAGATTGAAATAGCGAAATTTCAATTACACAATGTTATCATTCTTTTAAACAAAGGATATTCACCACATGCTGAAATAACATCATTGATAGAGCAATATCCTAACTTAGAAGACGCTCCAGAAATAGATTAAAAAATTCTAAAAAGTCCTTGTACTTCAATTGGAATAGAAATTCTGTTTCCTAAACAGAAAGCTGTAGGTTCGAATCCTACCAAGGATACAGATTTATAAATTTAAAAATAAAGGAGAAATAAGAAAATGAAAATTAGACAAGGATTTGTAACAAATAGTTCAAGTTCCAGTTTTATTGTAACATTTCCACATAAGCCGGAATCTTATAAAGATATCTTAAAAATGCTTAATTTACCAGATAGAGATATTCATCCTTATCCTACGGAATTACGAAATATTCCTGGTTACTATTATGATAGAACTTTGAAGGATGTTTTAGATGAATTTCTTTTCACTCCAGAAAAAATTGCTTGGAGAATTTGGAATGATTTACATGAAGATTATCATAAGGAAATCAAATATTTTGGAAAATGGAAAGAAGAAGATTATGAAGAATGGGAAAAGGAACATACTTGGTCAGGACAAAAATATACTGAAGAAGAACTGAAAAAAGATTTTGAAAAATATTATCTTGGTGAACCACATTATGAAGATATTTATAATAAAATAGATGAGTGTGATACAGTTTTAGATGGGTCTGCCATTGATTTACCAGTAAATGAAGATGGAACATTTACAGTGTGTTTAGAATATTCTGATAATGATAGTTATTTTGATTCCGGGATGGAGCATGGTAATATTTTTAGAAATATTAAAAATATCTGTATAAATAAGCATTAAAAATTTTGGATAATTCATTTTTTCTATTTATATTTATATAAAAAAGAACAGAAAATGAGAATGTGGCTTGTAAATCCAAAAATTCTTTGTCGTAAACATCTTCTTGGTGAACATGTGGAACTTCATATGTTTGTAGGGACTATAAACAAGAAAAAGAAAATTCAAGGTTACATAGATAATGATCTTATAGAACCAAGTGTTCTACAGGGAAGGCATTATCAACTTTCTAAAGAAATGGAAGATAGAGGATATATACATAATTCTCCTTTAGCAGAAATATATTATGAAAATTTAACTATTGAACAAATGAATTATACCATCAACAAAGAAAATGCTCTTAAAGAACTTTTAAATAGATGTTCAGAATGTCGAAAAAATTTCAAAACTATAAGTAAAAATAACCAAGGCTGAAAAAATGTCTAAAGTAGATTTACGTCATTTTGATTTAGAAGATGGCAATTCCCAAGATGATCTTTTAAATGATGATTATCTTGAAAGAAAACGTTTGGCTAAACTAAAAAGAACTAAATTGGGTAAAAAGAAAGATAATCGAAAAAGTGGAAAAATTAGACGACCTAAAGAAGATAAAGAAAATAGCGTTCTTTGATATTGATGGAACTTTGTTTATAGAAAATACTATGATTCCTTATATACCATTTATTGAAATTGCTAGAAGTTATATACAAAGCAAAGAATGGATTGTAGTGGCTTGGTCTTTTAATGTGAATGGAAAAATTTATGCTGAAAAAATGTTTCTTAAAGCTACAGGATTCTATCCAGATTTAGCATTTGATAAGAAGGATTTTTACAATGGATTTACATATCCTGAACCAGATAAAATTTATGATGATGATTCAGCTATTATTGAAGAAATAGCAAGAATTTGTAATTGGAAAAAATTTGTTAATCTGCAAGAAAATCTAAAAAATCAAGATTTTAATGAAGGTTATTTTGAACCTAAAATTTTACCTTAAGAAGGGGTTTAAAATGAATAATGAAGGATTTTGATAAACTACAATTATTGTATAAAGAAACTAAAAACTATAAAAAGGAGAATTAAAAAATGGAAGCACTATTTAATTACATTAAAAAAAATTGGTTAGGTGTTGGATTGTCTGTTTTAATTTCATTAACTTTCCACTCATGGATAGCATTAATAGTTTGTTTATTTTTAAGTCATTTACTTTTTGGTAAGCGTTCTTGGTAGAAATCATAATTGAATTTTTCCAAGGTCTAAAAATTCTTGGCCTTATCGGATTATGTTCATCTATTTCTGGATTATACTTAGTAGGAAAGCAAAAAATTATTGCTTGGCCAATCTGGATCATTGGTTCATTTTTCTGGATAGCACATTTTATAATTATCAATGATTTATCTGGTATTATTTTATTTACTATATACATACCTATAAATGTACATGGATGGATAAAATGGAAAAAATTAAAACTTAAAAAATGGGGAGAAAAAATTTGAGACAAGTTTATCTTTATAAACCCGGAAGAGTAGTAACATCTTTAGTTAAATTACATCCAGTTGGTTCATATTTTGATACAGAAGAAAAAGCTGGATTAGCACATTTATCTGAACATCTTTTATATTGTGGAACTAAAACAAGAAACAATGATAAATTACAACTCGATTTACACCGTCTTGGTATTAATTTTAATGCTTATACAGATTATGATTATGTCGTTCAATATTTTCAATATCATAATGCTGTTAAAAATGAAGCAGAAGCATTAATTAATGAGATGTTCGAAACAGCTACTTTTGATAAAGAGAAATTTGAAACTGAAAAGAAAGTTGTTTTACAAGAAGCAATTGTGCGGCAAGATAATCCTTTAATCTATATTTCTGATCTTATAAATGAAAAAAGAAATAAAGGAACTGGTTACGGAATATGTGCTGTTGGGTCTGAAGAAGGGATATCAAAGATAAGTATGGATGATATTAAAAATTGGATTAAAAACGCTCACAAGAATACAGCAGTAGAAATAATGATAGGTGGGGAAATGAATAAAGCTAAAAGTGTCCCCAAAAATTCTTCAATAAAAATAACATATCCAGAAATTGTTGAAACTTCAATTAGAGTCCAAGAAGAAATTAACAGAAAAGATATGAATGGAGTAGATTTTATTTGGCAGTGGGATCATAAACCTTTATCTATTGTAACAGATAAAGAATGGTACACTATGGCAATGCTGCAATCGATGCTTTGTTCTGCATATGGGTCTATTTGGATGGAAATAAGAGAAAGGCAAGGACTTGCTTACCGTATAGGTGGGGGAAGTTCTTATTCTTATGGATTAGGGCTTTTCGAAATCAATGGATCTACAGATAAGAAAAATTTGAAAAAGTTAGAAGATTCACTTTTTAAAGAATTGAAAAAGATAGTAGATGGAGAATTTAAAAAAGATATAATGAAATTTCATCTTGAATCTTTACGAAATAAGTATCTTATGGTTTCAGAATCAGATATTTCATTTGCAATGCAATTAACTGAAATGTATTACTATGGGAAAGAAAATTATCTAAAGAATTATTTATTTGGTATAACCCAGGTTACAAAAGAAGATGTTCAAATTTTAGCAAAAGAAATATTTGAAAAGGAACCAAGTTGGATAAGAGCTCTAAAAAAATAAACGATTTTCCAGTTATTACTATTCATCAACCTTGGGCAGAATTAATTATTTCTGGAATAAAATTTTACGAAATTAGAAAAAAAATGGAATTACAAGGGTCCTTTAATTATCCATAGTAGTAAAACAATTGATAAATCATATCTTTCTTTTCTAACTATACATGAAATTCTTAAATTTGAAAATATAGATAATTTTATCAAAGGTGCTTGCTCAGGAATAGTGGAAAAAGTTGATTGTATTCTTATGAATTATGAAATTTGGAAAAAAATTATCATCTAAATATTATTGGTTTCCACAAAAATGGATGGGAGAAACATATCTTTGGGAACTTAGAAATCCAAAAAGATTTGAATCTCCCATTTTTATTCCGGGTAATCAAGGAATTTTTTATCCATTTAAAAATGAAGAAGTTATAAATGAACGAAACAATCTATCACAATTTACTGAAGATTTTTCAATGTGACATTTGTAAAAGTGAACTTGTTACTTTTTTCACTACAGAAATACAAATGAAAGTAGTAGAAGAACGAGCAATTTGCAAATGTTCAATTTGGGAACAAAAAAAGTAAAGAATGGAAATTTATAGAAAGAAGAATTGATAGATGAGAAATTAAAAAACAAAGTTTAATTTGGATTTTTCTTTTTTTTATTAAATTTATATATAAAGAAAACAAACAAAATAAAGGTTCTAAAAATGCGTGATCTTGCTTCAATTCAAAGAATTCTAAATATAGCAGACATTAAAAATGCTGATAGAATTGAACTTACTACAGTTAAAGGATTTCATTCAGTGGTTGAAAAAGGAAAGTATAAAAAAAATGATTTATGTATCTATGTAGAAGATGATTCCTTACTTCCTTCTGATAATCCTGAATTTGATTTCCTTAAAGAAAATGGAAAAATGAAAAGAATTCGAACTGTAAAGAGGAAAGGAAAAATGTCTGAAGGAATTATCTTTCCTCTTTCGATTTTATCTGCTTATGGACAATTTGATTACATTGAGGACCAGTTAGTTCTTACCACAAATAAAACAAATACTGAACTATTTGGTCATCATCTTAGTTATATTTCAATTAAAGAAGATGTAGATGTTACAAACATCATTGGGATTGAAAAATGGGAACCTTATGTTCCATTGACAATGTCTGGATTGGTTAGAGGAATACGGCCAGATTGGGTAGCAAAAACAGATGAAACTCGCATCCAAGTGCTCCAGGAAATCATTGATAAATATCAAGATACAGTTTTTTATGTTACAGAAAAATTAGATGGTACCTCTTTATCAGTGGGAATTCATAATGGCGATTTTGTAGTTTCTTCTAGAGAACAAAGTAAAAAATATGAAGAAACAAATAAAACTGATATATATGTAGAAGCTGCGTTTCGGTTAGATTTAAAGGAAAAGTTAGAACTTTATAAAGGTAAACATAATCAAGACCTTGTTTTACAAGGTGAATTAATTGGGCCTTCTATTCAGCAAAATAAATACTCTCTAAGTAAAACAGATGTATATTTCTTCAATGCTTATGATCCATCTACCAGATCGTTCTTAAGTTTTAGAACTTTGCAAAACATCTTAAAAGAACTTGAATTGAAAATGGTTCCTATTGTCTATGAAGAGTTTATCTTGAAAACTAAAGACATAGACGAACTTCTTTTGATAGCAGATGGGCAAAGTGTTCTAAATCCTAAGATATATCGAGAAGGATTTGTTTTTCGCCCACACATTGAAATAATTGAAGAACATGATAAACTTGAACATAATCGTTTGTCCTTTAAGATTGTTTCTAAAAAATTCAAAACTTCTTTTGAGGATGCTTAAAATAAAATGAAAATAGATGAAGCGATATATCGTCATGCTAAACAAAGAGCAATTGAAAGAGTAAATGAAGAGTATACCACTAAAGATATCAGGAAGATATCATTGTCTATACAAACTAAAAAATCGATTAAACTTGATATATCAAATATGTATAGAGAACGGCATATTTTACTATATCAAGGAAAATTGATAAAAGTAGTATATGATTGTCGTTTACATTCTATTGTAACTTTTTTACCTCTTACACAGATTGAAAAAGATATCTTTATAGCAAAATTGAACCAAAAAGAAAAAGTTTACACATAATGAAACAGTTAAATCTAAACACAATCCAAAAGTTAATTGACGATAAAGTTGTTATTTTTCAATTTCACCCAATTCTTCCTTTAAAAATTTACAAATATTCCCATTCTTGCACATATATAAGAAATTGGAATGAATACACTTTACAATTAAGAGGAATGGTTTTGGATGATAAAGGAAATATCGTTTCAAGACCATTCTCCAAATTTTTCAATAACAGAGATGAAGACTTTGATGAGATTGGAAATAGAATACCTAAGAATTTTCCTTATGAAATATTTGAAAAACTTGATGGATCCTTAATCCAAATTTTTAATTATCAAGGACAAAGAATAATTACTTCATCTGGCTCATTTACATCTGAAATGGTATATAAAACGGAAGAAATGTTAAATTCTAAATATCCAAAAGTAAAATTTGAAAATGGGTTTACTTACTTATTTGAAATTATTTATCCAGAAAACAAAATTGTAGTGGATTATGGGAATACTGAAAAATTAATTCTTTTAGCAATCAATGAAATAAATACAGACATGGAATTAAGTTACGATTTATTTATTAAACCTTTCGCAATTTTGAATGGATTAGACATAGTTAAAAAAGTAGCAGATAAAAAATTGCCAGATTTATTCTTTGAACAAAAGCATTTAGAATTTGAAAATAAAGAAGGTTACATTGTTAAATTTGCAAATGGATATCGTGTAAAAATTAAATTTAATTCGTATATGAAAATTCAAAAAACTATCATGAGATTATCAGATAAATATTTATATGAATTACTATGTGAAGGGAAAAGATTGGATGATATTTTAGATTTAGTTCCTGATGAACTTTACGAACATCTTAGAGAAGTGGAAATGAATTTGTTAAAAAAATATAAAGAAATTGAAAGTAAAGCTTTGGAAATTATTCTTTTGTTGCCTTTAGAAAATAGAAAAGAATGTGCTACATTTATATTTAGTAAGTATAAAGAATTTTCAAGCATCTTGTTTTCAATGATAGATAAGAATGAAGAAAAAGTTAAAAAGGAAATTTGGAAAAGGGTAATAAATGAAACTAAAAATCCCATCATATTTCAAACTATCAATAGAAGATTTTGATCCTCTTCTACTTCCTCTTTTAGAATTACTAAACACAACCTCTAAAATTGATCTGCTTTTTCAATTTTCAAAAGAAGGCAAGATAGAATTTGTCAAATATTTAA
>Ga0172368_10008548_pt1 | contig 10409 bp, 15 predicted proteins | sample Lak11m_FD_114540 | JGI IMG/M metagenome (GOLD analysis project Ga0172368, IMG submission 114540) | Freshwater microbial communities from Kabuno Bay, South-Kivu, Congo - kab_022012_11m | ecosystem: Environmental > Aquatic > Freshwater > Lake | place: Democratic Republic of the Congo: South-Kivu...
GGGCCCATAGCCCCGCCTGCCATGCTGGCACAGCGGGCAGGTCAGCCGGTTAATCTTAATTACAAAAGTAAATAATAATGAACTACTTTTACGTACTTCAATTAAAAGATACTAAGTATTATTACGGATCAACCAAGAACCTTAAAAAAAGAATTCGTAAACATCAGACAAGTAAAGTTTATTCAACAAAAAATAGACTTCCTTTAAATCTGGTATATTATGAAGCATATCAGTCGCTCAAACAGGCAAGAATGCGCGAGAAACAGGTTAAGACTAGTGGTAGTGCACGAAGAACCTTACATAAGCGAATGATTATTGTGGGCCCATAGCTCAGCCGGTTAGAGCACCTGCCTTTTAAGCAGGGTGTCGTGGGTTCGAGTCCCACTGGGCCCTCCAAAACAAACGCCCCATTGCAAAATGGGGTTTTTGTTTTGGTCATACCCAGTAGGACGAGAAGTTTATCCGTCGAAGCTTTATGCGAAGGCGAAAGCCCCACTGCTGTGCCCTTCGAAATCCGAAGGATGAAGAAGGGGGCCCTCCAATACGCTTACTTGTACACCGATGCTTTAGCGAGGGGGTATGCTTAAAAAGACAACGACAGGAGTCTTTTTGTTTGTTATAGTTAGTTTATGAATAGAGTAGTGTTATTCTCAACTCTGACAGAAAGTAATAGTAAAACTATTCTGGACCAAATATTTCCTAGAGAAATTCAGGACAAAGTATTTTCGTATATCCCAAGTAGTGGCATAAAGGGTGTTGAGCCTTACATCGAACAGTGGAGAGCAATCGCCCAAAAACGCAATGCACAATTTAATGTGATTGATAATGCTATATATGACATCCAACAACAAGCTAAACTGCTGTCTTCAAATATTGTTGTTATCAGCGGAGGAAATACATTCAAACTTCTGCGGAATTTGAGAAAATCTAGTTTAGACAAATCGATTAAAGAGTTTGTGACAAAACCAGATTTTGTACTAGCTGGCTTTAGTGCCGGGGCAATAGTATTAACGCCGACTATTGCAGTTTGCAACTTGCCAAACTTTGACGAGAATCTGGTCGGCCTCGATGACCTTTCTGGATTAGGCATTGTCAATTTTGAAATATTTCCGCATTATGAGAAAAAATCGCATGAAACTGTACTAGAAAATTATCGGAAAACTACTATTAACAAAGTGAGGGAAGTTGCGGACGAAGATTACATAAGTATAAATCACTAGACCCCCTTAGCTTGGTAGCAACAACGATACATACGTCCCTCCATACGTTTATGTTTATTTAAGCCACTTGGTATAATATTATTACTACAATGAAAGAACTATTAATACTTGACGTCCCAAAACCAAATGATGAGGGTAGTGTACAAAAACCTACTAAAGATATAGCTACTGGCCAAGCGGCCAAAGTATTAGATGAGAAATTAGTGGCATCTAGTAACTCACCTGAGGACATTAACCGAGCCTTAGAACAACTCGTGCATTCTGAAAAATAGTCGCAATAGGATCTACGCTACTCATCCAGTTCGTTTATAATAAAATTACATGAATGATTTTCCGGGAACTGTAAATTATTGGGAAAACAGATATAAAAACAAGGGTGATTCAGGCGCTGGCTCGTATGGCAAGCTTGCAGAAGAAAAAGCCTATGTAATTAATCGTTTTGTAAAAGCCAACGGTTTAAAATCCGTTATAGATTGGGGTTGTGGAGACGGTAATCAATTAAGTTTGCTCAATTTTAATTCATATATTGGCACTGACGTGTCCCCAAAAGCTTTACAATTATGTCGCAGTAAGTTTAAACCAGATAAATCAAAGCGTTTTATCACCACACGTCAAGCGGAGCAACTTATTAGAGATAGAACATTTGATTTAGCATTATCTTTGGATGTTATTTTTCATTTGATTGAAGAGGATACATTTTATCAATATATGTCTAATTTGTTTAATAGCTCGCATCGGTATGTGATTATTTACTCCAGTAATAATCCTCGACTTATCGATAAAGCTAATCACGTATTGCATAGACGGTTTACTGATTGGATAGAAAAAAATGTTAATAATTGGAATTTAATTAATACTGTTAAAAATAAGTATCCTTGGGACACCAGAAAAACAAAAGATACCTCGTTCTCAGATTTCTACACATATAAGCACTCTTAGATTATTTACGACAGTCATTATGATAGACCGTTAGTTACCGCCAATGTTTTTGCAGTAATAAATTGCCCCCATTTTTTGATATAATTTTGCTATGACAAATGTATCGCATGATAGCGAAACGCCCGCTCAAGGCCAGCAAGTAATTACTGCCTGTGCTTTTATCCATAATAATTTTGATGGAGTTGAAAAGGTGTTTTTACCAAAAAGAGCAGAAACAAAGAAGTTTTTGCATGGTGTCTATGAACTTCCTGGAGGTCACATTGATTTTGGCGAAGATCCCGTAGCCGGGTTGAAGCGAGAAATTGACGAAGAGTTTGGAATGGAGATTGAAGTAGGTGACCCGTTTTATGTGTTTACCTACACCAATGAAGTAAAAGGCTCACACTCAATTGAAGTAATATATTTTGCAAGGTTCATTAGCGAATTAGGTAATATTGCATTAAATCCAGAAGACCATTCAGAATTTGGTTGGTTTGCTGCAACCGAATTAGACAAAGCAACGACTCCTGGCAAGGGTTTAGATGACGTAGAGTTTGTAGCTATGCAAAAGGGATTTGCATTATTGTCGGGTGAGTCGCCTGAATTTTAGTTGCAATAGTTTCCACTATGCTCCTACGTTCTCCGATTGCCTCTGTTTTTTGATATAATTAAAAAATGAAGACAATACTTATAACAGGATCTAGCAGGGGTATAGGCAAAGCGATAGCAAAATTAGCTTCTGAAAAAGGATATAAAGTAATTGTCCACGGCCATTCTAATTCTGATGAGCTAGAAAATACGCACAAGGAATTACAAGATTCAGTTAAAACATTCTTTGACATTAGTAATAAACAAGAAGTCCAAGACAAAATAAACCAACTTGGCCACATTGATATTCTTGTTAACAACGCAGGCATGGGCAATGCTGGTATTAAGGATGTAGCCGATGTTAAAGACGAGCAAGCACTAATTGAGTACAAAACAAATGTTTTGGGTACTTTGCATTGTATTCAAGCTGTTTTACCGAGCATGATAAAAAAGGGTTCTGGCAGTGTGGTAAATATTAGCTCACTTAAAGGACATTATAACTTAACCACACTTAGTAGTTTGACTTATGGTATTAGTAAGGCTGGTGTGATTGCATTAACACAAGCGCTTGCCAAGGCATATCCAAGAGTACGCTTTAATAGCGTTTCACCCGGCTATGTAAATACCGATATGGCCAAGGGCTGGCCAGCTGATACTTTTGAACGCATTAACAATGGCACTTTAGTTGGAAGAATCTCGCAGCCAGAAGAAATAGCTAAAGCCGTACTTTTTTTGGCGTCAGATGATGCAAGTTACATAACTGGCATTGATATTCTGGCCGATGGTGGTTATTCAATTAAAGGAAAATAACAATGAGCAAGGATTTTATTAAAGATATTCTTCCAGAAGACTACAAAACACGTGGTAGCTATACGCCTGCGAAAAAGATAGATTTAGGCAGTTATTATCTTATTTTTGTGTCTGGCGTGCAAGCACCCAAAGACGACAATCATAGAGTAATAACTGATGACGTAGAAAATCAAACGAAGCTAGTGTTTGAGGACATTATTAAGATTTTGAATCTAGCAGACGCTACCATAGATGATGTTGTAAAGGCGGTCATATACATCACGGATATGAACGACTTCGATAAAATCTCTGCAATTAGAGATGAATACTTCAAAAACGCAAAGCCAGTAAGCACACTTATTGAAGCAAACCGAATGACTAGAGATGGTGCAAAAATTGAGATTGAAGTAACGGCGGTTGTTAAGAAATGAAAACAATAGTTATTGGCTCACTAAATACCAAACTTAGTTCAGTATTATCAGGGGTTGCTGGTGAATACTTTGTAGCTGCAGAACTTACTGCTCGTGGGTATATAGCATCAATAACACTGAGAAATACTAAAGGTGTTGATATTGTTTGCTCTAATTCTGATGCATCCAAGTCAGTAGCAATTCAGGTTAAAACTAATCGTGGTTCAAGCCGTAGTTGGGTGTTAAATCAAAAAGGAGAAGATTACTTTGCCGATAATCTTTTCTATGTATTTGTGAACCTAAATAATAGCGAACAAGCACCAGATTATTTTGTAGTTCCTAGTAAAATAGTAGCAACCCACATTAAAGAATCGCATCAAACTTGGCTAGACACACCAGGACGTGAAGGCAGACCTCACGTTGATAATACAATGAGGAAGTTCTTAGATGCCGACGAAAAGTACCTCAAACGCTGGGATTTACTCGGACTATAGGTTGGTTATATTGAAGAATAAATACGGAATACCAGAAGAACAGTTAGATGAGATTTTTGCAAGGGATACGTTGTGCGTTTATTGTCGTAAATCAATGCTTTTCCCATACGATGTTAAAAATGGCGGTGATTCTGCAACCATAGAACATTTGAATCACCGTTATGACTGGGATAGTGTTAGGGATTTTACGAGCAAAGGTAAGAGTGTATATTCAATCATCGCAATCTGCTGTGGAGCTTGCAACTCAAGCAGAAGTGACTTACCGCTTACAAAATGGTTTGAAACATCTTACTGCAAGATTAAAGACATAAACCCGAACACAGTATCACCAGTTGTATCAGCCTATTTACAGGTTTATGAAGCAGAGAAAAGTTTATGATTTCGGTAAAGGAAGCTAGACACATACTAGGGGGAAAAGCCGAAGGTATGTCTGATGAGGAAATTAGGTTTGTTATTGAAACATTGCATCTTATGGCAAAAGACGCACTGAAATTAAGCACAGAAGAAGTCCACAGAAAACGTGATGCATACCGACTAGCACAACTTACCTACGATATTTACCAGGATAAAAAAAGTAAGAAAAACAATGTCTAAAGATAATGCTAAAAAGGGTAAAGATGCAGAAGCTGTACTTAACAAAGTAGCTAGTCTTTCCTACTCTCCTATTTTTTGTTTCGCCAATCCTGAAAACCCTAAAGATAATAAGGAGATTTGCGACTTATTAATTGTCTGTGGCAATACTGCACTTATTTGGCAGGTAAAAAGTCTCAAGAAAAAAGATTCTGGTACTTTTAAGAAGGCGGAAGTTGATAAGGCAATCCGTCAAGCACGAGGAGCTAGAAAAACCTTAATTTCTTTTAATGAGCTTGAATTAACGAGTATTGACGGAGAAAAAGTCAAAATAGAGATTCAAAAAATAACACGGTGGCATCAAGTGGCTGCATTTATCGGAGTTGACCCTGACTTTTTCAGCTTTTACGATGACCTAAATGATGTAGGTGTGCATCTTTTTACAGACGACTTCACTTTCAAAATTATTTCTTACCTAGATACGCTGAATGACTTATCTGACTACTTAGAAGCGAAAGAAAAATTATTTCACGGTAATAAAACTAGGTTTACGATTATTGGTGGCGAAGAAAATCTGCTGGTGCAATACCTTAAAAGTGCCAGGAGTTTCAATAGTCTTGAAAAGCAAATCAAGGGTTCAACTATGGCTATGCTTGACCTTGAAGGAATGTGGGATGACTTTATTAAGAGTGACCAGTTTAAGAGCAAATTACTTGCTGATAAGAGGGGAGCTGCTGGATGGGATTCGTTGATTCGTGCAGTGGCAGAGATACCTGACAGTAAAGACAGAGAAATGCAACGACGTGCTATTGAAATAATGAGTTCTCACAGCCGTATGGAGCGTAGAGCATTAGGTGATGCATATTATGAGGGTTGGGTTAGCCTCCAAGAAAAACCTAAAGGTATGACGCTAAGAAGGATTTCGCCGACCACCGTCAATTCAGAGAATGTTATGTATATATTCCTGTGGCAAGGCGAGAACAATGATAATGATATAAGGCTCAAGGTCCTACAATTGCTGGCTATTGTAGCCAGGAAAGAGTTTCCAGAATACAAAACTATAATCGGCATAGGAGCACAGCAATATCTAAAACAAAAAACTTCGTATGATTTTATGATGGCGGAGTTTCCTGATGATGTTTGGAACGATGACTTTGAGAAACGAGCGGTAGAGATTCAGAAGGACCTTGGGTTTCTCACAAACTTAAAATCAAAAAGAACTAGAACTCACGAGTTTCCTACTCACTAAACAGCTAGACTAGCTATATGTAACCTAGTTTGACTATATTTAATTCTGGTTGCAATAACGTTACATACGTACCTCCAAAACAAACGCCCCATTGCAAAATGGGGTTTTTGCGTGGTTGTCTTGCGGAATTCGGTTCGTTTATAATAAAATTACATGAATGATTTTCCGGGAACTGTAAATTATTGGGAAAACAGATATAAAAACAACTATGTAAATCTACTAATGGCAAGCAAATAGTTAAAAACAAAGTTCGGGTGCTTAATCTCTAACTGCTGGTTCTAGAAATTCTAGGGTTTGGCTGTCTGCATCCATAGCCACCTTTACCCCGACGGGCATAGGCATATTGACGGTATAATGACCAAAGTCCATTCCCGCCAGTATTGGAAAATTATATTGTTTCAAAATACTCAGTGTAAGCTCACTGATCGTTGGCTCGTCTATGCCTTCGTCTCGCGGAGGCTGCACAGCAGTGATAGTCCCTACTAGCATACCGGCTATCCTATCAAACACACCATGGTATTTAAGCTGATATAGCATTTGAGCTAAGTCATATTTGTGAAATCCAACAGCTTCCCAGTAAAAAATTGCGCCGTCAAACCAATCTAGCGGTGGGAAATAGGGCGTTCCAACCTGCCTAGTCAACGAACTTAAATTGCCGCCAATAAGATGCCCTACCGCCCTGCCTTTTCTCCATGTTTTACGCTCGCGAAGCGGCGGGATAACACCCGCTGGGGTTGGTTTGGTTAGAAAACGCAAAAACATTTCTTCGGTTTGCTTCTTGGCAGCCGGCTCGGCCTTTTGCCAATTCATACCCATGCCAAAGCAGACCTCGTCCATATGGAAGCCAACCAAATTAGCTTTGGTATACAGCGCAAGATGATAACCGGTCATGTCGCTCATACCCATAAACGGTTTAGGGTTAGCAGCTATTGCTTCATAATCCAATAGTTCTAGAACGCTAATAGCCGAGTATCCGCCAGAAGTGGCAATAATGGCTTTTACATCATTATCTTTGAACATAGCGATAATATCTTCTGCTTGTTGCTGGGGCGTACCGCCAGACCACCAATGTTTAAGACCTGGGGTTTTTCCTTCCTTGACCAAAAAACCGAATTTTTTTAGCTCGCCAATGCCGGCGTCGTATTGTTCTTTGAATTGAGAAAGCAGAGGTAAGCACGGCGAAACCACGCCAATGGTATCGCCAATATTTAGTTTGGGGGGCCCAACCAACTTCATACTTCAATATTACACGAAAAGACTCTATTAAAAATACTATAATTATCTTTCCGAACAGCTATACTAAAAAGCGTGAAACACATTAAGGCGAACGATAACGATTTGATGGATTTGGTGGATAAAAACGATAAAGTTATCGGCACAATCAATCAGGCAGAGGCACCAAACTTACTTGAAACAAAAGCTGGCTTTATCCGCGGGGCGACTGCTTTTATTCAAAATGACAAGGGTAAAATCTGGGTTCCGCGTAGAACAGCCCATAAACGAATTACGCCAAATGGCCTTGATTTTAGCGTGGCTGAACACGTCCAGCGCGGTGAAACTTATGAGCAAGCTGTAGTGCGCGGGTTCAAAGAAGAACTATTCCTTGATATTAAGAATAGCGATCTAAAATACCTAGGTAAATTAGAGCCGTTGCCGCAAGCTCCCTACTTTTTTACCGGGGTATTTCTTTACAATGCAAACGCGGTAAAAGAATATAACCGTACGGACTTCACTGGGTTTGAGTGGTTATCACCGCATGAAGTTATTAAGCGAATTGATAACGGCGATATTTGCAAAAACACCTTAAAGCCCGCCGTATTAACTTTTATAAAAGCTATATGAACTATTTATTAAAAGTTTCTAAATTAAAAAACCAATATTATATTCAGCGGCACGGAGAAAGCCGCGCCAGTAAAAAGAAAATGATTTTAAGCCATCCGATTGACGGCCAAAGTATGGAATTTGCCTTAACAGAACTAGGCAAAAATCAAACAAAGCAAGGCGCCCAAAAAGCCATGGAAAACAAATGGCTTGATAGCCAAACCATCATTTACTCCTCAAATTTCTCTAGAGCTCGCCAAACTGCCACCATTACTAGAGAAACTCTTGGGGCTCAACCAGTGCACATTACCAATAAGCTTAGGGAAAGATTTTTTGGAAAATGGGAGCGTACAGAAAACAAGAATTATAATAAAGTTTGGGCAAACGATACAAAAAATTATAAACACAAGGTTGCCGGGGTTGAATCTGTTGACGAAATATTGAGCAGAGTCACATTTTTCATTTTAAGTCTTGAGCACAAATACAAGGGTAGAAAAATTTTGCTCGTCTCTCATGGCGACACGCTCCAGATTTTGCAAACTGCTTTTGCAAAAGTCCATCCCTCGCGCCATACAAAGCTAAATTACCTTGGACTAGCCGAGATTAGATCCTTGGAGTTCTAAAAGGTAATTTTTGGCTTAAGCGTGATATAATTCTGCTGTAGTCTGAGTAAAAAGAGCAAACAAAGAATATGGTACATCAAGGTTTTGGGGTTGTAGCACGAAGCCAATTTGCGGTTGAGGAAGTGCCCGCGTCTCATAATTATTTAAGTAATATCATGGGGGCGGTGGATCACGCCATCCCCTTAAAATCTCATAATTCAGCCGATGCAATTCCTCATAAAAAGCCAAAGCACCCCTTAATTATGCTGATTGAGCCGATCGCCGTACTGGCTATTTTAATTATTTGGGCACTTTGCGGGGCATTTTTAAGCCGCTTTCAGCTAGGAAATACCAAGGTTTCAATGCTTAGCAACCGAGGTACGTTGAGGCAACTTGTTACCGCTCAAACCAAAGATTATAAGGTAGCTGTAAATTATCCAGACAAAACCATTAAAACCTATTCTCTATCGGATATGGGGATGCAAACTGACGTTGAAACGACGGTGAACTCTATGCGCCAATTTCATATTTCTAGCTTCATAAGATGGTGGCAACCGAAGCCCGTTACGGTATTTTATAAGGTTGACCAAAAGGCCTTCAACGATTTTCTAGCCAAGCTAACTATTACAATCCAACCAGCCGAGGATGCCCGTATAAGCATAGACAACGGCAACATCGTAGTTACCAATAGCACCACCGGCAAGCGCTACGGCCTGCCAAACCCGCAGTCAACTATAGAAACAACCGCTAGGTCAGTAGGAACTGCCCCGCTCAATCTTGAACTTTTGGCGATAAATCCGGCCATTAATACCGCCCAGCTAACAAGCTCAAAAGCCAAGCTCACTGCAGTATTGGCTCAAAAAATAGACTTTACGATTGCCGGCACCGTTGTGTCCCCGTCACCGGCCGACATCGGCAGCTGGCTAGATTTAGCATCAGATAAAAAAACCAAAGCTGTTGTTATCGCAGTTAATAGCGGAAAAGTTCTGGAATACATCAATAAAGTGGCTGCGAGATATATTCATCCGGCACGCGATCAGCTGGTGATAACCCATAGCGATGGCACTTCAGCCGTTATGGTACAGGGCGTAAATGGAATTGACGTAACAGGCAAATCAGCTATTGCCACCAATGTTTCCAATAATTTAATGGAGGCGAAGGGCATGAAGATTGATTTGCCTGTCCAAAGCTCGCCGTTTAAAATAGTAACCGCCGGCGAATATGACAGATGGTTAGAGGTAGATTTGACCAACAAAAAAATGTACGCTTATGAGAAAAATACTTTGGTGCGAACCTTTTTAGTCTCGGCAGGCGCACCGGCTACGCCAACAGTTGTCGGCCAATACAAGATTTATGCCAAATATGCCCAGCAAGACATGACCGGCAATAATGTTGACGGCTCAACTTACTTTATTCCTCGTGTCCCATGGGTAAATTATTTTCACGGCGGTTACGCCATCCACGTAAATTATTGGGCGCCGCTTAGCCGGTTTGGCAATATCAACAGTTCTCACGGTTGCGTTGGAATAAGTACGAATGACGGCGAGTGGGTTTATAATTGGGCGCCGATTGGCACCACCGTTATCACCCATAATTAGTCGCCTACCCCTAATTTTCTATTAGCTATTAGCCATTTACCAAACATTTACCATTAACCATTTCACAATTTTTGCTACTTAACATCTATCAATACTACAACTTGTTACGATCGTAGTATAAGTGTAGTATGTGATACAAAAGTTTTTTGA
>Ga0172368_10008549_pt1 | contig 10407 bp, 9 predicted proteins | sample Lak11m_FD_114540 | JGI IMG/M metagenome (GOLD analysis project Ga0172368, IMG submission 114540) | Freshwater microbial communities from Kabuno Bay, South-Kivu, Congo - kab_022012_11m | ecosystem: Environmental > Aquatic > Freshwater > Lake | place: Democratic Republic of the Congo: South-Kivu...
ATCCGCGCCGTGCGGCGGATGATACGCAGCGAGTCACCGGCAATGCGCGCTGCCGGGATCGAAGCGTTGGACGGACTGGTGAAACTCAACGGGGTCAAAGGACATTTGATTCTGTTGATCAGCGATGCGTCACTCGAAGAGAAGCGGGCGCACGGCAGAAAATGGCTAAAGGTCGAATCGCCGGCGTCACCTGAGGAGTCCTTGCGGCAGTTAAGTGAATTTCCCGATCCAACGGTGCGCCTGTGGAGTCGGCATCAATTAAATCGAAATGAGGACAGCCTAGTGGAGTTAGCGACCAAGATCGATTCGCTGCGCCGCGCCAATGCATTTGCATCATTGACTGAAGAGGAATTGAAGGCGCTGGCGACGTGCGCGCGTGAACACCGTTTTGAATCGAAGCAGATGATCTACGAGGAGGGGCAGGCGAGCGCGGCGTTGTACGTGATCGCCGGGGGACAAGTGGAGTTAGAGTCGGCGGCGCGGCGGCAGGCGGTGAAACGTTTGAGAGAGGGCGACACGTTTGGCGAAGTGTCGCTGTTGGGCGATCAGCCTTACGCGCTCACGGCGATGGCGGTGAGCGATGTCACGACATTAATCGTGGATCGTGATACGCTGAAAGAATTGATCGAGTATTATCCGAACATCGCGCTTGGACTGATGCGCGAGTTGGCATTAAGATTGGGGCGAACGCACGAGCTGTGGAGAGAGGAGGCTTAATTAATGGAAGCCAAAGTTAGCGAACTGCGAGAAGAGTTGGGTGAGCGTTTACCCGAAGCTTTTGCCTGGCTCGTTCATTTATATACCGCGCTCGGCGTGGTGGCGAGTCTGTTTGCCCTGATCGCCGTATACGAAGGGCGGGCGCGCGACACGTTCTGGTTGTTGGGCGTGGCGATCTTAATTGACGGCACGGATGGAATCCTTGCGCGCCGCGCCGACGTGAAGAAGTGGACGGCGAATTTTAACGGGCGCAAGCTGGACGACATTATTGATTATTTAAATTACACGTTCATTCCGGTCTTCTTTGCCTATCGGTTTAACTTGGTGGGTGAACTCGGCGTCTGGACGCTGGCGTTTGGGTTGATCGCTTCGATCTACGGTTTCTGCCACGAAGCGGCGAAGACGCACGACGGTTACTTCACGGGCTTCCCTTCGTATTGGAACGCCGCCGTGTTTTACATGTACGTCGTCAAGACGCCGCCCGAATTCAACAATATACTTTTGATCTTCCTGAGCATTCTCGTTTTTGTGCCGCTCAAGTATTTGTATCCCACCCAAGCGCCCTCGCACCGTTTGCTCAACATCTTGTTGGCGTTTGTTTGGGGCTTTGCCACGATTGGGATCATGCTGACCTTTGATGATCCGAATCCGATCTTGGTATCGCTGTCGTTGATGTACGCGGCTTATTATCTGATCGCCTCATTTGCGGCGAACTTGCCAAAGAGATCACTCAAACAAAATTAATTGCACGCCTTACGCACCGTCATTCTGAGCGAAGCGAAGAATCTCTGTGATTGTCGGCGAGACCCTTCGCTTCGCTCAGGGTGACAAACTCTAGATTGCGATTACTTACGTAAGGCAAGTTAATCAACAGAACAAGGAGACTTGATATGACTACCTCACGCCCTCGCGGACTCTATTACGAAGAATTCACTGTGGGGCAGACGATCCATACTGCCGGTCGCACCATCACCGAGACCGACATCGTTTCCTTCGCCGGACTCTCCGGCGATTTTAATGCTATCCATACAGATGCCGCCTACGCCGAAACGCAATTTTTTAAACAGCGCGTGGCACACGGCTTGCTCGGACTCTCCATCGCTAGCGGCCTCGCCGTGCAGACCGGATTCATGGAAGGGACGATCCTTGCCTTTCGCGGCATGACTGAATGGAAGTTCAGCAAGCCGATCTTCATCGGCGATACGATTCACGTCATCATCGAAGTGCTGGAGTTGAAGCCGATGCCGCGACTCGGCGGCGGCTTGATCACGATACGACTCGACGTGCAGAATCAAAAAGGCGAGACGGTGCAGAGTGGCAAGTGGGAGGCGATTATGTTGAGTAAGCCGAAAGACAATGAGACAATGAAGAATGAACAATGAAAAATGATTGTGGATTTGGAAATGCGGATTGCGGAAAGTGATTTGGAGCGGGCTTACGCAAAGAGAGAAAAAAAACAACCACGAATTTCACGAATGACACGAAAAAAGCGTCACCCTTCGTGAAATTCGTGTAATTCGTGGTTCAAAAACGCTAACTTGCGTAAGTCCAGTTGGAGTTTGGGGTTTGAGATTGGAGATTAGAGATTATTATGGCGACGATGTACGATAAGGCAAAAGCGATCAAACATAAAATTGTGGAGTTACGTCGGACGATTCATCAAAATCCCGAAACATCGTTTACAGAATTTAAAACCGCCGAGCTGGTGGCGCGCACATTGGGTGAATTAGGAATCGAATCGCAAACCGGAGTCGGCAAAACCGGCGTGGTCGGTTACATCGGCGATGGCGACGGACCCATCATCGCCATTCGCGCCGATATGGATGCATTACCGATCACCGAAGCCAACGACGTGCCGTATAAATCGCGAGTGGATGGCAAGATGCACGCTTGTGGACACGATGCGCACACGGCAATTTTGTTGGGCGCGGCGATGCTGCTCTCCAAAGAAAAGATCAACGGACAAGTGCGTTTACTCTTTCAGCCTTCGGAAGAGGCGCGAGATAAGGAGGGCAAGAGCGGCGCAACGCGGATGATGGATGACGGCGCATTAAAAGATGTGAAGCACACGATTGCCCTGCATGTCAATGGCGCGATTGACGCCGGACAGATCGCGGTGAAAGCGGGAAAGAGCAGCGCGGCTAGTGATCGTTTCTACGCCACGATCTACGGCACGGGGGGACACGCCGCCGCCCCGCATCGCGGCACCGATCCACTCTGGATGGCGACGCACGTGTTGAACGCCATGTACGCCATCCCCTCACGCCGCATTGACGCGCACGAACCTTCGATCCTCACCATCGGCGTGGTGCGCGGCGGCACAGTGGGCAACGTCATCCCGTCGTCGGTTTACTTGGAAGGCACCATGCGAAGTAAAGACGACGCGGTGCGTGAACTGCTCATTGCCGAAGTGAAAAATTGTCTGGAACTGGTGAAGCCGCTCGGCGGAAGTTACGATCTCGAAATTGAAAACGGTTATCCATCCATGATCAACGACGAGGGCGTGTGTCAGGAGATCGAAAACGCCGCGCGCGATCTGTTGGGCGAAAATGGTTTAGGAACTCCCATCGCCACGATGGGCGGCGAAGATTTTAGCTACATGACTCGCCAAGCGGCAGGCGCGATGTTTAGTTTAGGCACGCGCCCACCCGGCACGCCCTCGCGCTTCGTCCACACGCCGATTTTCGATATTGATGAGGACTCACTGCCCGTCGGCGCGGCGGTATTGGCAGAGACGGCGTTGAGGCTATTAAAAAAGTAATTGGGGATTGGGAGAACCCATGTCTATCCACCCTCTCGTCTTACAACTCCGTTTCACTCGCAGTGAATTCAAACGCGCACTCAAAGGAATTACCGAAACCGAAGCACGCAAACGGTTTAAACCCATGAACTGCATCAGCTGGAACATCGGGCATTTAGCGTGGCAAGAGCAACGCTACTTTGTGCTTTTCGGACAAGAGAAATTATTATTGCCGGAGATCAATGACCTGTTCGCTTACGGCGCACCCGCCAGCACCCCATCGCTCAAAGAGATGTGGTCAGCGTGGAACAAGATCACCCGCGCCGCCGACCCTTGGCTTGACACTCTCACCGCCAAGAAACTTCAACAAAATGTTATACGCGATGGCAAACCGATTCCGCGCACGTGGGGTTCGCTTCTCCAACGCACCATCTATCACTACTGGTATCACATCGGCGAGAACATGGCGATACGGCAAAACTTGAAACATAAAAATTTGCCGCAATTCGTGGGCAACATAGATCGTCAAGCCCCTTACCGACCTGAATAAATATTTAGCCGCGAATTTCGCTAAAGTACGCGAATTTTAAACCCCTTCGCGAAAATTCGCGTTATTCGCGGCAGAGATCAATGACCATTCACCTTTTAAAAATTCCCACGCCCTTCCCCGTCGGCGCAATCAACGCCTACTTGCTCGAAGGCGATGAACTCACTTTAGTTGATTGCGGGCCCAAATACCCCGACGCGCTCAACGGTCTTGAATCGGAATTAAGCAAACTTCGTTATCGCATCGAAGACATTCAGCAACTGATCGTCACCCATCATCATGTCGATCACATCGGACTCGCGGGCGAAGTCGTCAAACGCTCCGGCGCAAAAGTTTTGGCGAACCCGCGCACCGTGCCCTATCTCACCGATTACGCCAGCGTGCGCACGAATCACCACGCCTTCTACCAACAACTCATGGTCGAGAGCGGCGTTCCGGCAGACATCCAAGAAAAAATTGATCGCACCGGCGGCAGCTTTTCCAAATGGGCTGACCCTGTCCCCGTTGCCCGCACCGTTGACGAAGGGGACGCCGTCAACATCGGCGGCGGCAGTTGGCGTGTGTATCACACGCCCGGACACGCCGGTGATCTGATCTGTTTATATAACGAAGCAACAGGCGAACTGCTCTCTGACGATCATCTTCTGCGCGACATCTCATCCAACCCGCTCATCGAGCCGCCGTTGAAAGGCGAAACCGAAAGACCGAAGCGATTGCTCCAATACATTTCGCAAATGACGCGCATCGCCGACCTGCATCCGCGCATCGCCTATCCGGGTCACGGCGAGATCATCCACGACGTGCCTGATCTGGTTCGCAAACGAATCCACTTTCATCAACGCCGCGCCAACAAAATTTTCGATCTGCTCAAGCCCGCACCGCTCACTTTGTGGGAGATCACCAACCGCACATTTCAAGATCGACTCAAGTCCGGCTCAGATTTTTATTTAGGCATCTCCGAGATTTTGGGGCATGTAGATATTTTGGTTGAGGAAAAACGCGTGGAGGGTGTAAGAGAGGGAGAGGCGATTAAGTGGGGAGTGGTTTGAATTTATTTCTTCGTCGTCCGCCACACCGCCGCAAAAGCGGCGATCATTGCAATACTCCCCGCCAAACTTCCAAACATCGTTACCGCAGATAAGATAGACGGCAGCAACGAAACTTCTCGCGTGTGAGTCAAATACTTAGCGTGTGATCCCACAAACACCTCGTGCGCTTGCAAGTCAATCGTTTTCTCGCCCGATGGAATGGAAACTCCACGCACCACATAACCCGTGATCACAACCGGATGACCGGCACGCAGAAAGTAATAGTAATAAAACGGATCGTCATCCAAGTGCCAATTAAACGTTTCGTAGTTGTCGTTGTCGAGAAACACACTGCCGTCGGCGAGTTGGATTAGAAGCTTAGGCGTATCGCGATACGGGTTTTCGTCGCTCGACGATGCGCGGGGCGAGCGAATATAGGCTGCAAAGCCCCGCTCACGGATCGAATTATGCTGACTCACCCTCCCTTCAATTACCACGTCGCCTTTCGCTTCGGTCAATTTCGCAACCGTCGTTGTCAACGGCAGATCAACGCAGCGATACCATTTGCTCCAATCCAGTAATGCAAAAAAAGCAATGCCCAAAAAGAAAAGGCTAAAGATCGCGCTTGGCAGGATCAACGGGCGCAGTTCATCGCGCGCTTTCGCTTGGCTCAAACGAAAGCGGTACAACAACCATGCGAGCAAACAGATGAAGAGGAAAGCGAATATCATGGCAGTCTCCTTTGTTCATTATCAGTAGATCGCGAAAAGGGAAGCACTCCGAGCGGAGCGGCAGCGTAGTTCTGCTGCACAGTCGAGGAGCGCGGGAAGTCGCCGCATTTGCTGCATCCCTCGACTGCGCGCGAGACCGGGATGTTTTCATGATCTAATGACTCACCTTACGCGCTGTCATTGCGAGCGTTCCTTCGACCTTTCGACTACGCTCAAGGCAGGCTTCGCTCAGGACAAGTCTTTGCGAAGCAATCTCATGCGCGACCCAGCAGGGATTGCTTCGTCGCAATCCTTCGGCTTCGCTCAGGATCGCTCCTCGCAATGACGGTTCGAGCGAGTGCGTAAGGTGAGTCAGATAAGACTCGCGTTATAATCCTCCTCATGCCGTCCGAAGATCCAACGCAGCCGCAAGAACCTCAGCTACCCAAACTTCCTGTATTACCCAAAGTTAATCTCGACACCGATTCACCTCTGCCCGTTCGCGTACCAGAGAAAGACCCGCACGTAACAAAAGCGACTCGCAAATCGGTAAGCAGTGAGCCGTCATCCGTAAACAGTGATCAGTCGTCAATAAGTGGCAGTCAGCCTTTATCCAAAATCAGAAATCGAAAAGGGAAAATCCGATTAGCCATTCAACGTTGGTTGATCGTCATCGGCGGAGTCATCTTCACAATTGCCGTGGGTGCCGCCAGCGCGGTGGGTTCGTACGCCATCTACGAATACTATCGCATCGCCAGCACCCTGCCCGACATCGCCGACATCAACAGCAAAGCGGCGCAGTTTGAGTCTACGTACATTTACGATTCGACAGGCGCGCAGTTGTACGAGATTAACGATCCGCAAAAAGGAAAACGCACGCGCGTGCCGCTCGACAAAATTTCTCCCTATCTGCTCGCGGCAACCATCGCCACCGAAGACAAAGACTATTACACCAACCCCGGCTTCGATATTCTGGCGATTGCCAAAGCAGTGTACCGCGCCTATCGCTACGGCGGCGACATCGGCGGCGCATCCACCATCACGCAACAACTGACACGCGCCCTCTATTTTCGTTTATCCGATTGCGACAAGCCCGACGCCAAAACGACCTGCTACGAGCGTACGGTAGATCGCAAACTGCGCGAGATCATTCTGTCGGCCGAGATCAGCCGACGCTACACCAAAGATCAAGTCCTCGAACTTTATCTCAACGAAATTTATTACGGCAATCTCGCTTACGGCGTGGAAGCGGCGGCGCAAACGTATTTCAAAAAAGACGCCGCCTCGCTGACGTTAGGCGAAGCCACCTTCCTTGCCGGACTCCCGCAAGCGCCTGCGGTCTACAACATTTATACCAATCGTGACGCCACTCTTGAACGGCAGAAACAAGTTTTGTTGTTGATGATCGAAGTGAGCGGCGAATGCGCCACCACTGGAAAAGGCGGCCTCCGCGTTTCGAACTCGCCACAGCCGATGTGCATCACTCCAGAGAAGGCGGCGCAAGCGATGCTAGAGACTCGCACGCGCACATTCGTCCCGCCGATCATCAACGCCAAACGTCCGCACTGGGTCGAGTACATCCGCTTATTGCTCGAAGCGCAATTCGGTCAAGAAATTTATCGCGCAGGCTTTCGCGTCCACACCACATTGAATCCCGCGTTGCAAGATTTTGTGGAAGCCGAAGTAAAAAAGCAAGTCGAAGCGTTGGCGGCGCAACAAGTGAGCGACGGCGCGGTGGTGGTGATCGATCCGCAAACGGGTTACATCTTGGCGATGATGGGATCGAAGGATTACGCCGATCCAAAAGACGGACAGATCAACATGGCGATCCGTCCGCGCCAACCGGGTTCATCTATCAAACCCCTCACGTATGTTGCCGCCTTCCAAAAAGGCTGGACGCCCGCCACCGTGATCTGGGATGTGCCGACAAAATTTCCGGACGGCGCCAACCCGCCCTACGAACCCAAAAATTATGACGGGCGTTTTCACGGACCGGTGCGAATGCGCGACGCGCTCGCCAACTCGTACAACATCCCCGCCGTCAAAGCGTTGGAGTTCGTCGGCGTGTATGATGATCCGAAAACTCCGCAGCGCGAAGGGTTGATCGCTTTCGCCGAAACGCTCGGCATCACGACTCTCACGCGCAAAGATTACGGGCTCGCCCTCACGCTCGGCGGCGGCGAAGTGACTCTGTTGGAGATGACGAATGCCTACGCTACGTTTGCAAATAATGGCAAGCGCGTGACGCCAATGGCGATCAATAAGATCACTAACGCGGCGGGGACGATCATCTGCGCCCAACCCACCAAAAAAGATCAGGTGATACCGTCTCCCGATGGCAAGCCGCTTCCCACCTGCCAGCCGCTTCCGCAAAATTTTGGCGAGCAAGTGGTACGACCCGAACACGCATTTTTGATCAGCGATGTGTTGAGCGACAACGACGCGCGATCACTCGCCTTCGGAGTTAACTCGATTCTCAAATTAACTTTCCCCGCCGCCGTTAAAACCGGGACAACCAATGACGTGCGCGATAACTGGACAATCGGTTACACGCCCAATCTCGCCGTCGGCGTGTGGGTGGGCAACGCCGATTACACCCCGCTTGGGCAAAATTTAAGCGGCGTGAGCGGCGCGGCGCCCATTTGGAAAAACGTGATGGAAGGCGCGTGGAAAGTCCTCAACGCCAAGCCCGCCGAATTTAAACAACCCGATTCGGTTTTGCGATCCGAAATTTGCGCCGTCACAGGCGCGGGGGTGAACGAGTATTGCCGCACCCTGATCGATCCGCGCCGACCCGGTCAACCCGCCGTGCGCATCGAGTTTTTTGCCAACGATCAACCGCCGCTCAAAGCCGATCAAGATATTGTGGGCAAAGCGTTCATTGATAAATTCTCCGGCTTGCGCGTGAATCAATTTTGCAAAAACGATTGGGAAGAGAAAACCATCGTCAACCTCACCGACAAGTTCGCGCTCACGTATTTAGAAAAAGACGCGCAAGGGCAGAAGTGGGCGGAGATTCTAAAAGTTAAATTTCCGATCCAAAATCTCTCGCCTGACTCGTGCAGCGAAAAATCGCCGCGCGCCAAAGTCAGCATCATCTCGCCGCATGACAACCAGACGCTGAGTGGAAACGTCCAAATCGTCGGCGTCGCCGATGTGGAGAACACGCAGTTTGATCACTTCGTGGTCGAGTTCGGTTTAAGTCACGATCCGCAAGGCTGGGGCAACGTCAGTGGGCCGAACCCGATCCCGTTTAAGAATCCGGCGACGCTGGCGACGTGGGATACTTCCAAAGTGCAAGATGGACCGGCCACGATCCGCATTGTGGTGTTGGATAAACAAGGGCGCACCGCCGAAGCAAGAATCAAAGTGACTCTGCAACAACCGACTGCCGTACCGAGCAGCACACCGCCGCCAACAAATACGCCTCTGCCGACAAACACAAACGTTCCGACGACCACGCCAAGCGCAACGCTGATTCCAACGGCGACGAACACCAACGCGCCAACTTCAACCAACACACCCGTGACTCCCACTTCAACATTCACGGCAACAAACGCGCCGACGGCAACCTTTACGGCAACGAACGCACCGACAGCAACGGTCACTTCAACAGCAACCCCTGCGCCCGCGATGGCAACCGCGTCGGCGACCAGTGGATCAACAGCAACAAGCGCGGTGACGGCGACGAAGACGGGGACGCCGTGATCAACGGTATAATTCAACTACCCAGAGGAGAACGATGATGTTAAAAATTGATCTGCCTCAAAAACTACAACGGGAATTTGAACGCGCCGCACACGCTCTCTATGCCAAAGACAGTATTCGTCACGCGCTCATCGAAGCAGTTGAGCTATGGCTCTCACAACATGCAGAAGTCAAAGCGCAAGCAACGGCTAACGACGATGCGTTTGAACGCCTGTCGCCGGAGTTAGAAAAAAAATATATGGGCAAGTGGGTAGTCATCGCCGAAGGCAAATTACAAGGCGTTGGGGACTCATTAGCAGAAGTGGATCATTTGGCGATCGCTTCTAAAGATCGGATCGTAATGCCCGTCGGACTGCGTCGCCCGGCAATAGTGGAGGTGGGATGGCAAATGGCGTTCACCTGATATGTTGGGAGACATCGGATCGTTTTGGAATCGGTATTCAGATCAAGAATCTAGCAGGCAAGAACCACGAAGAAGGGGAGGAGATCGTCCAGATTGATACCGGTTTCAGCGAAGAGATTCTTCTTCCATATTTGCTCTACGAATCACTCGATCTTAACCGGTGGCGGCTGCCGTCTTCGCTGTCTCCGCGCGGCACGACGGTGACAGGACAAATTATTCACTTCATGGAGTCTTACGTTGACGTGCAAATACCCAAAACGGATGAACGCTATCGAGTCATCGCTCAAACATTTGCCGGGAACACACGCTTCTTGATTGGACGAGGCTTCCTGCGGCGAATTAGAGTTTTACTGGATGGCGTCGAAACCCGTACTTGTATATGGCAAGGTTGACCCCCACCTCAACGGTGGGGCTTTTGTTTTTCGTTCATCTATGACTCGAACTCAAACCATCCAACGCGTTCTGTGGATCATTCTCGCGCTCAATAGCGTCATCACGATCATCAAGCTCGCCATTGGCTTTGCCACCGGCGCGCTGTCGGTCATCGCCGATGG
>Ga0172368_10008551_pt1 | contig 10405 bp, 5 predicted proteins | sample Lak11m_FD_114540 | JGI IMG/M metagenome (GOLD analysis project Ga0172368, IMG submission 114540) | Freshwater microbial communities from Kabuno Bay, South-Kivu, Congo - kab_022012_11m | ecosystem: Environmental > Aquatic > Freshwater > Lake | place: Democratic Republic of the Congo: South-Kivu...
CCATTGCCCCGGTTTTGAAAAGCACGAAGGGCAGACATGGGAATATATCGTATCCTCGTCTTTTCCTGAACTCGTCCATAATTCCATCGAACCAGTTGGCCCCTTCAAGCTCGAGTGAGTCGGTGAAAAGCGCACGGATATGACCTGAAAGTTTTCCTGTTTTCGATTCGATTGCAGAGGACATTCTGGTCAGATAATTTTTAACCGCAGCTTCATTGTAATGATTCAAAACAGGACCTGTTGCTCCTGGCGCCCCGTTGATAACCTGCATGAAACCATCAATCTTTATGAGCGCATAAAGGGCATGTTTACCATCAGGAATGGAAATTTTAAATACTTCATTATTAATAGTATCATGAAGGTCAATTACATTATTAATGTTGATTAGAGGATCCGGTACGAGCTTTAGGGAAAGCAGCTCCATTGTCCTGCCAGGAAAGGGAGAACTGACAGCCGGATCAGCTTCTTTAAAAAGTTCGAATTTCGATATTTCATATTCAGCCGGACCTGTTATTTTTTTAACAGCAATAACAATAACCTGAGATCTTTCTTCTCCCTGAAGATACTCTGCACCGAAAGGCCAGCCTGAGCCGACAATGAGGTCGCAGGTCAGGCCGAGCGATTTAGCCTCTTTGAAAGTAACAGCGAGCATTTCGATCCATTCATCGCTCAGCCATTTCATTGAAGGTTTCCCAAGATCATCACTCTCCGACCTAATTGGGAATTCAACAGGGTTGATTTCCACGCCTCCGATTCCGGCAGCCTTTAGCAGACGGAGTTCCCTGATGAGCTCATTTGCTTCAACCTTATTACCGTTCCACCACCATCGTACGAACGGGTGGTAGTTCAGAGTTGGGTTGCGGAATAGTTCATAAAGGTTTTCAGACGTTTCATTTGCCTCTGTCAGAGGAATCATCTCAGGGAACATTGAAATCTTGCCTGCCAGAAATGTACCGCTGGAAACAAGAACACTCTTTGATATGAAGTTTCGTCTGTTCATCTGAATATTTTTTGAAATCCAAAAACCGCAGATATCGCTAAGGAATTACGCAGAGGTCGCAAAGTATGAGTACGATATTCCTTCGTGTACTTTGCGTTATGCTTAGCGTACTTTGCGGTTAATGGATTTCATTTCTTGCCAAGTTTTAATAATGCTTCTTCAATATTCTCAACAAAGAAAATCCTGTTGCCCCTGTTACTCTCCCTTATAAAATCCTGAAGACTTTTACTTGTATATTTTGAAAAATCTCCTGTAACTGCAAGTTTAAACTGATAATTTGAGACCTTTTGAAGTATGTCACCGGCAAGTCCGGTATGGAGTCTGAAAAAATCAGGATGAAGATTAACTTCCTTCAGGACTAAAGCATTGCAATTGTTATAATACATATCGCCAAGCAGGTCAACAGCATCCTGTACAGATGAGATTTTGAAATTGTCATCTGTTACTTCAGCTATTTTCACTGAGCCTGTCTCATGGAACTTTATCATTATCAGTGTATTTAAAAAGTAATTCTGTAAAACTTTGAATTCAAAGGGCTTATTTTTAATGAAGGGTTAATAACACTCTTTCCGGCAGCATCCACCTCGACAGCTGTCATTAGTTTCCCCGTAATCCCATTGCTAATTGCCAGAGCTGCTTCTTTTCCGTTTGTCTCGCGCAGGTGAATAATCAATGATTTGCCGTCTGCTAAAGGTTCAGCGCTTATCAGGATAACATTTTCTGGCCATCCTGTCAGAAATGCCCCTTCCCGGTTAGTATCACCGGTACCTTCCCCCGGAAGGATCCTTGTGAGGTAAGGTACACGGCAGCCCCACCCGAACCTGGTCGCAAAACCGGCTGAGTTATCTGCTGAGGTTGTAAGATAATATGTCCAGGTGTGTCCGCCTCTCTGTTCAGCATTGAAGTTTGTCACCCAGTAGTTATTCATAGGCCAGGAAAATATATTTGTGCTTTGCGGAAGAGCGCCGGCTGTGTAGCGCCCGGTATTTATTGCACCAAGTTGTACCAGAGGCATCTCAGCACAACCCATTACAAGTTGTGAGTTACTGTTTCTGACCGATGTGAAATTCTGCATTGTATACCAGTCGTTCGAAGAGCCTTTTATCTGGTCTTTCCCGGCTTCAATAATCCCTCCGGGGACTTCCAGAAAATGTTTTCCATCATTGAGATTTATCGGGAAGGCAATATAAAAGCTTTCAGGTGAAATAATACTTTTCTTGACAATTGAACAGGCAAGATCGAGACGTTTTTCAGTGTTGTACAGTCTAATTTCAAATGAATAACCCCCGGGATTAACTGTTGTTTCAGATTCTCCAAAGAATTTTATTGTATTCCATATTTCGCCTTCCGAATATGAATCAAACCATACTGTGTCAAGAGGCGAGCGTTTGAAATCATTGAGTCTTTTGCTCTCCATTTGTGAACGGTTTCCAAGTTGTTCAAGAATGAATTCTCCCATTTTGTAATCACTTTTCAGATCGATAAGTTCAATTCCCAGATCTTTGTCAAACCATGATGTGATTGTACCTTTCACCGGATCAGAAGTGATTTTATACCACTTGTTTTCAAGAAGGGTTGTCTTTGTTTTTTGTGTAACAGATTGTTTCTCCTCCATCTGTTTTATGATATACTTTTTATATCCGAAAGCAGGAACATCTTTCAGCCAGAGAGCCCAGGTAGTACCGTCAGAACGATGGGAGAGTGCCTGTACAGGAATACGGTTTCCTTCATTGTCGAAGATGCCGGGAGTCTTGCCCCGGGGCATTATCTGATGATCAATATAAACAGTTGTCAATCCTGACCGTTTCCAGTTGAGTGTGTTGAAAACGATAAGAGAAGGCTCTTTTTCCCGGGTGAACTTACTCTGAAGAAGACCCATAGCCTCTTCACCTATTGAAGCTGTACGGCGGTTTGCCTCCCATGCATAAGAGTCTTTCAGTGCCCGTTGTTCCATAGTTTGCTGACTGTAGGGCTCCCTAACACTTTCAGAATAGCCGGCAGTATGTTCAGTATAAAACAATAGTGCATTATCTGCCAGATCAATCTTTTTATCAATATCAACAGGAAGTTTTATTCCTGCCGCTGAAGCCATTACTAGTCCTGCAACATTGGCAATCAGTCCGGATGAGGCAATACGGCTTGCTGCCGTTTCGCGGGCTGAAGCACCGAAACCATCAGTCCACCAGTCGGGCCAGGCACCTCTGATTACAGGAAATTCTCCGCTGTGTGATTTTTCCATCCCGGCAAAAAATGATTCAGCCGTAGAGGTCGAGAGCTGAGGCCATAAAAAGGTTTCATTCCACTCTTTTATCAGGTCGCTGGCAATTGATGAAGGAGGAGAGTTGTCGGTCAGATATCCTGAATGCTGTATTGCCATTTCATCAAATGGGTATTTCTTTGAATCGAGACTTATCAGGTAATTCATCAGGTTATTTTTGAACCGGTTAAGATCACCGCTCTGCATTTCAAGAACTGTATTACCTGTCATGTAATGCTCAGCGCGGAATGTCAGGATTCTTTGTCCGGAGGGTGACTCCCACCAGAACATAGTAGGTTTATCGAAACAGATAAGGGCACGGTGACCATGGGTTCCCATATTCAGATATTTTATCCCGATCTGATTGAAGTAATCGTTCATGCACCAGCCTATTCCATTTACATCGTTCTGCATCGCAAGTTTTACAGGAATGCCTTTTTCTTTTATTCTTCCGACTGCCCCGAGAGATGTCGCCAGGATCTTTTCATCAGGGATTTCATCAAAGTTGAAATACATTCCTGTTACCTCAATCCTGCCTTCATTTATTCGTTTAAGTAAACGGTCTATCTGACTCTGTGGACGGCATTTAAGATACTCATCAACAGGCCATGATGCTTCACATGTCCATCTGAATTTTGCATTTTCCGGATAGTTGTCTGTGGCATCGCAATAGTCAAGAGCATAGTCGATATACCTCAGATGTTCGGCAAGAATTTCTGTCTGAGACCTTGTATATCCGATATCGGTATGTGAGTGCTGAATGAAGCTGATCTTCCATCTCTTTACAGGATTCAGAGTTACAATATTTTTGACCGAAAAGTCGCCCGTGGTAACCTTAAGCTCAATTTTTGATGGTTTCGAAACCGGAGGCAGTCCCAGATTAACTGCATTATATCCAAAGTTGAGTGTTACATTCTCAAGCAGTTTCCCGTCGGCAAATATTTTTGCATCAGCCTTCTGTCCGAAGTAAAAGATCCCGGCCTCCACAAGTTGAACTTCAGTTTTTTCCTTTTTCATTATTGCCGGAAATGCATTAAGTGTTACTCCGGTCTTTACCTGTTTTTTAAAGGGCATATACCACGATGTGAGGTTAGCCGCACTGCCTGTAACCTTTATCTTCAAAGGCATTCCGGCAGTTAATCTGTTTGCGGGAATCCGAAGGACCATATAACCATGATTATCCCCGTTCTGATCAACCATGATGGAATGAAAACTCAGGCTTGATCCTTCTGCTCCGGGGATCTCCCAGGTTCTCCTTCCATCGGTGTAGAATTCAAAAGTTAGATTATCACCGGCTCTCAGATCCATTCTTGCCTTGCCGGGACTGGAACCTATTGCAGCAACCCAGGTAATTGTGCCATATTTTTGTTTTATGCCCGATGGGACTTTTTCGGTTTCCCATTCAACATAGTCTTTACCGTTCAGGGCCCTCACCAGGAAACTTTCGCGTAATCCCGGAATACAGGAATGATATTCATAATCCAGTCCTGCGGTTTTTTTCGCATAACCGTTAATCAGAAAATCGTCGGATGTTATGAATGACTGGGACTTGATGAAGCCAATTGAGAAAATTATAAATACAGCAAAAAAGATAAGTTTCTTCATGATTTTTATTTTTTATGCCACCAAGGCGCTAAGGCACAAAGTTTCACCAAGAGTAATTACAATTATTGTATTCATGGTGAATCCTGGAGTCTTGGTGTCTTGGTGGCAATTCTCATTTTACAAATGCTTTTATAACAATCGCTTCTGAAGACGATTTATTGAATATTCTATAACTTTTTGCAGCTGCAGGAATTACAAATGTTTCTGCATAACTGAACTGTTGAGTGAATCCGTTTCCGGTTTCAACCATTATCCTGCTGCCTTCAACCAGGCTCAGTACATGGAACTTATTCTCAGTTTTAACTTCAACATGGTTTCTGAAATGATACCTGTGGACATCGTAAAGGTGAGTTTCATGAGTTGGCAAGTGAAATAACTGCCAGTTTGGTCCCTGATCAATCAGAACAGGTTTTGAAATAAGTTTTTCAGTCACATACTCACCTTTCCTGTCAAAGAACAGATTATCCATTCCTCTACGGATATTCAGGGGACGGGGCTTCCCTTCAAGGTCGGGTCTGAGCCAGTCGTATAGCTTAAATGTAAAGATATATGGTGTTGAACTGATCTCAAGTACAAGATTATTGATTCCCGAACCATGTACTGTGCCATAAGGGATCAGGAAGAGATCATGTTTTGAAGCAGTAAGCTTTTGAACAAACCTTTCAATCTCTATTGGTTTCGATTCATCAAAACTTGTCTGAAGAGCAGTGTTGAATTCTGTCGGGTTTATATTATTACTGAATCCAAGATATACTGCGGCATTGTCTTTTGTATCAAGAATATAATATGATTCCTCCTGGGTGAAATCTTCTCCGAAATGATCTTTCATATAACCAGGTAACGGATGGCACTGTATAGAAAGATTTCCACCATTAAAAGTATCGAGGAAATCAAACCGGATCGGGAAATCATATCTAAATCTGGTAAAGCAATCACCGAGTATTTTTTCCCCTTCCTGGTACATTAGTGTATCGAATGATACCTCGAGCATCCTTCCTGAACTCTCAAAAAGCAGTCCGTTTTCCGGGACTATCATTTCAAAAGACCAGGCATAATTGGGGACATCCTTATTTAAACCAGCGATATGATCTTTGATCCAGCTTCCGCCCCATACACCGGGTTCAAACCAGGGCCTTACCCTGAAAAGGTTTTCACTCATTTCTGATAAAGAGCTCCTGAGTATATTTCCTGTCATCCATAAAGGCTCCCCGGGTCTTTGGGCATCTGCTATTATATCAATCTCAGGAAGAAGTTTTTGCTTATGTTTATTCAGTACTACCCACTCAACAAAATAGAACCGTTTATACATCAGTTTCGGATCGGCAGGCTTTGATGTACCAAGGGTTGTTATGCTTCCGGCACGTGACCGGAACTGGATCTCATTTTTTGGCAGGTCGAGGTAAACCAGGAGTCCTTTCCATCCTGCAAGTGATGCTCCCGGACCGGTCAGAATATTCAGATCAGCTTTGGGTTCCGGCCTGCACTTTTTAAGCTTTTGCGATTCAAAAAAGTCGATAAGATTTAAGGTTGTTCTTTTTCCGAAGAGAGGATCATTGCCACCCATGAATGGGGAGATCATTTCTTCAATTTCACTTTCCGGTTTTAAAAAGTCATTGCTGGATTTCCAAGATACTTTAATGTTGTTTTTACTGAAAAAGCTATCAAGATTCTCGCGGAAATGGTCGAAAAAGACTCCATTATACCCATCTATTATAATTACCTTGTGATTAAGGATTATTTTGAATAACGATTCAAACCCTGCATGAATCTGTCCATCTTCAAGTTTAAATGAAGGATAGATATCATAACTGCCAGATGCCTGCCATGGTTTTATTTCAGGCAAGAGATACTGACCCGATTTCCGAAAATCCTTTTCCAAGATTAAATTTAAAATTTACCGAATTCTCTGCGCCACACTGCGGTTAACATAAACATAATTAAATGTCAAAACTTTTTTAATATTGCAACAAACCCTCCGTTTTTAGCCATTGTTACTTTTAGGATCTCTCCTGACTTTATTGTTCTTGTATCCTTTTTTAAATCTTTGGGTTCAGCATCTGATTTCTTAGTGTCGGTCCAGGTCTCAGCGGAGTAACTACCTGCAGGTAAAAAAGAAAGATTTATTTCAACTGTTTTACCCACACTATTATTCATTACACCTACGAACCATTTGTCCCCGCTTCTTTTTGCAATTGCCACATAATCGCCGGGATAGCCCCCCAGAAACTTAATATCATCCCAGACAGTCGGAACAACTTTCAGAAAATCTGTTCCCGGCTGGTTGAGAATATTATCAGGGTGATCGCACACGACTGTCAATGGACTATCATAGATTACGAATTTTGAAAGCTCAGCTACCCTGGTATTCCAAACTAGTGCAGGGACCTGCTGTTTCCATTGTTCACGCGTGACATTTAAAAAGGCACCCGGAGTGTAATCCATCTGTCCGGCCAGCATTCTTGTAAATGCCAGTTTTACATTATGTTCCGGACTCATCTTGTTTGAGAATTTATAATATTCGTTTCCCATAACACCTTCGCGGGTTATCATATTAGGCCACGTACGGATAATTCCATCAGGTTTAAAGGCACCATGAAAATCAACAAGAAGCTGGTTCTCTGCAGCACATTTAATTATATCGTGATACCAGTTAACCATATACTGATCATCACGGTCCATAAAATCGATCTTGATACCGGCAATACCCCACTGATGGTAAACAGGGAAGGCCTTCTTAAATGCACCATTGCGGTTCACATCACTTGAATAGAGCCATACAATTATTTTAACATTCTTTGATGCTGCATATCTGATTATCTCAGGCATGTCTATCTGGGGTGCCCATTTAGTGATATCGGCTTCAGGTGTGTTGAATTTTCCGTACCACTGCCAGTCGACAAGCATGTAGGGCCAGCCCATTGTAGATGCGAGATCGATATACTGTTTTATCACCGGCATTTCCATCTTCACCTCCCCGCTCCACCAGTGGTCCCAGGCACTCATCCCTGGCTTAATCCATGACGGATCTTTGATCGCACAAGGATCGTTGAGATTCTGAATGATTTCAGACTCGATCAGGGTTCCCGGTGTTTCACCTATCATAAGTACCCTCCATGGTGAGAATAACTCGTCGTTAAATCTGACCTTAACACCGTTTTCAGGCTCCCCGGGTATAGGTACCAGTTTTGTTATAAGCTGATTTGTTGTCCCGTTGGTGCCAATATAAAAAGCAGCATAATTGTCAATTTTGGCTTCAGTAATTGCCACCCAGCAGTTATTTCCATAGTCCATCAGGAAGGGCATCCCTGCTATCGATTTTTCAGTCAGATAGCTCAGCGGATGTTCTTTGAATTCTGCTTCATTTGATGTTGCATAACCTCCGTATTCAACAATCCATGCTTTCGGATCGCCGGGTATACTGAATGTTGTTAATTCTTTAACAATCTGTCTGTCACCTGCTTTGGCTGCCCTCAGCAGTTTGTAGCGAAATGCCAGACCATCATTGTAAGCCCGGACCTGAATTTCCATCTGACGCATGGGTCCGGATTTTTCTTTTAATGATAGAAGTAATTCATTATAATTATTCAGGACTTCGGCATGTTTTGACTTTACTACAGGCTTCCATGTCTCATTGAAATTTTTTGTGGATTGATCCAGAATTACAAAATTCCCGGTCATTACAGGTTCTTCTTTCAGTTCAAAACCCATGGGGGAAGTGTTTATAATATTCCTGTTAAGAAACGTAACAGAATATGTAAGTTTCTCACCGTTATTAATCGAAAAACCAATTTTATTGTCGGGCGATTTCAGATTAATTGTCTGGGCCGTAAGTAACGTTCCTGATGTAAACAAAAAGAGCAGAAGATAAAGTGTAAGTGATTTCATATCATTTAATTATTATTTCTGAATAATTGGTTCAAAGTCAGTAGAGTCAACCCAGCCGGCACTCTTCCGGGATATTTCTCCTTTCATGAATCTGTTATAAAAATCCCTACCCTTTTCTTCAGCGTAAGGATACTTGTCGAATATATCTCCATTACCAAGAATTCTTGGATCACCCTGTTCAAGAAGCTCTTTTTCCATCTGAGCTGAGAGTTCTTTTTTCAGAGAGATGAATTCGGATTTTTCTGAAAGATTATTCAAGCACTGAGGATCGGTAACAATATTGAACAGCTCTTCCTCACCTCTTTTCCCGAAGCTGAGCCTCCAATGCTCTTCAGAACTCCCGCTACGCTTCATGTTGAGAATAAGTGTCTTTGTCGGACTCCCGTCGGTGTTGAGATAACCTGTTTCAGGATTACCTGCCGGCCAGCGATCTGGTTTATAATTTCGGATGTAGTAGTATCCGTCTTTTATGATACCTCTTATCGGATACCCGACATCATCCGGTCTTCCTACATCGTGACGTTCCTGTCCAATAAGTACATGGTCGCGTTTCCTGTCGGCAGTACCGTTTTTCCCTGAGTACAGAAGGTTTGTGAAACTATTTCCCTCAATAGGCTGCATGCCGCTATCATTGAGATTTATCCCGGCTGTCTCTAGCAGGGTGGGAGCGATATCGATGAAACTTATATAATCATTAATTATGCGTCCCGGTTTTTTTATCCCTTTGCCCCACATTATTGCCATTGGCATATGGTTTGAGTATTCATAAGCATTTCCCTTCATACGCGGAAACGGCATTCCGTTGTCAGCTGTAACAATTATTATAGTATTTTCAAGTTCCCCTCGCTTTTCAAGGATCTCAATCATTCTGACAAGGTGAGTATCGAAATATTCGATTTCCAGAGCATAATCGAGGATATCATTTCTTACCGTATCATTATCGGGCCAGAATTTATAGAGATTAATTATGTCGGAAAGTTTTTTTCCACCTTTGCTGACACCTGAACCGTACTCATAAGCCCTGTGAGGTTCAGTTGATCCATACCAGAAGCAGAATGGTTTATTGTTATCAGCGGAGTTGAGGAAATCTTCGAAATTTGCCGCATAATCGATTTTTGACATACCTGATGCCGGGGGGATGCACTTTTTTGAATTAAATGCTTTGCCTGTAAGTTGTCTTGGATTTCCTGCAGAATCGAGAGCCGTGCCGGGAGCCCATCCCTTCGCAGTGAATGCGACACTGTATCCATTATCGCCAAGAGATTCCATGAATGTTGTATACTTCAGCGGGAAAAAGGGGACATGATTGCCTGCTTCCTCAAGCTGCCAGCTGTTCCTTCCTGTCAGAAAGCAAGCCCTTGAAGGAGAGGATTTTGCATTCGGAGTATAAGCATTGTTAAACAGGATCCCCTCTCTTGCCACTCTGTCAAAACCGGGTGTTTTTACAAAGCTGCATCCATAGGCACTCATATCCGGAAAAGAGATATCATCTCCCATGGCAATAAGGATATTAGGTCTTTTTTCACCCTGAACCTCGCTTACTGCCCTGTTGCAATAAGTAAGCAGGAAAGGTGAAATAATAATTACACTTTTAATACCTGTTGCTTTCATTAGCAGCTATTTAAATTCATATGTTACGTTTTCAGGCAATGGTTCAA
>Ga0172368_10008556_pt1 | contig 10399 bp, 9 predicted proteins | sample Lak11m_FD_114540 | JGI IMG/M metagenome (GOLD analysis project Ga0172368, IMG submission 114540) | Freshwater microbial communities from Kabuno Bay, South-Kivu, Congo - kab_022012_11m | ecosystem: Environmental > Aquatic > Freshwater > Lake | place: Democratic Republic of the Congo: South-Kivu...
CCCGATCCCGAAAAGCAAACCATAGGAGCCAAACGAATGACCTCTAATACCAAAAAAGTCGCCGTTGTCGCCATCGGCGGCAATTCGCTCATCAAAGACAAGCAGCATCAGTCGGTTGAAGACCAGTATGAGGCCGCGAAGGAGACCACTTACCACATCGCCGACATGATCGAGGCGGGCTGGGACGTTGCGATCGGGCACGGCAACGGGCCGCAGGTCGGGTTCATCCTGCGCCGCTCCGAGATCGCGGCCAAGGCCGAGGGGATGCACGAGGTGCCGCTGGACGTCTGCGGCGCGGACAGCCAGGGCGCCATCGGTTACGCCCTCCAGCAGACCCTGCCAAACTGGCTGTTCCAGCGCGGCATCAAGAAGAATGTCGCCACCGTCGTCACCCAGGTGCTGGTGGATCGGGACGACCCGGCCTTCAAGAACCCCACCAAACCCATCGGCGGCTTCATGGACGAGGCTGAGGCCAAGCGCCGCGCGGCCGAGATGGCGTGGTCGGTGGTCGAGGACGCAGGCCGGGGCTGGCGTCGCGTGGTGGCCTCACCGCCGCCTAAAGAAGTGGTGGAACTGGACTCCGTCAAGGCGCTCATCAACGCCGGCGTTGTCGTCATCACGGTCGGCGGCGGCGGCATCCCGGTCATTGACCCAGGCGACGGGAACTACCAGGGCACGGCCGCGGTCATTGACAAAGACTACGCCTCCAGCCTGCTGGCGCAAAGCATCAAAGCCGACCTGCTGCTGATCTCCACCGCGGTCGAGAAGGTGGCGCTCAATTTCGGCAAGCCGGATCAGCAGTGGCTGGACCAGATCACCCTGTCCGAGGCGAAGCAATACCTGGCCGAAGGCAAACACTTCGCCAAAGGCTCCATGACGCCCAAGATCCAGGCCATCATCTGGTACATGGAAGCCGGCGGCCAGCACGCGATCATCACCAACCCGGAGAACATCGGCCGCGCGCTGCGAGGCGAGACCGGGACGCATATTGTTAGGGACTAGGTGCCAGGGACTGGGTGCTAGGGACTGGGTGCTAGGGACTGGGGGTTAGGATAGGCACATGCACACTCCTAGTCCCTGATTCCTAGTCCCTGGTCCCTAGTCCCTGGTCCCCAATCCCCCGCACAAGGAGCCATATGGATCACGTCAAATCGCTCAAGTGCCTGATCTGCGGCGCGGAGTATGGGCCGGATGAGATCGAGTACGTCTGCCCGAAGCACGGCGACGACGGCATCGTGGACGTGCAGTACGATTACAAGCTGATCGGCAAGCGGATCAGCCCGGCGGCGCTGGCGGAGAACCGCGACGCTACGATCTGGCGCTACAAGCCGCTCTTGCCGGTGCGGCCCGATAGCCCCGTGCCGCCGCTGACCGTGGGGTGGACGCCGCTCTATCGGGCAGATCGGCTGGCCGCGGGTTTGGGGTTGAAGCACGTCTGGGTCAAGGATGAGGGCCGCCAGCCCAGCGCTTCGTTCAAGGATCGCGCCAGCGTGGTCGCCGTGGTCAAGGCGCAGGAACGTCATGCTGAAGTGATCACGACGGCCAGCACCGGCAATGCCGGCGCTGCGCTTTCTGCGATGTGCGCCAGCGTCGGGCAGCCGAACGTCATCTTCCTGCCCGAGTCTGCGCCGCCGGCCAAAGTCACGCAACTGCTGGTCTACGGCAGCACGGTGATCATGGTGCGCGGCGCCTACGACGACGCGTTCGAGCTGTGCGCCCAGGCCGCCAAGGAGTTCGGCTGGTACAACCGCAACACCGGCTACAACCCGTACATGAGCGAGGGCAAGAAGACGGTCTCCTATGAGATTTGCGAGCAGTTCACCGCGCAGGTAGGGGCGGGTTTGGTTGGCGTCGAGAAGTCAGGGCACAGAATGCTCCAAAACCCGCCCCTACAGTGGCACGCGCCCGACCGCATCTTCGTCTCCGTGGGCGACGGCTGCATCATCGGCGGCGTGCACAAGGGGCTGCGCGACCTCATGGCGCTCGGCTGGATCACCACCATGCCGAAGCTCATGGGCGTGCAGGCCGCGGGCTCGGCCGCGCTGTACAACGCGTGGCGAAACGGAACCGATGCGATGGCGATGCAGCCGATTGACGCCCACACCATCGCCGACAGCATCTCGGCCGGCCTGCCGGCGGATCGCATCAAGGCGCTGGCCGCCGTGCGCCAAACCGACGGCGCCTACATCAAAGTCACCGACGAGGAGATCCTGGCCGCGATTCCCGCGCTGGCCCGCGGCAGCGGCGTCTTCGCCGAGCCGGCCGGCGCGGCCGCCTACGCCGGGCTGATCAAAGCCGTCGAGGGTGGCCTGGTTCATCCCGACGAGCGCATCGTTGTCCTCTCCACCGGCAATGGCCTGAAGGACATCGCCTCCGCCCGCAAGAGCGTGGGCGAGCCGATGGTGGTGGAGAAGAGCCTGGCGGCGGTGAAGCGAGCGTTGAAGACCAGGGATTAGGGACGAGGGACCAGGGACTGGGGACTAGGAACCAGGGTTCCTACCCCCTAGTCCCTAATCCCTAGTCCCTAATCCCCACAAAGGAGCAATATCCATGATAGACCTCACCATCCATCCCGACCGCCTGGAACGCGCGGTCAAACGCGCGCGCGAGCGCAACATCATCATCCCGACCTTTGCCCAGCAGCGCAATACAGCCCTGATCCCCGACAAGATCAAGGCCGAGCTTAAGGGCATTGGGCTGTGGGACGTCAACCCGCGGAACCTGTTCCGCATTACCTGGCACAACGAGCCGGTGGTCAAGGGCGGTGGGTTCGGCGGCGTCAACTATCTTGAGCTGCCCAAGGCCCTCACCGGCGTGGATGCGCGCATCCTGGTCATGGTGGGCAAGTGGTTCCCCACCGGCGCGCACAAGGTCGGCGCGGCGTTCGGCTGCCTGGCGCCTCGCCTGGTTACCGGCCAGTTCGACCCGACGACCCAGAAGGCCGTGTGGCCGTCCACCGGCAACTACTGCCGCGGGGGCGCGTACGACTCGGCGCTGCTGGGATGCCAGTCCATCGCGATCCTGCCCGAAGGGATGAGCAAGGAACGCTTCCAGTGGCTCTCCACGGTCGCCGGCGAGGTGATCGCCACGCCGGGCACCGAGAGCAACGTCAAGGAGATCTTCGACAAGTGCTGGGAGCTGCGCCGCTCGGGCCAGGACTTGATGATCTTCAACCAGTTCGAGGAGTTCGGCAACGTCCTGTGGCATTACGCGGTCACAGGCAGCGCGTTCGAGGAAGTCCTGCAGAAGGAACTGCGCCCCGGCGAGACATTGCGCGGCTCGGTCTTCACCACCGGCTCGGCCGGCACCATCAACGCGGGCGACCGGCTGAAGGAGCTCTTCCCGCAGAGCAAGCTGGCGGCGTCCGAGGCGCTGCAGTGCCCCACGCTGCTGCAAAATGGCTTCGGCGCGCACCGCATCGAGGGCATCGGCGACAAGCATGTGCCGTGGATCCACAACGTCAAGAACACCGACATGGTGATGGCCGTTGACGACGAAGTGCCGATGCAGATGATCCGGCTCTTCAACGAGCCTGAAGGCCGCAAGTACCTGGTCGAGCAAGGCGTGCCTGAGGCGCTGGTGGAACAACTGCACCTGATCGGGATCTCCGGCGCGGCGAACATCGCGTCGGCGATCAAGATGGCGAAGTGGTACGAGTGGGGCGAGGGCGATGTGGTTGTCACCTTGCTGACCGACTCCATGGAGCTCTACTGCTCGCGCCTGGCCGAGCTGACCGCCGAGCGCGGCGAGTTCACCGCCCGCGACGCAGCGGCGGCCTACCATCAGCACATCCTGGGCCTCAGCACCGACACCATCGAGGAGCTGACCTACCCGGCCCGCAAGCGCGTCCACAACCTGAAGTACTACACCTGGGTCGAGCAGCAGGGCAAAACCTACGCCGAAATCCAGGATCAGTGGTACCAGAAAGACTACTGGACCAGCGTTCACGGCCAGGTGGCAGAGATTGACGCGCTGATCGAGGAGTTCAACGCGAAGGTGGGGTTGCTGTAGGATCGGTAGATTGGCCTACCACTTTACCCATTTACCCAATTGTAACCGCGGCGGGCGCACAATGACGTGCGCCCGCTGTTTGTTTTGGTGCGGTCGGATTCCCAAGATGCGCGGGTTGTGCTAGAATATGGATCGGATTGGAGAAGGGAGAGCGCGCGATGCCTACGCCATTTCCTGGTGTGGATCCATATCTGGAACATCATGAGTTGTGGCAAGATGTCCACCATCGGCTGATTGTCGCTCTGGCGGATTATCTGGTTCCGCGGCTGCGTCCGCGCTATTACGTGAGTGTGGAGTTGCGCACCTATCGCGCTGGTATGACCGGACTGACCTTCCTGGGCCGGCCCGATGTGAGTGTGGTGGGATCGCCCAGGCCCGCGTATCGTATCGAGCGAACTGTGCAGGCTGCACCGATAGGCGTCGTGACCGTCGAACTGCCGGCGCCCGACATCGTGCGCGAAACGTACCTGGAGGTGCGCGCCACGCAAGGCGGCCAGGTCATCACCGCGTTGGAAATCCTGTCTCCGGCCAATAAACTGCCCGGCGAAGGCAGACAACAGTACGAGCGCAAACGCGAAGTTGTGCTGGACAGCCTGACGCACCTGATCGAGATTGACCTCCTGCGCGGCGGCCAGCCGATGGCGATGTTCGGCGACGGCCACGGCGCGCACTACCGCATCCTGGTCAGCCGCGAGTGGGCGCGGCCGCAGGCCGATCTCTATCCCTTCTCCGTCCGTCAGCCCATCCCCGATTTCCCGCTGCCCTTGCAACGCGGCGATGCGGAGCTGATCGTCCCGCTCAACGCGCTGCTGCATGAACTCTACGACCGCGCCGGCTACGACCTGCGCCTCGACTATCGCGGCGATCCCGACCCTGCTCTGGAAGGCGATGATGCCATCTGGGCCGATGCGTTGCTTCGAGAGTGTGGGCTGCGATAGTGGCAGCCAGGGTTGGAACCCTCACACCAGAAAACGAGAGCGTTATTGCTCAATGATCCGATCATTCAGGCGCCTGCTTTCCGCCAATCCATCTGGTAATATCATTCTCGGCCTGCGCAGGCGTCTCTCCACCAGGCTTGACCTGACCTGCGGCGCGGTCGTTTTCATCGTGACCCTGGCCGCCTATGTCCGCACCCTGTTGCCGGGCGTCGTGGGCGGCGACGCCGGCGAGCTGCAATATGCCGGCCCGCTGCTGGCACTCGTGCATCCCACCGGCCAGCCGCTTTATGTCCTCCTCGGCTATCTCTGGGCGCACCTGATCCCCATCGGCTCGGTCGCCTACCGGATGAATCTGCTGGCGGCGGCTTGCGGCGCGGCGGCCAGCGCCGTCGTCGCTGCCACGTTGATCCGCCTGCGCGGCCATGCTTGGGTCGGGCTGGGCGCCGGGCTGACGCTGGGCTTCGGCGCGACCTTCTGGAGCCAGGCCGTGATCGCGGATAAGTACGCGTTCGGCGCGCTCCTGGCTGCGTTGCTCTGCGGGTTGGCCCTACGCTGGGCGGCCGAACGAGAGTCGCGGGGCCGCGATCGCCTGCTCTACGCGACCTGCCTGGTGTACAGCCTGTGCCTGCTCCACCACCGCAGCCTGTTCCTGTTCGGCCCAGGGTTGGCGCTGCTGATCCTGCTCGTGGAGCGCGGCCGCCTCTGGCGGAGGCCGTGGCGCACGCTCAGCTGCCTGGGGGTAGCCCTTGTCCCGGCGCTGGCCGGCTATGCGCTCTTTCTGCCGTGGGCGCAGGCGCGCCTACTCTCGCCGCTCAACTGGCAGCCACAAACGGCGGCGGGCTGGCTCGATTGGTGGCTCGAACGGCACATCCTGACCGGCTACGCGCTTTCCTTCGGCGCGTCGCCGGCCTCTAGCTTCGCCGAACGGCTGGCGCTCTATGCGCAGACCCTCTGGCGCGACCACACGCCCGTGATCCCCGTGATTGCGCTGCTGGAGACGGCCGTGCTCTTGCGCCGCCGCCGCGCGGCCTTCGTCTTCCTCAGCGTCAGCTTCCTCCTGACGGCGGCCTTCGCCGCGAATTTCCGCGGCAACGCGCAGCAGTTCACGATCTTTTATCTGCCCTCTTTCGTGATCCTGATCTACGCCTTTGGGATAGGGGCTGGCGAGCTGGCAGGCTGGCTACGCAGTGAAAACGGGGGCTTTAGGGCGGCCCGTCGGACCGCGCTGTTCGCGCTGGCGGCGCTCCTCCTGGCCGCGCCGGTCTATCAATTCAGCCAGAGCTACGGGCCGCGGCGCACGGACGCGACCTTCGGCGGGCCCCTGGACATCTGGCGGCAGATCCTGAAGACCGGCACGCAGGGCGAACGCCTGGCGGCGGGCATGGCTGACCTGCCCGCCGATGCGGTGGTGGTCGGCGACTGGGAGCAGACGACGATCCTCTGGTATATGCAGCAGGTCGCGGGCCGCCGGCGCGATCTCGAAATCGTCTATCCCATCGAGCGCTTGGGCGACTACCTGGGCGGCCGCCGGCCGGTGTGTCTGGCGCGCAGCGCACCGGTCGGCCCGGAGTGGCGCGTCAGCAGCGTGGGCGCGCTGGCCTGCCTGGCGCAGCAGCCGACGACCAACATGCCACCTGGCATGAACCCCGCCGGCACACTGCTCTTCACCCCCGACAAACAGCCCGTGCTCGAGTTGGCCGCCTTCCGCCTGGCTGCGCCCGCCTATCGCGCCGGTTCATATGCGCCCCTGACGCTCGTCTGGCGCGCTGCGGGCCAGAGCCGCCCCGACTATCAGGTTTCTCTCCACATCCTGAACGAGCAATGGCGGCAGCTGTGGGCCGCGGATTCCGGCCCAGTGCTGGGCATCTACCCAACATCGCGCTGGGCCGCGGGCGAAGTGGTACAGGACTACCGCGAGCTGACCATCGCGCCGACGTTGCGCCCCGGCCGTTACTTGTGGACGGTTGTCGTCTACCATCAACTGGCAGATGGCGGCTTCGAGCAGTTGCGCGATGCCCAAGGGAATATCGAGATCCTGGGTGGGACATTCGAGGTCGGCGGATAGGGCCGGCGGCGCGCCTGCCCGGTTTAGGATTATCGTCAACTTTTCCACGAAACGACATTGACGCGAACGTTCACGCGATGATACACACGCCCTTGTCGGCGCCGGTTTCTACGGCGGCCCGCGTCACAAAGCCGCCGTCCATCAGCCAATCGTCCGGGAGACGTTCCGCGCGGACCTGCACTTGATCAATCACGGGCGCCAACTCCGCCTTATCACTGCCAGCGTTGGCGACGTCTACGCCGACGATGACGCGCTGGGGCGTATCGTTGACAAAAATAACGGAGAACACAGAAGAAGCTCTTCGACTGCGGCTGGCGGAACGAATGCGCTCCAGCAAAGACTACCGACAGATCACCGGCCAGCAGATGTGGAGCAATGGAGCTTCGCTGTCGCCGCGGGACGAGCGTTGTTGACCTTCGACAAAGATGGTGGGCGTTTTATAGACCTGGTGGCCGAATGGTTCTACGCGGGGCGACAACATTACGGCCTGATCATCTCTGCTCAATTGCCACGCGGCGAATTGTTACGCCGAGTGCTCAATCTGCTGAATTCCGTTACCGCCGAAGAACTGATGAACTCGGTGCGTTTCTTGGAAGAGTTCAAATAACTTGCAAGCCTCGATCTGCCCAGCGGTACAAGGCAACGCGTTGACGTTTTCAACGCCGCACATTCAACGATCCCCGCTTGCCAGTTCAAGACTTCTACAACAACCACTCCGCCAACGATCGCACCTCCATCGTACACCCATCCGCCGTGATCGGCGCCTCGTTGGCCTCGGCCAGGATCAACTCACGCGTCTCCGATAAAGTGAAGTGGCTCTCAGCGCCAGACTGCACCGCCGCCAGGGCGCGCTCAGGGCCACAGTTCTTCCAGCCGTAGTACTATCGGCAGCGCAGCATCGCGATATGGCGCCGATAATTGGTGCGTCATCGCAGAGAGCCGGGTCCGTAAAGCGCGCTCATGGTTGCGGAAGTTGTTGACGAATGGCTGATCGAGCGTAATCAGGCCCTCTACGCCAAGCAAACCACCGACTCTGTCCGTGCCAAAGGTCGCCAATGCCAACACATGCGCATCTTCGCGCGCGAAGCCGTGCTCCCGTAGCCGGCGCGCCCACCGTTTGAGGTAACGGCCGGATTCCAACGGCTCCACGGTTGCCAGGAAGACCCGCACTTCGAGAAACTGCTCGAACCGCATCAGGATGTGTACAGCCTCGACCGGCACAAACAACCGGGCGCGTTCGAGCCGCCAGCGACGCCATGTCGCCAGGGCCTCGATTTCCCGCGCGGACGGATGCTCATAATGATAGAGCGACTCAACGATTGCGCGGGCGATGCTTTTGTCGAGCAGATATGTTGGCATCAGGCTTGATCTCGCGTTCGGGCGCTGCCTCGATGGCTTCGGCGTACATCTCATCCCAAATGCGTTCCCGCTCTGCTTCCGGCAGGACGAAATACGCCGCCACTGTCATGCCGCCCAGAAAGCGATCATCATCGTGCATCGGTTGGGCTTCTGCTGCATAGCGGCTCAACTCCTCACGCACCCAACCCATCAAATCCGCAGCGTGCGCGACATTATCGGTTCCCGATTCAGGGTCTTCGCGCAATCGCGGCACGAGCCGGAGCAACTCACGCAGCTCACTACGATCTAGACGCTGCACCAGCGCAGCAACCTTCTGAACGCGACTGGTTGGTGTGGTTAACATCGCACAGGCTCCCTTTCATCAGCATTGTACCCCAACGTACCATCAGCGTCAATCGCGTCACGCGCCTCCACAGCCCCCCACATCACAGCGTCACGCGTAAATCACAGCAGTCCCACAACTTCAAGGCGTCTACAACAACCACTCCGCCAACGATCGCACCTCCATCGTACACCCATCCGCCGTGATTGGCGCCCCGCTGGCCTCGGCCAGGATCAGCCCACGGGGCAGGCCCAGGCCAGCCAGCGCATCGGTTAAGGCGCGCACTTCGCGTTCGCGTGTGGCCGGCTGCGCCAGGCTTTGGCTGACCTGGATCAGCTCACGCGTTTCCGGCAGATAGAAGTCTACCTCAAAGCCCCCCGGCGACGTGTAATAGTAGACCTCTCGCGTCCGCCGCCGGAGCGCCAGGAAGACCAGGTTCTCCAGTAACTTGCCGGTGTTTGGCGAAAAAGAGAAGCCGACCGCCTGCGCCAGGCCGGTATCAATGGCGTAGACCTTCTTCGCCGCGACCTGCTGCCGTTTGACCGAGTAGTCGTAGACGTTGGTCGTGAAAACCAGCCAGCTATTCTCCAGGTACTCGACTTAGTTCTTGACCGTGTTGACGCTGCCGAGCCGGAGCTGTTCTTTGAGCTTGTTGAACGACACCGGGCCGGCCGGGTTGCTCATCAGGGTGAAGGCCAGTTCCTTGAGTGCGCGCACGTCCTCGATTCGGTAGCGCGTGGCGATATCGCGATAAAGCACGTCATCGTAGAGGGTGCGCGCCAGCGGCAGCTCCGGGTACGTGAGCGGCTCCGGGATCCCACCGTCGCGCAGATATTCGGTCAGGTAGCCTTGCAGCCGGGCCGCGTCCACCGTGGTCAGGCGGGTCAAATCGGGAACGGCGTAGCCGCGGAAGCGCAGGAATTCGGAGAACGAGAAGGGGAAGAGTTCCACCGGCACATAACGCCCCGTCAATCGGCTCCCCAGCTCGCGGCTGAGCAGCGACGCGTTCGAGCCGGTGATGTAGAACTTCAGCCCCACATCCATGAAGCGACGGACGAAGTGCTCCCAGCCGGGCACGTTCTGGATCTCATCTATCACAAAGATACCGCGCGCACCGAACAACTCGACCAGCGCCCCGTACAACTCATTGGCATTGTCGGCCGTGAAGCCGAGGAAACGCTCGTCCTCGAAGTTGAGGTAGTAGAATTTGTCCTCGCCCAGACGGTGCGCCAGTTGCGCTAGCAAGGTGGATTTGCCAGCCCGGCGCAGCCTGGAGATGATGACGGCGTGCGGCAGCGGCGCCGCGCGTTCAAGCTCGGCCAACTGCGTCCGCTCGATGCCGGTGTCGCGACGCCAGAAGGCCTGAAACTGCTCCAAGAGCATGGCCCGGATGTGTTCCCTGGGCCAGCGGATCGCCCAATTGTTTTCATTTACACTGAAATCATACATCAAAATGTTTTCATCGTCAATAAAATCATTGCCCCGATTCATTATCCATCCGCGTTCTCCGCGTCATCCGCGTCGTCCGCGTCCCGTCTCCACCGCAGCGACGCGCGCATCTTTGCGCAAACGCGCCGCCGATGCTATAGTGAGTCAGATAAACTTTCGGGATTCGCAATCCGGATTGGAGGCTTTAGCCGGTTTCTTCGGCTGACAAGGGCGACCGGCTAAAGCCTCGATTCCGGAAGATTATCTGAACGTCTA
>Ga0172368_10008558_pt1 | contig 10398 bp, 13 predicted proteins | sample Lak11m_FD_114540 | JGI IMG/M metagenome (GOLD analysis project Ga0172368, IMG submission 114540) | Freshwater microbial communities from Kabuno Bay, South-Kivu, Congo - kab_022012_11m | ecosystem: Environmental > Aquatic > Freshwater > Lake | place: Democratic Republic of the Congo: South-Kivu...
ACCGGCGGCCACTCAACCCAAACCGGTAGAAACACCACCGGCGGCCACTCAACCCAAACCGGTAGAAACACCACCGGCGGCCACTCAACCCAAACCGGTAGAAACACCACCGGCGGCCAACCCGCCGAAACCGGAAGATACACCACCGGCAGTCAATCCGCCGAAGCCGGTCGAAACGCCACCGGCGGCCAATCCACCCAAGCCGGAGGTTGCGCCGGAGTTGCCGGCCGGCACTCGGGCGTGGTCCACGCCCGATGGGGCAATGACCCTGGTACTGCCGGCTGCCTGGACGGTCAACGGAAAAAGCGTTTTCACGATTACCGGCCCAACGGCCATCAATGCGCGCGTGTTGCCGCCCGAGTCCTACCGTTCGGCAGATGAGTTGACCCGTGCCCTGAAGGATTTCGCCGACACGCAGCAGGACATCAGCGAGCGGAAATTTACCAGTAAACCATTTAACCCGGACGGCGCCACCGGCGTGCAGGTGCATTACACCGCGGTCCAGGGGCACACCATGCACATGTATTACTTCGGAAAATCAGGACGGCTCTGGCGCCTGGAGATCGAGATGGACGGGGATGGCACACTGTTGACCGCCGAGTTGGCGCAAATGGTGAATATGCTCACCGTCCGTTAGTATCTTTTTGAACAGCCTGTTGTTTCCGGTACTGCCGGATTGCTGGATGGGTGCCCTGCTGAGCATCCTGCCGAGAAAGGGGAACTGGCTTGTCTCGCATTCTCATTATTGAGGACGAGCGTCCGATTGCCCAATCGTTGGCCTATACCCTCAAGCGCGAGGGGTTCGACGCGGTCATCTGCACGGATGGTGAAGAGGGGTTGAAGCTTGCCCTGGGAACCCCCCCGCCGGCGCTGATTATCCTCGACTTAATGCTGCCGTCGATGGGCGGGTTGGAGATCTGTCGCACCCTGCGGCAGCGGCAGCAGCATTGGGTTCCGGTGCTCATGCTCACCGCCAAAGCTGAGGAGATCGACCGTGTGATTGGCCTGGAAATCGGCGCGGATGATTACATCACCAAACCTTTCAGTATGCGCGAGCTGGTGGCGCGCGTGAAGGCCACCCTGCGGCGCCCCATCATGGAGCTGCCCCAGGATCAGGTGCTGACCTCGAACGGATTGGAAGTGGATCTGGGCCGCCACAACGTGTTGCTGGACGGCAAATCCCTGATCCTGTCGCCGAAGGAATTCGACCTGCTCGCCCTGCTGATGCGCAATCACGGGCGGGCGATGAGTCGCGATGAGATCCTCACCCAGGTGTGGGGGAATGAAGGGCCGTACCGCGACCCGCATACCGTGGATGTGCATATCCGCTGGCTGCGTGAGAAAGTCGAACCCAATCCGGCCCAGCCGGAGCGCCTGCTGACGATTCGCGGCATCGGCTATAAGTTCGCGGAGTAACGGATGGTCCATCGGCGCTGGTCCCTTCGCTGGCTGATTGGAGGGATTTACTTTTGCATTATGCTGGTGATGCTCGGCGGGTTGGTCCTGTACCTGTCGAACCTCATCACGCGAAATTACATGGATACGCTGACCAACACCCTCTCCGGGCGGGCGCGTCTCGGCGCTGAGCTGCTGGCGCCGCTGGTCAATACCTATTATGCCACCTCGCTCAAGCTGGATACGCTCTCCCCCGACGAGCGCACCCACGTCGAGCGACTGCTCCATGATCGGCTCCGCGATCAATTTTTCCGAGAACAGTATCCCCAAAGAGGTTTTGCCTACCTCCCGGACGTCAAAGAGAATATCATCGGCTATCTGCGTAAAATCAACTCGCTCCACCGGCAAGGTGGGACGACCGAGATTACCTTCTCCCGTTTCAGCGGTGTGCTGCGTACCAATCGCGAACTCATCGCGGAATCGCCGCCCTATTCCGTCAGCCCTCCATTTGATAAGGAGCTGCCGGAGCGTATCTTCACGGAGGCGCTGGACCCGGAGAGCGATGACGGCATCGGGACGGCCATCCATTTCAGTGAAAAACTCGACGAGGAGCTGCTGTATATCGCCGTACCCATCCGCATGCGGACGATCGATGCCGTCGATGTCCCCGAGGGCATCCTGGTGCTCGCTGCGCCGACGACGGATGTCAAGCACACCATCGGTCAGATCCAATGGGGTATCCTGCTGGCCTTCAGTGGCGGGTTGCTGGTGCTGTTCCTCATCAACGCCGCCACCTCCAGTTTCATCTCCCGCCCGCTCAACACACTGAGCGACGCGGCGGATCACTTCTCGAACGGCGACCTGCATCGGCGCGTGCAGCCCACCGGGGCGCAGGAAATTGCCAGTCTGGGGGAATCCTTCAACAGCATGGCCGCGCAGTTGGAGACCACCATTGCGCATCTGGATGAAGAACGGGCGCAGGCGCAAGCCATCCTCGCCAGCATGTTCGACGGCGTAATGGTCACCGACCCGGCCGGGTGCATCCTGCTCGCCAACCCGAGTCTCGAGCGGATGTGCAGCCTTCAGGCGCCACAGATCGTCGGGCGCACGCTGGCGGAGACGTTCTCTCATGCCGATCTCGATGAAATGCTCCAGAAGACGATCGAGACCGAGTTGCCGTTGATGCATCAGGTCGCCTTCAGCCAGCCAGTCGCGCGGACATATGAAATTCACATGGCGCCGGTAGAGGTGAACGGGCACCTGCTCGGGGTGGTCATCGCCCTGTATGACATCACCCAGCAGCGCCAGGTGGAGCAAGTCCGGCGCGATTTCGTGGCCAATGTCAGCCATGAGCTGCGCACGCCGGTCGCTTCTATCCGCGCCATGGCAGAGACGCTCGTCGACGGGGGCAGCGAGGATCCGCAGCTCACCGAGAGCTTCCTCGGCACGATCATCCATGAGAGCGAACGCCTGACAGCACTGCTCGAAGACCTGTTGCAATTGTCGCAGATCGAGTCCGGGCGGCGCCTGATCACGCCGGAGTGGGTCGATCTCGTCGAGATCATTCAACATGTGGTCACGCGCATGGCCGCGCTGATCTCCGCCAAAGAGCAGCAGGTCGTGCTGCAGCTCCCCGACCGGTTGCCGGCCTATGTGGACCGCGGCGCGATCATGCAGATCGTCCTGAACCTGATCGATAACGCGCGGAAATATTCTCCGGTGGGCGGCTGCATCACCATCCACGCGCAATGTGTCGATGACCGGATTCGCCTGAAGGTGACGGATACCGGCATCGGCATCCCGGAGGACGAACAGAACCGCATCTTCGAGCGATTCTACCGGGTGGACAAATCCCGCACGCGCGCGGAAGGCGGCACCGGGCTCGGGCTGGCGATCGTGCAGCACCTCGTCGAGTTGCATGGCGGATGGATCAGTGTGCAGAGCGAGTTAGGGCATGGCAGCCACTTCACCGTCGTGCTGCCGCAGCCGGAGGAAACGAACCTGCCGGGGGAAGCGGGGGAACTTCCCACCGGTTCACCGCTGCCGGTCGCGGGAAGCGAGACGTAATCTCGAAGCCGGGTTGGCGCGGCCGGTCTCACTTCTCGCCGCGGGCGCGCTTCCCTTCGTCGATCAACTCCCGGACCTTCTGTCCCCCTTTGGGGCCGCCGATTTCGCCACCCTTGTGGCCGATATCTTCGTAAAACTCATGGCCGTGCGTCTGCGAGGTGCGTTCGCCGCCCTTCTTGCCGATATCCTCGTAGAACTCGTGACCATGCGTTTCCGACGTGCGCTCACCGCCCTTATGGCCGGCTTCCTTCACCGTCATATCACTGGACTTCTGCTGTTTCTCTGGCATTGTACAACCTCCTCGTCTATCATGCGGAGCGATGCCGGCGCGTCTCCACGCGCCGCGGTCGATCGCTCCGTGCCAGGGGGTATCCGGGGTTACCGCGCCCCGGTCGCGCAGGTATTACGAGCCCAGGCGTTTCTTGCCTTCTTCGATCAACTGGCGCACCTTCTGGCCGCCCTTATGCCCGATCTCTTCGTAAAATTGCGGGCCATATTCGTTGCGCACCGTGGTGCCGCCCTTGCGGCCAATCTCCTCGTAGAACTCATGGCCGTAGGTATCGCGCACCTTCGTCCCCCCCTTGCGGCCGATCTCTTCGTAGAAATTATGGCCGTGGGTTTCCGACGTGCGCTTGCCGCCTTTGCGGCCCGCCTGGCTCACACTCATTTCCCCTTTGTCTGCCATGCTTGGCTCCTTCCCACTCTCGCGCATCCGTAAGCGATCGCTTCTGTGAATGGTGACTCCCGTCCCGAAGCCGCAATCCTACTCGCCAGATGCGGCTTCGGGACGGTCTTGATTTGCATGCAACTCACCGGCTTCTCAAAGATCAAAGCGAGAGCGAGTTGCTTACAAGATCTCGCAGATGATCATGCCACGGTCGTGCAGCCACCCGTCGCGCCCGTGCGATCGGCTTACTTCTGGGCGCGGGCGCGCTTGCCCTCTTCGATCAGCTCGCGCACCTTGTGACCGCCCTTTTTGCCAATCTCTTCGTAAAACTCGACGCCGTAGGCATCACGAACCTTCAGGCCGCCTTTGCGTCCGGCTTCGCTCACTGTCATCTGCCCCTTCGATTTGTTGGCCATTTACGTCACCTCCTTCACTCGCACTGTCCTCTCGGTCGAAAGGACACTTACTTCTTGGCGCGGCTGCCGCCCATCGCGCGTTTACCCTCTTCGATGAGGTCTTTCACCTTCTGGCCGCCCTTGTGGCCGATCTCCTCATAGAATGGGATCCCGTACTCGTCACGGACCTTCTGGCCGCCCTTGCGCCCGATCTCCTCATAGAACTCGTGGCCATATCGCTCCGACGTGGTCTCGCCACCTTTGCGCCCAGCTTCGCGAACCGTCATGTCGCCCTGGGTCTTTTTCAGATTCGCCATGATCTGACACCTCCTTCTAGGTTACATTGCATTGGGTAAGGGGGTGGACGGCCTGTTGTGACCGCCACCCCGTCATTTACGGGAGAGACGTTATTTCTCGCCCCGCGCTTTCTTGGCCTCGTTGATCAGGTCGCGGACCTTATGGCCTCCCTTGCGCCCGATTTCCTCATAGAACTGCGGACCGTAGCGCTTGAAAGTTGTCTGACCGCCCTTCTGACCACCCTTCTTGCCAATCTCCTCATAGAACTCATGGCCGTACCGCTCCGACGTGGTTTCCCCGCCCTTGCGACCGGCTTCACTCACGGTCATGCCGCCTTTTCGCTCTTCAGGCATGGTGTCACCTCCTTTACCATGATGTTGGCGTCAATACTGCTGTGACGCACTGTGCTTCGTCCTTCGTTGGCGCGCCTCCTGGCGCGCATCACGATCGTTTCCGAGCTCGCTTTCCCTCCGCGATCAACTCGCGGACCTTCTGGCCGCCCTTCTTGCCAATCTCCTCATAGAATTGCGGACCATACCGTTCCAGGGTCGTTTCGCCGCCCTTTTTCCCGCCAAGGGAGCCACCTTTGTGACCCGCCTCGCAGACCGTCATTTCACCTTTTTTCGCTCCTCGTTCAGGCAACGCGTTCACCCCCTTTCCTTATCGGCTGGGTGATTCGGTCCACCACCCAGGCCACGATTACGTCCGCCATGTTCTTCCCGGTGGCTTCCAGCACGCCCAGCCACTGCGGGTTTCCGTTAACCTCGATGACCTGCGGTCCCGCGGGGCTTTCCAAAATGTCCACGCCCGTATACCCCAGGCCGATGGTCGCCGCCGCGGCAACCGCCAGCCGGGCTGTCGCCCCATCCAGCAGGCAGGCCACCGGCCGCCCACCCCGCGATACATTCGTCTGCCACTGGCCGGGAGCCGCCAGTCGATAAATGCTGGCCGCCACCCGATCTCCCACCACAAACGCCCGGATGTCCCGTCCCGGTGTTGCAATAAACTCCTGCAAATAGAGCGCACCGAAGTGCTCCAGCAACACCGGCAACTGGGCATGCCCCGCCACGGTGTCTTCCACCAGTTCGATCCCGAGTCCCAGCGAGCCGAATAACGGCTTGATCACCGCACGACCCCACTCGCGCAACACCGCGTCCGCCGATGCGACATCCTGGACCACCGTTACGGCCGGGGTCGGCAGGCCGGCCTGCTGGAAGCGACAGCTCGTCTCAAATTTATCGATGGCCCGCAACAGCGCATCGATGCTGTTCACCAGCACCTTGCCGCTCCGCTCCAGGATCTGATACACCGGCACTTGAAAATCCGGATTCCCCGCATCCCCAAAACCGCGCGCCAACACAAATCCATCAACTGTCGCCAAATCCACCTCATCCGATAACACGCGCACTCCGTCTCGTGAAATCCGCGCCGACAACCGTTCGGGACGGATCACTACCGCCGTCCCTTGCCGGTCGGCTGCGTCAATCAACTGCTTGCTATGCCAATCTTCCTCCGGATAAGCCGTTATGATCCCGATGCGCAGGGCCTTCCCCATCTGCGCCTCCCCCTTGGCGGTTTTGCCCTCCAGGTGGGCCTGTCCCAAACACTGTAACCCATTATGGGCAAGCCACTCTGCCAAACTACCGACATTCTCATCGAGGATGTCCAGTTCACGGCACATTCCGCCACATTCACCACGAATCACGATCTCCTGTCGGTTCGGGGTCCCCTCCCATAGGGAACCGCCCCCCACACCGAGAAGTATGGGAGAGTTCCGCATCGTCATAACGCTGCATGTGTGCAGTTCCTCACCCATTCCCTCGTGATGCCGCGCGGCATGGCGCCCGTGGCGGGGGGTGCGGGCTCACTTTGAAGTGCCATGCGGGGGGACATGTATTGGCGGCAGCCGCAGCGCCACCCAACGTGAAATGCAAACACAAAACATCATGCCGTGAACAGCAGTGATGTCCGTCCCGTCCACCAATACTGGTGTAGCAACAGACACCTGTGTTGTATTCTTCTCGATCATCAGTGACTGGCGGTCGGCAGCCCTTCGATCGCCCTGCGCATCAACAAGGGGTGGGTGCCGAACCAGGCAGACATTCCTGGGCAAAACTGCATACATAAGATACCGAAATGCGACAAGCTCCCGAGGTAATCGCATAACCAGGGGCGCCTAACCCCCCAGCCCCCCGCGATTTCGTCGGGGCAAGCTTTCCCTACAACGGAAGAAATCGCGGGGGGCTGGGGGGTTCGGCGCTCCCGGTTTTTGTAATTACCTTTCACGATATTTCGCGTATATCTACCGTTCGCTGGCGTAAGTTGCCGGGAGGTGGTACAATAACGATGACATGGAAGGAATGCTGTGGATGGTGGCGGTGGCGGGGATCATTACCCTCGCAATGCGCTGGCTGCTGCTGCGGGGGTTGTCCCCGATGAGCCGGCAGGCCGTCCGCCAGCTCTTCATGGAACGCGTGATTGCCGCCACGGCCGACTCCTGCCAGCTCATTCATGACGACGGTCAGACGCTGACGATGCAGTGCGGGCCATCGACCTGCACGATCCACTTCGAAGCGCTCTATCGGTGCTGCGTCGAGGCGCCCTATCGCACGCTGCTCTTCGTGCGCGAGGCGGTGCAGGCGCTGCAGGCGGCGTTGCAGGACACGGGCCGCCTGCCGGCGGACTGGGAGGACCGGGTGATGCCGTTGTTGATCGCCGGCGAGCTGCCCGTGCCCTCCGATCTGCTGCAGCAACCGCTGACGGATACCCTGCGGGTGGGCTACGTGCTGGATGGCGAGGAGGCGTTCCGCTGGATCGTGCAGGCGGACCTGCAGGATGCGAACACTGATGCAGCGCGGGTGCACGCGCTGGCGCTGCGCAATATCGAGCGGAGTTGCAGCGGGCTGGTAATCGAAGCCCCCCCGCCGCAGGCCGACGGGCACGACCGCCTTCTGCGCTTCGACACCCGGGATGGCCTGGATGCCGCCCGCGTGCTGGTGCCGTCCTTCTACCGGCGATTCGCCCCGCGCTTCGGTGATGCGGACCTGGTGGTGGCTATCCCCACGCGCGATACGCTGATCGCCATCCCCGCCACCGACCAGGCCCAGGCCTCGTTTCTGCAGTGGCGCGCCGACACCGAGCGCCGCCACAGTCCCCACCCCCTCGCGGCGCAACTGCTGCACATCAGCGAAGACGACATCAAGGAATGGACTTCGGAAACGGCGGAGCCGGCAGCAGAAGGCGTGATCGATTAATCGTAACCGTTTTCATGCTCTTACTCTGACTCATACTCTGACTCCCTCACAGATAATTCTAACGTCCTTGTAATTCCAATCCTTTGGCGAAAGGCGTGTATTTGAGCGTGTATTTGCCTGAATCGATAGTTATTTTGTAGATCTGATCGTCGATTTGGCACAAAACGGTATTCGAATCCAGAAAAGCTAATCCACGAACTTTTCCTTTCGGGATCGAGATTTCCCTGAAAGGCGCTGTGGGTGGCGCCGGACCACCTCTGAGATGCGCCATCCCGCCATGAGCCGAATTGTCCTTTGGCCGAGGGAGCCAAGCCCAGGCGTATAATTTATCCGTGACACCGGTTCTGGCGAATACGACGTTATTGCCTGAACAAGTAATTATAAAATGAATCTTGTCCAGGGATCCTTTGTCGTAGTAAGCACCGCCCCTTCCGTCACGGAATTCTCCGAAATCCCGGCCAATGGCAGACTGACCCTGGTTAATTTTCACGGTGGTGTGAGTGCGCACCTCACCATCAGCAGTGAAGGACCGTTTTACAAAGTAGACCACCATTGTCTGGCCCGCGGTGGCATGATCAGCCTGTGCAACGCCAATATCTACCTTTCCCCCACTAAAAGGCGCGGCCTTGCCTTTCAGGTCACTGACCCAAATCTGGCTCTTTTTTTCGTAAAAGAGCTTGTTGCCAAGCCAACTGGGATTCGTGCCCGAGTCAATCTTTCTGCTTGCCAGATTGGCAAGCAGAAGGATTCTGATGGTACTACGCGTCTCATAGGCAATCATCTTGCCATCCGGCGCAAAACTCAGCCGGTCCACGGGTGCTGACAAGATTTTCCGAGGCTTGCCCTTGTCGGTACGACAAAGCATCAAGCCGTCTTTATAATAGGCAAGTTGATTGCCATCCGGGCTCAAAAAAGGAGATGTACCTGTAAGTCCGCTATCAACAATCTTGCCGTCCCTGGCAACATACTGGATATGGCTGTCTTTCACAAACACAGCCATAATGTCGGTAGAATGACCGACTGATGACGCAATCAAGGTCATCAAAAATACCACCACAGACAGAAGCCGATGCATTCTGGGGTTCCTTTCCGAAGGCCATGCCCTCGAGCGAAAGTCTGGTTGTCCAGTAGATCCAAAAGGAAAGTGCCTGAGATTACTCCTCATGCTCGAAAAGCATTTTCATCCGGTTACCGATCGCGACGGTATGCGTATCAGTTCCCCCAGACGGCAGGCAATTGACCCCCGTCTCCCGTTCTAATACCCCTGGAATATGCTCACCGTATTGTCGAGGTAGTTGGCCACATATACCCGATTCGTGGTCGGGTTCACCGCCACGCCATCGGGTCTATTCCCCACAGGTACCGTCGCGAGGACCATATTCGTTTCCCCGCCGAATACGCTCATTGAATTGTCGGTGTAGTTGGTCACGTAGACCCGATTCGTTGTCGAGTTCGCTGCCACCCCTATGGGAGTATCCCCCACAGCTATTGTGGCGAGGACCGTATTCATCAACCCGTCGAGCACGCTCACCGTATAGCCGCTGGAATGGTTGGTTACATACACCCGGTTCATTATCGGGTTCACCGCCACCCCATGAGGGCTGCCCCCTGCAGTTACCGTCGCAAGGACCATATTCGTCCCCCCGTCGAGCACGCTCACCGTATTATCGTCGCTGTTGGCCACATATACCCGGTTCGTTGTCGGGTTCACTGTAACGCCACTTGGACCGTTCCCCACGGCTACTGTGGCGAGTGATGTATTCGTCCCCCCGTCGAGCGCAGTTAACGTATTATCGCCAGAGTTAGCCACGTAGAACCGGTTTGTAGTTGGATTCACCGCCACCCCTATGGGACCATTCCCCATAGCTAGGGTGGCAATAACTCTATTCGTCCCTCCGTCGAGTACGCTCACGGTCTTATTGTTGAAGTTAGTCACATATACCCGGTTCGTGGTCGGGTTCACCGCCACCTTCCCGGGCGAATGCCCCACAGCTATTGTGGCGAGGACTGTATTAGTAACACCATCGAGTACGCTCACCGTATTGTCATTAAAGTTGGTCACGTAAACCCGGTTCGTCGTCGAGTTTACCGCGACGCCATTGGGCAAATTCCCCACAGCTATTGTTGCGAGGAGCGTGCCGGGGGTGTAGCCGGTGACTGTCACTATAGCCGTGGCCATAACCCGTTGCCCATCACTGCCGCTAACAACGATAGTATACGTGGTAGTTACCGCCGGCGAGACAGTTTTCGACCCGGAGACGCCGGACGCGCCGAAGTTCGAAGCCACCACGGCCGTCGCATTGGTGGATGTCCACTGCAACTG
>Ga0172368_10008559_pt1 | contig 10397 bp, 6 predicted proteins | sample Lak11m_FD_114540 | JGI IMG/M metagenome (GOLD analysis project Ga0172368, IMG submission 114540) | Freshwater microbial communities from Kabuno Bay, South-Kivu, Congo - kab_022012_11m | ecosystem: Environmental > Aquatic > Freshwater > Lake | place: Democratic Republic of the Congo: South-Kivu...
AGAAGAACGTTCCCAATGTGCATGTAGCTTATATCGAAAATGTGCCCGAAGGCGCCGATTCCGAGCAGGTTTTCCGCAGCCTATCCCGCAAGGGTTTCAACATGATCCTGGGCACATCCTTTGGCTATATGGATCCCATGGCTACTGTGGCTGAAGAATTCCCTGATATCACCTTCATCCATGTCAGCGGTTACAAATCCAATGGCAAGAACTTCGGCAATTTATTCGGTGCAATGGAAGATATGAAATATCTGGCCGGTATGTTGGCAGGTTCGCGCGCCAAAAAAGATGGCAACCCCAAGCTTGGTTACATGGCCACCTTCCCCATCCCCGAAGAACTTCGACTTGGTAATGCCTTCATGCTGGGTGCTAAAAAGACATGCCCGGAATGCACCATGGATGTCCGCTGGATCAACACCTGGCATGACCCGGTTGCCGAAAAAGATGCTGCCGCATCCCTGATGGATGCCGGCGCCCAGGTTGTTCTGACAGGCGCGGATACCCCTGCTGTGGCGGATGTCGCCCAAGCCAAGGGCAAGTGGGGAATCACCTATGACTATGTCGGATCTTGCAAAGTTGAGCGCTGCCTCACCACCATTTATTGGAACTGGGGCCCCGTCTACTCCAAGATCGCCGAAGGCGTAATTGCCAAAACCTACAAACCTGGTTTTGACTATTTTGATGCCGATAGTGGCAGCCTTGGTCTGTTTGGCTTCATGGAAGGCCAGACCCTGACCACAGGCGTTGCCGATCTGCCCGCCGCGGATATCCAGATGGTCAAGGATACCCTTGCCCAGATGCTGGCTGGTAAATTCACCCGCTTTGATGTCTTCGCTGGCCCGATCAAGGATAACAAGGGCAAGGAAATCGTGCCGGCCGGTTCCAAGTTCGAACAGGCTGACCTCGACCAGTTCCCGCCCGGAGCTCCAGGCCTGGCTTGCAAGTACTGCATGTACTGGTGGGCTGACGGCATCACAGCCGAACTTCCAAAACTAGGTAACTAGTATTCTGCAGGGCAGATGATGAGTGGCAAATGAGGTTGTTTCATTCTTGTCCATCCACCATCTTTATTAGCCCCGAGTACTTTTAATCCTGTTTTTTTGGGGCCAGAAGTCAATATGATTCTGGCCCCAAATTGTTATAATGAGGGGGAACATAGCCTGAAGTCACCACGCCATCGAGGAGCAATAAATGGAAATCTCCGAAAATTCAGAGCACAAGAAGGAATCCCCTTTTGTCGTTGAAATGCGTGGTATCACCAAACGCTTCCCAGGCACCCTGGCAAACGACCACGTGGATTTCCAACTAAAACGGGGTGAAATTCACGCCCTTCTCGGTGAAAATGGTGCCGGGAAAAGCACCTTGATGAACATTTTGGCAGGTATGTACCACCAGGACAGTGGCACAATCCTGGTCAATAAAAAGCCTGTCAGTTTTTCCTCCCCCCGCGATGCCATTAAGGCCGGGATTGGTATGATACATCAGCATTTTATGCTGGTGCCATCCCAGACCGTGACCGAAAATATCCTGCTGGGATTGGATGCTCCCCGCTTTCTTTTGAATTTACCTGAATATGACACAAAAATCGCTGCCCTGGGTGAGAGGTTTGGCCTGAAAGTTGATCCAAGTATCAAAATCTGGCAATTATCGGTCGGTGAACAACAACGTGTTGAGATCCTGAAGATGTTATACCGCGGCGCGGAAGTATTGATCATGGATGAGCCGACCGCTGTGCTTGCGCCACAGGAAATTGAGGGGCTGTTCAATATCCTGCGGGCGATGGTGGCGGAAGGAAAATCGATCATCTTTATCAGCCACAAGCTGCAGGAAGTTACCGCAATCGCCAACAGTATTTCCGTCCTTCGCCGGGGAAAATTGACTGCGGGAAGCCTGCCTGCCGCAAACGTCACCCGCGAAGAATTGGCTCGCCAGATGGTTGGGCGTGATGTCATTTTTCACCTGGAAAAAAAGGCTCACGAAGCTGGCGAGGTGGTACTGGATATAAAAGATCTAAAAGCCGAAAACGACAAGGGTCTGCCCGCATTACGTGGATTGTCGCTCAATATACGCAGCGGGGAGATTGTGGGTTTGGCCGGAGTGGCTGGAAATGGACAGCGCGAACTGGCCCAGGTGATCACGGGCATGCGCAAATGTGCAAGCGGGCAAGTTTGCGTAAATGGCGATCATGTCGATAACCACTCCCCTTTTTACGGCATTCAGCGCGGCATCTCCCATATTCCTGAAGATCGCACCCACGTTGGCACAGCTCCCAATTTGAGTATCACCGATAACATGATCATGAAGAAATACCGGAGCTCTCCGATTGCGGATCATGGCATGTTGAATATGTCTGTGGCAACAAAGTTTGCGAACGAAATGAGAACTTCCTACGAAATCATCGTTCCCAATGTGGAGACACCCGCCCGCTTGCTTTCTGGTGGTAACCTCCAGAAAGTGATCCTGGCGCGTGAGATTTCAGGACAGCCGGCCTTGCTGGTGGCGGTGCAACCGACTCGCGGGTTGGATGTTGGCGCGATCGAGGGGGTACATCGCTTACTGCTCGCTCAACGTGATGCCGGCGCAGCGATCCTCCTCATTTCTGAAGAATTGGAAGAACTGCTATCCCTCAGTGATCGTGTCTATGCCATTTACGAAGGACGAACAATGGGCGAAGTGCAGGTTGGCACCCAGGAAACCAGTCAGGATATGGTTGAAACCATCGGTCTTATGATGACTGGGACACCATTGGATCAAATAAAAAGAGGAGCGGGACAGAATGTCTGAAAACACTACCAAAATCCGCCGTAATCGCTTCCCCTTTAGTGTTCGTCTCGAACCGCGTTTGGAGGTGCCCCCGGCCTGGTTCCCGGCTGCAGTCTCCCTGGGCGCAATTGTTGTTGCCTTATTTTTGGGTGGCATTTTGATCACTGTGGCGGGCGGCGATGCGATCCAATCTTATATCCACATCGCCAAAGCATCTGTTGGCGATGTGGGCGTGCTCTCAGACACGATTGTCAAGGCAACTCCCATCCTGCTGACGGCATTGGCGTGTTCGGTAGCCTTCCGCATGAAACTGTGGAATATCGGTGCAGAAGGTCAGTTTATCATGGGCGCATTCGGCGCTGGCGCAGTTGTGCTCACCCATATCTTTCCCGACACCACATCGCCTTGGATTTTTATCCCGGCCATGATCCTGGCTGGCATGCTGGCTGGTGCAATCTGGGGGCTTATCCCCGGCCTTCTAAAGGCAAAATTCAACGTGAATGAAATCATCAGTTCGTTGATGATGAACTATATTGCCATCGCCTGGATCAACTTCTTTATCTTCGCTGTCTGGTCAGAAGGCGGTTTTCAAATGACGCCTAAATTCCCTGAAAACGCCTGGTTGCCGCGGCTGCTCAATTATGCTGCAGCCATGCCGGTCTTTCGCGGTTTGACCACCCACTTGGGCTTGCTGCTCGGGGTGGTGGCAGCCGTCATCCTTTGGTTGCTTATCTTCCACAGTCGATGGGGCTACGAAATCCGCTTGATCGGTGATAACCCACTTGCGGCTCGATACGCAGGTATCAACATCACCCAGAATACCATCCTTGTTATGATGCTCTCGGGTGCGCTGGCCGGGTTGGGAGGCATGTCTGAGGTGGCGGGCGTTGTGCATCGTTTGCAAACTTCTCCGGTAGCTGCCGGATATGGTTTTACGGGCATTATCGTCGCCTGGCTCTCAAAACTCAACCCGCTGGTGATCATCGTGGTTTCGGTTTTATTTGGCGCTTTGATCCTGGCAGGGCGGGAGATCCAGCCCTCAGGTGTTCCCAAAATGATCCAGGGCACAATCCTGGTTTGTTTGATCGCTAGTGATTTTCTACTTCGCTATCGCATCCAGATCGTTCGCAATACTGAGGAAGCCTAATCATGGACGCGATCATTATTATCTTGCAGGCCGGTATAGCCAGCGGCACAGTCTTGCTTTTTGCCACCCTTGGTGAGATCTTCTCTGAAAGATCTGGAGTGATGAATCTGGGTGTGGAAGGTATGATGCTCCTCGGTGCAATGAGTGCTTTCAGCACCACCCTAGCCACAGGCAATCCCTGGCTGGGAATGTTGGTGGCCATGCTCATGGCAGGCATCCTTAGTCAGGTGCACGCCTTCATCACCATCACCCTGCGGGCAGATCAGGTAGTCAGTGGCCTGGCGCTCACATTCCTGGGCACGGGTATCAGCCTGGTTTTGGGTGAGGGCCTGAGCAAGGCCGGAACCGTTTCCCTGCTACCCAGTGCCACCATCCCGTTACTCTCACTCATACCGGTTGTTGGTCCCATCTTTTTCACAGACCAGAACTATATGGTGTACATTGGTTACCTGATGACACCGTTGGCGTGGTACTTTATTAACCGCACCAGGCCGGGTCTGCACCTGCGCGCAGTTGGCGAATACCCGGCAGCAGCCGATGCCTTGGGTATCAGTGTCTATGGTCTGCGCTATTTCTATGTTTTTGTTGGGGGGCTGCTCTCCGGTTTGGCCGGTGCAACCATCAGCCTGGCCGTCTCCCCTGGTTGGTTCAGCGAATTAACAACCGGTGGCCAGGGCTGGATTGCTGTTGGCCTAGTTATTTTTGCCCAATGGGACCCATTCCGGGCGGTGATTGGTTCGTATGCATTCGGTGCACTCAGGCGCTTGATCCTGGATATTCAAGGCCCGACATTGTTATTGGGGTTTGCCAACCCATTCTATTACAATCCTTACTGGGGTTTTTTCCTGCAAATGATCCCTTATGCCTTCACTATCACCGTGCTGGTCATTGGTTCGCGTGAAGCCACTCGCAAACGTATTGGTGCCCCCGCCGCCCTAGGCACTCCCTATATTCGCGGCGAGCGTGGATTATAAGATTTTTGAGCAATCTCATGACTGGCACGAATGCGGTAGTAAAATTCGTGCCAGTAACAATTGATCCATCCAGGTAAAAACCATGGTTTCGGCGGTCGTTACGAGGCGCGTGTGCGCCCCGGCGGCGTGGGACTCAGTCCACTCGAAAAGTACCGCCGCCCGTTGTCTTTCAAGTTTTATGAAAGGACGCCGATCCTATGAGCCTCTGGAAAGAATATCTTCACCCCCAGACTGTACAACAAGCTGTTGAGGCGCTCGTAAACGCCCCCGATCCATCCTGCCTCATCGCCGGTGGCACCGATCTCATGCTGGATCTCCAGCAGGGTCACCACCCACCGGTTCATACGCTGGTGGATCTAACTCATATTCCCGAGCTGCACCTGCTCGAGGTGCGCGGTGCTGAGCTTTTTATTGGTGCCGGGGTACCCCATAACCAGATCGTCGATTCGCCCCTTGCGCAGGAACACGCCCAGGCGTTGGTGGAGGCCTGCGGGTTGATTGGCGGGCCTCAGGTACGCAACTCAGCCACATTGGGCGGTAATGTAGCCCACGCCTTGCCTGCAGCCGACGGTACCATCGGCTTGCTCGCCCTTGATGCCCAGGTTGAGATAGCCTCGTCAACCGGCCGGCGGCGTATGCCGTTGGCAAAGATCTTTCTCGGACCTGGAAAATCCGTGCTTGATCCCAAGTGCGAGATCCTGGTGGGCTTCACCATCCCGCTCTGCAAACCGCATCAGGCCTCCGCTTTTTGCCGCATCATGCGTGCCCAGGGCATTGCCTTGCCAATCCTCAACCTGGCAGTATGGCTGGAGAAGCGCGACGGGATCATCACCGCCATCCAGGTTGCTGTTGGCCCGGCTGGACCAACTCCCTTCCGGGCTCAACGCACAGAGGAATTCCTGCGTGGCAAATCCCTTTCCCCTCTGGCAATCACCGCGGCCCAACAAATCCTGCTTTCAGAGGCGGTCTTCCGCACCAGTCCGGCCCGCGCAACAGCCGAATACCGCCGCCAACTCGCCGTGGTCCTGCTCCGCAACGCCCTCCTGACTGCCTGGGAAAGAGCGGAACATTAATTTACTGTTTAAATATTTCAACCACCACCCAATTAGCCAATTTATACACACAGGTCCCATCCTATGAAAAAAAATCAAATAACCTTATCCGTAAACGGCCATACTTACAAGCTTGAGCCCATCCCTGGCGAGACACTCGCCGATCTGCTGCGCAAGCGTTTGAAATTAACCGGCACCAAGATAGGCTGTAATGAAGCCGAATGCGGCGCATGCACTGTCATCCTTGATGGCGACCCGGTCCTTTCCTGTTCCTACCCCGCCGAACGCGCCGATGGCGCAACCATCACCACTATCGAAGGAATTGCCACCCACCAGCACGGACAGGAGATCCTGCATCCTCTTCAGCAGGCCTTCGTCCAGCATGGCGCCGTGCAATGTGGTTTCTGCATCCCGGGCCAGATTATGACCTCCTATGCCCTGCTGCAGCGCACACCACGGCCCACATCAGCCGAGATCCGTCATGCCCTTAAAGATACACTCTGCCGCTGCGCAGGCTATCCCACCATCGAAAAATCCATCCTGGCTGCAGCCAGCTCGCTCGAAAGTGGACAACCGGTCGCCGCGCCGCTTGTATCACTATCAGCCATCGACAACCAGGTGATCGGTAAAGCGCAGATCCGGCCGGATGCCATTGAGAAAGTTACCGGCGCAGCCATTTTCACGGATGACCTGGTCTTCGAGAACATGTTGTTTGCAGCCGTGCGCCGCGCCGGTGTCCCCCATGCATTTGTGCTTTCCATCAACATTGACAAAGCCCGCCAAGCTCCCGGTGTGGTCAGCGTGCTCACAGCAGCTGACATCCCGGGCGAACACAATCATGGCCTCGTCATTTACGACTGGCCGGCGCTGGTGGGGATTGGTGAGCGCGTGCGTTACGTGGGTGATGCCATCGCCATTGTCGCTGCCGAAACCCAGGAAATGGCCGCTGCCGCCGCCGCACTGATCGAAGTCACTTACGATATTCAGCCGGTCATCAGCGACCCGGTCCAGGCTCGCCAGCCGGATGCCCCAGTTTTGCACGCCAACGGCAACCTGCTTAAACATATCAAAGTCCGAAAAGGTGATCCGTCACAGGGATTTTCTGAATCCGATATCATCCTTGAGTATACCTTTCATACTCCCAGCACCGATCATCTCTTCATCGAGCCGGAATGCAGCATCGCGGTGCCGTTGGCGGATGGTCGTATGGAAATTTATGTCGGCTCGCAGATCCCGTATCAGGATCGTACCCAGGTGGCGCGGGTATTGGGCTGGCCCGAACAGCGTATCCGAATTGTTGGTCAGTTAATGGGTGGTGGGTTTGGCGGCAAGGAGGATATCGCCGGGCAGATACATGCTGCCATGCTGGCAAACGTCACCGGCCGGCCGGTCAAATTGCTTTTTGACCGTCATGAGAGCCTTATCGTCCATCCCAAGCGTCATGCCACCCAGATCCACGTCAAACTTGGCGCAAAAGCCGATGGCACCCTGGTGGCTGCTCAAACTGAATTGTACGGTGATACCGGCGCGTATGCATCTCTGGGAGAGAAGGTGCTTACACGCGCCACCACCCATTCGGCCGGACCCTACGAGATTGCCCACGTCCATGCCGATTGCTATGCCATGTACACCAACAACCCTCCCGCCGGGGCATTCCGTGGCTTTGGCGTGCTCCAGTCTGCTTTTGCCTTTGAGAGCATGATGGATATGCTGGCCGAGAAACTGAACATGGATAGGGTGGAACTGCGCCGCAAAAACGCCCTGCGGGTTGGAGATTTGACCAGCACCGGACAAATTCTGCGTGAAAGCGCCGGATTGGTGCAATGTATCGACAAAGTGGAAGCGGAGATGCTGCGCGTTTCGGGTTACACCAGGGATGAACTATTTAAACCACACCCTGTTCCGGGTGCAGAACATCTCTTGCATACCTGGGGGTTCGCATCGGCCTTTAAGAATACCGGTCTGGGTGGCGGCGCGGACGATACATCCGGCGCGGAGGTTGAACTGTACGATGACGGCCACCTGCAGGTTCGTTCCGCAGCGGCTGAGCTTGGCCAGGGGCTTGTCACCATCATGCAAATGATGGTGTCCGAAGAATTCTCGCTGCCGGCATCTCGCGTGAGTGTGCTCGTCATGGATACCGATCTGACCCCCAATGGCGGCCCGACAACCGCCTCGCGCCAGACGTATGTCACCGGCAATGCCTCGCGTCTGGCAGCCAAAACGCTTCGTAACGCCATTACCGCGGCCATGGCTGAAAAATATGACCGGCCGCCGGAAACCATCCGTTTCTCCGAACAGGGCGTGCACGTCAATGGGCATATCATCCCACTTGGAGATGTTGCCGTCGAAATGCGCAACATGGGCCACTCTGCTCGTGTATTGTACGAATACCACGCTCCGGCCACCAAGCCGCTCGGCCAGGGCGGCGACATGCATTTCGCTTTTTCATTTGCATCCCAGGCTGCCGAAGTTGAGATCAACACGCTCACTGGTGAAGTGCGCGTATTGCGAGTCATTTCAGCCAACGACGTTGGTCGTGCCATCAACCCTCTTGGCCTGCAGGGCCAGGTTGAAGGCGGTGTGGTCATGGGCGTTGGTCATGCCCTGCTGGAAAACTTCATCACCAGGGATGGTTACGTGGTCACCGACCGCATGTCACGCTACCGCATCCCGTCCATTATGCATACCCCCGAAATAACCTCGATTGTGGTCGAGGACCCCGCCAAGGACGGCCCGTACGGCGCCAAGGGTGTTGGTGAAATTGTCACCATTCCAACTCCCCCCGCTATCACCAATGCGATTTATAATGCGATTGGTCTGCGCTACGACCGCCTGCCAGTCGACCAGGAACAAATTCTGCAGCACATATTTTCCCGGCCAGGTTCCGGGCAATAATCAAGGCTTTGGAGCATATCCAGAGCAAACCAGCCAGAAAGCCCAGGATCACGGGATACCAATGGATAAATTCATCGGCTACACTTGTTCCATCTGTGGACACAGTTATTCCCCTGGTGAAGTCACCTATACCTGTCCAAAGGATGGCGGCAACCTAGATGTGATCCTTGATTACGATGCCATCCGCAAAAAATACCAGCCCGGGGATCTGACATCACGCGCCAATCCTTCCATCTGGCGTTACCTGCCGCTGCTGCCCGTCTCTGCCCCGGCTGGCGATTCAACCCCGCTGCACCTGGTAGGCGGGACTCCCATTTACGCACTACCGAGGATTGCTGAAAAACTCGGTCTTAAACAGTTGTGGCTCAAGGATGAAAGTCGCAACCCGACGGCATCCTTTAAGGATCGTGCCAGCGCGGTTGTGGTTACCCGCGCCCGTGAGATAAATGCTGATGTGGTGGTGACCGCATCAACCGGCAACGCGGGTGCAGCCCTGGCTGGTATGGCTGCGGCTGTCGGCCAAAAAGCCATTATTTTTGCGCCTCGCTCGGCTCCACCGGCCAAGGTAGCACAACTGCTTGTTTATGGCGCAAAGGTTATCCTGGTAGATGGTAGTTACGATGATGCCTTTGATTTGACCGTCAAAGCTGCGCAAGAGTTTGGCTGGTACTGCCGTAACACGGGCTACAATCCCTTCACATCTGAAGGCAAGAAGACGGCGGCATTTGAAATCTGGGAATTCATGCTCAACCAGATGGGAACAGGCATGCGGGTTACCCCCAATTCTGCCACCATCCCGGTCAATGAACAACGACTTGTGATCTTTGTCTCTGTTGGTGATGGTAATATCATATCCGGGCTGCATAAAGGCTTTAAGGATTTACACACCCTCGGTTGGATTGGGCGTATGCCGCGCATCATTGGCGTGCAGGCTGAAGGCTCGGCCGCCATTGCCAACGCCTTCCATTCAGGCAGCCAGGTTGTCCAGGCTGTCCATGCCAAGACCATCGCCGACAGTATCTCAGTAGACCTGCCACGCGACGGTCTGCGTGCCGTACGCGCTGCCAGCGAAACCGGCGGCACTTATCTCACCGTTTCAGATCAAAAGATCCTGAACGCTATCACCGATCTCGGCAAGATAGGAATCTTTGCCGAACCGGCCGGGGCGGCGGCTTTTGCCGGGCTGGCAGAAGCACGCGACCAGGGCTGGTTGGAAACGGATTCACATGTGCTGGTAATAAATACCGGCAGCGGCTTGAAGGATATCCGCGCTGCCATGCAGGCCGTCCAACCAGCGCCGATCATTGAACCAACCCTGGAGGCGGTAAAGCGCGTTTTATGACACATAACGACCGTCAGTGGGATATAACGTTTCGTTACATCATATTCATCATTTCAACGATCGTCATCCTGGCACTTGCCTGGTACGTTCGGGTTATCTTTCCTCCTTTAATTACCGCAGGGATGATCGCCTATTTACTAAGTCCCATTGTCAACTTTCTGGCCCATACCACGCGCCTGTCTCGCAAGACAGCCGCGATGATCGTATTTTTTAGCGGGATG
>Ga0172368_10008562_pt1 | contig 10393 bp, 10 predicted proteins | sample Lak11m_FD_114540 | JGI IMG/M metagenome (GOLD analysis project Ga0172368, IMG submission 114540) | Freshwater microbial communities from Kabuno Bay, South-Kivu, Congo - kab_022012_11m | ecosystem: Environmental > Aquatic > Freshwater > Lake | place: Democratic Republic of the Congo: South-Kivu...
AAACTGGTAGACGCAGGGGACTCAAAATCCCCCGAGGGCAACTTCATGTCGGTTCGATTCCGACCTCCGGCACCATTTGATTTCAATAAGTTATATAAAATTTCTTCAGGATACAAACATCAGGAAAATATCGTCGTGTAACCACTATGTAACCAACTTTTGCGAAAAACACCGCCTGAATTGCTATCAAAATAAATTATAAATACCCCTGCCGATTGACAGGGGTTCCAGGTTGTATGAACGTGACAAAAAAGGATATAGCTCTGTCTCAAATGAGACAAAGCTCACATCTACCAGCCAGTGTTTGGGTCTGGTGTGATGTGGCCTTCGATATGCCGGGGGGGCAATGTGGGTATGGTTCCACCTGATGAACCTCATTTCTCATGGTCATGTCTCAAGTTGGGAGAAAGGGAGTTGTCGTCAAGAACTTCATACATTAGCACCAACAGGACCTATTTCAGTACCGCCTTGATTAGTCTGTAGATAGTCCCAAATTCCTTCTTACTTGCATCCTTCAACATCTCATCAACCTTACTCTTCAGCAAATTCTGGTCCTCAGTCTCATGCTCGAAAATAAAGAGCTCGTGGAGTTCCACATTCAGAGCCGCAGCAATTTTCATCAGGGTTTCAATCGGGGCGTTCTTTTCTCCTCTTTCAATTGCCCCCAAGTATTTGTAACTTAGACATGCCTTCTGTCCAAGTTGCTCCTGAGTCAGATGTTGCATATTCCTCAGAGACCGGATTCGTCTCCCCATCAGTGTCTTATGATTTTCCATTTATGGTGATCTCCTGAAATTTTTATACTGTTTAAATCCGAAACAATAAACGCACATTCAGGAGTATTTAATTGACTAATAGTAATTATTAGGAGTATACTGACCAGCGAATTAGCTTGGAGCACTTGGAAAAGGCTCTCAGCGTAGAGAGCTAATCATATGAAAATCACCGAAGAAGGGTACGAAGAATACAGACCGATAACCAAGTGTCCATGATGTCGTGGCACTCAACGATTGGGAGTCGTGATGAGCCAACTATGCTTGGTATCTGGCAACATACTTAAAGCAAATTTGACCTTGGCGGGAATATTGCTGTTATTTCTAATGCCTATTTGGATGCTTATGTGTGTTCTTGCTGGGCAATTTTGCTTTCTTAAGCGAACAGCCCTTATAGCGCTCTTGTTAACAGTTCCCATTCTGACCGGCGGCGCACAGGCCAGTGATAATTCCAACCTGTGGCCCGTGCATCGCGACACGGTCGCCGGATTTCGTATCAGCTATCCCCCGGACTGGCGGCTCGCGCCAATTAAAGGCTCAAACGTTAGATTCTCAGTCGTTCCTCCGCAGGCACCGGGAAATTGTAATGTCCTTGTGAACGCAAAGCAGGAACTCGGGTCAATGGACCAGAGTTCATTAAATGAAGCGATAAAGGGTCTGGGTAATTCGGCAACGGATTGGGCAAACTATATGGGCATAGAACCGGCGCGGATTCGTGTAATCTCTTCGAGGAGGGTATCGTTTGGCCCGATTATAGCCATTAACGGGGTTTTAGAAACTGATCTTGAAAACCTGCAAGGACGCTTCACGCGCAAACAAACTATTGTTCTATTTTTGCATCGGGGGGCGCTATGGTCGCTGAATTGCGGTGCAAGCGACGGCTCTCCGGCTATTGCTCGTTCACGATATGACAAGCTTTACAAGACGTTTGGAAAAATCATCGGCTCCTTTAGCCTGACCGCTGACGAAGTTAAAAGCTTTTAGGGTGCAGATTACTTGAAGAAATCGGTGGACACCATATCAGTTGGTTCAAGTCTTCCAATCAAATAATCTTCATTTAATCAAATGCTTAGAGCGTGACCGGCATGCATGATTATGAGACCTTATTCATTAGTCCAAAACCCTGTTCTTGGGAGCAAATCAGATGAACAAAGCACAGCAACTTATTCTTATCACTGTCGCATCAGTCCTAACAGTGATGCTGCTTTTCCCTCCATTTTATTCGATGCCAGGCCAGGTAAAGTTAAACAAAGGATATCGCTTCATTTTTAGTCCTATTAAGATGGCTTATTGGGACAAAGAAGCTGAGAAGCAAGCCGCCATTTCTTTCGAGAGAGACATCATCTACGACAAAGGATGGGCGTCGTCATTGGATACGTATAAGATGGACTTCAGTTTCATGCGCGATCCGAGGTGGGCAGGGCTCGATCAGGCCACGAAAAATGGCATGCTTGCCTCATATTTCCAGGATACTGTTGAATCTGATCCCAGATGGAACCCGCTCTCAGAACAAGACAAGGGCGGCATGAGGCGGTCATTTTATGAGGATGCCGCTAAGTATGAGCAAGAGGTCAGACGAGTTAGAGAGCTTTATTTTGCTGAGAAGAAAAAGGAGTACCCCAAAAAAATTGAGTCCGCTGCTCCGTCAGTTGATACTTTACAATTGCTGATGCAGGTCATCGTTGTGACGCTTATAGGCGGTCTGCTCTGGTTAGCTTTCAAAGACCAACGCAGGAGTATCAGCGTATTTAGTCCGATTGCAACCATCGCAGTATCCAAATTCAGCTCATCGGATTCTGCCTCATCTGGACATGATTCTGGTGCAACCGCATTCGCAGGCACCAGTGACAAAAGTGCGGAAGAAATAATTTCACGAAAATTTTGGCAGGCGATTCTTGGCGAGAAGAATAAGGATTACTATCAGAGCAAGTTTGAGCAATTCGGTCTTGCATCAGGAAAATATCAGATAAGTTGGAATTGGCCCGCATTCTTACTGGGCGGTACGTGGGCGTTGTATCGAAAGATTTATGGGTGGTTTTTTGTTTGGTGGATTGTTAGCGCTTTTATTATTGGTTTTAACAAGGCCATCGGCAGAGCAGATGATCCGTGGCTCGACGTGGGCTTTTTCATCCAAGTTTTTGTAAACATAATATTTGCGCTATTCGCAAATTCTCTTTACCGCAATAATCTGCAAAAAAAGATTGAAAAGGCCTACGCCACAATAAGCGACGAGTATAAGCTAATCCAGCATCTCGGACATGTTGGCGGTGTCAATGCCTGGGTAATATGGTTTGCAGTGTCGGCTTCTGTAATAGGTTTTCTCCTTGCGATCATGATCCCGGTATTTATGGGCAAGTAGATAGGTATTTTCGGAATCTTGTTGTTTATGGAGTAAATGCAATGACCATCAAGCGCCTTTTAAAAAGCTCATTATGCTGTTGCCTCATTGTTTTCACTTACAGCATACCGCAACACGCTTGGGGCAGTCAGTTTGTTCGGGTACAGCTTGACCATGGCATCTCAATTGATCTTCCTCGCGATTGGGCTTACGTAGATGAAAATGGTCAGCACTTGCTTAAAACTTATGCCGAATCCGTTTCCCGCATTTCAGGGAAGTCTTATGGGAAAGTTCCTCTCATTATCGCTAAGTATCCCGATCCAAAAACCCATGCATCGGTAATTGTCTCATCTGACCCGATATCCAAATCATTTGGCGACTACAAAGATTGGGGAGAAGAAGATCTCGTGAGACACGGAAATGGCCTTCGGACAGACTTGGGAAAAAACTATTCAGTACAAGGGATCCGTCTTGTTGAGTGGCTCAGCACAAGAAAGGTGACCTGTAAAGGGATCCATTCAATTCAAAACAGATGGCGCAGATCCATGCTGAATAATCCGGTTGTTCTTGTCGAGCAAACGTTAATCCCGGCAAAAGAACAAATGATCACCGTCATGCTCTCTTATCATGAGAAGGACAAAGCTCTCTGGATGCCTATTATGAGAGCAATTTATGAGTCACTGTCGTTTTGATTATACAATTTTTCTGCATTTCTACTTCGATATAAATAGAGACATTGGAGAGCTTACATGAATAAGGGAATACTTTTTAGTATTGTTATTGCGATGCTCTTCCCGAGTGTACGTGCTTTGGCGGGCATATTCGGTCCAAGCAATTTTGATGAATGCGTCCTTCAATCTATGAAGGGGGTTACCAGCGATGCGGCTGCCAGGATCATAGCGAGGGCTTGCAGAAATAAGTTCCCCGAAAATCCTAAAGAAAACAAAAAAACAAGGGAACTGTCGGAAGATGAGTTAAGGAACGTACATGGTAGGGCTGGGCATGATTGGGGGACACATTTTGGCGGTAATTTATACAATGGTAATAGTAAGGTTACAATCACACAGGTCTTAGTTATCGTCGTAACCAAGCTAAAAGGGAAAGAAACTTCCCGGCGAGAATACCTTACCGATGTAAAAATTCAACCTCAAACTACTGCGAGTTTCGGATTTGAATTTGTGGTTGGTGAAGCAGGTTCCGATTATTCTTGGGGGATAATTGGAGGTCGTGGTTACTGACTAACTTCTCAGCTCCGTCAGTAATGCCCGGCTGGTTCCGGGATTATAACGAGAATCATCCCTATAAGGGATTGAAGATGATGTCTCTACGTGAGTTCAGGGAACATCAGGTTGAGGTGGAACAGTGTCCGGTAAATTAGGAGCAACGCCATCAAGGATGGTACCCATGCTTTTAGAACATCCTATAGAGGATTGGATAAAGTTCATTCTCGTTTGTGTTGCTGTGTTGGGGACCGTTCTGTTTGGAAGCGCCGTCGGTCATAGGCGAAACATTTTCTTCGGAGACAGGTTATGAGCGGCGAGATGGAACACTGGCATGAAAAGCAGCGCGCGATTTCTGTGAAAACTTTTAAGGGATTGATGTACAATTTTCATGCTATCGGGATAATACTTGCCATCTCTGCTGGCTTATTTTCATTTGGCTGCGCCTCTACGCCAAGCTATTACTTTAATGGTCGCACCAAAGCCCAGTTTGATGCCCGATCTGCCGAGTGCGCTAATATGGCTGCATCCAACATCAATCAACAGAACACGAATCAAGGCGGTTATTATATGGGGCAATCAGCAGCAGGTGGTGGTGCTGCTTTGGGACTTGTTGGCTTAGCTATGGTTCTTTTAGAAGGCGGCCTCCATGATGCCCGTTTCGATGAGTGTATGCGGTTAGGTGGATTTACAAAAGCTAACCCATCCATAGATGCGGCGCTTGAAGCCTTTAAAAGTAGGAATTACTCCCAAGCTTTTCTAATGTGTAAAGAGGCTGCTGATGCAAACGATCAAACTGCGATGACCATACTTGGGCTTATGTATGAGGAAGGTCTTGGTGTAGCAAAGGATGATGCAGAGGCCGTTACGTGGTATCGCAAAGCCGCCGATCAGGGTAATGTAAACGCAAAAAACGCCTTGAAGGCAAGGGGTTTATAAACAATCAAGGAGGTGGATAATGAAAAAGACGGCAATCGTAATAGTATTAGTTATTTTTTCCGTCGTTACAGTGCAAGCAGCAGACTATATACATGGTCAAGCCGGAACATCCTACAACCAAATCGGGGGCACTACATTTGGTTCCGATGGTTCAAGCTATAGTAAAGTGGGAAGCACGACATATGGTTCCGATGGGAGCACCTCAACACGAGTTGGAAATTCAACCTATAATTCCAATGGGACTTCATCTAATCAGGTTGGGAACACTCTTTTCAATTCAGATGGGTCTTCTGTAAATCGTGTAGGAAATACGACCTATGGCACAGACGGGACATCATGTACAAAGATTGGTAGCCAGATATTTTGTCGGTGAGTAAGAGTTGCATTAAATTTTCTCCGAGACGCTACAGAGAAAGGAATGGCTCATGAAGAGTGGCAACAGCCTTGTAGTGATAAAAAGTGTTGTTCTCATTGTGTTGTTATTGGCCAATGTGGCGCATGCATGGGATTCAGGGTTGGAAATCGAAAACCCTAAGAGAATTGATGTTGTCATTGAGAAAGTAGATGAAAAAACAATTATGAATGGTTTGAGCACGGAATTGATTCGCGCTAAAGTTGAGCTTCAGCTTCTGCGTAACGGTATAATTCCAAATGCCAACCCTCAAACTCAAAATAAAAGTGGCTATCTTTATGTCAATATAAATATTCATGGGAATGCCTATGGGTGTCGGGTCGGATTTCATCGCATTGTTAACTACAAGGTTGAAGGTAAAGCCTATGAAACGGTAGCCTCCGTATGGCAAAAAGGGGGTATTGGAGCATTCGGCCGTGATTCATCTTACCTTCTTTCTAATATAGCTGATTATTTGGCAGCAATGTCCGGTTAGAGAGTTGCATGTAGAGAGATGACTCGTCAACAAATTTACCATACCATGGAGCTAAAGATTTTTCAGTAAATGCAAAAAACACTTGACAAACCAGGCATTTAGGGGACGTGATTTTTTTGTAACTATCTAATATTACGGAGGAATTGCAAATGCCCTACACCTGGATGTTTGGAATCTTAAAGAAGAGATACGAGATAATGTAAATCTCAAGAGCGGGGGTTATCTCGCGCACCTACAAGTCCTTAAAAAGATCAACGGCAATAATTGACGATAACCAATTGATAGTGAGTCTTTTTATCTTATTCCGGCCACTGTCTGGAGAATGTAAATTATCTCTGCCAGGCCGATCTTGCCGTCGCCATTCACGTCGGCAGTGGTGTAAACTTGACTGTTTTTTTGCATCATTGATGAAACTTGGAGAGCGAGAATGGCATCGGTTAATCCAATATCGCCGTCTCTATCAATGTCGCCGATCTGAATTTTTATCAAAGTGAAATCAATGCCTGACATAAACTGGCCTACGGTAACAGGAACAGGCGTGGCTAAATTCTTACTTAAGACATTATTATAATACGTGCTTACGATATCTGCCCCTTTGGTATCCACAAAAATCAAATAGGCCCCTATGGGCAAGCCCGTCAGTAAATAAAAGCCATAGGAGTCGGTTGTCGAAGATGATGCCATAAGACTGCCTGTTGAGGTGTCGTATGCCTGAACCAGTAAATTTGGGATCGGTCGTCCATTTCGATCGCTAACGGTTCCGGCGATTGATCCACCCATGGATAAACTAAAATCGATAGCTGACGTCGTCTGGTTTGCGACCACGGCAACGGGCGTTGCCAATGGGGCTTGACCTGTATTTTTGTAGAATAGGGCGGTATACCCTCGGCTATAGGCGGATAATCCTTCAAAAGCATATACTTTATATTGCCCCTCAGGCAATCCGGCTATAGTGTATGATCCGTCAAAAGCGGTGGGAATACCATCAACGACGGGGCTACCGATTGCATAATCTGCAACACCAACCAGAATGTTCGCAAGGGGCTTACCATCTGTGGCACTGGTTACCAAACCGGTTATTCTGCCGCCCGATGATACGAGAAAGTTGATATTGGGCGTTGTTTGTCCGGCTGTGACAGATGCTTGATGATTAAAAGACATTGTATCGCCTTCATTACTGGAGGAAAGGCGAACCTGGTAAATACCTGGAGGTAAGCCTTTAATCAAATAGGTGCCGTCGAGGCCACTAACTGCTGAACGGGTCACAGCACCATTGGCATTTATGGAAACGGCAACCACATAAGCTCCGGCAATGGGATGACCATCGGATTCGCGTTGTACCATCCCGAAGACAGCCCCTCCATTGGATAGATTGAAGTCGATGTGCTGAGTTGTGTCTCCAAGGGTGACGGACACGGGGGTGTAATCGTAAGATTTAAAAGTACTTTTGTAGTATTGCGCCATATAATCAGTGCCTGACGGATCCACGCTAACTTTATAGCTGCCGGAATTTAATCTTTTTATTGTATATGACCCATCAGCTTCGGTTTCGGTTATGTCAGTGATGCTTGCCCCGCCGGTGGCAGCAGAGGCCGTAACCCTTAGCCCCGGTATGGGCACGCCATCTGATGCCCGTTTGACAATACCGGTAATCTTACCGCCAATCACTAAATTAAAATCGACATTGGTGGTTGTCTGCCCCATTGTGACGGTAACAGGCGTTGCCGAGTCACGATTTTCAACATTATGATAATACGTGGCCGCGTAATCGCCGACGTCCATATCAAAGAGATTTTCTTTCACTTCAATTTGATAGCTACCAGTGTTTAGCCCCTTGATCGTATATGTCCCATCAACCTCAGTTTGGGTATTACTGACTACCCCACCCGAAACAGGAAGGGCCTGTACGGTAAGTCCTTGTAAAGGAGTGCCATCTGATGCCCGTTTGACAATACCGGTAATCTTACCGCCAATCACTAAATTAAAATCGACATCGGTGGTTGTCTGCCCCATTGTGACGGTAACAGGCGTTGCCGAGTCACGATTTTCAACATTATGATAATACGTGGCCGCGTAATCGCCGACGTCCATATCAAAGAGATTTTCTCTCACTTCAATTTGATAGCTACCAGCGCTCAACCCCTTGATCGCGTAGGAACCATCTGCTTCTGTTGAACTAGCACCAATGAATCCACCTAAGAAAGCACTACTGAATTCATCTGAGGTAGAAAAAGCATAAACCGATAATCCCGATATTGGCGCGCCATCGGAGGCCCGTTTGACGACGCCAGTAATCTTGCCGCCAGCAACCAAATTGAAATCGATATTGGCCGTCGTCTGCCCCATTGAGACAACAACTGGCGTCGCCGAGTCGGGATTGTCTACAGTATGATAACCCATTGTTACATAATCAGCACCCGATGCATTCATCACAACTAAATACTTGCCGGCGTTTAACCTTTCAATTGTATATCTACCGTCGGCACCAGTCCAATCTTCGGCATAGGTGTCGGGAGTGTATCCACCATATGTCGCAGCATCATATGCAGTTACTTTTATACCTTCCATGGGCGCGCCATCGGATGCGCGTTTGACAACGCCGGTAATCTTGCCGCTCTTGACTAAATTGAAATTGACATTGGCAATGGTTTGCCCGATCATGACCGCTAGAGGTGCCGCAGATCCATAATCTTTCGCATTGAGAAAATAAGCATCCAAATAATCTTTGCCCCATGCGGTTACTTTAATCTTATAGCTGCCTGTATTTAACCCCCTGATTGCATAGGAACCGTCGGTCTCGGTCTGGGTGTCGATGACTGAAGAAGCCCACGGTGAATTATTTGCAGAATCATAGGCCTGTACTGTAAGCCCTTGTAAAGGCGCACCATCGGAGGCGCGTTTGACAACGCCTGTAATCTTGCCGCCAATAACCAAATTGAAATCGATATTCGCCACTGTTTGTCCTATTGTGACGGCAACAGGTGTCGCATGCTGGTAATCTGTGCCAATAAAATCTGTTCCCCACCCACTTACACTGATTCTATAGCTATCTGAACTTAGCCCCTTGATTACATAGGAACCGTCGGCCTCAGTCTGGACAGTGCCGCATGAAGAAATATATACAGAAATAGGACAGGCAAATACAATAATACCTTGTAAAGGAGTGCCATCGGATGCCCGTTTGACGACGCCGGTAATCTTGCCACCAACAAGCAAATTGAAATTGACATTGGCAATGGTTTGCCCGATTGTGACGGTAACAGGCGTCGCTGAAGCGGAGTCTTTGGCATTGAGATAGTATTGACTGATATAAGACGTAGTGCCACCATTGACGTCCACTCGGTAACTGCCTGTATTAAGACCTTTAATTGTATAAGAGCCATCATACTCGGTCTGGGCATAGCCGCCGAATGATCCTGAGTCAGCGTAGGCAGTAATCGATAATCCCGATATGGGCGCACCATCGGATGCTCGCTTAACTACCCCCATTATTTTCCCGCCGAATTCTAAACTGAAATGGATATTGGAGGTTGTTTGTCCCGCAGTCACCGCAACTGGCGTTGCTGAGGAAGAATCGATCGCATTTTGGTAGTACTGGCTAGCATAGGATGTACCGCTTGAATACACCATTATTTTATAACTACCGGCATTTAAATTTGTAAGCGTATATGAACCATTGGCTTGGGTTTGGACGGCGGAACCCACTGATGATCCTGTTGTCGGATCGTCGGCATGAACCCACAACCCTGCTATAGGCTGACCATCCACGGCACGTGTGACAACGCCTGAGATGTTACCAGTGGCGGCTATGCAGGGTGAGACAACAAAATTGATGAAGAGGAATAAGAAGATTGAAATGTTTTTTTTCATTGGCTACTGCTTTCGGATGGATTCACATGACCACTAAAAAACAAACCCCCGCACACTTTTTGAGAAACGGGGTGCTTCAATCATCAGGCCATTGCAACACCCTCAAAGAAAGGGTTTAATTAGCTGTTAACCTATCGACGATATGCGTGCGTAGTTCAAAATTTTACTTCATCTCTTACTCCCTCATTGAAAAGTCAAGAGAATATTGCATTTATTATCATTTAAAATCAGCAATGTCCGGTCAGATACTTGCATATAAGTATACAGAAACAGTTCAAGAAAGGCGAAAAAATTTCAAAAAATATGCATTCAAGTAAAGAAAAAGCTTGACAAATCAAGCAGTTAGCGGGGCGATTTTTCCGTAAC
>Ga0172368_10008563_pt1 | contig 10393 bp, 9 predicted proteins | sample Lak11m_FD_114540 | JGI IMG/M metagenome (GOLD analysis project Ga0172368, IMG submission 114540) | Freshwater microbial communities from Kabuno Bay, South-Kivu, Congo - kab_022012_11m | ecosystem: Environmental > Aquatic > Freshwater > Lake | place: Democratic Republic of the Congo: South-Kivu...
TAAACCAACGTTTATTAACGTACTTATAAAATATATGTAAGGGAGATGTTTTTGCTTTCCCAAGGTTACTATCAACCACGCAATAGGTTGCGTTAAGTAGTAAAGGATTAACCCGGATACTAACATACGAAGTACTAAAATTGATTGATAAAACTCACTACCTCCTAAAAAACTTATGGCAAGTGGGGAGAATATGAAACCTAAAATAGCCCCAAGTATACTAGCTAAGATAAGAAATTTGATAGAACGGAAGAAAGTGCTTTTTATCTTCTCTTTACCATGTTGCATATGTTGTACCAGTACCGGATACACAGAATTCATAAAAAAAGTGGGTATAACCAAAGCAACATCAAATATTTTATAAGGAAGTGAATAAACAGCTACTGTTTCAGTATTATTCAACCCATATTTTGATGGAACAGGTAACACAGAAAGAAGAATAGAATCTGATCTAAAGTTTATTTGACTGAATATAAACATGAGGCCTAAAGGCAAGGATTCTAGTATTAATTCCTTACATATCTTTGAATTGAATGTTAAATCAGGATAAACTCCCAACCTATTAAGAAAATGTATATTTACTATAAAGGTAATAAAACCACCAACAACGTATGTAAAGTTAACCCAAGATATATTTAATTTCAAAAGGGAAAAGATTAAAACCATACTTAAAATGAAAATATATCCAACAATATAACCAATGGTTGAAAAATCATAACGTAACTTAACCTGAAAGATAATGTTAGTGGTAGTAAATAAAGATTGAGTTAGAATAACAGCCAAACCTAACCTAATACCAAAGGATAATTCCGGAGAGTATGGGAAAAACAAAAGTCCAATACCTAAGGTAACAATAAAGAATAGACTAAGGAATACCCGGATCAAGAATATATTACCAATGACTTGATTAACATTTGAAAAATTCTTGGATAATTCTCTTGTGGCAATAGCATTTATTCCAAAATCAACAATGATAAAAAATAAAGCAGGCCAATTCTGCATTAAACTAAAAGCACCGTAACCTTCTCTCCCATAAAATCTAGTTACTATCATGGTAGTAATAATAGTTATGGAGAGGCTAAATATTTTACCAATTATTTGGTAAATAGTATTGGACGCTATCTTTTTAGTAGTTGTACTTACTGGCATTAGGCTAATTATATATTCAATTGCAATTTCCAACCTCAAGTATTTGTATAGACATCTTTGGGGGATCTCCTTTTACCTTTTCTAATGATTTAATAACATCATAGTGTTTATAGGGAACATTATCACTGTTCACCCAAGAAAAGTGATCGTAGGGGGCATTATACCGGATTGTAAAGGGCATTACAGCACGTACACGATCATCCTTCAACCATACTTCCTCAAAGGCGATCTTAAAAAATTCTCCTACGGTGTCTACAGGCAAATAGCTAGAATTATAGGAATTTCCCTCTGCATGTGCCCAACCGGTCTCTGTAATAAATATAGGTAATTCTTTTTTTACACCTAAATTATTCTTTAGATAATCTAATTCATCATCATAAGCACGTATACTCCAACGACCGTCCGCATGCGGATCACCAGAAAAATTAGGTTGCGGATAGGGATGCGAAGCCCACCCGTCTAGTTTATCAAATATTCCGGGTATTGCTTTATTCATCTCACCCATATATTCAAAGGAGTCCATAGAGGAGTTTGTATCGTTTGCACTAACATTAAAAGCACCATTCATAACAAAAAAATCAGGATTTTCTTTTTTAAAGGTGGTTATAGTGTAATCTAATATTTGAGCATACTCTCTAGGTGCAACCCTGCCATACCAAAATTTAGAGTCGTTCATTTCATTGTAAGCACTAATATATCTATACTTTATTGGCCATACAAAACCATTTAAAAACTCTGCAGCATCTTTAGTTTGATCTTTATAATCATCCACATCTATATCCCAAAGTTGGATTACGGGTATCAAATGTTTGTTATTTAATTGGTTAAACACTCTCCCCCACTTTCCCTCATCCCTATCTTTAACATTAAAAGGTATCAAAACGTATCCCCAATCTCCTCCATCAGAATTTACCAATTTCTGAGCAATCTCAAAAAAGTCTTTATTTTCTGCATAGATATACAATCCAAACTTATTGTTATCTTCCCATGTAGATGGTTTATTTTCATAGTACATGTATTCGATAGTATCAGATACCTCACAGGGCTCTGTAGTACCAATACTTTGAATACCAGCAACTCTTGGTAGTTCATCTTTTTTAGATACGATAAACAATCCGCCTACAAATGCCAATATAATAAATACTATGAAACTAATCTTTTTTATTTTAAACACATTACAATTTTATCATTTGTATCTGTTAAAATTTATATGTGTATCAGGACTTTGGAATAAAACTAGTTAGAAACCTAATTATAGGGGCTATGCTTATGGGATTAGTGTTAACTCTAAGCACAACGGAGAGGCATGGAAACAACGTAGTATCCCCAATAAGAACAAAAACACACATATTTAGAATGTTTACCCCACCAACAGTCAAAAAAGACCAAGTTGTGTACGGATATCTACCTTGGTGGAGCCTAAATGACTTGGACTATATCCAATTGGATAAAATTACTGATATTGCCTACTTTGGTGTATATCTAAAGAGTGATGGTACTTTTAAAAAAACCGTTGATGAGGGAGTACTAGAACCGGGATATAACAGATGGGTATCAGACAAGAAATTAGATGCGTTTATACAAAAGGCACAGAAGTACAATGTTAACGTGGCATTAACCCTTGTAGCCCACGAAGATGACGTTACAGACGCTTTTTTAGACTGTAGAGAATGTTGGGAAACAATGGCTAATAATCTAAGAGCAGAGATGGATAAACATGGCGTAAAAGACGTAAATCTAAACTTTGAGTATGGAGGATTTACAGAAAGAAAAAGAGCTGATCAATATGTGGAATTTGTTGATTTCATAAACAAATATATGGATGCTCATTATAAGGATTCTTTTGTAGTAACATCGGCCTTCGCAGACTCTGCTATTGGAGATAGAGTATCATCAAATATAGAGGGATTAGGTAAAGTATCGGATGGAATATTCATTATGGGATACGACTTCCACAGGCCACAATCAGCAAATGCAGGTCCTGTCGCTCCTATAACAGGCATAGAAAAAACTGTTAACCAATTCCTAATGCATACTACCGCAGATAAGATAATACTGGGAGTACCATACTATGGATATAACTGGGTAGTAGAAAGTGAAGAGAAGGGTTCCCCAAGACTTGAGGGTAATGATGAAATAGGGTTCTCACAACCCCAAATATATGCAGGAGTTATGGATACAATACTAGATACGGGAGTGGAAGTTAGCTGGGATGATGAGGCTAAAACCCCATATTTCTCGTATATAAGCTCTGAAACTAATTCCATAAGACAGGTACATTATGAGAATGTGGAATCGTTAAAAGAAAAATATGAGATGAGTAAAGAAAAGCGATTACTAGGCGTAGGAATATGGGCATTAGGATACGACAGAGGGCACACAGAGCTTTGGGATCTATTAGGTAAGGAGTTTTGGGGATATTAATGGTGGGTTTATCAGGATTCGAACCTGAGACCTCTGCAATGTGAATGCAGCGCTCTAACCAACTGAGCTATAAACCCTAAGTCTTGTCCATTTTACAATAAAATCACGCAATTAACACTCATGTATAATTGACAGGTGCTAGGAAAGATATTCAGGATCATCTTATTTATTCCCCTTATTATGTATGTTACCTATTTGTTAAACCTGCAACAGGTAGGAAAGTTAAAGAAACAAGAGCTGGGAGTACTCAAAGACATCGCAGAGAATGTAAATGTAAATGAACAAGCATTTTCCGACGTGCTAATCGAAAAATATATAAATGACTTTAGGAAAGAAAATAAGCTTAATTCTGTAGTTAGATATGACCCCCTATGTGCATTGGCTAAGATAAGGGTGCAGGAGATCAAAACAGATTGGTCACATAAAGGGTTTGAAACCAGAAGTGAAAAAATATATACAGACTTCTGTAATAAAGGAAATATCATATGTACTGCTGTAGGGGAAAATTTGGCAAAAGGAGACTTTTCCGAGGAAAAAGATGTAGTAGTGGGGTGGGAAAATTCACCAAAACATAGGGAGGCGATGCTCGGTGAATATAATGTTCAATGTGTAGCTGTTAGCGGAAAATATTATGTTAGCTTGTTTGCATATACACAAGACTTAGAAGAACTGAAACAAAAAGAACTATCTTCCATGGTTACCTATAACTACGATATAGTTATATTTTGGGAGAAACAAAAAACACTTAGTGAAAATTACAAGGATAACTGGGAAAGAGGAAAAGATAATAACCAATACAATAAAGGATTGATACAAGAATTACTTAGCATATTTGAGGAACGAATAAAACTTGCAGTAAAACTCTGGGACGGATACACAAATACTAAAATTACAAACCAAGAGGCAATAGATATGGAAAATAAATATTGGGAACTAGCTGAAAAAAGTGCAAAATTAAGCCAAGAATTAAACGATAAGGCATATAATAAATGCTTGTCGGATGGGGTTAAAGAGAGTATTTGCAAGGGGTATAAAAAGTGAAAAAGACAATAAATACATTACTAGATTTTTTTGAACTAGCTCTATTAGGTACTCTCATATTTATTACAGTGTACTTTCTAATTGGCCAGTTAGTGGAAGTGTCTGGAGATTCAATGGAACCCAACTTTAAGAATGGTCAACAAATGATTGCAGAGAAATTAACAATCAACATTACTAAAATACAAAGAGGAGATATTGTTATTTTCAACAGCTTAGATACAAGAAATCTTTTAATAAAAAGGGTTATAGGATTACCTGGGGAAAAGATAAAAATACAAGATGGTCTTGTATACATTAATGACACCCATCTAGATGAGCCATATTTGGTTAAGAATACTTATACAAAGTTAAAATACAACAATAAAATGGAAGAAGGAAAGGATTACGAAATAGGAGAGGATTCTTATGTAGTATTAGGAGATAATAGGGAAGTTAGTATTGATTCAAGAGCATTTGGGTCATTACACAAAAACGATATTCTGGGAAAAGTGATACTAAGATACTATCCAATAAAAGATTTTAGAATAATTTAGGATTATTTTTCTGTAACTACGTTGATTTGCTTTTTGGTCTTGTTCTTCCAAATAAACTGAACAATACCAGCTACAGTAGAAAAGATTGTGAAGTCTTTACCCATACTAACATTATCACCTGGAATAAAAGCTCTACCTCTTTGTCTAACAATAATTTGTCCCGGTTTAACTGTAGATCCACCAAAAGATTTAACACCAAGTCTTTTACCTGCTACATTACCACCCTGTGTTGCTTTAGAACCTCCCGCTTTTTTATGTGCCATAGAATATTATTTAACCTCTCCCTTGGTAGAAATTTTGGATACTTTTACAACACTAAAAGGTTGTTTGTGCCCATTAGTTTTTCTGTATCTAGCTTTGGATTTATATCTGGAAACTGTAGTTTTAACAATATTTTCATCAATTATTTCAGTAGTGATCTCAACATTGGATAACACAGGAGAACCCAAGGTAACTTTTTCACCATCAGAATAGGCCAAAACCTCTAAATTAATAGGATTTTGTTGTCTTTCAACACTAAAAGTGTCACCTTCTGTTATTTTAAATTGTTTTCCGCCTAAGCGTACGATTGCATAATTCATACTGTAACGTAGGAATATTACTATAAATTAGTTAATTCATCAATAGGAATAACCTTTAAATGATCCACCAGTTCAAAATCATCATCCCCGGCGATACGATTATACCTTAAAAACCCACATTTACCACACTTATGAACCAAAACCTCTTCCCCATCTTTTTTGAAGTATTTACCTATAGGGGCCATATCTCCACCACAATCAGATTTCCTATCTCCAGATTCCACATCTACATGCTTAGAATGGAGACAATAGGGGCAATGGTTCCTGTGATGCGTACCGGGAGCGACTAACTCTACCTCTTTACCACAATGTATACATTTAAAGGTCATCTACTTTGGTTCCAACAATAAGCAATACATCATACTTGGAGTCTGCAGAAAGGTCATCTTCTACAACAATATCTAAATATTTATCCTTAAGATCTTCTTTTAAGATATCCTTATACCCAATATTATCTTTCTTAAACTTAAGTAAAGTATTTTCACGACCTGTAATCTCCGCGTCACCAATATCGTAAACCTTGTAACCAAGTTTCTCTAATAATAATTTGGTTTTGCTTGCTAAACCAGCCACACCAGCCCCATTTTCAATCATAATATTCAAATCTTTCTTTTCTAAAGGTTTAGTAGGCTCTGTGGTACTAACTGCAGGTTCCGTAGCACTAGGAACCGCTGTATTTGCACCAGCGACATTAGGTGTGTTTAAAGAGTTATCTATACCCACTGTATTATTAGCAATCTCAGTTTTAGTAGAATTACTTAGTTTAATACCTCCATATATAACACCACCTAAAAGAACTAAAACGGATAAGGCTGCCCCAACATATACTAAAGAGGAATTAGTTTTTACAGTAGTAGGCATTGGTAATAGAGATAGCATGTTTACAGGACTTACCAAAAGTCCCTCACTAAAATCCAACATATAGTGACCTAAAAGGTGTGATTCAAAACCATGCGTTTCGTCTAAACCAGCATTTGGTAAAGATATTTTTATCAATTCATACTTGTCATCTAATTTTAGGGTTTCTTTTCCCAACAGGTATACCTTTTTCACTAAAGAAGTTTTATCGTAGTTTGCTAGTTCTCGTACATAAGACTCTAGCTCAGCAGGTTTAAATCTACGATCATATCCTTTAGAGAAGTAAATATTATTCATTTCAGAAAGGGAAAATACGGTTTCATTATCACCTAATACAATGAATAAAGAAGGTTCCAAGGCATTGGTATATTTTGGTAAGAGAAAGTTCCATGGAATTACACTTTTAAGTTCCATTTTTAAGTTTTGAGCTATTTCTATGTAATTTTCCAAGGCTATCTTCTTAACACCCACAAAGTGTCTCACAAAGGGAGCTAACCGATTAAGGGTATAGTAAAGTTCGTTCAAATCTACACCTTCTAATTGATGCTTTGCTTTCTTAACGATAGCTTCCATATCCTCAACACCTGTATTAGGCATTTCGATAAATTCAGAGTAGGTATTCTCTGGTTCGATTAAAAAGTTAAGGGAATAGTTCTTTCTATTCCCAGGTACAAACTCACTGAGAACCTCATCTAAAAAGGATGAAAACTCAGCAACATCTAGTATTCTGCTATCAGCACAGATATTGTTTGGTATTTCTTTTGTGAGACCTTTGAATTCCCCTTTGTTTGTAATTAGAGTAACTTTAAGTATTTTTGAATTTAAAGACAGTATTAAATCGGACATAATTAGATATTAAGGTATTGGAAAACATCGCGCAAGGTTAAACTACATTTAGAGTTTAGTTATTACAAAGGTACTACCCGATTGTAATGTATCAGATAAAACCTTAGCCTTTATGTCAGAACCAAACATCTCTATCACTTTCTTGTTATCCTCTGTATCTTCATAAGTAACAGTTATCTTATCTGCAACACTTAAACCTTGTTCTTTTCTAAGATCTTGTATCTTTCTTATCATATCTCTAGCTAAACCTTCTAATCTAAGCTCCTCTGTTACTTTAGTATCTAAGTAAATAACAAACTCATTTGTATCCACAGTCTCTGTATCGGTTACATCTTCTGTTGTTGATATAACTTTCTTAACATTTACTTCGTCAGAAACTAGGTCATCATAGAAGGAGAGTATTTCATTCTTCCTGGATTTAACATAAAGATTACTCAAAGGTTGTCTCACCTTTATACTCTTCTCTACTCTTATAGATAAAGCAGTGGATACAATATCTCTAGTTAATTTCATTTGGTCTAAGACATTAGTTTCTTCCACAGTTATTTCCTCTATCCTCGGGTAATCACAAAGATGTACCGATTCTATAGCACTACTATTTACCTTAGTAACTAGTTCTTGATACGTTTTTTCTGTAATAAAAGGTATTGCAGGTGCCGCTACTTTAGAGAATTCTATTAAAACGAAATATAACGTAGATAAAGATTCATTATCACCCGCAGATATTCTATCTCTGGATCTCCTTACATACCATCTTGATAAATCATCTACAAAGTCCTCTAGTGGTTTAACAGCTGTAGGTATAACATAGTTTTCTATATTCTCTGAAAATTCTTTCTTCACTTGTTTTAATCTAGCTATTATCCATTTATCTAAGATATTTTCTGATACTACTGCTTTTGTATAATCCCAATTCGTGTTCTTGGCATACATTAAAAAGAATTTAACGGAGTTCCATAAAGGGTTTAAAACATTCCTAAGTTTTGTCTTTAATTCTATATCATCAAAGTTAGCATTCTCTCCGAGCATCAAAGGAGAACCCATTAGATATAGTCTAAGGGCATCCCCACCTACAGCTTCTAATACTTCTTTAGGGTCGGTATAGTTGCCATAAGTCTTGCTCATTTTTCTACCGTCATTACCTGCTAAGGTACCCGTGGATATTACATTTTTAAAAGAGTTAGTACCAAAGAGAGCAACAGATAATCTATGCATTACGTTAAACCAAGCTCTAACCTGAGCTATATATTCAACAATGTAATCACCAGGGAAATTGTTTTCAAACTTCGTTTCATTTTCAAAAGGATAATGTAACTGGGCATAAGGCATAGAACCAGACTCAAACCAAGAATCTAATACCTCAGGTATTCTTTTATATACCTTTCCATCTTTTTCTATCGTTATTTCGTCAATATAGGGACGATGTAAATCTACAACTTTTTTACCAGATAGTTCTTCTATTTCTTTTATTGATCCTAATACTAGGGTATCTCCCTCAGCAGATTTCCATACGGGCATTGGTGTTGCCCAGTATCTACTACGGGATATACACCAATCAGGGGCATTATCTATAACAGATGCAAATTGGCCATGTTTCAAATGAGAAGGTACCCAATTTATATTCTCATTGCACTTCAACATATCTTCTTTCAGGGCTTTAACATTTACAAACCAAGAGTTCTGAGCACGATGAATAAGCAAAGTATCACAACGATCATGGTAAGGGAAACGGTGAACAATAGTCCCATCATTAAACATTAAACCCCTATTAGTTAAATCTTCTCGAATAAATTTATTGGCTTTTCTATAGAACATCCCTTTATAAGGGTTCTCTTTTCCATCACCTTCTTTAAAGTTACCTTCGTCATCTATGGCAAGTGTCATAGATAAACCATAATGTTGACCCATTTCAGTATCTATATCACCAAATCCCGGGGCAGAGTGAACTATACCCACACCATCATCCATAGTTACCATATTTTCGAAGCTATATACTTTAAAATCTTTATCGTTATGAGAATATATATCGTAAAGAGGTTCGTAAGATAATCCTATTAAATCAGATCCTTTGAATTCATTCTTTATAGAGAATACTTTATTTCCAAATACAGATTCCACTCTAGGCTTAGCTAGTATAAGTAAATTACCTTCAAATTCTACTTGAACATATTTAGATTCTAAATCTACAACTAAGGCCCTGTTAGAGGGTAAAGTCCAAGGGGTAGTTGTCCAAGCCAAGATATACGAATCCTTGAATACACCTTCGGATAATACTTTAAATTTTATGGTTACTGCAGGATCTTCTACATCTTTATAGGAGTTATCCATGGATATTTCAAAGTTAGAAACAGGAGTACCACAGGTGGGGCAATATAGGGATGTTCTTACACCTTCATATATTAACCCTTTTTCATGAAGTTTCTTAAAAGCCCACATTACAGATTCCATATAGTTTTGATCTGTAGTTCTGTATGCATTATCTATATCAACCCAACGGCCTATCTTGTCTACATACCAATTCCATTCCGCGGATGTCTCTGCAGTATATTCATAACAAGCTTTAGTAAAAGCCTCTAATCCAAAGGCTTCAATATCTTTTCTATTTTTAATATCTAATTTTTTTTGAACTTTGTTTTCAACAGTTAAGCCATGTGCATCCCAACCCCAAACTCTTTCTACTCTTTTACCTTTCATTGTCCAGTATCTGGGTATTATGTCTTTGGCTATAGATCCTAATAGATGACCATAGTGAGGTAAACCAGATATAAAGGGAGGCCCATCATAAAATACGTATTGATTATCTAAAGGTTTTGATTCTACGGATTTCTCGAATATTTTCTTTTCCTTCCAAAAGGGAATTATTTCATTCTCTATTTCTTGAAGTGATTTATTATCTGCATCAGAAAATGTACTCATGATAGGCAGATTCTAACAGAAATTTAGGTGTAGTTAAAGGATAAA
>Ga0172368_10008565_pt1 | contig 10391 bp, 12 predicted proteins | sample Lak11m_FD_114540 | JGI IMG/M metagenome (GOLD analysis project Ga0172368, IMG submission 114540) | Freshwater microbial communities from Kabuno Bay, South-Kivu, Congo - kab_022012_11m | ecosystem: Environmental > Aquatic > Freshwater > Lake | place: Democratic Republic of the Congo: South-Kivu...
GGCTAATTCTTCCATATTTCCTTATTTCTCAATATTCGGATATATAAAAGGAGTTTACATTAAAAAAATCCTTTCGTCAAGGATTATTTGTCTACCAAAATAAGTTAATAGCTTGCGGCAAGCCTTCAGGCGGTTTTTCCCACAACCCTGCCGAAGGCTACCGCATACCTTCACTAACAAAAATCACCCAAAACCCTCCCCGTTCCAGAAATCAAACGCATTTTTACCACCTCTGCCAAGCTTAAAATACCCATCTTCCTGCAATATTCCAGGCAAAAACTTGTTATTATGGAAGGAAACCCGCCTTACGGCCTAAAAACCGATAAGAGGATAACCCAAGCCTTATTAAGAGAAGTTAAACCAGTAATCCGCAACCCTTCTCCGCTGGAATTAGCTTATAGGTATCTGGAAGTCTTTAAGGAGCCTTCTGTGGTCTCTAAGGCTCAAGTAGGAGCTAGATTTGGGGTAAGCAGAGCCAGGGTATGCCAGGTGCTTAATCTTTTAGAGCTTGATGAGGGTATACAGAAGTACCTTTTATCTATTCAGGACCCAAGGGAACATAATTTCTTTACAGAAAGAAGACTCAGGCAGATTGCGATCATAAAAGACAGGAGTGAACAGACAAGGAAATTCTCTGAGTTAGCAAGGGATATGAGGCTGGAATTGAACGCTGAACTGGACTAGGGGTGTGCCAAAATTCTGATAACTGCTCGTAGTGATTTTTACTATTTAAAAATCAAGGGGTTGCGAAAGGAGCAATAACGTATGTCTACGGCTAATACTTATACCATAAACTCTTCACTTTTCCAAGAATTTTTGTATCTTTTGGGCAAGCTGGTTCACAGTAACCTCATCAAACAAATAGAATACCTAAAGGTCGAGAATCAGATACTGCGCAGTAAGTTAGGAAGAATAGTCACTACAACCCCCAGCGAAAAACGCGGGATCCTTAAGTATGGGCTGCCGTTAGGCAGCGATATCCGAAACCTCATTTCTATTGTTAACTACTCGACTTTCCGCAGATGGGTAAACAATAGCGTAGGTAAACAGCCTAATGCCATTAAGAAAAGAGGCAGACCTAAGAAGACGCCGAAAGAAGTTAGGGAATTAGTTATACGGCTGGCCAAAGAAAATAACTGGGGATACACAAGGATACTCGGTGAATTAAAGAAGCTCGGTATAACCAGCTTATCCAGGAATACCATAATGCGCATCCTAAAGGAAAACGGACTTGACCCTGCGCCCAAAAGAGGCGAAGACACCTGGGATGCGTTTATCAAGAGGCATTTTAAGACGCTCTGGGCCTGCGATTTCTTCACCAAGACCGTATGGACAGCGTTAGGTCCAAGGACCTTTCATGCACTGTTCTTTATTAATGTCCTTACCCGTAAAGTACATATCGCCGGAATAACAAAGCACCCTACGCAGGAATGGGTAAATAAGCAGGCAAAAACCGTCTCATTCCTATTTCAGACTAAGGAAAAGAGCGATAAGCTACTGATTCGCGACGGCGATTGTAAGTATTCGCCAGGATTTGATAACGTAATCGCTGGATACGGTGTTCAGGTTAAAAGAATCCCTTATCGTTCGCCTAACCTTAATCCATATGCTGAAGGTTTTGTGGGAACAATTAAGCGAGAATGTCTAGATCATTTCTTTGTTTTTGGCGAAGAACATTTCAGATACCTAATCCGGGAGTATGTCAGATACTACGATACCAAAAGACCTCATTCAGGGATGAATAATGAGCCACTGGAGTATAAACCACGGAAAACTTCCGGAAAACTTAAATGTGAGTCAAGGCTAGGAGGACTAATTAACCATTATTACTGGGGATGAGATTAATTTTGGGCAGAAAGGATGATTAAAATGCAGATACAGGGTTTTACAATACTCGAGTTGTTATTAATACTCTTAATCTTTGTTTTTTACTTCTTGCCGTCCTTGATCGCATTTTTAAGGCAACATAAAAACAGTCTGGCTATATTTCTGTTAAATCTGTTTTTAGGTTGGACTATTCGGGGATGGGTGATTGCGCTTGTTTGGTCGGTGATGAAATGATATAAGAGTTATCAATGATTAAAAAGTTGCAACACACTTATAAACTATCTTAGCTTAAAGAAACTATTGGTCAGAATTTGGCACGGTTAGGGGAAAGAAAAAGACAAAATTTTTCAAAGAAACAAATGCACAACAACAACTTTCAATGGCCCCACCCACGCCCGCCCCAAAAAAGCCGAGAAAATTTTGCTGCGTTTACCCTCAGAAAAAAAGGAAATTACAATTAAACACTATTGTGAAACTCGCCAAAGCATTGAAGGCAAAACCTGTCGAATTGTCAAAATTCTAAATCATTTCTTATAAGCAATTAGAATATCAACTACTACTCCAATGAATTCTTCAACTATATCTCTTAGGTGCTCCTTCTCTTGGATAGAGAATAAACGATATGAATGAACTAAATTATTTCTAACTGCGTAAATGGCGCTCGCTGCATTTCTTCCAGATTCAAACCCCATTTTATTTAAAAGGTTATTGCATAAAGATTGCAAGTTTGAACACTCTGTTCCTAGGTTAGTGAATAACTTTATAATCCGTGGCTTTTCTTTTGTAATAGAAGTTAATTCTTCTCCTATCTCAAAGAATCTATCGCAGTTATTTTCACTAACCCTTGAGTAATTCTCGAAACATTTCCCAAGCCCATCTTTGAAGATATCGAATATAATAATTTCTATAACTTGATATAAAGACAAAAAAGCGTGAACAACATTGTTTTCTTCTAATACATAGGTAAATAAATCATAGATATAAGTATTATTTTTTAATTTTTCAGATATTTTATAAAGCTTTATGTTCTTCTTTAATTCTGCATAATATTTACTCATTCTCTCACTTTCAGTATCTAACTTATCTTTATACCGATAGCCATACTTGAAGAGATTAGGCAAGTAAAACTTAAGTTGAAAATCTCTTATTCTATTAATCTCATTCCTACCTAAGAGCAAGATACAGTCATTATCATTATAAAAATCAAGAATCGACAACTGTTCTCCTTTGAAGATTGGTGTTTTCGTAGGGAAACCGTCTCCTTGCAGCAGCTTCTGAAAGGCCACAAAAGCACAAGGAAGAAAATGTGGATCATTAGCATAATCGTGTTCAGTAGAAAGAAGCGCTTGTATGGAAAATAACCAACCTATTATTCCTTCACTCTCTCCTTCATAAACGCGAAAGATATCATTCTCTTGAACAGCAGAATTAACAAATAAGTAAACATCAAAAGCATCTGTCGAGAATGTTTGTTCTACTTGCAAAGCGTATGGTATTTTAATAATATCTTCGGAGAATTCTAAAGAGAAAACCTTTTCTTCAGACAAGAATTTGGGAGGGCTTAAGCTAAATTCTTTATTTTCTATATCTTTTATAATCAAGCCCATAATTAAATTTGACTTAAGTATTTTTGGTAAGCATTATCAACAGCCGCTTCAATTACAGTAAACGAGTCGGTATTCTTATTGAATAATTCACGGAAGAAATATGTGAAATACATACGTTGAGCATTACCGATTTTCTTAGCTTTTAAACGAATTCCATCAAGCACTCTAAGCAACTTATTCAATCCCTTTTCGGGATCTGTCGCAAATTTTATATCTTTGATTATAGGTGCTAAAGAACCAAAATTGTCAATTATGTTAAAATCCTTCAACTTACCTACGGCGGCACCAAAAGCAGATAATACTTGGCTTTTCTTGAAAATTGATTCGGCATCTATCCCGAATGGATTACTCTCAAAATTAGTAGCGGCTTCTACGTTAAACTTCCATCCTTTACTAAGATCTATCATTTTTAGAAGAAATGCATGGAAAGTAGTTACATATTCTTTAAAAATATCCTGGTTTTGATTCTCTTTAGAAAGCTTTTCTAACCCTTTGATATTCTCTAAGAGGTCAATTTTGTCAATCGGCAGCTCATTCCTCTCTAAGTATGAGTTGAAACCATCCATTATTTCTCTAAAGTTGTATTCGTTGATATGTATTGCCCTAGTTTCTTGAACTTCAGGAATTAGTCTTATATCTCCTATATTAGTGTCTAGGTAGTCAGAATATAGAATTTCTATTTGGTGCCGTAAACTCATAGGGGTCTGACCAGTATTTAAAGTCAGCATTCTATAAAGGATACCAAGCCGGTTAACACCAATGTATAGTTCTATTCTTATATCCCTTTTTAAAACATACTGCAGCGTTTCTTTATCTCCTGTCCTTTCTAAATCATCACATAATTCCAATAAAGTATAGGTTCGTTGTAACCCATCCAAAATCAAAAGATGTTTAATGTTCTCTTTCATAAACTTTACCACAAGCTGGGGGTTCTTAGATACTTCTTTAACGAAAACCTCAGCATCAATTTGTCCTTCAAACCCTAATACTAACGGTGGGATAACGCACCCAGCCTTGAGATCATCCTTTAAAAGAGCATATACAGTTGAAGAAGATTTCACACGCTTTCGCTGAAACTCATTGCTATTTAAAATTGAATTAGCAATATTAAGATAATCCCCAATTGGAATCTCAAAAGCTATATTCATAGCATTTATTCTTTTGTCCACTAAACAAGAAATAAAATTCATCTTCCCCTCCTGTGCTTTATCTTCTTCTGGGACTTAATAGTATCAATAAAATCAACAATTTTTTTCATTTTGCGTTCGAGGTCTTCTGGATTACAACAAATTGGGCTATCTTTAATCTTTTTGTGGGATATAAAATAACACAGTCTATCCCCATCTCTACCCCAACCTACCAACATTCTCTCTGAATCAGATATTTTTTTCATTTATATTTTTCTAACGATTTTTCCTTTTCTTCTTTTGGGATCTCGGGAATCACCTTTGGAAAATATTTGATTCTTTTGTTTTTATCCGGGGAGTATGTAATTCCTCCAAACCGACTACTTGATTCAATTAATACACGCATTCGATCATTAAAAGGACCATACTTCGGTTGAAAATTTATATAAAGATGCGGACATACTCTCCCATAATTATTAGTATAGTCATCTCCCATTTCATCGATTAGAATAATTCTGTCAAAAGGAATAAAATAATAAATACGCAACCAAGCTTGATTATCTTCTGGAATCCTATAAAACCAAAAATCATGTATTAAGCTATTCTGTTTTATTCTTTCTTCTTGCTTATTAGTATCTTTCCATGGGTCCTCATGCCCAAATAGTGCCTGACTTGAAGTTTTCTCATAATAATCCCACTCTTTTGTCTCATTATTAGAATATGCATAAAATTCCTTTTCTAGAATCACAAGGCCATCATAATAATAATCACTAAACGTTCGTAATAACCACGGTGGACTTTTTTTGAAATCTTTCACATCACCACTATAAGGATATGCTTTATCATTTATATCCCGTAAAAGAACAGTCTGCCTGTTCGGGTGCTGAATATCACCAAGTAACTTTACAAGTTTACGTTTAATTACTAATCTCGAATTAAGTGTAGTTTTTAATGACCGTTTTCGTAATGATAATGAAATACCAAAATAGGCAAATAAAAGATAATCATTCTTGGGCTGGAACAACATATCTTCTAATTCTGCCTTACCCCAAAGATGTCCTTCCAGAATTCCTTTTTCTCTAATTTTGGAGAAGAAAATATCACGAGTTTTTTTCGAAAAGTCACATGCAGTAACGAAAATAATCCCATAAATCTTTTCTTCAGTTTTGATATCTTCTATATACCGCTTGATATCCTCCGGACTTATTCTTTTTTGTCGTTTACATTGGATAAGCCACAAATATTGTTCCTTAATTGGAACTAATGATTTATCTTCATCTTCTTGAACTTCTTCTTCAGAAATCTGCTTTCCTTCAAGACCTCTTATGTCAAATCCTTCATCAGAACCACTACGCCCAGTAGCTTCAAGAGATTGCCAGTCTTTAAAATCATAAACTAACTGACGAACTAAATCTTCAAAACGGTGAGGCTCAAGGTCTTCAAAATGAAGTGGATTTAATGTCTTAGTTATATTCCCTACCATAATATTCTTCAAAAAATAAGACAACCCCAATACATTTTAGGGAGTTGCTTCTAAAATTTTTACTTAACTAAACTTCATTTTCCACCACTTTATGAAAGAATTAGTTTATTTCTAAATCGTCCATAGCATATTTGACAACATCTTCCCAGCATTCTAAACCGAACTCTACACCTTTTTTAACCTGCTCTAATTCATAAATATTTAATTTTCTACCAAATTTTTCCCTTGCTAAATATTGAACATTTTCAACTGGTATTGTAAAAATATATCTCATCGCAATAACTCCATCTTTAATCAACCTTTTTCATTATCAATAAATACTTAAACCCCCTAAGATAAAAGTTAAATCTTTTTGCTCTTTCATGCCAAATAGGCGTATTCGAAGTCTGGTTATGCCTTGAAATACAAACTAGATCTATTGGCGTGAAGTATTTTGTTAGTATTTCGTATAGTCTAAAACCAACAGGAATAAATTTCTTTTGTTTACACTGATCCCCTATTAACCATGCCATTACTTTTGTAGGTTTTAATATCCTATGGATCTCTTGTGCAACCGTGTCCAAAGCAATAAAAAAATCTTCCTTTTCACAAGATAGCCTACCTATACACCTTGAATCATTTGAGTATTTAATATTATCTGAATATGGAGAATCTATAAAAACAAAATCTACGGAATTATCTTCGAGTGGTATTCTACGAGCATCATTTTTTATTATATCTTTACGCCGTGGCGCTACATCATAACCAATTACCTTTCGACCTTCCTCTGTACAAACATCGATAGTTGTACCACTACCACACATCGGATCTACTACCAAATCACCTTCTTTAGTATATCTTTGAACTAAATTCCAGATTATAAAGGCGGGTGTTACTCCGTTAAACTTATTATCACCATGAGGCGTATCACCATAATTTTGAGTTGGAAAATCCCAAAGCGTGGTTGTTTCTAAGGAAGGTTTCTTGCAATTACTTTTTGGCATTAATTTTCTCAATCAATTTCTTTAAATCAGAGATAAAGCTATCGAACATCTTTACTTTATTGCTTTCTTCTACTTTAGTTTCGCTCATAACATAGCTGCCATCCGTATCTACCTCAACTATCGCTCTTCCTTTTTTAGTAGGAGTTTTAATAGTTAAGGTTCCGTCCTCATCGGGCGTAACAAAAAATACTTTTATATGTTTTGTAGCTTCATCGGCTGAAAGTTTTATCTTCCAATATCCTGTCTGCGCGATTCTTTCTCGCAGAGTTACCTTGCTAGAAATGGCTGCGATAACTTTAAGATCGCTGGGATGATAAATAATAATATCTACGTCTGGTAAATGATGCCCGAATTCTCCATAGTCAACCAGAAGATTCCTTTTTACTATACTTAATTCCTTTGATAAGTTCGCGCTATTAGTTCTCTCTAAGGTATTACCTTCAATTATCTTCAGTCCTAAACTCTCGACTTCTTCTTTTATTATGTGAATAATAAGTTTTTCTAAATTCTTGCCTTTAAAGGCGCGCCACGATTGCTCGTGATCGCCATCCGGAGTTTTATTCTTTGACCAATCTTTTTTATGCACGGTCTTCGCTTCCTTTAACAATTCTGAAACGTGTTTATAAGTATCTACTCCGTGTTTTTCTTTTAGGCCATCGTACATTTTTACCAAATCTCTATAAGTCATAGTTACTCTTCCTTTCTTCCTATTACGATATATTCTGTAGGATAAGCAAAAGTGTCGGCATTATCATTGGCTGCAAATCTTCCTGTCTTGGCGTCTCTTTTGGAAGGTAGTATTTTTGAAGGTATTTCTCTCTTGATAATCCTATCAATTTTTAATCCAGAAAATTGCATACTCTCGGCAAAAACTTCTGCATTCAATATATCAATCCCTTTTAATTTGGTATTACCTATAACATAACAACATCTTCCGCCGGCTTTTAGAATTCTATAAGTTTCGTCAAAGCATTCTTGTATATCTACGAAGAAGGCTTCTACCTCATCAGCCATTTTCTTATCAACTTTCTGCAATTTATTCTCGATATCTTTACCAATTTGGCTCTTTAGAATTCTTGTCCCGTTTGTTTTAGCAGAGGTTCCTATAAATTGTTTCTTATATTCTTTCAAATCTACTTCTGGCTCAAGCCAAATAGTAGTTAATTGGTGCAGATCGGCATATTCATAGCTGGTAACATAAGGACTGGAAGTTATTTGAATATCGACTGTGCTATCTTTAACCTGCTGTCGTCTCGCATCCTGGCGCTTAATTATTAAATACTTATTTATATTTCTTTTAGCATTCTCAGGTACTACGGACCAAAAAAGGTCATTGCCCTTTACCATTTTCTTAACATGTTTCTTGAAAGCATCTAATGGCTTAGTTGGTTTCTTGCTTTTATCTATTGTTGGTTTTGTGCTACCCATAAGCCACCGAGAACACGTTTTAAGGATGTGGCTAAAACAACATTTTAAGAATATCTTCACATTTTCATCTTTTTCGCAACCGATTCTTGACAAGATTATTCCTAATTCTTCTACTGTTTTTAGCTCAAACCAATACTCTATTCTTTCAATTTTTGATTTCGGGATCTGCGGTTTATATTTACTAGAAGCAAATAAAGTTTTGTCTTCCAAGAAACTCAAATCATCGATAAATTTACCCACTTTATTTTTTAGCAAAGTAGGATCTATTGGCGTACATTTAGCCTTAGTAATGAGTTCAGCACTATAATTAATGTCGGTCCCGCTAGCAAAATACCCTCGCGCAATAGCCGATGCTAACGTTGTACCACTCCCCATAAATAAATCGTTAACATGGAATGGTCCAAAACCAATAAGATATTCATCCATTAATTTTTCTACCAACTGGGGAATAAATTTGGCGGGGTAGCGATGATAACAATGTGTTAATTTAGAAGTCTGGCTTGGAGTAGTACCTTCAAAGCTCCAATCATGAGAAATCTTAGTTTTCTTAAATAAATCTAGAATTTGATCTGAAGCAATAATTTTATCTTTAACCTGCAATTTCTCTAAAGTAATGGTTTGCATAGTAAATAAAAAACCTCCGCTTTTCTGCGAAGGTTTTAATTATTTTTACGTGGCAGTTCCCCCTTCGAAACATACCACCCCGATTCCAATTTTATGTATACACCTAACATTGTTAAAAATCAAGCATTTTCTTTGCATCGTGAATACAATTATAGCACGAATAAATTCTTAATCATACAATTTTATGCATGCAAGTAGTATACTACAGCTTTGCTTTCAACAGCTTCTCCTTTATGGACCGCGCCCATACTCTGCCAGCGATAGACACGATAGCCTGCTCTCGTTCCTTAGTGGAAAGCTTCGCATAAGGATTAAGCTCATTAGGGTGCTCTTTATCCGCAGGCACAATTTTTATCTTTATATTATCCCAGTCTATCCGGTTTTTATTCATTGGTAGAGGTGCTTGGGGTAAATGCCTTTTTCGCCAGATCTATCGCTTCTTTTATCTGTCTGACTTCATCTTGGTAAAAACACTCACCTCGTTCAAGTAGAATTAAATTGGTAAGCATAAACGCTTTTTTAGAAAATTCAGGGCTAATACGAAACAACCTTTCCTTGATACCATCATAGTTGAATTCACTGTAGGCTATTACTAAAACAGCGTGATATCTGGAGTATTTAGGCGTAGTATAGGATATTTCGCGGTAGTACTTAGCGACTACCACTTTCCAAGTGCCCCTGTCTTTATACCAAGTCTCTGTTTCAAGGGCTATTTTTGTCTCGTCAGACAGCGCCATAACGCCATCAGGAATTTTGCGCCTTATCTTGCCGTCTTTTCTTAGAACCCATTCCGGAATCCACCTTTCGATTTCTAACTGCTTATAAAGCAGGAAATAACTCTCAACCACTGCCTTTTGATGCTCAAAGGTATTAAAACCGGTATTCTTTTGGTCAAAGCGGTAGTGGTTACTAAAGGCTTCGCATGAAGAAAGAAAGCCCTTGCCTCTTTTGGTCAAATGATAGACCTTAAGGTTGAGGTGGGGTTCATGGTAGGCGCTTATAAAACCCTGCTTAAGAGAATACTCAATTAACCAACGCTGGTATGATAGTTTAAGCCTTTTTTGGACAAAGCTAATAAGCTGTTCTCTTGTGGCATACCTAAAAATAAAGATGAACCTTAATAGCATCCTTATTCTATATGCCTGCTCTTTTTTAGTTATTCTGCCTCTTCCCATAAAATTTTACCTCATTTGCTTTCTTTGGCTTTTGCTACGGGGGTTGCGTGATTTTTTTATCCTGGATTATGCGGTTTACCTTCGCTAAGGCTGTTGTAAAAATCAGGCGAAGGTAAACCGTGGCAATTCAGCCTAAC
>Ga0172368_10008566_pt1 | contig 10391 bp, 11 predicted proteins | sample Lak11m_FD_114540 | JGI IMG/M metagenome (GOLD analysis project Ga0172368, IMG submission 114540) | Freshwater microbial communities from Kabuno Bay, South-Kivu, Congo - kab_022012_11m | ecosystem: Environmental > Aquatic > Freshwater > Lake | place: Democratic Republic of the Congo: South-Kivu...
TACCCGATCGCATTGGAAGGCGCTTTGAAACTCAAGGAAATAACCTACGCGCATTGCGAGGGCATGCTCTCGACAGAATTCAAACACGGACCGCTTTCAGCAGTCAGCCAGGGTTTCCCGATCCTGTTCGCAGCCGGACCGCAAGATGTGCCGCTGATCGTCAGCGGGCTGAACGAAGTCACCTGCCGCGGCGCGCGCGCCATCGCCATCGGCGAAGCGGATGAACGCCTGAAGGCCAACGCCAGCGATGTGATCATCCTGCCCAAATCCAACCCATCGATCGCGGCCCTGCTGGCGGTGCTGCCATTACAGCTGCTGTCTTATCACATGAGCGTTATGCGCGGGTATGACCCCGATTTTCCACGCAACCTGAGCAAGACATTGACGGTTGATTAGCCAGGGTGCCTTGACTTACGGGTTGTTTTCAAAAAGAGGGATCAATCCCCGAAATTTTTTAGTGTTTTTTTGTGGGGTTTTCACTGGGAACCACCCGTGAAAACCCAGTGTGAGTAATATATGAAAATCTTAACCGTGGATATTGGCACAGGGACCCAGGATATTTTCCTGTACGATTCCAAACTGGATATGGAGAACGGCTTCAAACTTGTGCTGCCTTCCCCAACGATGATGGTTCACCGCCGGATCAAAGAGGCCACCAGGCGGGGAAGCGCGCTGCTGCTAACAGGCTCAAACATGGGCGGAGGACCTTCGGCATGGGCAGCAGAAGCGCATGCCCGCTCAGGTCTGCCAATCTATGCCACGCCTTCAGCTGCGATTACTTTCAACGATGAGCTTGAAAAGGTTGAAAGAATGGGGATCAGGGTGGTGTCGGAGGAAGAAGGCCGGCGTATGTCACCCAACCTGACGGAGATAGTGCTCAAAGACTTCGACTATGCCCTGATCGAGGAGACCTTCGCACGTTTCCAGGCCCCGCTGAACGATCTGGCTGCCATTTGCGTGGCGGTTTTTGATCACGGCAACGCACCGCCAGGAGTATCGGACCGCCAGTTCCGTTTTGACTACCTGGACAGTCGAATACGTGTAAAAAATTCACTGGCGGGTTTTGCCCATCTTTCTGACCATATTCCACCGTTAATGACCCGCTTGCAGGCTGTGGCTGACAGCGCCCGGGTACTCCCCTGCCCGTTGATGGTAATGGATACCGCGCCAGCTGCCATCCTGGGCGCCACCTTTGACCCACTGGTCGGTGCATGTGGGCGCAAGATCATAGTCAATGTGGGGAACTTCCACACGATCGCCTTCAGGCTTGGGCAGGATGGCATAGAAGGTGTTTTTGAACACCACACCGGTGAAATCCAACGCCCAGGTCTGGAAAATTATCTGCGCGCTCTGGCGGATGGATCATTGAAACACAGTGATGTATTTGATGATATGGGCCACGGCGCGCTGGTCTATGGCAAGGAAGCCCTGCAGTTGGGAACCGGCGACTTTGACATTGTTGTCACCGGTCCGCGGCGCTCGATGTTCCAGAACAGGGATGTAAATCCCGGCAGCCTGCGACCCTATTTTGCGGTTCCATTTGGAGACATGATGCTCTCCGGTAATTTCGGCATGCTCGCAGCTGCAGCAGACCTGCTGCCGGATACCGCCGAGGCCATCCAGACTTCAATGCAGGCCGGCGGCCGCAAGGGAAGCGCTCCTTGGGACGAGTGAAACCCCTGTCCTGCGCGCTTGACAGAAGGATATTACAGGAATAAAATACATACCGACTAGTCGGTATGTATTTTATTTGCAATGGCAACATGAAAGGAAACAGGCGATCAACATGCAAATACGCAGCGAGGAAACCCGCAACCACCTGCTGGAAGCCGCCTTGAGGCGCTTTGCCCGTGACGGCTACAATTCAGCCAGCGTGGATCAGATCTGCAGCGACGCTGGCCTGAGCAAGGGCGCCTTTTACCACCACTTCCCAAGCAAACAAGCTGTTTTTATGGCTCTATTGGATGGTTGGCTAACCACGGTTGAAGCCGCCTTGGAAAGCGCGCGCCGACCAACGGTGCCTGCCACACTTATCGGAATGGCCGATATGCTGCCGGACATCCTGGTCGCCACCGATGGTAATTTGCCGATGTTCCTGGAATTCTGGCTGCAAGCCAGTCGCGATGAAACAATCTGGGCTGAAACCATCGCCCCATACCAGCGCTTCCAACAATTTTTCGCAATCCTGGTGCAGCAGGGTATCGATGAAGGCTCATTTAAACCGGTTGACACCCTGGCGGCAGCGCAAATGATCGTTTCGCTGGCAGTTGGCATGTTCCTGCAAGCGCTGCTCGCACCAGACAGCATGGATTGGCGCACAACCGCCCGCGAGAATATGAAAATATTGATGGAAGGATTGGCAAAATAACCATGGAGCAGGAAACAACGCTGGTGACAGGCGCAACGGGGCACATTGGCAATGTGTTGGTACGCAAGCTGGTTGACCTGGGAGAAAAGGTGCGCGTATTGATCCTGCCTGGGGAAGACTCGAGATCGCTGGCCGGGTTGGAAGTGGAGCGCGTATCGGGTGATGTGCTGGATACTTCATCGCTGTGGGAATGTTTCAAAGGAGTAAAGGGCGTATTTCACCTGGCGGGGATCATATCGATCATGCCGGGTGAAAATGCGCTTGTCCGGCAAGTAAACGTGCAGGGAACCGCAAATGTCTTGCAGGCTGCCATGCAGGCCGGGGTGAAACGCCTGGTCTATACCAGTTCCATCCATGCCCTAACGCGCATCCCGCACGGCAAAACGGTGGACGAGAGCGCTCCCTTTGACCCCGAGAACCCCTACGGGGTCTATGACCAGTCAAAAGCGCAGGCCACCTTGCAGGTGATCAAGGCGGCACAGGCTGGATTGAACGCGGTCATCGCCTGCCCGACCGGAGTAATTGGACCCTATGACTATCGCAGTTCCATGATGGGCGATGTGATCCGCTCGGCCGCGCTACGCAAGTTGACTCCGTACGTGGATGGGGCTTACGACTTTGTGGATGTGCGGGATGTGGCAGATGGCCTGATCGCCGCTGCCGAAAAAGGGGCACCCGGCGCAAGTTACATCCTCTCCGGGCAGCGTATCTCGGTGCGCTACTTGTTGGAGACTGTGCATGAGATCACAGGAAGGGGTTTCGCGCGTTTTAAAATTCCGCTTTCACTCGCCAGGTTGGTATCACATTTTACGCCGTATTATTACCGTCTTTCGCAGGCGAGCCCGCGCTTTACCCCCTATTCACTGGAAGTATTACAGAGTAATTCCGTCATCAGCCACGAAAAAGCCACCCGTGAACTGGGTTACCAGCCGCGCCCGTTGTATGAAAGCATCCGCGACGCCATCCAATGGTTTTTTGAGCAAAACCTGTCTTACGCAGAAGCGCCTGAATAGCTGCGGACTCCAAGACGCCAGACGATCCTGGCCAACACGAACAGCGCCAGCGCCAATACCAGCGCTCCCAGCAGGGTGGTTGGCGAAAGTCGATTCGTCAGCGCTTCAGCCGGGACCGTCACAGCGAACGCCACCGGCACCAGAAAGGTCAGCCCTAGCCGCAGCCAATCCGGATAGATCGTCACAGGCCAGCGCCCGGCCGCGTACAGGCCCTGGAACAGGTTGACCATTTCTCCAATCCGCGTCAGCCAGAAGGCCGTTGTTGTTAACATCAACCAGAAGCTGTAGATCATGACTCCGCCCAGAAAAAGCGCAACAATGAACGCCAGGGTCTGCATACCACTCACCTGTTGGCGCAGTTGAACACTGGCGAATACCAAGACCACCAACCCCACCAGCACATCGGTCAACTGCCAGAAACGGAATTCGCGAATGCTGACAATGAGCTGCCCATCCACCGGTTTGGTCAACGCAAAATCCAGGGTTCCCTCCTGGATCTCATCCACCAAGCGCTGCATATTTGGCTGGATGCCGGCCTGGATCACGCCGCCCATCAGGATATAGACACCCATGACCGCCAGAAGTTCAGGCTGTGACCAACCCGCCAGGCTGGTGGTCTGGTTGAATACCAGCCACAGACCTATCAACCCGGTCCCCAATGCCACCAGTGACTGTAACAATTGCAGGAAGAAATTAACCCGGTATTGCATCTCATTTGCCACACCGATGCGAAGATAACTCCAGACCAGTTCGATCAGGCGCATGATTGTCTCCTAGTTACCAACGGCAGAAAAACGTTTAATGCCCCGACTCCAGACGATATTCACCAACCCGACCCCGACCAGGATCCAGACCAACTGGAGTCCCAAACCGGAAAGCAGTTCCACCGGACCAAGCTGCCCTACCAGGGCATTTATTGGAAAGTAAAACGCCGATTGGAACGGCAGGAACAGCGCCACACGCTGCACCCAGGCGGGCATGAGCGTCATCGGTACCAGCCGGCCCGATAGGATCAACTCAAGGGCGAAATACAATTCATAGATCGCTCCAACCCTGGTTGTCCAGAAAGCGATCATCCCCAGCAGGGACAGGAACATGGTCCGGATCAGGTATGCTCCCCAGATTGCAAAAAAGAATACAACCAACTGCAGCCAGGTAGGGTTCAGAGATGGCTTGAAGATCAAGGCCAGCACCGCAGCAAGCGGCAACCAAAGCACGATCACCACCACCTTCCATCCCGCGAAGTAAGCCACATCATTATGGATCGGATGGATCGGGCGCATGAGTTCCGCCGAGAGCCGCCCGTGCTGCAAACGCCATTCCCACCCGTACGGGGTGAAAACGATGTTCATATTACGCACCAATGTCCAAACGATGTAATATGCCGCGAAGGTGCCTGCTGTATAGCCGCCCACGCTGCCACCCTGCTGGTTGGCCACCGAAGACCAGACTACTAGATAAATGATCGGTTCAGCGATCATCCCAATCATATAAAAATAATTTTGAGCCCGATATTGAAACTGCTCCAGGATCGACATCTTCATCGCCGCCAGATAAAAACCGACATGGCGTCTCATGCCAGGTCCCCTTCAGCACTTTTTTGGCTGAATATTTTCTCGATCACATCATCGATGGGGGAATCCTCCACTGTCAAATCATCCACTTGCTGCTCTGCCAGCAGGCGCGCCGTTACCTGCGAGGCAGCCGCTTTTGGCACCCGCAACGTCACGCGCCCATCTTCTTTTCCAACCACCTCTCCGTACTGGCCAAGATCGGATGTTCCGAATGTGGAGAAGCTGATGGTCTTAAAAGCCGAGAAACGCTGCAGAAGCTGGCTGAGCCCGCCATCAAACAGGAGCCTGCCATTATGGATGACGATCACCCGTTTACACAGCGCTTCCACATCGGCCATATAATGGCTGGTCAACAAAACCGTAGCCCCATAGCGCTGGTTGTACTGCGCAATAAATTCGCGGATGCGGCGCTGCATGGTCACATCCAGGCCGATGGTTGGTTCATCCAGGAATAACACCCTGGGTTTGTGCAGCAAGGCCGTAACGATTTCCATTTTCATCCGCTCCCCCAGGGACAAATTGCGGATCGGATTTTTTACCAGAGTACCAATCTCCAGAATTTCGATGAACTCGTCGCGCGTTTTCTCAAATTCCGCCCGTGGTATGCCGTATATGGCGCGCTGCAGTTCAAATGAATCCAGCGCCGGCAGATCCCAGGCCATCCACGAACGATTGCCCATTACCAGCGTGATCTGTTGTAAGAAATCAGGATTGCGTTGTACCGGATTGAAACCAAGAACTTCGGGCTGCCCGGCTGTGGGATGAAGCAAACCCGATAACATTTTCAAGGTTGTGGTTTTGCCAGCCCCATTTGGACCAAGAAACCCCACCACCTCTCCGGCCTCAATGCTGAAAGAAATTTGATCGACCGCCTTGACGGTATTAAAGGTGCGGCTGAACAGACTTTTTGCCGCAGCCTTCAAGCCCGCCTCACGGGTTGGCACCTTATAATATTTTGATATAGCGTTTGCGCTGATCACTGCTGTATGTTGGGCCATATTCCAATCCATGGTTATGATGGTTATAAAATTAAGCCGCAAGCCTTTACGCCGCTACAATATTACTACAACTGCCCGAGGAAAAAACAGGCGCGCCAGCGACGGCAATCCCTTTTTAAAATACTCCCCCCTCCCGTGAAACGCTAAATACAAACAGGGAAGGGGGACCGGAAATGATAATAGCTTACTTATCTCAAACTCATGCCACAAGCAGGAATGATATTTTTAATAATTGGTAAAAGAACAAGCAGCGCTACTCGACAAAGATCTCGACGTGCTCGCCGTCTTTCTCATCAACCACATCCACGATCTTGCCGGTCATTCCGGAACGCAAGGCTTCCATGATGGTAGGCATATCCACGCCTTCCACTTCCGGCGCAAAATGAGCTCCGATCTTCATGCCCGATTCGATCAACGCCAGCGGTATCTGGACAGTGGCCTTCGAACGACCGGTGACCACATCTGTCACACGCACTCGCAGCCACCGGGCAGCTCCCGGCCCGCGCGAAGGGATGGATGAGTTGCCACGCCGGTTCTCGCTCAGCGCCGATAGCAGTTTGGCTCCCTCTTCGGCGCTGATCTTGCCTTCATCAATCATTTTTAATATTCGCATTCGTTCTTCAGTAGTTGCCATATTGCTTCTCCTTAGCCGATATAAACCTGCACGTGCTCCCCGTCTTCATCATTCACATCCACCATCAATGGCTCACTGGACTTGGTGCTGTCGAAGACGGCGCGCATTACCTCATCGGCTGCGCCCCTGTGGGGCATGGGAATTCTCGACTTAAACAATCCCATCAACCAGGTGACGGTCGAAAGTGGAAAGGCGATCACGATCCGCTGCGGTTTTTCACCCGGTTTCTGTTTCACGTTTACATAAATCCAGCGCGAAGTGCGGCTGGATAGACCGAATGCTGTAACAAGAACACCCAGTAAAAATGGCAACCAGGCGCAATAGAACCAGAAGCCAAAGCCGGAGGCCTGCAGCGAGGCATACATCCAGTATGCGCCAGCAATGGTGATGGCGACCCCAATCCAGAGTGGGATAACCCACAGGCTACGATAACGGTTGACCTTCCGGTCAAATTCAGGATCAGTCTTTCGTTCTTCCGGCTTGGAATAAACCTGAACTTCAGGCTCGATGGATGGATGCCCGTCGGTGAGTTCAGGGGGTTCATCATCACTTTCCGGTTCAGTGTCCAGGGCGCGCATCAAAATCAAGCCCTGCTCGGCAGAGATTTTACCCTCATCAATCATCTTCAGGATCTGCTGGCGTTCACTGTCAGTCATCTTGGCACCCAATTATTTCCCGTCCAGCGCTGCCAACAATTTCTCGGCATCCTGGATCGAAATCTTTTTTTCCTGAAGCATCTTCAGGATCGTCAGGCGCTCCTGATCGGAGACTGGTTCAGCCGCGGCGCGTTGCGGTCCGGCGGCAAATGGTGGTATTGGTGGTATGGGTGGAATAGGTGGAACCTGACCAACCGGGGGAATCGGAGGGATTGGCGGGCGAGATCCTTCAAAAGAAGCGCCAAAGCGCCCAACCTTTATTCCCATGTGCATTGAACGCCGCTCGGATGTGCGCATTTTTTCTTCGGCGCGGCGCATAGCTGCGTCCACGCGGGCCTGTACACGATCGCTTTGTTCACGAGCGCGCATGGAGGCCTCCAAAGCCCGGCGGGTGGCTTCTTCGACCCGGCGGGAAATGCGGTCATGCAAATCGGATGGAAGCCCGGGGAATTCGCCCGGTGAAAACGGTCCTTCACGCCCGAGCGGGTCAAATTCGGCCACATTATCCCACTCTTCTCCGCGACTGGTGACGATGACTTCGGAGCCTGCCACGAGCTTGATGGTGGAACCGCCTGCCCCAACCACCAGGGTGCGCGACATGCCCACTTCGACCGTATCGACACCTGGCAAATCAACGCGGATGGATTCATCGTCGCAGCCCTGCAGGCTCAATTCGACATCCGCTTTGGCTGGCAGGCGCAGCAGCACATCGCTGCCTGCCACCACAACAACATCCTTGCCGGGTTTTGGGCGCAGATAAAGGGCTGCATCCGAGCCAACCTGCGCGTTGACATTGCCTTCGGAATCGCGCAGGTAGAGATCGGCGCCAACCTGTATTTTTACATCACCCTTGATCTGGTGCAGCGAAGCATCGCCGCCAACGCTGGACGCCAGCAAGTCTCCGCCACAACCACGCAGCGACATATCACCGCCAACATTGTCAACCTTGACAGCGCCAACATTGCGGACCTGCAAATCACCGTCAATCCTGCCAATTTCAAGGCTGCCCGCCAGGGCGCGAATATCGCCATCGCCGCTCACACTGGCAATGCGCACATTTACTTCACGGGCGATGTAGATGATAAGGTCGCCCCGGCTATGAGCACGAACCACCTGGCCTTCAACCACCAGTTCAAGCTCGTCACCGTCAGTTTTTGCGGTGATTTCGGCCCGCTCCCAGCCAACGATTTGCAGGTCGCCGCCGACGTCATCCACCTGGATTGCCAGGATCCCTTGCGCTGGCACGGTGCTTTGTTTCATGCGATCTCCCCGCGCAGGATGCGCATGGCGGCATCGGCTGTCAGCTTGCCTGTATCGAGGTCTTCCAACACCTGGCGGCGGCGATCTTCGGCCATGTCCGGAGCTTCTTCCTTGCCAGGTTCGTAGCCTAATGCGCGGATAATATCGTGCAGGCGGTTGCGCAGGGTTGGGTAGGAAAGTCCAAGTTCCATTTCCACCCGATTAAGCTTGCCCTCGCAACGGATAAATGTCATAATAAAATCCATCTGTTCGCGCGTCATGTGAGCGAAAGGCCCGCCGGTAAAGCGACCTTCCAATGATGTTTCACAGGCTTCACAGTGCAGGCGCGTGATGGTCAGTTCATTCTGGCAGACGGGACAACGAGTAAGCGCATTGTTCATATTGACTCCCGGAGTTGATCTTGCTTGTTAGCGGATCGCAAATCGACCAAATAAAAAACTTATAGCGAATAACATACAGCCTCCTTGGCTTCAACAGGCGATCAATTAATTTCATTATACAAGAAAATTAAATAATGTCAAGATCATTATCAAGTTTATAAACAGGAATATAATTAATTATAAATAATATCAACTATTATATTGATATTATACACCTGGAGGAAAATGATACGCTCGCTTTGCTTCATCCCCGGACAGGAAGCGCGAACCGACCTGCCCACCAAAGATTATGCCAGCCTGATCGCCAATCCACAGGCCTTGCTGTGGGTTGACTTCGATGGGGAGCCGGACGAATCAGCTGAACCAATCCTGACCGGCATTTTCCGCTTCCACCCGTTGGCGGTCGATGATGCCTTGCAGGAAACGCATACACCAAAGGTGGATGACTGGGAGGATTATGTTTATATCGTCCTGAACACGATGGTATTCAACCCTGAGGACAGCCTTTCCCTAAAAATCCGTGAATTGGATGTTTTCCTGGGCAGAAATTATATTGTCACCCACCATGACGATCCGCTTGAATCGATTGAAAAGGCGCGCATCGCCTTTATGCGCGACAAGCGCTACACATCGCACGGGCCCGACCACCTGCTTTACAAGATCATCGATGACCTGGTGGCTGAATACATGCCGATCGCCGAAGCAATTGACGACCAAATTGACCGTGTCGAAGACGAGGTGCTCACCAAGGCTGCGCCTGACACGCTCGAACGCATCTTTTCGCTAAAACGCATTTTGCTCTCGATGCGCCGCATCATCGCGCCGCAACGTGAAGTTCTGAATAAACTGGCCCGCGATGATTTTGAAGTGATCGATCCTCATGACCGGGTCTTTTTCCGTGACATTTACGATCATCTCGTACGCCTGCACGATGTCAACGAAAGTATGCGCGACCTTGTAAGCGGCTCACTGGATACCTATCTCTCGGTGATCAACAATCGTATGAACGACGTGATGAAAACACTGACCGTCATCACCACGCTTTTCATGCCGATTTCATTTATCACCGGTTTTTTTGGGATGAACTTTTTCGAACCAGTCGCCGGGCTGACCAGCTGGACCAACCGCGTGGCATTCGGTCTGATCATGATGCTGTTTATTGGCCTGCCAATTGGCATGCTATTATGGATGAGGCGACGCACCTGGGTGTAACTCATTTGAGGGAAGAATCTTAAAATTTTCCTCTTGACATAGAACAAATATTCGTGTACCATATGTTCATAGAACGAATGAGCAGTTCTTTAGTCAGGAGTGAATTTTATGATGATGGTAAAGAAATCCAAGGGATTGGGTGAAAGGCACCTGAAAATTCTGGAGTTGTTGCATGAATATGCCAGCAAACAGCGCTATCCACCATCTATCCGTGAGATTGGTGAACAGACCGGGATCACTTCGACATCGGTGGTGAATTATTACCTGGGCCAATTGGAAGATTGGGGCCTGATAGA
>Ga0172368_10008572_pt1 | contig 10387 bp, 10 predicted proteins | sample Lak11m_FD_114540 | JGI IMG/M metagenome (GOLD analysis project Ga0172368, IMG submission 114540) | Freshwater microbial communities from Kabuno Bay, South-Kivu, Congo - kab_022012_11m | ecosystem: Environmental > Aquatic > Freshwater > Lake | place: Democratic Republic of the Congo: South-Kivu...
AGATACTGGAGCGGAAATCATTTCGAGCGGACTGCGCGGGATTGGCCCGTGAGCAGTATAATAATTTCAGATATCATTCACAAGGAGAGATCGATGCGAAGAATGTTTGGGTTTTTGATCGGAATTTTTGTGGGCTGGCTGGTAGGTTCGACTATTGCCCTGCTGTTGGCACCTGAGTCGGGCGAAAAACTTCGCGGCCAACTACGTTCGCGCTCAACCAATTTCATGGGTGAAATCAAATCTGCCGCAGACACCCGTCGTAAACTTCTTGAAGACCAGCTTTCCGCCATGCGCGCGCCGCGCTACTCTGCTGATTAGAATAACACTTCAAGCCCGCGCGCACAATTATCACGCCAGGTGGTGTAGTTGTGCGCGCCACCGTTTTCCTTGTAGATCACATCGAAGCCTTTTTGAGCAAGCAAGGCGCTCATCCTGCGGTTGGCATCCAACAAGAAATCCAAAACACCACAACCAAGCCACAATTTGATATCCGGACTAGGAAAATACCGGACCATTTGCATCACGGTTGATTCACGCTCATCAAGTTCAAACGCACCAGCCTGGCAGATCACCTTTCCAAATATTTCGGGGAATTTCATCGCACTGTAAACAGCCATCAAACCGCTCATCGACGAGCCCATGATCCCATGCGCTCCATGCTTTTGTTTGTGATCGATCAGTTCCATCTCCCCAGCTGCCAATGGCAGCACTTTTTGTGTCACAAAAGTCAGAGTCCGCTCCGAACAGCCATATTCAACCATGCTGGCAAGACCGGCATTCTGGCAAAAAGCCAACCCGATCGGGTTGATGCGTTTTTCAGCGATAAGATTATCAACGATCTGCGCCAGGCGCCCGAGATGCAGATACTCAAGCCCATCATATACAACCAGCAAGGGTACAGGCCTATTGACCGGCGGGTGATAAAGAACGATACGGCGGGATTTATTGGTGGTCAAAGGCCATGAGTCGAGCCTGTGAGTTGTCAACCGGCCACGCAGTCCGCGCGACAATGAACGCGCAAATGGTGTTGGCCCCGCGGCTGGCATGTAAAAAAAGTTGTTACGCCCACCCACACCATTATTGACCCTCCTTCGATTGAATTTATCCAGGCAGCGGGTTTGGGTGTGAGGGTCGTAAAAGCCGTATTCCAGATAGGCATCATCAGCAAGCGGAACGGGTAACGCCCACAGGTCGCTTCCGACTTGCGATAATAATTGCGGGTTGGTTTCCCAATCATAAAGATCGGAAACCAGCATAGGGGCAGAGCTGCCCTGCCAAACAAAGGTTGCCAGACCAGGTTCAATGATTGGATTGCCGTGTTTTTTGAGTTCTTCGAGCAGCTGCATGATCCGATCCTGGCTACATGGCGCGCGCCAGCCTGTCCCCAAACCCGGCCGGGGCACTTTTTTCGATCAGCAGGTCACTGGCATGATGGAAACTCATAAAATCGCGCATGGTCACAGCCACATTTGAGATAAGCTGCTCGTCCGGGTTGACACCCGGTTCGAGGTGGAGCGCTTTAAGACGCAGGAGACCCGTTTTTCGTTCCAGCTTGGGGTCAAACCGGCCCACGAGCCGGTCTTTGTGGAGGATCGGCAGGCAATAATAACCATAAACTCGCCTGGCAGCAGGGTAATAAGCTTCAAGACGCTGGCGGAAGCCCCAGAAAGCCTCATCGCGACCCTGGGCCCACCACAGGTTATCGAACGGGTTCAAGAAGGTGGTTCGCATGGCAGGGATTTCACCATCCGCCGCTTTTTCAAGCAGCGGCAGATTGGATGGGTGCACCACCAGTGTGGTAATACCCTGCAGGGTTTCGCCCTGCACTTCAAGCAGAGCTCCCTCGCGCACCAAGTCAGCGATCAATGGACGGGCTCTAGTCAGTTTCATCCAGGTGTAATCGGCGGCGTTACGCGGCAGACAGGCACCCAGCGCCCTGGCGCCACGCAGCAGCCAAAAGCGATCACGCTCCAACATGGTCGGCTCGGCAGCATCAACCCAGGCCGGCAACACACGTTCGGTGAGATCATAAACGCGCTGGAACTTCACCCGTCCGGAAATCATCAATTCACCATAACCGTACAGATGCTCCAGCGCCAATTTTTCAGGCCGCCAATCCCACCAGGTGCCGTGCTTAAGTTTTTCACCTTCAATGCTGGTCGCGCGCAATGCACCCTCGGCACGAATGCGATCGAGGATGGCCTGCATCAATTCGCTGTTACCGGGCTGGTTGAACCATTCGGTGTACCACCGGTGCCCATTTTCGCGCATCTGCCGCTGCTGTGGGAGTTGATAGCGGTATTCGTGCAAGGGGATAAAACAGGCGGCATGAAACCAGCCTTCAAAAATGCGGCGATTTTCCGGTTCATTGGCCATGGAATCAAAATGAGTTGGATCATAACTGCCCAGTCGGGACCACATGGTTAAATGATGAGCGCGGGCAACCATCTGGAGAGTATCGATCTGGACAGCGCCAAGCCGGTCGACCATCGCAAAGACATCTTCCCGCCCGGCGGGCGGCTGCTCTTCGTTGGAGACATCCAGCGCAGTGGCGTGCAGAGCCAGGGCACGCAGAGCATGAAGAGGATAAACCATGATCTAAGCAGCCTCAGCCGATAGGCTGGTTTCTCCGGCAAATGCCTGGTCAAGCAAATCCAGGAATTCCTGCGGATCTTCACGAGTGATAATACGCGTACGCACTACGCGCGGCAGCTGCTGCAATTTTAAATACTGCATGGCGTGTTTGCGGAAGAGGACCATGCCCTTGCGAATACCATAAAAAGCCAGGTGGCGCTCAAGATGCTGGCGCACCATGGTATGCACCATCTCGGAAGTAACCTGCTCACGATCCAGGCGCGAAAAGATCCACGGGTTTCCGATGGCAGCCCGGCCGATCATGACAGCATCACAGCCGGTATAGGCTTTCAGCCGGTCAATATCGGCAGCCAGCCTGACATCGCCGTTGCCAATAACCGGGATCCTAACCGCGGCCTTGATCTCGGCGATGGCATCCCAATCTGCCATACCGCTGTAGCCTTGCTCCTTGGTACGACCGTGGACTGCGATCAATGAGCCACCGTTATCTTCCACGATGCGAGCCACGAGTTTGTAGGTGCGATTGTTTTCCCAACCCAAGCGGATCTTGCCAGTAACCGGCACATCCAGCACGCCAGTCAGGCGGCGGAAGATACGCGCGATCTTCAATGGCGTTCGCATCAATCCCACACCTGCACCATTATGGACCACCTTGCGGGCCGGACAGCCCATGTTGATATCAATGATGTCGGGGTTCTTATCCTGGACTCTCAGAGCCGCCTGCATGAGTTCATCGACATCGTCACCATAGATCTGAAACACCATTGGTCGTTCGGCTTCATCATAGGTCAGGCGGGCGGTCATGTGTTCGTAGGCCTGAACAATGTGTTGGGCACGAACAAACTCGGTATAACTCATGGCTGAACCGAGCGAACGGCACAGAGAACGAAAAGGCCAATCAGAAAATCCATCCATTGGCGCCAGGATGGCATCGCCATGAACAGGAATTTCGCGCACAAAAAAAGCAGGGGGACGGGTTTCGGATGTCGTATTCATTTCCAATTACCTTCTAACAATAAAGTTGATTTTTTCTTAGTATAACAGAGGCGTGATATGGCGAATAATATTCCCGGACCCAGATAAGGCAAATTGAATAACCAAAAGGTGATCCAATTAATTCTTATTTCGTTGCGCCAGTGTAACCGCACCCATCAATGAGAATCGTGTGATAATAAGTAGGTATCTTGCAACTAGTACCCTTGCACCCAACCAGGAGCAGCAAAATGGATAACCACAATTCTCCGCCGGTTGCACCCATATTCGACCTGGTCCTGAGTCTGGCGCAGGCAATCGACCTGGTTAGCCCACAAGTCGCCGATCACCATAAGCGCACAGCGCAGGCAGCCTATGGATTGGGGCGGCAGATGAAACTGCCGGAAGAAGAGCTGAGAGACCTGGTGATTGCCGCGGCGCTGCATGATGTTGGCGGACTGACGCGCCAGGATCGCCTGGCAGCATTGGAATTTGAATACCGGAACCCTTTTGGGCATTCTGTGATGGGTTACCTGCTGCTAAGCTCATTCAATCCATTTAACAATGCCGCAGACATGGTGCGTTTCCATCATGTTGCCTGGGATAACGGCGCAGGGGCTGTTTTTGACGGGCTGCCGGTATCAAGGGGCAGTCATCTGCTGCAGCTTGCAGACCGCGTGGCCGTGTTGATCGATACAAAGACCGATATTCTCGAGCAGGTGGATGGCATACTGAAAAAGATCCGCTCGCAGGCTGGTGAGCGCTTTGTACCGGAGCAGGTGGATGCGCTGGAAGCCCTGTCAGATAAAGAGGCCTTTTGGCTGGATCTGGTATATATGCTGGACATGAATTATTTAAGCAAGCGCCTGCAGTGGCAGGAACTTCAGATCACTGAAAACGAATTCCTGGGGTTGACGAATCTCTTCCGGCGCATAATCGATTTTCGCAGCCAGTTCACAGCCACCCATTCTGCAGGTGTAGCCGCCTGTGCTGAGAGCCTGGCGAGACTGTGCGGGTTTAACAAGGCAGACTGCTGGATGATCCACCTGGCCGGTTTGCTGCATGACCTGGGAAAACTGGCCGTACCGGCTGAAATCCTGGAGAAACCTGGCAAGCTGACCAAGCAAGAATTTGATATCGTGCGCCGCCACACTTACTACACTTTTCATATTCTCGAACCTTTAAAAATATTGGACGTGGTGCGGGTTTGGGGAGCATTTCACCATGAGCGTATGGATGGGCATGGCTATCCTTTCCACCTTGAAGAAAATGAACTTCCCCTGGGCTCACGGATTGTATCGGTGGCGGATATATTTACAGCGCTAACGGAAGACCGCCCCTACCGGGCGGGAATGCAGGGAGGAGAAGCGCTGCAGGTTTTGACTGATGCCTCCTCGCACAACCGGTTTGACAGCCAGGTAGTGGAAATCCTGAGACAAAACCTTCATGTGGTTGATGCTGTGCGAAGGGAAGCACAGGCATCCGCCGTGGAAGAATACCGGCAGTTCATTGACAACTCCAAACTGCTGGCTCACTTAAATTGATAATTGATTACGGCTTGATTTGATCAAAAGAAAACATCCTCAGGCCTGTAATCCGGGGCCGAGGATGTTTTCTTTTACTTTTTCAACCGTTCAATGAAGTGCTGGCGGAATTTGGCCACCTTGGGGGCGACCACCACCTGGCAATAGGGCTGGCTGGCATTATTGGCAAAATACTCCTGGTGATAATCCTCGGCCGGGTAGAACACATCGAATTTGGTCACCTCGGTGACAATTGGAGCCTGCCAGAGTTTTTGGGCATTCAGCTCACGGATCACATCTTCTGCAACTGCCCTTTGCGCTTCCGAATGATAAAAAATGGCCGAACGGTAAGATGTACCCACGTCATTGCCCTGGCGGTTGAGGGTGGTTGGGTCGTGAACCGAAAAGAAGATGTTGAGAAGTTCACGGTAGGTAATCACCGCCGGGTCAAATGTTATGCGGACCGCTTCGGCATGACCCGTATTATCCGAGCACACCTGGCGGTAGGTCGGGTTGGGAACGTGTCCGCCGCAGTAACCCGATTCAACCGATTCCACTCCTTTCAACTGGTCAAAAACAGCTTCCACACACCAGAAGCAACCACCAGCCAGCGTTGCGATTTCCATTTTGTTTTCCTTTCCTGAGTCTGTAACCATAAAGATGTAACGTAACAGTAAAAAAACAGGGGCGCGTTTACCGCGCCCCTGTCAAAGCCGGACTAAATACTTGGCTCAGGCGCCACTTCAGGCGCTTCGGCCCGGGTCAAAACGATATCACCATCCGCACTAAGGTCGACCTGGATGTGATCGCCATCCACAAAAGCTCCCGATAGCAAGCTGTCGGAGAGTTGGTCCTCCACCTTGAGCTGGATGACGCGGCGCAATGGGCGGGCACCCATATCAGGATCGTAGCCCTGCTCACCCAGGGCAGAGAGAGCGGCTGGGGAGGCTTCAATGGTGATGCGATGATCGACCAACCGCAGGGAGACCTTGGCCAGTTCGAGCTTGACAATCTGCTGGATGTTTTCCCTGCTCAGGGAGCGGAAGACAATCACGTTATCGACACGGTTGATAAATTCCGGCCGGAAAGCGCGCTTGAGCGTCTCGGTCAGTTTCTTGCGCATGTCTTCGTACGATAAGTGATCCTCGGTAATCTCATCACGCTTGAGGGCGAAACCAAGCGAGGCCTGTTTCTTGATCAAATCCGCGCCAACGTTTGAGGTCATGACAATGATGGAATTACGGAAATCGACCTTGCGACCGCGCGCATCGGAGAGGTGGCCCTCTTCCATGATCTGCAAGAGCATATTGTGCACTTCCGGATGGGCTTTTTCGATCTCATCGAAGACAACGATCGAATAAGGCCGGCGGCGCAAGGCCTCGGTCAACTGCCCGGCATCCTCGTAGCCAACATAACCGGGAGGGGCGCCAACCAGACGGGCGGCAGTGTGGCGTTCCATGAATTCGGACATATCCAACTGAACGGCAGCATCTTCGCTGCCAAACATGAACTTGGCCAACGTTTTGGTCAACTCGGTCTTGCCTACACCGGTTGGGCCAAGGAAAATGAACGAACCGATCGGGCGGCGCGGGTCCTTGAGACCGGCGCGGGCTCGGCGGACGGCGCGTGAAATGGCTTCAATGGCTTCATCCTGGCCAATGATGGAGCCTTTCAATTCGTCTTCCATGTGCAGCAGGCGCTCGGATTCTTCCTGGGCGATCTGCATGAGCGGCACACCGGTCCACATCGAGACAACTTCGGCAATATCCTCGGCCGTAACGACCGGGCTGTTGGCGCGATCCCAGGCAGTGCGCATACGCTCCAACTGGTTCTCGATGCCAATTTCCTGTTCCTGCCAGGAGCGCACCTCATCCACGTTGCCTTCTTCCTGGGCAAGAGAACGGTTCTGGCGCACTTCACGCAGCTGCGTGAACAGATCTTTGGCCTGCTTGGCGGCCGGGGATTTGTACATGCGTACGCGTGATGAAGATTCATCGATCAAGTCAATCGCCTTGTCGGGCAGGAAACGCTCGGTGACGTAGCGGGCGGAAAGATGCGTGGCCGCTTCGAGAGCTTCATCTGAAATAACCAGCTTATGATGCTCTTCGTAAGCCCCGCGAATGCCCTTGAGGATCTGGATGGTCTCCTCCTCGGAGGGTTCATCGACCTGGACAGGTTGGAAACGTCGCTCAAGAGCAGCATCCGATTCGATGTGTTTGCGATATTCATCCAGTGTGGTCGCGCCAATCACCTGCAATTCACCGCGTGAAAGCGCTGGCTTAAGAATATTGGCAGCGTCCACGGATGAACCAGCAGCACCTGCGCCCACCAGCATGTGAACTTCATCGATAAACAGGATCGAGCCGGACTGCTTGAGTTCATCGATGACGCGTTTAAGGCGTTCCTCGAACTGGCCGCGGTACATCGTACCGGCCACCAGGGAACCCACATCCAACTGCAGAACGCGTTTGTTCATCAGCGGGGCAGGCACATCCCCTTCGGTAATACGTTGGGCAAGTCCTTCGACGATGGCAGTCTTGCCAACGCCCGGCTCGCCAATCAAGGCGGGGTTGTTCTTGGTGCGGCGCGCAAGGATCTGGATGACACGTTCGATCTCCATCTGGCGCCCAATGACGGGGTCCAGCTTGCCCTGCTCAGCCTTGGTGGTCAAATCGGTGGCCAATTGATCGACCATCGGGGTCTTGCCACCCTTCTCACCCTTTTGCTGTTCGCCATTTTTTTGCGCGCCAACCGGGGCGGCAGGCGGGGTGCTGGTGGATGATTCTTGCAGTACGCGGCGTGTCTGGCGGCGAATTTCATCCGGTGTGATGCCCAGGCGACGCAGGGTTTCAACGGCCGTGCCATCAGTGCGCACAAGCGCCAGGAGCAGGTGTTCCGTGCCAATATAGTGATGCCCCAGACGCCGGGCTTCATCAACTGCATACTCCAACACCTGCTGGGTATCATTGGAAAGTTCAATTTTACTGCCAGGAGGGTTCTTACCCTCACCGGTAAGGCGCAGCACCATTTCGCGCACGCGCTCGGTTTCCATGCCCATCTCACGGAGGACACGACCGGCAACACCGCCTTCTTCCTCAATCAGACCAATCAATAAATGCTCGGTTCCAATGGATGCCTGATGGGCGCGTTCAGCTTCCTGATGCGCCAGGCTCAATACTCTTCGTGCCCGCTGTGTAAAGCGTTCCATACCAGCCATAAATAATCTCCTTAGCCGGGGCGAATTGTCCCGGTTTTCCAATCAGACCAGAACGGTCGATTTTGATTTTACCAAAAAAGGGCTAAGAAACCGTGTATGAATATGATTAGAGTTTGGAATCACCCCTCAGTTTAGCTTATAGGTTTAAACACTCCCAGCCGGATCTGCAAACCGGGATACTTCATTGGGATTTCCGAGGGAATCTTCGAAAAAGGATGATCAAGGGTTTTTCGCGAGCAGGGTTTGTAATTGTTCCTGAATGGATTCACGCACGCGAATCGCAACGGGCACAGCCAGGTGGTGGCGCAAGTTGGCTTCGCTTTTATCATTATTATAATAATCCCGGAAGAGCTGCAGCACAGAAAGGCCATCGCCCAAGTATTTCTCAAGGCGGAGATCCTCACCAACCCTGATGGGACCTGGCTGGATGACGCGACAATACAGGCCTGGGCGCTCGGCGCGGCGGTAATATTTAACGAAACCAGGATCGCCCATGCGCGCCGCCAGGGTGGAGCAGGGGATGCGAGGGGCGCTTACTTCGAGGATGACCGTTTCAAAAATCAGCCGGTCGCCAATCGAAAATGCGGCGCTCTCAAGCCCGCTAATGGTGAGGTTTTCTCCAAAAGTGCCTGGGCTAAGCTCGCGCCCAAGTTCCTGCGACCACCAGGCGTAATCCGGTTCACCATATACATAGACCGCCTGGTCTGGACCACCGTGATGTTTTTGGTCGCAAACAAAATCAGCCTGCAACCCAAGCGGAGTCACATGGACCGGTCCGCGGGTAGGGATCTTGTAAATGCCGGTTGTTTCGAGGCGGGTCCCAACCTGCTGTTCGCGCTGTTGACCAAGATTTATACTGATAAGCTGCATGATTCAAGCACCTTCCGGGCGAATTGTTGTGGGCTGATTGTACCTTCCAATCGAAACCGATGCAAATCAGGCAAAAAGCCGGGCACCGGGGAGGTCTGCCAGGCTTGATAAACGCAGTTTATCCAAATGCCACGGATTGGTTAGGTTGTCGAGCGCTGACTAGCCTGCGCTCTCAAAAGCGGACCTGAGCCATCCAAACAGGGTTTCATCAACCTGGTCAACAGCAGTAAGGCGAACGATATAGTTGCACATACTGCCTTTGGGCTGCTCAAGCAGCCGCGGATCGGCTGCAAACTCCCGGGCATTTATACCAACATCAAGGCGGGTGTTGGTGCCCGGTCCGATCATAGCGAATTGCTTCTTGCGGCGCAAGCTGACGTAGCCTTTCTTGGGAAGGGTCTCATACTCGCCAAAGGTGACGATCCGAGCCAGCAGGGCATCATGGATCGGGCGCAGAGCCACCCTGGACCCGGAGTAGATCTCGTCCAGGACAGAATCGGTGTTCAAGCCGCGGGCGCTGGCATCGAGGACGCCATCGGTTTGGCGGATGGCATGCACAAGTGAGTTGGCATCCCCATACCCCAACCCGAGCTCGCGCATGAGCATTTCACGGATCTCTCCATGCTTGCTCAACCCGCTGGCTGTCACCAGGAGGGATATCTCAGAAAGGGTCTTGCCGGTCTTTTTTTGTATGTTGTCGATCTGGGTTTGAACGGTCTGTTCAAGATTTGCTATGGATCATTCTCCGCTGTACCTGTAAGATATGTGGGGTGTTACGCTGAAGTCCAGAAGATGGTTTACTGCTTTGGCACAAACCGGCTCGGGGTGAAAACAGGTGCAATTACTGCTTATGGAAATACTCACAGGGTTGCCTCCTAAATCAGAAAATGCACAAAAAGTCACAAAAAGTCACAGTTTTACCGGAAAAAACCTCGCTTTTTTTCAACCAAACAAATTAGAACATGGAGGGATCGTTTTCAAGGTGCAAAACCGGGTCATATTGAGGACGTAACGCAAGACCGGCGAGTATGTACCTGCTTATTTTAGAACAAATTTTCCAATTAAGCAAGGTATCACAGAACCAGTCATATGGCTGTAGCAAAGTCAGGAAGGAAAAGGTGTGACGAGAATGGCAAAGGCTTTGGAGAGATGAGCGGCGAAGTAGCGTCTGGCTTGAGCAGCGTTGAGAAAGCCAGCCTGTCGGATCAAA
>Ga0172368_10008576_pt1 | contig 10382 bp, 6 predicted proteins | sample Lak11m_FD_114540 | JGI IMG/M metagenome (GOLD analysis project Ga0172368, IMG submission 114540) | Freshwater microbial communities from Kabuno Bay, South-Kivu, Congo - kab_022012_11m | ecosystem: Environmental > Aquatic > Freshwater > Lake | place: Democratic Republic of the Congo: South-Kivu...
CCTGAGCACCGTCTCGCGTCAGGGATTGACGAGACACCAGAGTCCCGCGCTCACAAGTCGAAGACCGACTCTGCTTCGCGAGCCTCGCTCGCCGCCTGGCTCACGTCGTACCCCATGGCTCGATAGCCTCGCAGGCGTCGCTCGTGCATGCGGGCGAGCACAGGCACGGCCAAGTCGGCGTAGTCGTACACGATCACCTCGGTCTTGCCTTCGTCCAGACGGTGCAGTCGCCCGGCATACTGGGCCAGGGTACCCCGCCAGGAGATGGGGAGAGCCAGGAAGAGCGTGTCCAGTCGGGCATCATCGAAGCCTTCGCCCAGATAACGTCCCGTGGCAACCAGCACGCGTTCTTCTGACGCCTCAATGGCAGTCAACCGTTGGACGATCTCTCGGCGCTTCTTGGCGCCCAGACCTCCGTGAAGGAGGACCACATTGGCAACCTCCGGTCTCAGAAGCTCCGCGAGAGTCTCCAGATGTTCCCGGCGCTCCGTGAGCACTACGGGGGAGCGTCCCGCCCGCACGGCCCGGATCACGTCCTCGACAATCAGAGCGTTGCGCTGCTGGTCGGCGGCCAGCAGAGAGTACAGCTCCTGGATGCTCGGGCCGGCGGTCGACGCCGTGTACGGCGCCCCCGGCAGCGGGAGGACAAACCGAGTCGGTCGCACGATCGCACGGTGCTCGAAAGGCCGCTCCGCGGCTTGCCGGCGTGGGTCCGATCGATAGCGGATGGGCCCGCACTGCATGAAGAGAATGGGATGATGGCCGTCTTTTCGGGTGGGGGTGGCTGAGAGGCCGACGAAGTAGCGAGCCTTGGCGGCTCTTGCCACCTGCTCGAAGGTACCGGCCGGCACATGATGACATTCGTCCACGATCACCTGGCCGTAATCGGTCACCAGCTCATCCACCCGGCCCTGACGCGAGAGACTCTGAAGCAGGGCGACGTCGACCAGTCCCCCAGGTTTGCGCTTGCCTCCGCCGATCTGGCCGATGCTCTTGGGCTCCAGTCCGAGGAAGCTCGTGAGCCGGGCCACCCACTGGTCGAGCAGTTGCTGACGATGCACAAGCACAAGCGTGTTCACTTGCCGCTCTGCGATGAGGTAGGCAGCCACCACGGTCTTGCCGAAGGCCGTCCCGGCGGAGAGCACCCCCGTTTCGTGAGCGAGCAGCGCTCGAGCCGCGCGCTCCTGTTCCAGGCGAAGCTGGCCTTGGAAGCGCACATCGATGGCCCGGCCTGGAGAACGCTCATCGACGAGTTCCAGATGGACACCCCAGTCGGCAAGCAGTTCCTCTAGCTCCGTGAGACAGCCGCGAGGAAGGGCAATGTGTTGGGGGAAGTCCTCGGCGCACCCGATGACCCGAGCATGGCCGAACACCGGAAGATGCATGGCTTGGGCCCGATAGAACTCCGGGTTCTGGAAGGCGGCCAGGCGGACGATGCTGTTGCGAAGCGCGGGGGCAAGATCGCTCTTGGGAACGTAGAGCTGGTCGGCCACAACCACGCGAAGAGACTCGGGCAGGCCCTCACGGAGGGCCGTCTGCTTCGCCGCGAGCCGGCTGGGCGCGATCTCAAGCCGACGCCAGAGCTCATCGGCCCAGTCTTCCTCGGGCACGACCCGCACTCCCATCACCTGGTCACGGGCCACGGCATCATCGACAAGGGCCTCGACGCGCTCACGTGTTAGCCCCTGAAGAGAGGAGAGGTATTCGAACTGATCTTCGTAAGGGACGAAGCGTTCGTCGACGAATACGGCATTCCCCAGGTCGCGGGCCCGGCGCTGAAGCGGCAGCGCGATGAGGTTCCCGAAGCCGCCCTGAGGCAGAGTGTCCTGGCTCGGGAAAAGGCGATCGTACGACGATAGGCCGATCTCCGGACGCGACTCCATGGCCCGCGTGAGAAGCAGCGAACCGAGCTTGCGCGCCAGCACGGCAGGCAGAGGCTCTGCGAAGAACATCCAGACATGGCCGCCGTTCCCGGAACGAGACCGTTCGGGGGCCACCGGGACCTCCAGCTCTCGACAGGCGGCAAGGAGTGCCGTGGCGTCTTCCGTCCAGCTCGGGCCGTCGAAGTCCAGGGCGAGGAACCAGCAGGTTTCGTCGGCCAGCAGAGGGTAGATCCCGACCACGAACTCCCGACCGTGCTCTTCGTCACGCTCTCCGCGCAGATGATCACGAATGACGGCAGGAGTGAGCGGCAGGAGCTCACGGTTTGGGCAGTTCGCACATTTGTTGCGGCGCTTGTCGCAGAGACCCGCAGCCCATTCGTTCGCACAGGCAGGCTGAAACCCCGAGCGGCCCACACGCCGGTTCTCCCAGCGCCGGGCATAGACATCCATGCGTCCTCGGAAGAGGCTCGCGAAGAGAGCGAGTTTCTCGTCGGCAGGCGAATCACGATTGACAGTCGCGCGCACAGCGACGCCTGATGAGGCGAGGGCAGGCGACCCGGGCAGCGTGCTCATATCGGACCCGCCAACACCGGTCTCTTGCTCGGCTCGTAGCTGCTTGATGCGTTCAAGCAGCTCAGAGCGTTCCCGCTCGAGCGCTTCTAGCCGCGACTCGGCCGCGGACAGAGCGGAATCGTCGTTAGCCAAGTGATCTTCCGTCTTAGATCAAGCCTCGTACTCCGCCGCGTCGGGCTCGTGCACCAGGTCTTCGATCCGTCGCCGTACCAGCCACTCCTCACCTTTGCTGCAGCGCGAGATCAGCTGTTCTTCTTCGTCGAGGTCACGGAGGAAGACGAACCGTTCCCGGACGCGGCGGATCCACCCCGGGATGTCGACGGGCGTAGTCAGGTAACCGATAGCCTCGCGCTCGAACTCGCGTGGACTACGCTCTCTAAGAACATCTTCTGGATCAAAGGGCCGCTCCCCCAGGCTGTCGTCAACCACATCCACCCACACTTTGAGAACAAGCAGTCTGCGGACAAGGGGCTCGTCAAAGGGACGGGACGCAAACCACGAGAGATCGTAGAGATCCCGCGCGAGGCTGTCTCGGCGGAAACGGGCCAGCTTATCCGCGATCATCTCCTCGACCGCGGACATGGGAACTGCCGGAAGCGCAAACTCATAGCATTGGTGAATGGGCATGGGCAGAATGGTCGCGGGCTTCGGCGGCAGCCAAAGCGAACGTCGCCCCAAATCAAGACGCGCAGGGACGCCGGTCTCACCGAACGGGCTACTCACGAGGAGCTGCACCCGGCGTGTACCGTCGATGGGCTCTATCCCGAAGGTGAACTGCTCTACTGTCGCTCCGCTGATTGCGTCCAGCACCAATTCGGCCGAAGCCTCCGTCAAGCCCGCGAAGTCAAGATCGGTCGAGAACCGTCCCACGTTACCCGCCAGGAACTTGCGGATCGCCGTGCCGCCCTTGAGGGAGATGCCCAGATCGAACAACTCCTCCCGCGCGAGTAGATGGAGCACATGGTCTTGGGCAATGTCGATGATGGCAGGTCCGCGTCCACCCCGGCGCCCTTGGTAGTGTCGAGCAAGATAACCTTCAGTGATCACCCGAGGCCACCCTCAATCCAACCGTGTCGACAACCTCGAATAGGTTGATGTAGCGTCCGCCATTCCGGTCGCCCAGATAGTAGGGCCCCTTGCCTGGCGGTGCTTCCGATAGTAGAGCGAGGGCGGCCTCACCCTGCCCACCGATCTCCAACAAGTATGATGTACGCGCCCACGCGCTCCGCGGACGGTGCTCGAGTTCGCGAGCAAGATCGGATGCGGCTACCTGTCGCACAGCGGGTCGAAGCCATTCACCCACGTTCGCCCAGTCGTGGTACCTGCCCGGACGTGTCCCCATAAAGGCAAGGAGCGTGGGAAGCGCCCAGGTAGGCAGTCCGTCGCGCATGACTGGGTCACATGCGGGCCGCCAACGGACAATCCGCAGAGCCTTCAGCGCCTTCGGCAGCCGTGCTGTTTCGGGTGCGCCAATCACATCCGGGTCGGGTCTACGCGAGGCCAGACCATGCAGATAGGCGGCCGACTCGGCAGCAACGACAAAGGGAGCCGAGGGGTCGCGCGCCAGCGTGGCGCGAAGCTCGATGAGCGGGTCGCCCGAACCCAGGGCGCCTGCCCGGGACGCAGGCGCAAACTCCCAGACGCTCCTTGTCGTGAGATCCAGCAGCCAACCACGCTCCCGAAGACGTCGCACGAGCAGGTCTGTTGGCCAGCGGAGCCCAACCTTCTCAGCCCACCGTCCCAGCTGAGCGGCCGTCACCAACCGTGGCTGTTCAAGCTCGAGGATCTCCACTAGCGGCGCCAAACCCGGCGGAATGGTTCTCACTGTCATTTCAAGCACCTTACCTGTCTATGAGAGACAGGAAGAGTGTTCCATATGACAGTGGCGCTTGTCAAAGGCTCGCCACGCCGACCAGCGGGGTGGTGCATCCGCGAGTGCACCTCTGATGATTTCACAAACCGCCCATCTTCACGCCGGCGTGACTATGGCGAATCAGTGAGATCTTGGGCAAGAGCCTGGGTTAGACCCGGTCCTCCGCGCGGTTGTCAATGATCATCCAGCGCCGGTCGTACCGGCCCCGCCGGATCCGGCCTGGGTCCAGAGAACTGTAGCTGGACGCTCTGAGTTCGCGAAGCGGCGCAAGCACCGCCGGGCCGGCGCCGGTCGCTTCAAGGGTCCATCCCAGGCGTTTGCCTACAGCAACCGAGCCGTACCGGAGAGCGTACGCCACCAGCTTCGCCAGGTCGATGCCCTCCCGAAACTGCTCGAGGACTCTTAGGCCTTCGCCGACTCCCCCGAATAGTCGCGGCAGGGCGAACAAATCCAGCACCGTTCGCTCTCGGTCGGTGATGGGCACCCGAAAACGTTCGTCCAGCCAGATCGTCTCCAGTCCCAGATCGAAGTGCGAGGGGACCACCACTACATACCGGAAGTCAAGTCCGCCCGCATGCCAGACGTGCGGGCCATCCAGCGGCCGCAACCCGCGCATGCTCGGGGTCACGACCTTCCGAATAGTGATCGCCGTGGTCGAGAGCGGAATCTGATCCGTCAGCCCATGGTGGGCGAGAGCAGACAGATGGGCGATAGCCGACGGTTTCACCAATGAAGTCGCGGTCGCGAAGGGCGGCACGTCCACTCCTCCGGGGAGTCTCCCCGTCCCGGCATACAGACCCCGGCGCAGGCGGATGATCCAACCGGCGTCGGCGAGCGACTTGAGCAAGCGAGCAACAGTCTCCGCACGGACATCCGCAGGACGCAGCTCGACAGCATCGTCTGCGGTGAAGACGTACCGACCGGCGTCAGCTAGACTGCCAGCCAGAGCGATGCCCGCCGAAAGACCGTATTCGCCTATTGGGCGTTCGTCCATCTCTGCAATTCTACTGCGTTAATGCACTAATAGCAAACTATCGCAGTAGTTTTGCAGATACCTCGATGTCCCCGGTTCGTCCTCGTTAGCCAATCAGTGGGTTCGCGAACGAAAACCATCGGACATCAAGTGGCTACCCAGGCAAGGATGCAGCCTCTTTGCTGCTAGTGTCGTGAATCAGCCAACGGCAATCCCACGGCACGGGCCAGTTGGAGGCCGATCTCCGGTCCGGACCTGGATGAGACCGGCATCGCCGCTGCCAACGACTTGCCAACGAGCTTCGCAGGGTACGACCGGTTCATCGCCGTGAACGAGCACGATCTATTGACAGCGTCTTCTGACTGACCCGTGCCCGGGATGCAAGCGTTCCGCATCGGCCCGGTAGGCACTCCCGGCTTACGGAAACTGCAGCTCTGTCAAGACTGGAAGTCTGCGCGATTGCAGCCATGCGGTCTCGCGAGACATTCCACGGCGTCGCGCGAGGTTTGTGAGTAGAAGGCCGAGCATGCCCCGACGGAAGCGTTCCTGCCCAGTCTCCCAAGACACGAGCTGCCGAATGATGGCGGTCCACAGAGTGGGGGCCGAGAGAGGACTGCGAGTACGTCCATTCTTTGAAGTATTGGCCAGCAGGAGCCACTCCGCAAGTTCGAGGTATGCTCCTTCGACCCTGAGCCCTGCGGCCCGCGACTCTCGGTGACAAGAGTCGAGTTCGTCGACAGTACCAGCGCTCTCACGACCGAACGCGAGGGCGACAAGGGTGGTCTCGACAGCGACGCGACAGCGTCCCGAAACGAAAGCCGGCTCTTGGGCCCGTACCTTCGCTCTTGCGAGTTCCAGCAGCACCTCTTCTGGAGAATACCCGCGCCCGCGGAGACAAGCCGCGCGCGTCAGGTGGAGCCAGAGTGCCTGTGAGGGATTCAACGACTCGGGCGAGAATCGGGATAATCGATCCAGCGCCCTGTCGAAGCACCCCTGCAGCCGATCAATGTCCGCCAGCTCAAGTTGAACCCAGAAGCCGGCGATATCGCCAGCGAACCTCGCGTCCGTCCCCCCTACACTTTCAAGTAGCCCGCGAGCACGCGCGTATCTCCCTGAGAGCTTTGCCAGCTCCGCGTATTGACGCACGGCATACTGCACTCCCGCGTAGTCTGCATAGCGATCAAAGATGGCCTTGCCCAGCTTGAGGAGCAGGCGAGCAGTCACGTAGTTACCAGCCCTCACACGATTGCGACTTGCCTGAAGTAGGCCCCATCCGTATCGAGTCACCTCCTGACGAGATGGAAGGGACCTTGGGATGAGAAGAGTCCAATACCCGCCCCATTTGAAGGGTCTGCCGCCAACGGCAGCTGCCTCTGCGGCGTTGAGCGCTACGGAGCTAGGTACGACGAGTCGGGAGGGAAGGCATCCCGCCAGTCTCTTGTAAGCATCGAGATGGATGAGGACATCGTCGATCCGTCCCTGCGCGGGCCCGAGGACTCTCACTAGCCCTGCATGCGCTACTGCCTGGGCAGCTCGGTCGCCCTGAGAGACCGCCTGCATGAGCAGATGCTGATAACAGCCCTCTGCCTCGTCCAAGGCACCTACGTGGGCCAGCAGACGACCCAAAACGGCGTGTCGCTCCGCGAGAGACAGCCCACTGCCCCAAGCCTTGATCTGCTCTTCCCAAGCCACGACCTCAGGCGATGCTGACCTTGGCATTTGGAGATCTGACTTCACGAGCCCACTAAGAGCATCCTCGATATCTCCCGTGACTGTATCCAGCGAAGCAAGCACTACGAGATGATCCGCAGGGGGGCCTGGCCTCCGCTGGAGCCAGATCACTTGACCCGCCTGCTTGAGAAGTGGAAAGAAATCGGAATCTAACCCGCTGTAGCCAGCCACGAAAACAACTCTGTGGTCTAGCCTGCCTGCTACGAATCGGGCGATTTGGTCCGCGTTGCGCTTCCACACCTGATCAACCGCAATCTTGATGGATTCGATTCTATCGACCGATCCGTGGACCTTCACTAGGTCGACGGTTTGCCCACGTTCAAGTGCCGCCCGTTCTATGAGCATGTCGAAATTGGTGGTAACCACCGGGCACCGCAATTCGTGTGCAAGTTGACAGACCGCAAAGTGGGCGTAAGTTGGGCGGCCCAGGGAGAAGACACGAACCGGATCCAACCCCTTCTTGCCCAGCACTCTCGCGAGAAGTGCGAAAAGGGTCTCCGGCACCCACACGGTAAGTCCAGCGGTGAGACGCCTCTCCCAGGACTTGTAGATAGGCTCCCCTGCAACAATCGCGGAAACAACTACCGAATACAGATCCGCGAAAAGCGGAAGACCCGAGTAGTACGAAAGCCCGGCACCAAACACCAGGCTGACACCCTGTTTGGCCGACGCTTCTTCTAGTCGCTGTCGCGCCTCACCGGCTGTGATCTCCGCCATTCTGTCCCCGTGCCGAGCAGCCAGTCAGCGTTTCCATGGGTGATGTCCCGAAGAGGCGACACGCGAACCCATGAGTCCCAGCAGGAGAAGGTCCTTGATGCTCACGCGTCGCAGAGTGGGTGGTCCTCCAGAAAAGCGGCCAAGAACGGTATCCGACCCGGTTCGGGGCCCTCAAGTTCCTTGAAGTGAAGAGCGCGCATATCGGCCTGATGAGCATGAAGGAGCAGGGCTAAGAGAATATCCGAGGTATCCGGGTTGAGCGTATTCGCCTCCTCTCCGTTCTCGACCAACAAGCGATTGATCTCGGCGACGATCCGCTGGCCACACTCTTCAGGATCGTCCGGCAGCAGCTCATCATCGATCTTCCCCAAAGTCGTGTAGCCCAGTCTGACCGCCTCACGGATAACGTACGGCGCTCGGAGATGAAAATCCTTAGACGAAGGGAACCGTCTGCCAACTTCTTCGGCCATACTCTCGGCGACCCGGTGACTTCGCTGCTGCAGCATTTCCTCAATGTACTGGTCTCCGTCCTTGCTGACTGCAAGCAGAGCCTGAAGCCGGGATATCTCGTACTGATCAACATCCTCGACCCCATCCAGCTTGTAGCGAATATCGTGCTCGACCTCATTCCAGACGTGCGCGAGCATGCTGCAGACTTGGATTTCGCAGGAAAGACCGTCTATGTTCTCCGTGTCTTCTCGTCCAGCGTATTCGCCGGGCAGTCTAACCTGACAATGGGTAGCTCGGTACCCAGAACTCTTTGAGTGTCTCTCGACTTCCACTCCGGCGAACCTGGACTCGATGAGACGAACGACGCGCTCGCGGTCGGCCTCGACGTAGGTCGCCACTCGGACTCCTGCCAAATCGCCAACTTGGTCAAACACATCGTCGACCGTGTTAATCGCGTCAATCTTCGCGGTATCGCCCGCTTGGAGGTATCTCCCAAGTTTGGCTTCCAGAGACTCGGGTTTCTTGACCCGGAACTGTATGGTGGCAGGAATGCCGCTCTTTCGCACAAGACGAGAGCACTCGGCCTCAACATACCTCGCCAGCTTGAGGTAACGATCGCTCTCTCTCCCCAGGCGTGTCTTCGCCTCAGCACCAATCGCTTCATTGAGGGGCATCACCGATCACCCCTTCGACTTCGCTGTCAGGAGAGGGAACGTCCCATATCTTCTGTGCCAGTTGCAGGAGCCGGTCTTCACGGTCCCTGAACTCCTCAAGGGTCCAGTGGTCGTAGGACCCGACCCACTCAAGCGCCCGGTTCACCGACGTATTCTTACCAACTCGGGCTTCGCTATGCATGCCACTGGTCAGGAGAAACTTGGACTTGAGGTATTCGGGCAGCTTCTCCTCAAACCACTTGCTGCCGACGACCACGTTGAGGGGCTTCTCCAGCAGCGTCAGGTTCGCGAGGCGGGATCTTCTGGAATTAGCGATGTCGCTCCCTCCGAACGCCTCGATGGCTTTTCTTGATGCCCCGGTAGAGAGAATGTGCTCGATGTCTACTTTCCGGCCAACGTACGACGCCAGGGGATCAGTCGAGTCGTCTCCGTAGGCAATCTCGTTCAAGCATTGTGCCAGCTTGGCAAGAACGTACTTGAGCCGGTACTTGGGCAAGTTGTGTTCTGCGAGATTCCTCAAGGCAAACTCGAATTGTTGTGCAAGTCCATGCCGACGCGGGACGAGATGAGCGCCAAGGAAGGCTTCCATTTCCTCAACCGTCTTAACGTGTCTCAGTATTCCTGCCCACTCGACGAAATCCGATTCGAACTTGTTGGGAGACTGATGGGTGAGGAGAAACACGAAATACAGGTTCTCGATTTCCGCAGCCAGCCGAACCACAGCGGCCTCAGGAGCATTGCGTGCCGCAAGAAGCAGAATCAGATGTTGACGAGCCGCACGAGCTAGGTGCCAGATGTTCCTGAGGTAACGACACTGATCCCCGGTCTCGAGCTTCCCTTCGACGAAGTTCTTGTAGGCTTGTGCAGCTCCTAGCATTTCCTCCGCGAACGCAAGCGGGTCGTCCCAGTAGTTGGGACGTTCGGGATTCTTCTCGTTCGTAAGCCAGTCATAGATGTCCTCAGCCTGCAACTTTTTGCTGGAGTAGTTTGCGAGAATGAAGTGCCGTATAAACCGCATCGGGCTCTCGTCCGCGGCAAAAAGGGTGTCACCAATCGCCTTCCATCGCAGTTTCAGCGACTCAAATTGCTCGTCTTGAGCCTGCATGAAGAGCAGGTTCTTGAGAAGGTCCATGGCGTCGAGGCCCAAGCCTCGCTTGTTGATTGTCTCGAAAATCCACAGGGCGCGGGCTAACGTAGCGGTCTTGATCCGAATAACCCTCACAGACTTCGTGAGATAGGCCCAGAATTCCCTGACAAGATCGACGTCTTCCTGGAGATCGTTCTTTAGGAACGCCCGCACGTCCTCGTATGCCTGCATCAGGTTGCTGGCGGAACGCGTCGAAACGACAATACTCTCCAGTGGGACGCCTGGGCGGTCTTGGGCTAGCTGCTTGAGCACCCCTTGGCTATCGGGATACTGCAGCTTGACCCGGTACTGTGGGGTTCCCTTGCCCTTCCGGTCATACTTCATCGAGCGTAGTTGACCGCTTACGCCCTCTATGTCCTGA
>Ga0172368_10008578_pt1 | contig 10382 bp, 9 predicted proteins | sample Lak11m_FD_114540 | JGI IMG/M metagenome (GOLD analysis project Ga0172368, IMG submission 114540) | Freshwater microbial communities from Kabuno Bay, South-Kivu, Congo - kab_022012_11m | ecosystem: Environmental > Aquatic > Freshwater > Lake | place: Democratic Republic of the Congo: South-Kivu...
AATGCTTTAAATTGTCATTCTGAACTCGTTTCAGAATCTCTTGTTATTTAGTAATATATATTTTCATATAGACCCTGAAACAAGTTCAGGGTGACATTTTTGGTGACTTTTGCAAGTCCCTCTACTGTCTCTAATTATTGCTTTCCGATTGTAGGGACAGAACATTGTTCTGTCCCGACCAAACATGCAAAAAGAATTTTTGGAATTAGTATAATCCCGACTACAGAATTACCTTATGACTTATTCAGCTTCTGACCAGCCGGTACATAAATGGTGGATTTTCGCCTCCGTCGCCATAACTACCATAATGGCTACACTGGATTCCTCCATCGTAAATATTGCGCTCCCCATCATCCGGGCGGATTTTAAAGTGGATATTGTGGTGGTGGAGTGGGTAGTGGTGTCATATCTGCTCACCATATCTTCGCTGCTGATGGTATTCGGCCGTATCGCCGATTTGTATGGACGGAAGCGCATTTTTATGGCGGGGATTGTGATATTTACCTTAAGTTCGGTGATGTGCTCTTTCGCCGGTTCGATTTACGGGTTGATTATCAGCCGCAGTTTTCAAGGGATTGGGGCTTCCTGCCTCACCGCTAATGGGATGTCGATTATCACGGCGGCTTTTCCGGCTAATGAACGCGGCAAAGTGATGGGCTGGATGGGCACTATCGTGGCTTTCGGCTTATCCGCCGGACCGATTTTGGGCGGCATTTTGACTCATTTATTAGGCTGGCGGTCGATCTTCTTCATCAATCTGCCGGTGGGGATATTCGCAATTTATCTGGCGCAGAAATTTCTTAAAGAAAGCGTCCGGCAAAAATCGGTGAATTTCGACTTTATCGGGGCGGCGTTGCTTACAATCACTCTGATGGCTTTTTTACTGGCGTTTACGGAATACCAAAACTGGGGAGGAGGGGCTTTTGCCGGGCTGATGGGGATTGTCGTCATTTCCACAATATTATTCATCCGTCAGGAGAAAAGCGCGCCGCATCCGATGCTGGATTTGAGTTTGTTCAAGGATAATATATTTACCAATTCCAGTTTAGCGGCGTTTTTGAATTTTGCCGGACGGTTTTCCGCGGTTTTTCTTTTCCCCTTCTATTTGGTGGATTTGCGGGGATTGAATACTTCCAGCGCCGGATTGTTGATGACCCCGGTGCCGCTATTTATGGCGGTGGCGGCGCCGTACGCCGGAACTTTGTCGGATAAAATCGGCAGCCGTCTGCTTACTACTTTAGGCTCGCTGATTACGGCGGCGGGTTTTTTGATGGTCATCTTCCTCCAACCGCAGACCAGCTTTGTCTTTATTATCGCCGCATTGTTCCTCATGGGAATCGGAGGAGGAGTTTTCAATTCACCCAATAACAGCGCGATTATGGGGTCGGTGCCGCCTAACCGTCTGGGTAACGCCGGAGCGATGACTTCGCTGGTGCGGAATTTGGGGATGATAGTGGGAATCGCCTGGTCGGGCGCGCTGTTTAATGCGCTATGTCATAGTGAAGCGCATTATTCCGAGGCTAAACTGGTCATCCCGGCTTTGTCGATTGCGATGCTGGTGTCATTTGTCATTTTGCTTTTCGCCGCCTATGTATCGTATACTAAGCGTGAACCGGTTAAAGCGCCGCGCGGATGAGCAAAATAATGGTAAAAGTTGATTTTTAAAAAATATAAAGTTATATTAATGTTTTGTTATTAAAAGAGAGTAGCAAGTAGTAAGTAACAAGTAACAAGTAACAAGCAGCAAGTATCGTATTCATAAAGTAATTTCCTTTATTCACTCTAATCAGCAAGGTAGATTGAGCATTTTAAAGCAGCCCGGTACCGTCATTCCGGGCTTGAACCGGAATCCAGTTTTTATATATATTGCAAGGATACTATAAAGTTCTCTGATCAAATATTGGATGTCGGGATTGAGACAATCCCTCCGGGAGAGAAAATCTTTAAAATTTGATTAAAATACTTTGTAGATACAATGCAAGTTTGGATTCCCGCTTTCGCGGGAATGACACGGTTGGATTTTTCACCATATGTGTAGTGTTGCTGAACTGAGTGCATAACCGTATAAAGTAATTTAATCATGTCCTTCAACAATGAGTCTAAACATGTGGTGTCTACTCTCCGTAGTCGACGCTGTACCTCTGATATTTAGGAAAATGCTGTCGACTGCAGAGAGTCGACAACACATTTTGGCGCAGATTTGATAAAAGAGCTTTGTAGAAACCTAAAAACTGTGTAGAAAAACTATAATTTAACGGATTATTATTCCGATCCTCAGCATTTATAACTTTTTACGGTCGTCACTATGAAGAAGAAGCATACATTTCGCACCATTTTGATACTCTTCACCTTAGTCCTGGCAGTTTACTATCTTATTCCCACATTCCGTCTTAATTCGGTGGAAACGGACGAGCGGAATAAAATCAACGAGTTAGCCGCGTTGACAGGGCTTCACAGTTCCGCGATTTATGCCGACATTTACCGCGATGATGTGGATTATGTCTACGAAGTCAGCGCGCTGGGATTGTCCGCGGATACTTTGGCGAAAGCGGAAGAGATTGTCAAGTATTTGCGGGATGAATTGAACGATAAATTGGTCTCCATCCGCGGCAAAGCCATCAAGCAGGGCTTGGATTTGCAGGGTGGTATGCATCTTGTGCTGGAAGTCGATTTAGTGCAGATGATGAACAATCTTGCCCGCGTCAAAGATGATCGTTTCAATCAACTGGTCGCGGAAGTCAAAGCTAAGACGGAAAATTCCGATGCGGATTTCTTTGATGAACTCACAAATGTTTTCAATGAGGCGGGGATTCCCTTAAACACTTATTTTGGCGATTTAAGGGATTCGGAGAGCGACATAATTTCTTTGTTGAAGAAAGAATCCGCCGATGCCATCGACCGCACTCTGCAGATAATGGAAAACCGGGTAAATCAATTCGGCGTCTCCGAACCTTCGATTCAGCGTCAGGGCAGCCGCCGCATCATCATCGAACTGCCCGGCGTGCAGGATCCGGCCCGCGCCCGCGGATTAGTCGGCAAAACCGCTTTGCTGGAATTTAAACTTTTAGCCGATGCGGATAAGACACAGAAAGCGCTTTCGGAAATCGACCGCTTTATGAAGTTGGATTTAGCTCGGAAAAAATACGGCGAAGGCGCAGCGGATAGTTTAATGGCTAAAGCTTCCGCCGATACCACCGTTTCCGATACCGCCGCTGCGCCCAAAGAGAGTAAGGATCAAGTGGTCGATGTCAAGGAATTGTTCGGCGAAGAAGGCGAAGTTCCCAGCAAGGATACTTCAGTGTTGGTGGACCAGGAGATGATGGAGGAGCATCCGTTTTACACTTTACTGCGCAATGTGCAGAATGAGATTGGGGTGCCGGAACAGAATTACGGGATTGTCAACCGGATATTGCACCGTCAGGAATTGCAGTCGATTCTGCCCAACGATTATGAATTCTTGTGGTCGAAAGCGGCGGAAACCGCCCCGGACGGCAATAAATATTACAGTCTGTATTATCTGAAAAAGGAAGCGGAATTGACGGGTTCCTTTTTGCGCGATGCGCAGGTGCAGATTGGCGGCGGGGGTAGTCCCGGCGCTTCCGCTGGGCTGCCGGAAGTGACATTCGAACTTGACCGGCAGGGAGCGCGCATTTTTTCCCGGGTGACCGGAGCTAATGTGGGGCAGAATTTAGCCATAGTCCTGGACAAAAAAGTGCATATGGCGCCGCGGATTAAAACGAAAATCCCTGACGGACGCGGGGTTATCGAAGGTTCCAAGGATATGGAAGAGGCGACCGATTTGTCCATCGTTTTGCGCGCCGGCGCTTTACCCGCTCCGGTGGAAATTATTGAAGAACGGACGGTCGGTCCTTCGCTGGGATTGGATTCGGTCAACAAAGGATTTATGAGTGCCCTGGCGGGATTGTTAGTGGTGACTATATTTATGATTTGGTATTATCGTTTAAGCGGTTTGGTGGCGAATATTGCCCTGATATTCAATATGGTTTTTATAATGGCGATACTGGCGGGATTCCAAGGGACTCTGACTTTGCCGGGAATCGCAGGGATTGTGTTGACTATGGGTATGGCGGTGGACGCCAATGTATTGATTTATGAAAGGATTCGGGAAGAGTTACGCACTGGGAAGACGGTGAAGGCGGCGATCGACGCCGGTTATAGCCGGGCAATGGTCACCATTTTCGACTCTAATATTACTACATTAATGTCCTCAATTGTGCTTTATCAATTTGGCACCGGCCCGATAAAAGGGTTCGCTTTGACATTAACTATAGGTATCACCGCTTCGATGTTCACCGCCATAGTTATCTCCCGGGCAATATTCGATTGGTATTCCGGCAAGTTTGCGCCGAAGAAGCTCAGCATTTAAAGATTTTTCTCAAAAGTAAATAATGGACAGAAACGACTTTCAACATTTGGCTGAACTTAGAATTAAGGAAGCAGCGATTTTGCTGGCTAATGGTTATTACAGCGGGGCTTTTTATCTTGCCGGTTATGCGGTAGAGTGCGGACTAAAAGCTTGTATTGCAAAAAAGACCAAACGATATGAGTTTCCACCAAAGAATACCTCTGGGATTTATACTCATAAACTTGGTGAATTATATGTAAGTGCCGGTCTGAAGAATTATTTTGATAATGAAATCAGTAAAAATAATAATTTTAAAAATAATTGGTCATATGTCAAGGGATGGAATGAAGAAAGCAGATATGAATTAAAAACCCAAAAAGACGCCGTGGATATTATCAATGCGATAAACGATCCCAATGAAGGAATACTACAATGGATAAGAAAGTACTGGTAGAAAAGGATATCATCGACGGAAGACAATTAGTCGATGTTTTGATTAAAAAAGGATTTATTATTAAATCCGCCTTATGGTTGTACGATAACGAGAGTCGGAATTGGGAATTGGTGATCGCTTCACCTCATTTTGACAAATATGGTCCTAAAGAAACTTATCTATACATAGGAAGCGTCATCGACGAACTACAACCTAAACCCGATTTTAGTATCGTCAACATTTCTGCTGTTAGTAGTGAAAACAATTTGATTAAAAAACTTGAACAGGCATTTAAAGTTAAAGATAGTAAAACCGGAGTCCGTTTTTCCAGTAATTATATTTTTGGTGAACATATCGACGACGCTTTAATCTACCGTTCCGGCTCCGCCAATTGAAATGAGCGGGTTATCATATAATCCTCTCGACCTTAAGGGCAATTGGCATCTGGGCTGGGCGCTGGATTATCATACCATATCTTCCCGTCCGCGGGGCGATGACAAATTCGACACGGTAAGGACGGAAATCGGCGAGGCGCTTTTTCAACTGAAATACAAAGCGGATTGCCAGCATATACTGCCGTTGACGGAAGCAGCTGCGAAGTTCATCCGGGAACGAGCGATTTATTGCTGCCTCGACGCGATAGTTCCGGCGCCGCCGTCCAATCTGGAGCGATATTTACAGCCGGTATATGAAATCGCTGCCGGGTTGGGGAAAATCCTGCGTCTGCCGGTCATGACCGAACTGATTATTAAAACCAAGAATACTTCCGAACTGAAAGATATAGATAGTCGGTCGATCCGTAAAAGTGAACTTGCCGGAGCTTTCGCGGTCTCGGATAAATCCTATCAAGGTAAAAATATTTTACTGTTCGACGATCTCTACCGTTCCGGTGAAACTTTAAAAGAAATCACCAAAACACTATATAGTTTTGGGGAGGTTAAAAAAGTGTATGTGTTAACTTTGACTAAAACCCGTTCCAAACGATGAACGGTTCTACCGATTATTTTTGGCTAAAGCTCTTTTCCATTGAAGGGTTCGGCGCGGTCCGTATTAACCGAATGTATCTGCGCGCCAAGGAAAACGGCATTACGATTGAAGAGATGTTCGATTTGGAAGAAGAACTTTTCAACAAAATTTTCGCGCCTAATGGGGAGGATTATTATAATCGGATACACCGGAATGACGACGACACCGCTCAGCAGTATCAGCGTTTGTACGACAACAATATAACCATCATCCACCCTGAGCATAATTTATATCCCCGGCGGTTTCGCACCCTGTTTCTGGAAAACGCCCCCATCCTCCTATTCGCCTGGGGCAATCTTTCGCTGCTGGAATCCACGGGAACGGCGATAGTCGGTTCGCGGGATGCTTCCGACCAAGCGCTTAACCTCAGCGAGCAAACGGCAGCAGCAGCGGCGCAAGCCGGTTTCACCGTGGTGTCAGGTTATGCCCGGGGGGTGGATTCATCGGCGCATTTCGGCGCATTGAAAGCGGGCGGCGTCACGACAATGGTGCTAAGTTACGGCATCGAGCATTTTTCCGTTAAATCGCTGATTGCCGGCTTCGATCTGCCGCGGGAATCCTTAGCGCTTTCGCAATTTCATCCGCGCGACACCTGGAAGAATAATTACGGGATGATCCGCAACCGGGTGGTAGTCGGACTCAGCCAAGCCGTAATTGTGATAACCGCCGAGGAAAAAAGCGGCACTATCAACACGGCGCAGATCGCTTTAAAAGCCGGGATTCCCTTATTTGTAATGTCGCCGGAACTATTCAGCGTGAAACCGGCCGGGAATATCGAGCTGATTAAGAACGGCGGAATAGAAATCACTGATACCGGGCATATTATTCAGGAATTGAATAAGATTGCAAACAGTCCCAAACCCGTTGTAAATGATCTTTCCACCAATCAAGGCAAGCTGCCGCTGTAGACGATCCCATCACATATTATTTATCTGTTAAGTGTATTGTTTGTTTAAGGTTATTGATCAATAAATAGACTGATTTATAAACACAAGTTGTCGGACTAAAGTCCGACCTCCTATTGTTAGGAGAACAGACTTTAGTCTGTTAAACCAGACACTTTCAAGATAGTTAAACATTCATCCCTATTAGGGTCAATATTATCAGAAATACTACTATGCAATTTTTCAAAGATACTCACTATGATTTTCAGGGCAAGCGCAAAATTGCCTACATTTTTTCCGGTACTCTCATTTTAATCGGAATAATCTCGCTTATCCTGCACGGCGGGCCTAAGTATTCCATCGATTTCCTCGGCGGATTGTCGATGCGCCTGCAGTTTGCACAGCCGGTGTCGGAAAACGAGGTCAGGGACGCTTTGACCAAAATAAATTTAGGTTCCAGCGAAGTTAAGACTATCCGGGAAATGGGCGAAAAACCGGAAATTCTGATACGGCTCAAGGAATCAGAACCCGGGAAAGACATTCAGCAGCGGGTAGTCACGGAATTGCGGGAATATTTTAAGACTAATTCATTCGAACTGCGTGCGGTCGACCGCGTTGGTCCCCGCATCGGCGGCGAACTGCGGAACGCCGCAATTATGTCGATTATCGTGACCTTGATTCTGATACTGATCTATCTTTCCTGGCGGTTTGAATTCAAATTCGGCGTGGGGGCAATCGTAGCGCTGTTTCACGATGTTACGATTACTATCGGGGCTTTTTCCCTGCTGGATTTGGAAATTTCTTTAGCCATCATCGCCGCTCTTTTAACTATCGTGGGATTTTCCATCAACGATACCATCGTAGTTTTCGATCGGATTCGGGAAAACCTTAAAAAGCATTCCACTTTGCCCTTGAAGGATTGTATCAATCTTTCCATTAATGAAACCCTTTCCCGGACGGTTATTACTTCCGGCACGGTATTTGTAGTGGTCGTATCCTTGTTCTTCTTTGGCGGGCAAGTGATTCATGATTTTTCTTTCGCGTTGATTGTGGGAGTATTTTTTGGCACTTATTCCTCAATTTATATTGCCTCGCCGATTTTATTGGAATGGCAGAATCAGGAACTGCTGAAGAAAAAACCAATGCGCAGTAAATAAATCATCTGTGTTGGTGTCAGATGGGGGCGTCTGACACCGTAATTTGTCAGTAATAACTCCGGGACAATTTCGCCCGGAGTTTTTATGTCTGGAAATGCAGTTGTGTGAAATTATGTTATTTTAACTATGCACATTTGAGGTCATAATGCCGTTATCGGTGGTGATAGGGGCTCAATGGGGTGATGAAGGCAAAGGCCGGATTGTCGATGCGCTGGCGGCGGATGCTGCGGCGGTGGCGCGTTTTCAAGGCGGGCCTAACGCCGGACATACGGTTTACCTGGGTAAAGAGAAATTCATCTTTCACCTTATCCCGCTGGGGATTCTGAATCCCGGCGCGCTTTGCTGTATCGGATTGGGTGTAGCGGTAGATCCGATTATTTTGTGCCGGGAAATCTCCGATTTGGAGAAACGGGGTTACAGCTCCGCCGGGCGGATTATGATCGATCCCCGCTGCCACCTCATCACACCCGATCATATCGAACGCGACCGGAAGGTGGAAAGCGACCGCGGCGGCGAGAAAATCGGCACTACATTGAAGGGCATCGGACCTACTTTCTCCGACCGCGCCAGCCGCACCGGCATTCGGTTGGGAGCTTATCTGGAAAAAATCGCTCAGGGAGTGGATTATTCTTACCAAGGCGCTTTTTCCGACGCGTGCCTGGGTTTGAAACAATATATGGGCGATGTCAGTTTGACTCTCTACCGGATGCTGAAGCAGGGCAAATATGTTTTGGCGGAAGGCGGTCAAGGGACGATGCTGGATTTGGGATTGGGAAGTTACCCTTATGTCACCGCTTCCAATACTATCGCGGCGGCCGCGCCGATGAATTTGGGATTGGGGCCTAAAGTAGTGGATAATGTGTATGGGGTAATCAAAGCTTATACAACGCGGGTGGGGGAAGGGCCTTTTCCCACGGAAATCTCCGGCGAATTAACGGAAAACATCCGCCGTATCGGCGATGAATACGGGGCTACAACAGGCCGGCCCCGCCGCTGCGGATGGTTCGACGGACTCATTGCCAAATTCGCCGCCCGGGTCAACGGAGTGGATAAATGGACGCTGACCAAATTGGATGTGCTGGATGAATTGGATACAATTAAAGTCGCGGTGGCGTATGAAATCGATGGTGAAAGGACGGATGAACTGCCTACTAATTCCCTGCAGCTCGCCCGCGCCAAACCGATTTACCGGAAATTTCCCGGCTGGAAAAAATCAACCCGGGAAGTTCGCAAACTTCAGGATTTACCGGCGCCGACGCGAGCGTATCTTGATTATATTGAAGAGTTTACCGGAGTGGGATTTCATATTATTTCCGTCGGTTACGAAAGAAAGTGTATGATAATAATGTAACTTGCTTTTGAAAAAAATATTGCTTAAATTATAGTTTATAGAAATTTGGGGGTGTAGCTCAGCAGGTAGAGCACCGCCCTTTTAAGGCGATGGTCGAAGGTTCGAATCCTTCCACCCTCACAAAAGAAAAGGCTTTCCGGAGAAATGATGGAAAGCCTTTTTTCGTTGGCTCAGGGCTCAAGGCTCTGGGCTTTGGGAAAAGCAAAAGCGATTCACAACAGAGGAAACAAAAAAAATAGATAAAAGCGCTTATTAATATTACTTGATAGTCTTAATTGCCGGTGAATGTTTTTACTTTTTGTTCATCATTCATCATTTGATTACACTGTTTTTTGAAAGTCTTTTCCGATGCGTCATTCCGGCGCTGCGAAGTAGTCCCTGTCACGCAGTGACCCCTGCGGGGCGGGAAAAGCCAGAATCCATTGCTTATACCCGTTCTAATTAATATTTTCCGATTGTAGGGACAGAACACTGTTCTGTCCCTACCTAAACATGCGAAAAGACTTTTTGGAACGGGTATAACGCCAATTTCACCACCTCCTGCTTCAAGTCTTTCAGCCTTTCGCAATGACGCAATCAGTAAATTTTACATCAGTAAAGAGTTACATTTTTATATGGAGGTTTGATTAAGCAAATCCCTTCGGACAACATGTAAAAAGATTTTCAGACCAGAAATAAAAAACCCCGGAATTACCGGGGCAGATTATTGTATTGCCGTATTTTAAGCGCGGACTCGATCCTTCACAGGTATCCGCTGCGCTTTCTTGACTTTGCCAGCTTGAATACAGCAGGTGCAGACCTTCATAGTTTTCACGCCTTGGGGAGTTTCCGCGTGAACCGTCTGCAAATTGGGTAAAAAGCGTCTATTGGTCAAATTGTGAGCGTGACTCTTGTTATGACCGGTCATCGGCTTCTTTCCGCATATATCACACACTCGGGACATCTTCGCCTCAGGTTATATTGTTATTATAATATCCGTAAGAATATAGACTTTAAATATAAGAAAAAATTGGTAAAATAGCAAATAATTAGGGGTCTTCGTTATTTTGTGTGGGTAGTTTGAATAATTTGTTTTTAAAATCCCCCTTTAATTCCCCCTTTAAAACTTGTCCTGAACTTGTTTCAGGAAAGGGGGAAAGTGGGGTGGAACAGCTGTTTGCTTTTC
>Ga0172368_10008579_pt1 | contig 10381 bp, 9 predicted proteins | sample Lak11m_FD_114540 | JGI IMG/M metagenome (GOLD analysis project Ga0172368, IMG submission 114540) | Freshwater microbial communities from Kabuno Bay, South-Kivu, Congo - kab_022012_11m | ecosystem: Environmental > Aquatic > Freshwater > Lake | place: Democratic Republic of the Congo: South-Kivu...
CAGGACCCTGCTCTGTCCGGCGGGGGCCAGCTCAACGACTCCGGCAGCCACCTGCTTGATATCATCCTCTGGATCACCGGGCTTGCCGTGGAGAAGGTGTCCGCATTCATAGACAACTGCGGGACGCCGGTCGACATCAACTCGGCTCTCACGATTGGCTTCGTTGGCGGCGCCCAGGGCAATATCTCGGTGGTTGGAGATGCGCCCGACTGGCACGAGGACGTCACTATATGGTGCGAAAAGGGCATCCTCTTCATGAGGAACGGCAAGCTGCAGGTCAGCGACCCGTCAGGGAAGTGCACGTTCGACAGCCTGCGCGGCGGAAGCTCACCGGACCGGAACTTCGTTGACGTGATACGCGGACGCGACGAGATCCAGTCCCCGTTCACCTGCGGCCTCAGGGTCATCGAGCTCACCGAGGCTGCGTGGCGTTCCGCCGCTAGTGGTGGCGCGCCTGTGGCGGTCTGATCGGACTCGTGGGGGCGACGTGGGCGCCCGATCCGGGATTCATGGCGCGCGCGTTCGGCGCAGGCTGACCGCGGCTGTAACGTACCTGGTACTGGCCATGGTATCGGCGGTGTTCGTCGCCCCGTTCCTGTGGATGGTCTCCACGTCGCTTAAGCCTGACAGCCAGATATTCACCGCGACCGTTCGCTGGCTGCCGCGCCCGGTTCTCTGGAGCAACTACCCATCTGCCCTCGCGTCGTTCCCTTTCTGGCTCTACCTGCGAAACACCCTCTGGGTGTGCTTCATGGCCACCGTCGGGACCGTCCTCAGCGCTGCGCTCCCTGCCTATGGCTTCGCGCGGCTCCGATGGCGGGGCAGGGACGCGCTGTTCCTCGTGCTGATCTGCACCATCATGCTGCCGGCTCAGGTCACCATGATCCCGGTGTTCCTCACCTTCCGGGCCCTCGGGTGGACCGGCACGTTCCTGCCGCTGATCGTTCCGCCCTTCCTCGGCAGCGCCTTCTCCATCTTCCTCCTCCGGCAGTTCTTTCTGACGATCCCGCAGGAGCTGTCCGATGCCGCGAAGATAGACGGGTGCTCCGAGCTGGTGATACTCTGGCGGGTCATCATGCCGATGGCCAAGCCGGCTGTGGCCACGATCGCCCTCTTCGCCTTCACGGCCGCATGGATGGATTTCCTGAATCCGCTCGTCTATCTTCACGACGAGAGGCAGTACACGCTGGCGATCGGTCTCCAGGCGTTCCTGGGGCGTCACGGGAGCGAGTGGGCGCTGCTGATGGCCGCGGCAACCGTAATCACGATCCCCATGCTCGTCTTGTTCCTGCTCGCGCAGAGGACCTTCATCAGGGGCATCGCGCTGACCGGCCTGAAGGGCTGAGGCCGCCAAGAGCGGCGCTCAGTCCTCGCCCACAGCCAGTTGCGGGAGCTTGCGCCGTCGCTCCGGCGGCAGCAAGTGCTCCATCATGTCATCCACGGTCACGATGCCCACGAGCCGTCCGTCGTCGTCCACTACAGGGAGCGCCAGCAGGTTGTACCGGCCGAACACGTGGGCTATCTCGTCTGCGTGCTCATGGGCGGCCACGGATCGCACGTTGCGGACCATGATGTCGCCAATCTTGCTCGAGGGATCTGCCACGATGAGGTCTCGAAGAGACAGCACGCCCACCAGGCGTCCTTCACCATCCACCACGTAGACGTAGTAGACGCTCTGGGCCTCCGGGGCCAGCTCTCGGAGGTGCTCGATGGTGGACTGAGCCGTGAGCTCCGCCTGAACGGAGATGAGCTCCGTGGTCATGAGCCCGCCGGCGGTCTCTTCCTCGTAGGCCAGAAGCTCCTTTACGTCTGCAGCCTCCTCGGGCTCCATGTGACCCAGTAGCTCCTCGGAGCGCTCCTCAGGAAGGTCGCCGAGCACGTCTGCGGCGTCGTCGGGCTCCATCTCCTCTAGGATGTCCGCTGCCTTCTCGTCCTCAAGCTGCTCGATAACCTCGGCGGCTTCTTTGTCCTCCATCTCTTCGATGGTGTCGGCTGCCGTCTCGACGTCAAGCGCCTCGATGACCTCGGTCCTCTGTTGAGGATTCAGCTGTTCGACGATGTCCGCAATGTCGGCCGGATGCAGTCGCGCGATCTTCTCGTGCGGGATCTTCAGCCGAATGCGGCCGCCGCCGGCCCCGCTCGCCTCCAACGTCTCCACATCGTCCCACGCGATGACGTTGGAGTGCAACGGTCGGCCCATGAACCTGGCCAGGGCCTCGATCGGTCTCGCGATGCCCGCGCGGCGCAGCACGGCGCGCAGACTTGCATCAACGCCGACAACGCATTGCCCCTCGGCGTACTCAGCCAGCCGAACGTCGCTGGCGCGCACGACGCGGTAGTCCTGCACATCAACGATCTGCTTGTCGAGGACGTCCCGCTGCAACCACACGTCCTGGTCCGAGGGGGTGTACGGCGTGAGATCATTCAGCGGAGCGCGAAGTCCGGCCCAGTTGGCCGAGGTGGACACATCGCCGACGTGCACCCATGTCTCGCCGTGACGCCCTCGCACGAGCATGCCGGTGACCACCGGCAGACGCCCGCTCTGTCGCGCCGCCACGTCCCGTATGACACCGACGTGCTCTCCGCTCGGCTCCAGCACCGGACGACCGAGAAGCTCCGATAGGTACTTGGCCATTGCCGCGATTATATCGTGCCGCAGTGCGCCCGGTCAAACGCCGGCGCAGTCACGGCGCGCGCCGCCGAACGAGCCGTCCCGAGATCAGGTAGCCTTGCTGACGTTCTGCCAGCCGATGCCCAGCTTTCCGAGCGCGTACCCCGCTTCGTCGAGATAATCTCCGTAACTGAGCATCCAGTGGAAGCCCTTCATGCGCCTCGCGACCAGGTCAGCGTCTCCACGAATGCGGATGTCTATCTGTGACCGACAGATGTCCAGGAACGGGTTGGCTACAATCGTCCCCGCGAAGCCGACCCAGTCTTTGCAGGCGAAGTCCGGTATCAGGTTCGTCGTCACCTGCCCCTTTCGCATCTCGACCTTCGGGGCCGCACCGTAGTCCGACTCAAAGTGGGTGAGGATTCGCACGGGTTCCAGCCTCTTCCCGTCCATCTTCCTGGGTGCGGTGCAGTGGGCGCAGGTTACGATGCCGTCGTGAGGGAACGTGGGATCATTCAGAAAGACTGGCGTCCCGCTGATGTAGTGGAGCAGTATCCCCGAAGGTATCACGACGAAGTCGGATTCGCAGAACGCGAGGTAACCGTCGTCATTCATCCAGCTCAGCGGCATGCAGGCCGTCGTGCGGGAGATGGGCATGATGGTACCCATGCACGCGTTGATCGTGATCGCGTCGGTGCCCGCCTCGGCCATGACCTCGCGGAGCACTCCGTCGAGGATGAAGGCATTCTCGAAGAAACCCCGCCTGGTTTCGAGTCCCGTCCCGGGAAGGCGAAGATACTCCTCCGCGCGGCGTCCGGCGCGCTCCCTGAGGGCCGTGTCCTTGTGCGCGGCCTCGAGGCGTTTGCCAAGGTCGGCATAGGAGCAGTCCACGATGTCCAGCTTCCAGACCTTGCGCGCAATGTCAGGCGCCTGCCCGCCGCCGGCCCCCCACCCTGACGCTCCTCCTACCGTCACGATGCGCTTGCCGAGCGTCCGTTTGAGGCCATACAGCGCACGGAGCCTTGACGCCAGCCGCTCATAGTTGTCCACTACAACGTCGTCGGTAGTCCACCCCGGCTCACCGTATTCGTCCACCGCCTTGCGAAGGAAGTGCGGGTGCGCGATCTCATACCACAGGTACACCGGGCCGGGGCTGTGGCGGAGGAACATAAGGTTCCAGCGCCCGGGCTTGCTCATGATCTGAAACACGTTCGACCAGGCGCCCGCCGCGTAGATGATCAACACGTCGAAGTCCCCCGCAGCGGCGGCAGCCGCCTGGGCTTCGTTCTGAACTGCCACCACGGGCAGAATATCCACAGGGAACGATGCCGATCGCGCCATGGTCGCCAGCTCGTCGCCAATCCGGCGCCGCTCGGCTTCGGCTTGCGCGTCCGTCTGTATGCCGCCCCAGGAACGCCAGCTCGTTGCGTCCTGTCGCCGGGGCACGCTGTAGGTCAAGACCGCGCGCACGCGGAGCGGAGGCCCTGCGTGCGCAGCCGTCGGGGCGGTTTGCGTTTGCCCGACTTTGCCGCCAACAACCGCCATACCGCTCGCCGCCACAAGCTCGCGGCGCGTCACTGTCTGATCCCGCGTCTCCTCGTTACCCGTGGATGTGTCCATTGCGCTGTCCTCCTGATGCGGCATCGGGTTTCGACAGACGCGCGGGTGCTTCCTGCCTGACGCTCATGCGGCCGCATACAGGAGCAGGCGCGGACAACGGCGAACACACGAAGCGACCATCATGCGGAGGTACGACCATGCGAACGACGCTCATCGCCCTGGCCGTCATGCTGTCGGCGTGCTCGGGCGCCGATGTGATCGAGATGACGGACGGCACCAGGATCACCGGCTGCTTTGCGCGCGACGAAGGCGCGCGTGTGCTCATCTGGGATCGTATGGAGCAGGTCGGCGGACCTGCGCGGGAGATCCCGAGAAGCCAGGTCAAGGAACTGAAAATAGAGCGCGACGACACATGGGATGCCAGGCCGCAGCTGCCGGATCTTACGGTCACCCACATCGAGCTTACGCCGCGCCTCGCAGGCCTGCATGGGGTTGTGCAGTACGACCAGCTGGGACGGCCGCGCATCGCCGGAGCATCCGCCTTGGTGGACGAGGGAGAGAAAGGGTATCAGAACCCGGCCGCAGCCGTTGCCAGGCTGAAGCTGGCCTACACGCCGGGCGAGCAGGTGACGCTCACGGCGCACGTCAAGAACGTGGGCTTCGCCACCGCCCCGGGCTTCGCCTATGAGTGGCTCATGGACGGCAAGCCCCTGTCGTCGGGTCGGCACGCCGCTGGCCTGAAGGAGATGCAGGAAGCGACCTTCGCGCTGCGCTGGAAGTGGCAGGAAGGCCGGCACTCCGTTACGTTTCGCGTCAAACCGCAGAGCAAGGAGATCGCGACCATCAACGACGAGGCGACCGATCCCCTCTGGGGCTTTGCGTTCTTCTATGTCGTCAGCAAGGGGCGTGTCAACGCCTGGCACCAGTTCCGCAGCGCCTCCGGTACCTTCTGCTTTGAGGACTATTACCGATGGCATCTCGACATCATGAACCGGCTCTTCGCGGCCAGCATCTGCCCGAGCGCTCCCAACGGGATCGAAGCGCGTGTGCGGCTGGATCGGATCCTTTACGCGGATGATGTAGACACGACCGTCGCGACGCTTCGAGAGAAGGACGGAATCGCCTACCATCAGGGCGGGTGGATCTGGACCGATTCGCCGGAGGAGAAGCAAGGGAAGTGGGGCCAGGTGAACCGCGAATGGCGCTGCGCCACGGAGTGGTCTCTGCCGCATGAACTGGGGCACCAGCTTGGCCTCGTTGACTACTACGCCATCGACTACGCGGGCCACGAAGACCACGTCATGCCCGACAACGGCGACAAGATCACCCACTTCCAGCGGCATCCCGTGACCATGATGCACTGGCATGGGCCTCAGCCTTTCAACGAGACGGACGCGGGCTATCTGAACATGACCATAGATAAGCCACGCGGGCACTTCGGCGACTACTACTTTGCCATTCCCAAGGAGGTCTGGCTGCGCGTGGTGGATGTGAACGGGCGTGGCGTTCCCGGAGCGACGGTCGAGTGCTTCCAGCGAGGTACTCAGGTGGACGCCGGAGGCCGGCCGGGAGAGGACGGGGCATGCAAGTTCTGGCCGGTTGTCGAAGACGGCAACTTCGACCGTCCCGTCTCCAAAGACCCCGTCATGGCTGGACAGACCGACGCCTCGGGCATGCTGCGTCTGGCCAACAGGCCGGTTGCGCCGGTGACGACCCTGAACGGCTACACACGTGCGCCCAATCCGTTCGGCAACATCAACGTCGTCGGCGGGCGGGGGCTGATGCTCATTCGCGTCATGCGCAACGGCCGCCCCGCCCATTACTGGCTCGAGGCGTGGGACCTGAACGTCCTCTGGTTCCGCGGCCAGCGGGATCGGTGCGAGATCGTGCTGCGGACGCCGTACGGCTCTCCGGACTCCCCGCCTGCGCCCCGGGGCGTGACGGCTGCCGACGGCCCGGAGGGCAAGGTGACCGTAGCGTGGAACACGCCGACGACGCCGCGCGAAGGGGTGTACCTGGACCGGGTCATCGGATACCGCGTCTATCGGCGTGTGTCCAGCGACGGTCTCAACGATCGCCCGTGGCATCCCGTTGCGACGCTGGGACCGTCGGAGCGCTCCCTTGTGGTGGACCTGAAGGCCACGCTCGTGGAGGATGTCTACTGGTTCACCCGAACCGACCGTTTTGCCGTGTCGGCCATCGGAGAGTCCGGACGCGAGAGCGAGCTGGTGGAGGCGCCGCCGCTCAAGAGGTGAGCAGCCGACCGACGGCGCGGACAGCCGCCGCCGCGCGGTACCCCGACGGCGCACTCCCTTCACAGGATTCGAGGCATATACTCTGAGCCATGCCGCAAGATGTGATCGATAGCCGGGCCGAGATACGCCGCACGCTGATCCGCATCGCTCGTGCCCGATGTCGTGCGGGGGCGGGCAGCGCGCACGCGCGTCTACTGAGGAGGACGATGTCCATGCGCTTTCCCGACGTGTCGTCGCCACTCCGAGACATTCCCTTCGCGATTATTGGCGCCGCCGCCGTGCGCGCCTACATGCCGGAGCGCATGACATCGGACCTCGACGTGGCGATCGCCGCCCGCCATTCTGAGGAAGCCAGACGCCGGCTCCGGGAGGCGGGCTTTGCGTATCAGGGCGAGCTGTCCATTGGCGGAAGCACGTGGGAGACGCACGAGGGTTTCCCGATAGACGTGATCGAGCTTCGCGTACCTTATGCCGAGGAGGCAATCGCCGCCGCCCAGAGCAACCGTGATGCCGCCGGGCAACCGGTGATGCCCCTCCCGTACCTCGTACTCGTGAAGCTTGCGTCGGGGTGGACCCAGGACATCGCCGACATCTCACGGATGCTCGGCCAGGCCGACGACGCGGCGCTCGGCGCGGTCCGGCGTGCGGTGGCGGAGCATTCCGCGGATGCCATAGAGGACATCGAGAGCCTTATCGCGCTGGGCAGGCTCGAGATGCAGACACCGGCGTAGCCTGCCGAGGGCCGTGTATGAGCTGCTCACGCGAGCTGGTGGAGGCGCCACCGCTGAAGAGGTAAGCCCCCAGACGTTGCTCTGATGTCGGCCCGGCGCCGATGAAACCGAGGGCGTCGGTTCTCCGTCACTGCAAACGAGGACGCAGGCTTGTCGTCTGCGGTTCTTGCGGTTTGATTGGGCTGCACAGAAATCCGGAGCTGGACGTGGGTAGGGGCTGATCACGATGGAAGCGATCACGTCGGAGCCGTTGCCGTGCGCGGCATGCTTGGCGCGTGTCGCGCGTCGTATGGCAGTGCGCCGAGGGCTGTGGGCAAATGATGCGGAGGATTGCGCCCAAGCATTCCTCGCTCGTATGTGGCGCGGCGGCCGGTGGACGGTGCCGAATACGGAGGGATGCGCTGCATGCATGATGCGCTGCATGCATCATGTACGTGCGCGCAGCCGCGAAGCGGCATGGCGCCGGCTTCCTCAGGGGCCTCTTACTCCGGCGCTGCCGGGAGATCCCGCTGGTCGATGCGGGCAGCGACGGGGCCCAGCGCGAAAGGGCCTCTTCGGGCACGACACCGGAGGAGGCGTGCGTGCGCAACGCGCTCCGGGAAGCGGTGCACCGGGCCATCGACGAGTTATCGGTCAGGCATCGGGAGTTACTCCGCCGGCACTACCTCAGCGGCGAATCGGCCTCGGAGATCGCCGCGGATCGGGGTGTGACCGTCGGCGCGGTCGAGCAGGTCCTCCATCGCGCGCGACTCTCGATCCGCAGAGGCCTGGCGAGGGAGGGCTGGATGGACTCAAGCCTTGCGGAAACTCCAGGCCTCAGTTGCGCGCCGGACCGAAGCACCAGATGCGCGCCCGGTTGACGTTCTGCGCTGCAGACCGTAAGGATTCGTCGTTTGCGTGCGAGTATATGTGAGGCCGGCACGTGGACAGTGGTGGGAGGGCAGGCAGGACGATGCGAGTGGCAAGGAACGAAGCGGCGGCCACGATTTCCCTGGGCGTTCTACTTGGCGTCTCCGCCGCCGTGAAGCTGGGGCGGATGTCCGTCTTCCAGGCTGTGGTCGCTCTCTCAGGGATGGTCCCGGGACCAATCGTGCCCCTTCTCTCATGGGGGATCGCCACAGCCGAGGCGGCAGCCGCAGTGATGTTGGTTGGCAGCCGCCGATGGCCGAAGGCGCGTGCCCGCGGCCTGTGGGCGGCAGCATTCCTTCTCACGGCATTCGTCGCCTATGACATGAGCCGGATGGCGTTCGGCATCACGTTGCCCGGTCCCTACTTTGGCCTGTGGTCGGCCCTGCCTCCTCTGCCCGAAGCGGCCATCGCCGCCGCGGCGCTCGTCCTTACGGTCGGGCTGCTGTCAAGACCGCGGGATGCAGGAGTACGGGCGGGGTCGTCGCCGGTGTCGGCAACGGATCGCTCGTGAGAGCGGGCAGATGGCTGGTACGGCGGCGACGATCGTTACTGCGCAATGAGTTTCATCAGAAACGGAGGTAACGATGAGACGTCTGGACTGGTTATGGTTTGGCATTCTCCTGGTCTCTTTCGCGTTCGTCGTCGCTCGGACGGCGTTCGCCCAGCGACCGATTCGGATCGCCTCCACGCAGGGCATGCCGTCGCCCTGCAGCCGGATGGAGACCGCTTCGCTGCCGTGGCCGTTCGGGCACGGCAAGTGCGACAGCCACGAGTGCTGGAACGATCCGAATCCGGTGTGCTCATGCCAGCGAGATGAGTGGGGGATGTACTGGTGCAACAAGAAGCTGTATGTCGAGGGGTACGCCTGTCGGTGGGAGCCGTTCGGAACCGAGGACTGTGCGAACACCATCGTCAACGGTGTCTGCTACTACACCAGTTACTACAGCGCATCGCCGGTGCCGGGATGCGTGGGGGAGCGGTTCACCACGCAAGTCACGCGGCGTGACTTCTGCTCGAGACCCTGACCGTGGGACGTGCAGTCTTGTGCCCTAGGTTCGGCGTGACATGGACGGCCGTGGTCGCGGGTGTGCTCTGTCTCCTTGCGGTGGAGAGCCGTGCGGACGGCATGGCCGACACTGTACGGGGAATGCGCGCAGGCGCCGCCGCGATTCGGTCCATGGGTGCACACCTCACAGTGACGACGAACGCGTCGCCCGGCTACGTCGCTGCGTTGAACTTGGCGCCAGGTCAATCGCTCCTCAGGCGCAGGGAGCTGGACTGGACAACGAAGGGGTCCCGGTGGAGGTTCGACGAGTCCCCGTCTGGCCGCGAGGGCGAGCTCACGACTTTCCTGTTTGACGGCCACGGCCAGCTCGTCTATTCGAACCACTGGAAGCGGGACCTCACCCGCGGATCGTTCTTCGACTCGCCGATTCCGACGAGCTTCACTCCTCTCAGCCACGCATACTGCATCGGCGGCCGCCCGGCGCCGGATGTCCTTGAAAAGGACGGGTTCCGCCTCGTGCGGGCAGAGCAGCACCCGAAGTACGGCGCCGTCGCCGTACTCGAGGGAAGCGAGTTCCGTGCTCCAGGAGCCACCACTACGGTCTGGGTGGCGACTGCTCGAGGCCATCAGATCGTGCGGCGCGAGATGCGATCGAATCGCATGAACAGGGTCATCAGCGTTGACCGCACGGAAGCGATGCAGTGCGCGGCCGGCATCTGGGTGCCAACGAGCATCGTGCGTGAGTCGCGCTATCCGGGGCGCGAGTGCACCGTCACGATGGTCGCCTCGGCCATTCACGTCAATGACATATCCGACAGTCGATTCCAGGCAAGCTTCCTGCGTCGGGGCGTGCTCTTTGCACGTGGCGTACCCATGAGTATCCGATCGGACGGGACGATGGGCCTTGATCCACGCGGAACGTACCTCTCTGGGGGCAGGCGCTGGACCGGTGACGCCGCCAGGTCTGCGGTCGCCATCTGCATACTCGTCGGGCTGTGGATCGCGGTCGTGAGCACGGTCCGGCTGCTCCGCGGAAAGACCGGTCCAACTACGACATAAAGCTACCGGAGGGTTCGGATAGGAGGTACATCATGCGCATGACACGTGCACAGCGCATCGTCGCCGCGGTGGGGCTGCTGCTTCTCCTGGGGCTGGTCCTATGCCCGAAGTGGCAGCTCCAGACTCGCTGGGTCCCGATGGATGTCGGCGCAGGTAACGTGCAGCCGGTCGCCACCATCGCCATCACGTGGCACCGCTGGTTCTGGAACCGGCCTCCCGACGCAGCGGGCATTGCGTGGCTGTACATGGC
>Ga0172368_10008580_pt1 | contig 10380 bp, 9 predicted proteins | sample Lak11m_FD_114540 | JGI IMG/M metagenome (GOLD analysis project Ga0172368, IMG submission 114540) | Freshwater microbial communities from Kabuno Bay, South-Kivu, Congo - kab_022012_11m | ecosystem: Environmental > Aquatic > Freshwater > Lake | place: Democratic Republic of the Congo: South-Kivu...
ATGATCTCGCGCCACGCTTCGATCAGCCCGTTGTACGGGGGCGGCACGTCCGCTTTGATCAACGCGTGCAGCTTCGGCAGGTTGTGATAGGGCACCATGGGGAACATGTGGTGCTCGATGTGATAGCCCATGTTCCAGTAAAGGTAGCGGTTGATCGGGTTCATGTAGACCGTGCGCGTGTTCAGACGGTGATCCAGCACGTTTTCTGCCAGCCCGGCGTGTTGCGTCCCGCCGTAGACCACCATCAGCCAGGTCCCATAGAGCGCGGGCAGGCCGATGAACAGCAGCGGCAGGATGCTGCGCATGGCGACCGCCAGCACGATGACGGCCAGGTAGATGAGGAGATAAATGCGCGCCCGCAGGAACACCTTCCCGAACTCCGTCTCCGGGATGTAGGAGCGCTCCGCCGGTGTCATTTGGCCGGCAGCGTGCCGCAACACGCTCTGGAAGTACTTGAAAAAGGTCGGGATGCTAAAGAATTTCAAGATGGTTCCGCCGATGGCGATCGGCCGCTGGAAGGAGATCTCCGCATCGCGTCCCACGATGATCGTGTCGCTGTGATGGCGGGCATGGCTCCAGCGCCAGGGGACCGATTCGCGCATCACCATGAACGAAGCAATCTCGTAGAGCGCGTTGTTCAGCCAATCCGTTTTGAACGCGGTGCCGTGCCCCGCTTCGTGCCAGCGCGAATCGGACGAGGACGCGTAGATCGCGCCATAGATCACGAGCGGGATAATCGCCCAGCCACTCCCCCAGAGCGCGATCCCGGCCAGCCCGCAGGCCAACAGCAGCCCGAACCAGATCAGCGTGTCGCGCAGCGCGGGGCCATCCCGCCGCACCAGCAACTCCCGCATCTGCTCCTTTGGGATCGGCGACGCGTACCATTGGGCGTCCGCCAGCCCCCGCTCGACCGCCAGCTTGCTCTGTGCGCCGACCAGGCTGTAATCGCTGCGGCGTCTGACTTCCGGTGTGAGAACGGTCATCGGATTCCTCCTGTATGGCTGTGGTGGGGTACAATGGCACATAGGCTACACTGCGCTGGGCGTTTTGTCAATCGCGGCCCGCCGGAGGTTGCGGCGCCAATCAATGCAAGGAGCGCAGCATAACGCTTGTGATCATCCAATCAGGAGCCTTGACCCATGAACGACACCCTCAAACACTGCCTCGAAGATCTCGAAGCGCGCATCGAACCGCGGGAGGAGGACGCCATCCTCCAGGCCTGGCGCGACTTCGCCGAGAACCGCTTTTCTGGCGACATCTTCTCCCCGCGGCGCAGCCGGCCCGACGGTTTAAACCGTCCGCCCCAGGTGGAGTGGCCGTGCGTCTCGATCAACACCGCGCTGGGCGATTTCGACGCGATGGCGCTCCAGCAGTTCGGCGGCTGCTCGCAGGCGCTGGCCGACGGGGGCGGCGCGGTGCTTAACGTGCGCTGCAACTACGGCTCCTCCATCGCGCCGCTGCTCTTCGGCGTCGAGGTGTTCGTGATGGACGAGGAGCTGGAGACGCTGCCCACTTCGCGGCCGCTGAACGACAAGGCCGCCATCCGCCGCCTGATTGACGCCGGTGTGCCCGATTTTCGCACGGGTTATGGCGCGCAAGTGATGGAGATGGGCCGGCGCTACGCCGAAATCGCCCGGCAGTACCCCAAGATCGGCAAGTACGTCTTCATCTATCATCCCGACATGCAGGGGCCGATGGACATCTGCGAGGTGATCTGGGGCAGCACGATCTTCTACGCCGCGCGCGACGAGCCGGCGCTGGTCAAGGAGCTGCTGGAGCTGACGGTCGCGACGTATATCGCCTTCATGCGCGAATGGGAAAAGATCGTGCCGTTTCGGCCGGACGGCAACACACACTGGGGGCTGTACCACAAGGGCAAGATCATGCTGCGCGACGACTCGGCCATGAACTTCTCCCGGAAGATGTTCGAGGAGTTCATCGGCCCCTACGACCAGCGGCTGTTGGACGAGTTCGGCGGCGGCGCGATCCACTTCTGCGGCAAGGGCGATCACTACATCCCGGCCATGGCGGAGCTGCGCGGGCTGCACGCCATCAATCTGTCGCAGCCGCACCTGAACGACATGGAGGTGGTCTTCCGCCACACGGTGGACAAGGGGATCAAGCTGCTGAATCTGACGCGGGAGGCGGGCGAAGCCGCGTTAGTCCGCGGCCGCGATCTGCGCGGGCAGGTGCATTGCGCGTAAGAATCGCTCTGATCATCCGCCGATCGTCTGATACAACAACACGACGTTTAGCCCCAGGATCAGCAGCGTGGCAGCCCAGGCGAGCACTTTGGTCACGCGGCCATTGGTGAATGGCCCCATGATCGCCGGGTTGCTGGTGAACAACACCAACGGGATCACCGCAAAGGGCAACTGGAACGAGAGGCTGACCTGCGAGAGCACCAGGATGCGCAGCGGGTCAATGCCCAGCCCGATGATGATCAAGGTTGGGAGCATAGTGATGAAGCGGCGCAGCCAGACGTTCATCTTGTGATGGATGAAGCCTTCCATGATCACCTGGCCGGCCATCGTCGCGGTGGTGGATGACGCCAGCCCGGAGGCCAGCAGCGCCAGCGCGAACGCGCCGCCCGCCAGTGGGCCGAGCAGCGGGGTCAGCGTGCGGTGCGCTGATTCCAGCGAGTATTCGGCCAACTGACCACCGGAAAAGGAAGCGGCGGCCATCACCAGGATCGCCGCGTTGACGAAGAACGCACCGTTGAGCGCGACAAACGCATCTATAATCGCCAGCCGATAGACCGAACGTTTGCGTTGGAGCGAATCGCTCGGCCGGACGCGCGTCTGGATCAACGCGCTGTGCAGGTAAAGGTTGTGCGGCATCACGGTGGCGCCGACGATGCCGACCGCGACCAGCGTCGCGCCGATCGGCAACGATGGGCGGATCAACCCGCGCACCATCTCGCCGAACGGCGGCTTGGCCAGCAGGATTTCCGCCATGTAGCCGAAGCCGATCACCGCAATCAGCCCGATGATGACAATCTCGACCTTTCGGAACCCGTAGCGCTCCAGCAGCAAAATGAGTGAGATGACGACCCCGGTGAGCAGGGCGGCCGGGAAGAGCGGGATGCCGAACAACAGATTGAAGCCGACCGCGCCGCCCAGAAACTCCGCCAGATCGGTCGCCATCGCGGCCAGTTCGGCGGTGCCCCAGAGCGCCACGCTGGCCCAGCGCGGGTAGCGATCGCGGCAGACTTCGGGCAGCGATTTGCCGGTGGCGATACCGAGCTTGGCGGCCAGGGTTTGCAGCAAAATCGCCATCAGGTTCGCCACGAAGATCACCCACAGCAGGCGATAGCCGAACCGCGCCCCGCCTTCGATATCGGTCCCCCAATTGCCCGGATCCATATAGCCCACACTGATGACGAAAGCCGGCCCAAAGAAGACCAGCGCCCGTTTCAAGACGGTCAGGCTGCCGTAGCGGAGGAAAAGCTCCTTGATGCGCGCCAGCTCTTCCGAAAACCAGGCGCGGCGCGGCAGGACGATTTCGTGGATGGTGTTGGCGTCGAGGAGGATTTGGTTGGCGTCGGCCCGTGAGAGCGCCAGCTCGCGGCCATTCACCCGGTACATGATCGGGTCGCCGAGCGGCCCGGCGCGCACCGCGGCGATCTCGATGCCGGCCTTGATCCCGGCCGCCGCCAGGCGGCCGCGCAAGGCCGGCGATTCGCCGAGATCCATCACCCGTGCGCCCTGGCCGATTTCGATCTCGGAGAGGGGCGTCTGCTCGGCCTCCGCGGCGACGACCGCGATGGATTCAGCCGCGACCGGGGTCAAGCTCAGGCGCTGCCGGCCACTCCACACCAGGATGCGGCCGGGCGTGCGCTCGTCAATCTCCACCTGCGCGCCTTGGGTCAGACCCATCAGCGCAAGCTGAGCAAACAAGGTGGGCGGTTCATCCTCGACGTGGCTGATGCGGCCGATGCGGTGCGCCGGCCAACGCGTAAGCGGGACGCCGCGTTCCGCCGGCAGGCCGCCTTCGCGCGTCGGGATGGGGTCGCCATGCGGGTCGAAGCGAGGATAACCCAGCTCGCGTTCCAGCTTGTCGAGATCCTCCGGCGTGGAGAGATGCTCGCGGCGCATGGCTTCGTCGTGCAGGGCATCCAGCGCCACCCCTTCCTTGTCGGCCAGGTAGCGTTCCCACAGGCGGTGGGCGCGGATCAACTCCAGCGCCCGCTTTTCCCCGGCCGGCGAAATCCGCAGCGCCTCACCGGCGGCAGAGGCCCAGCCGCGGCGCGTCAGCTCAGAGGCGATCAACGGATATCGGCCGGGCTGAAGATCCGCGGCGCGCACCAGGTCGCGTGAGCGGACGAGCGGCGTCTGGCGCGATAGATAATAGAGCGCCTTGAGGGTGTCTTCGGCGATCTCGTCCAGCCCGAGCGAAACCCGCCGGGTCTGGCGCCACAGGACAATGAGCGCAATCGAAAGTACTGCGATGACGAGCAGCAGGAAAGCGATGAGGTAGATCATAAGGCCGTAGTATAGCTGAAGCCGCCTGAGGAAGCAAAGTGCGACCGTAGGGATTTCATCGAGAATCGCCGTGTTGATTTGCCCGGCGCGCCGCGCGGCGCGATAATAGAGATTGTCGGACACAACTGTCATTCTGGGCGGGTTGATCCGGAGCCTCTCATGGGCGCACATTCTGCACAGGAAAGGAAGTCCTCACAAATGTCCAGGCTGCTCAGCAAACCGGAATACGAGAAGTGGATCGCCAGCACGCGCGCCGAGCGGATGGGCTGGTGGCGCGAAGCCCGCTTTGGGATGTTCATCCATTACGGGCTGTACGCGCTCGTCGGCCGCAACGAGTGGGTGATGTCGTTGGAGAACATCCCCATCGCCGAGTACGAGACGTTGGCGCAGCAGTTTAACCCGAAGCCGGGCGCGCCGCGCGCGTGGGCGAAGCTGGCAAAGGCCGCCGGCATGAAGTACATGGTGCTGACCACCCGTCACCACGAGGGGTTCAGCCTGTGGAACTCCAAGGCCAACCCCTACAACTCCGTGAACTACGGCCCGAAGCGCGACATCGTGGCCGAGTTCGTGGCCGCCTGCCGCGAATTCGATCTCAAGATCGGGTTCTACACCTCGTTGATGGATTGGCGCCACCCGGACGGCTGGCGCTGCGCGTTCGACATGGAAGCTCGGGCGCGCTTCAACGCATACATCAGGGACATCAACCGGGAGCTGCTGACCCAATACGGCAAGATTGATATCATGTGGTTCGACGTGGCTCGGCCGATGGAGACGTGGGAGGGCTGGGATTCGCTCACGCTCGTCCAGATGGTGCGCGAGCTCCAGCCGCACATCATTATCAACAACCGCACCCGGCTCGACGAGGACTTCGGCACACCGGAAGAGCACCTGACGGCCATGGAGCGCGACTGGGAAGCCTGCATGACCTTCAACGGCATCAGTGGGGGCTACGTGGATTCGGCGCAGGCCGCGCCCTACAGCTACAACGCCCAGCGCATCATCAAGATGCTCAACACGGTCACATCGGGCGGCGGCAACCTGCTGCTGAACATCGGCCCGACGCCCGACGGCGGCGTGCCGGCCGAAGCGGTCGCGCCGCTGACCACCGTCGGCAAGTGGCTGGCGGAGAACGGCAAGGCGGTTTACGGCGTCAAGCCCAAGGCTGACTACCGCAGCGCCAACGGCGTCTCGGCCGCCTCGTTCGACGGAAAAAATGTCTACATCTGGAACTGGATCTGGCCGACGGGCGGCGAGATGGCGCTGGGCGGCTTCGTGACGCCGGTGAAGGCGGTGCGCCTGGTCAAGGACGGCTCGCCGGTGGCGTTCGAGCAGCGCGGGCATCGCATCCTGCTGAAGAACCTGCCCAAGACCTCGCCCGACGCGCACGCCGGGATCGCCGTGCTCGAACTCGAATTCGACGCCGCGCCTGAATTCCACCGGGCGAGCTACTATCCGCAATTGCACGGCGGGCAGGATTGGGCTGGGGAGAATAAGATTTGAGCGACTGCCCCTTCGGGTTTGTGAACTCGAAGGGGCTTTCTTCTTGACGATCGGTTATTTCCCAGGTACAATGTGTACATCCTGATCGTATATTACAGGAGGTACATCAAATGACCCGCGCAGCGTTGAGTGTCGTGGAAGCGCGTCGGCAGTTCGCTGATCTGCTCGGTCGGGTGGCCTACGGCCGCGAGGAGATCGTGATCGAGCGCGCTGGCCGGCCGATGGCGGTGCTTATCAATCTGGAGGAGTATCGCCATCTGAAGACGTTGGCAGCCGAGCGCCGCGAGTCTGAACGCCGTACTCGCTTCGATCTGATCCGCCAGGCTGGCGAACGCAACGCGTTGGATGATGAGGAAGCGTTCGCACTCGGGCTGGAGCTGACCGATGAAGTGAGACATGCTGATGCCCGGTGATCTACCATCAGTCACAGGCATGCGTGCGGTGGTGGATACCAACGTGTTGATTGCGTTGCTGTGGGGCCACGGGCCGATTTGTGTCCGTTTGCTGGAGCTATGGCAGAACCGGCGTTTGGCGCTCGTGACCTCGCCGGAGCTGATTCGGGAATTGCGGGTTGTGCTGGAGCGACCGAAACTGCGCGGCCATGTGGATGCCGCCGAAGCGCAGGCTTTGGTCGCTTCGCTTGAGTCGGATGCCATCGTCACGCCGGGCGAGCTTGCGCTGCCCGGAGTCACTCGCGATCCCAAGGATGACAAGGTATTGGCATGCGCCTTGGAAGGTGAAGCTGAGATCGTCGTGACGCTCGATCCAGATCTGCTGACCCTGGCCGGGTATCGTGGGGTGAAGATCATGGACCCGGTGAGCTTCGTGGGCCTGTTCGGCGAATAGGAGATGTCGTATGTCTTCGTCCTATCCCTTCGGCAACGCCCCGGCCAAGCTCGCCGGCTATCGCGCGTTCTGGGATCGCAGCCCGGTCAAGCGGCCGCTGGTCGGCTTCTCGATCAAGAGCTGGTTCCCGCTCCAGGAGTTCGCGGCGAGCGCGGCATGGCAGGATTTGGACGTGCTGACGCCGGACATGATCGCGCCGGAGGCGTTCCTCGACGACCAGGAGCGACTGCTGGGGGAGGGCGAGATCATGGGCGACGACATCCTGCGCGGCGCGTCGCCGTCGCAGGCCGTGCCGTGGCTCGATGGGATGGTGGGGGCGACCCTGCGCATCCTGCCAGGCACGATCCTGGGGGTCGAGCGCACGCTGCCGTGGGAGGCGCTGGCCGATCTGCGCCTGGACACCGAGGGCGCGTGGTTCCGGGTCTACATCGAATTCATCCGGGCGTTGGTGCGGCGCGCGGCCGGCCGCTACCCCGTCAGCCACGGCACGCTGATCGGCCCGTCCGACATCGCGGCGCTGGTGCGCGGGCACACGCAGGGCGTGATTGACCTGGTCGAATCGCCCGCGCAGACCGCCGCGCTGCTGGAACGTTGCGGCGAGATCTTCTGCCAGATCACCGAGGCGGCGTGGCGGGAGATTCCGCGCTACCACGGCGGCTACTACGATGCGCAGTATCAGCTCTGGGCGCCCGGCCCGATCGTGCGGCTGCAAGAGGATGCGTCCGGCGTCTTCTCGCCTCGGCTGTACAAGAAATATCTCCAGCCGGTGGATCGCATGGTGGCACGGCGCTTCGCCAATACTTTCATCCACCTGCACACGAACTCGATGTTCCTCTACGACCTCTTTCTGGAAGTCGAGGAGATCCGGGCCTTCCAGGTGAACTACGAGTTGCACTCGGGCGGGCCGAACGTGGCGGGGATGATCCCGGCGTTCCGCAAGATTCAGGCGGCGAACCGTCCGCTGCTCGTGCGCGGGGCTTTCACGCCCGACGAGCTGCGGCAGTTGGTGGACGCGCTCGATCCTCGCGGGTTGTATCTTTACATCATGGTCGAGTCGCTGGCCGAGGCGGAGCAGCTTAAGCCAGTGGCGGGGATGTAGCGTTACGTCATTTTCACCGCAATATCGCTTCAGATCAGGTTGGCGTCCACCAGGATCTGACCGATTTCCAGCAGAAAGTCTTCCACCGTGGCCGGCTGACTGCCTGCATCAGAGAAATCGTGGCATTCGGGGGCATTGGCCGGATGCCGATGCCAGCGGCCAGCCTCGCAGTCGCGGCCGTAGAGCCGGCGTCCCTGATAGATGAGCGCCATGCCGACGGTATCATTCGGGATGTTGTAATACACCTGCGTCCACAGATCGTGCCTGATGACCAATCTGTACTTGACCGAGAACCGCGTTCGATCGAGTCGAATAATCGCTTGCACGAAGTGAAAACGGGCCGCGACGGTTTCGGTCTGTTCGATCAGCGCATCAATTGTCACCGTTTGATCCCTTCAACGATGAAAGCATCTCTTGTACGGTAGCGATACCGTCGAGCGCCAACTCCCAATCCCAGAAATCAGATTCAGCCTCGAAGGAATAGCCTTTTTGTTCGACCACTTTGTTCATGCGGAAATCGTTAAAGCTCAAACCGTATTTTCTGGTGAGTTGTCGGTCTACTAACTCATAGCGCGCCAGGCGTCGCCGCAGCTCGTTCTCTACCAGATGTTCAAGTTTGGCGTCGAGGCTATCTCCGGGTTCCAGACGGTCTATAAGCGTTATCATATGTTCTGCGATAGCTTGCATGTGTCCTCCTCATCCATCTCCATGGCCGAGATACCCCCATTATAGCATGACTGGTCTTACGTCATTTTTACCACGATATCGCTGATGATATTAGCCGCCGCATCCCCGCGGTCGGCGGCGTTCGACAGGTGGCGGTACACCTCGCGCATCTTCAGGATCACGATGACGCGCTTCGGGCCGGCCGGCCCATCGAACAGGTCGGCCAGCGCCTCGCGGTAGACGTGCTCCACCCGGTTTTCCAGCGCCTTCGCCCGCTGTGCGTGCTCTGAAGCCACCTCGGGGTGTTCCTTGATCCGCAGCATCGCCAGATGCACCTCGCGCGCGGCTTCGTGCAGCAGCGAGACCATGCGCTGCAGGTGCGGCGTCGGTGAGACGTGCAGCAGTTCCATCTCTTGCACCGTTGACCAGGCGTAATCCATGATGTCGTCAATGGCGCGCGAGAGCGCCGAGATGTCCTCCCGATCCATCGGCGTCACAAAGGTGCGATTCAGCTCGCTGATCAGGATGCGGCGCACCTCGTCGGCGTCCTCTTCGCATTGGCGCACGGCGTCCGCGGCCTTGAAGGTGCTGGCCTTGACGCTGGCCCTGCCCTCCCCGCCTTTCCCGTCTCCTGTTTTCGCGCCGCCCGCTTTGGCATCGCTGGCCTTGCCCTCGCCGGGCCGGCTGTCGCCATCCTTCTCGTCAGCGGGCGCAAGCTCAGCGCTCGTCACGTAGGCGTTCAGCGCCTCCAACCCCTTGACGACGCACGCGGCCTGCTCGATCAGCAGACGGGTGAAGTTGTCCTGGGGCGGCTTAAAGAGATTTTTGAGCCAGCTCATAGCAGCCTCCTCAGAATGGCCGACAGCGCGGCGGCCAGAATGGCGGTGATCGGGATCGTGGTCAGCCAGGCGATGGCGATCTGTCCGGCCGTGCCCCAGCGCACCTTCGACAGCCGCTCGGCCGAACCGGCCCCCATGATCGCCGAGCTGACGACCTGCGTGGTGCTCACTGGCCCACCCAGCAGCGCCGCGGCGATGATGACGCTGGCCGAGGCGACCTGGGTCGTGAAGCCGTGGATGGGGCGGATTTTGTAGAATCGGCCGCCCAACGTCTTGATGAGCCGCCAGCCGCCGACGAAAGTCCCCAGCGCCATCATCCCCGCGCTGAGCACAATGACCGGCCCTGGCACGCTGAACACGGGGAGCACGCCGGCCGCCACCAGGCCCAGCGCCATGATACCCATCGTTTTTTGGCCGTCGTTGGCCCCGTGCGAGAGCGCCAGCGCCAGTCCGGTCACGATCTGCCCGCGCTTGAAGAAGCCGTTGATTTTCGGGCTGGCGCCGCGGGCCAGGAAGAGGATGATCTTCATTACCAGGAAACCTGCCAGCAGGCCGAGTGGCGGGGAGATCGCCAGCGCCAACAATACTTTAGTCAGCCCCGTTGTGTTGACCGCGCCCCAGCCGCTTTCGATGACGGCCGCGCCCACCAATCCACCGATGAGCGCGTGCGACGAGCTGGAGGGAAGGCCCAACCACCAGGTGAGGATGTTCCAGGCAATCGCGGCCAGCAGCGCCGCAATCACGACTGGCAGTTGGATTACCGTCTCAGCCAGCACTTCGTGGCCGATGGTGGTGGCAACCGCCACACCGAACAAGAACGGGCCGGCGAACTCCGCAAGCGCCGTGATCGTCAGCGCCTGGCGTCCCGTGAGCGCGCGCGAGGCGATCATGGTCGCGACGATGTTGGCGCTGTCGTGAAAGCCATTGAGAAAGCCAAACACGAGCG
>Ga0172368_10008583_pt1 | contig 10377 bp, 8 predicted proteins | sample Lak11m_FD_114540 | JGI IMG/M metagenome (GOLD analysis project Ga0172368, IMG submission 114540) | Freshwater microbial communities from Kabuno Bay, South-Kivu, Congo - kab_022012_11m | ecosystem: Environmental > Aquatic > Freshwater > Lake | place: Democratic Republic of the Congo: South-Kivu...
ACGTGCTCGCCCGCCGGCGCGAGATACCCTTCGCCGAGGGTGCCGACGCCACCGCCCCATGAGCCAAAGGCCGGCGGCTCTACTTCGACCCCGAACATCTCCGGCAGGCCGCAGACGCCACCGATGGACACCCATACTCCGCCAGACGCCACCCAGTGTGGAAGCTCCTCCGAGGCCGCCGCAATGGGCGCGTCGCCGACGGTTAGCAGCACCGAAATGGACCCCAGCAACCTGGAAAGGCCTGCGTGGTCCGCCTCCGTGTACGGGATGCCCAGGTGAGCCAACTCCGCCCTCATAGCCTGCGGATAGGAGACGGTGCGGGCGCAGTTTGGCGCCGGCTCCGGTAACACACAAAGCCCTAGCGGCGAGGCAACTTCGGATTCCATGGCGCTCCTCTCGTGGCGGGTCCCGTTAGGCAGGGCCATCTCTGCTGTTCGCCGGCTCTCGCACTCGGTCCTGCGCGGCCCGGCTTGCGCCACGCGAACGCCCGTCCGGCGGTTGAGCAGGTCGGCGCGAGGATGCGGCCCCGGCTCGACGAACGCGCTCTTCGTTCGCGCCGACCGTGACGAAACCCCGCACGATCCGAGATCCCGCCAGTCCCGTGGTTTCGTTACGCGCCGCGCGAGCCAGGCCGGAGTCCGTTCGCGGCAACCGTTCGCCGCGCGGCGCTACTCAACCGACGGGACAGCGCACAGCCGCCGGCCTCAGAATGTCCCAGAGCGATCGGTATAATGGAGGCGTCTCACGAGTCCTGCCAGGGCGCCCTGCTGCTTGGGTAGTGCACACGATGCGGAATGACGGCTCTCGGCTAAGCTCCATCGCCGTTACGGCGGCTGTGGTTGTCACGCTTGCGGCTTGCGTGCTTGTGTCAGCGTGGTTCTTCCACCGGGCGGCCGCAGACCGGTCACGTCGGTCGGTGGAGAGGCTGCTGGGGGCCGTGGGACAGCGCACGGCGGACAGCCTCGTCAGATGGCGCGAACACCTGATCGGATCGGGCGAGGTGCTCCGGGTCGAGGAAGACGCTGACCCGCTCTATTCGCGCCCGCTGTCCGGCGATGATGCGCGCCGCGTCGGCTCAGGCCTTCGCCGAAGGCTGGGCGGCAACACCGTCGGCGCCGGCCTGCTCGACCGGCGGGGCGGCGTGCTGGTGACAGAGCCGGTCGGGATTGCGCCCGGACCTGCGGTAGTCGCCGAGGTCCGAGCCGCCATTGGCGACCGCCGGGTTCGCCTTGTGGACCTCCACAGGAACCCGCAGGGCCGGATACGTATGGCGGTCTTGGTACCGTTCGGCAGGCGTGCGCGCGGTCCGATCGAGCCTCGCGTCTTGTGGCTCGACATTGACCCGGCTGTCACCCTGTACCCCTATCTGGCATGGTGGCCGGGCGTGAACACGAGCGCCGAGACCCTATTGGTGCGCAGAGACGGTGAAGACGCCCTCTTTCTCAATCCCCTGCTCTACGATCGCTCCGCGGCGCTCGTGCGCCGAATCTCCCTGACCCGACGGGACGTCCCCGCGGTCCGCGCGGTCCTCGGCACTTCCGGCATTGTGTACGGTCATGACTACCGTGGGGTCCCCGTCGTCGCGGATGTGCGGCCGGTTGCCGGCTCCAACTGGTTCCTTGTCACGCGCATGGACCTGTCGGACGCGTCTGCTCCAGTACGTGAGACGACCAGTCTGCTGGCAGTTCTCGTTGCGGTGGCGCTGGGGTGCATCATGGCGAGCGCCCTGTTCGCGTACAAGGCCGTGAGCTCACGGAGGTACCGACGAGAGCTCGAACGAGAGCGCGAACTCGGCAAGCTGGCCGCACGCCAGAGCGCGCTGCTGTCGGCCGTGCCGGACATCGTGATGGAGGTGGACAACGACAAGGTCTACAAGTGGGCCAACCAGGCAGGACAGGCGTTCTTCGGAGAGGACGTGCTTGGCCACGAGGCGTCGGACTACTTCGTCGGCGATCAGGAGACGTACGAGACGGTGGCGCCCGTCTTCGCGGGGAACCTTGAGCCGGCCATCTACGTGGAGAGCCGACAGCGCCGGCAGGACGGCGCCGAGAGGCTCCTGGCCTGGTGGTGCCGCCCGTTGACGGATGAGCGCGGAAACGTGGTTGGCGCTCTCTCAACAGCACGTGACATCACGGACCAGCGCCTGGCGGAGGCGCGGACGGCTGCGTCCGAACAGCGCTTCCGGGAGCTGTTCACCAATATGCAGGAGGGGGTCGCCCTACACGAGGTCGTTCGGGATTCAGGCGGTACGGCGGTGGACTACCGCGTGCTGGACGTGAACCCGGCATTCACGGCGCACACGGGGCTTCCGCGCGAGGCGGTCGTGGGTCGCCTGGCAACGGAGGCATATGGGGACCCGCCGCCGTACCTCGACCGGTACGCACCCGTCGCGAGCGGCGCTGAGCCTATCGAGTTTGAGACCTTCGACGATAGCCTGGGCAGGCACTTCCGCATCTCGGCGTTCGGGGTCGGAAACGACAGGTTCGCCACCGTGTTCCAGAACGTCACGGAGCGCGTCAAGCGAGAACGAGAGCTGGCGGACAAGACCGAAGAGATGGAGCGGTTCGTCTACACGGTGTCCCACGATCTACGGAGTCCGCTGGTGACCGCCACCGCGTTTGTGGACTACCTCGAAAGACACGTGCGCTCAGGGGATGAAGCTGCGATCGAGGAGGACCTCGGCTACATCAGGAGCGCTACGGCCAAGATGGACAGCCTGCTCAAGGAACTGCTGTACCTATCTCGTGTCGGGAGGATCGTGAACGAGCCGACTCACTTCCTGCTGAGCGAGGCCGCGCACGAAGCCGCGGAGGCTGTGGCGGGCTCAGCACGGGAGAGGAACGTGAGCATCGAGTTCGTGGGACGCGACGTCGAGTTTCTGGCCGATCGTCCCCGGATAGTCGAAGCACTACAGAACCTTGTGGAGAACTCTGTGAAGTTCATGGGCGATCAACCGGCGCCGCGCGTCGAGATCGGAGCGGATGGGACCGGACGCGACACGACGGTCTTCGTACGCGACAACGGCATGGGCATCGCTCCCCGATACCTCGAGACTGTGTTCGGGCTCTTCGCCAAACTGGACAAGCGAACACCGGGCGAGGGCATGGGGCTGGCGCTAGTGAGCCGGGTCGTCGCCAACCACTCCGGCAGGGTCTGGGCCGAATCGGCGGGGGAGGGCAAGGGCGCGGCGTTCCGATTCACGCTGCCTGATGCTATTCTAGCGGACAGTCAGGTACGTCGCCGAAGCACGGCGAACCACTGAGATCATGGCCGGCCAGGGAGAGACCAATGACATCGGAGCGGCGCTTGGCTGAAGTGCTGCTTGTAGAGGACGACCCGGCCCACGCGCTGATCATCCGCCGGCACTTCGAGCGGATTGGGGCGCAGGCTCACCTGACGCACGTCGAGGATGGCGCGGCGGCCCTGGATCACTTGTATGGCCGCACGCTGGAGGGGGCGCAGGCGCCACGCGCGGACCTGGTGCTGCTGGACCTGCGACTGCCCAAGGTGGACGGGCTCGAAGTGCTGAGGCAGGTGAAGAGCGATCCGTCATTGCGACGCACGCCTGTCATCGCGCTCACCACGTCCGCCGCGGAGCGGGACGTCTCGCGTGCCTACGACCTGAGCGTCAACAGCTACCTCGTTAAGCCAGTGGACTTTGATCAGTTCTCGCAGGTTCTCGACACAGTAGCGGCTTACTGGTTGGCGACCAACCTGTACCCGCCATAGGGGAGGTCTCGCATGCCGTCGTCTCGTATCCGCCTTCTGATCGTTGAAGACGAGCCCCAACACGTCCAGTTGATGCGGCGCGCGTTTGCCGGCGGGCCCCTGGAGGCCGACATATCCGAGGTCGGGACGCTGTCCGACTTCCGCGCCGCTGTCGCCGACGACCCTCCGGATCTGGTCATCATGGATCTCAACCTTCCGGACGGCAAGGCGACCGACGTTCTGGTTGCGCCGCCGGACTACGGACCCGTACCGGTCGTCGTCGTGACCGCCTTTGGCGATGAGCGCACGGGAGTCGAGGCCGTCAAGGCCGGAGCGATCGAGTACCTGGCCAAGAGCCAGGCAGCCTTCCTTGATCTCCCTCGCATTGTGGAGAGCGCCCTGCGTCAGTGGGAGCACATCACACGCCGTCGTGACGCGGAGGCCGAGCTCCGCAGACTGAACGCGGAACTCGAGACCCGCATCGCGGATCGGACTGCGCACCTCGAGGGAGCAGTCGCCGAACTGGAAGCCTTCACCAACTCGGTCGCCCACGATCTGCGCTCGCCGTTGCGGGCAATCATCGGCTTCGGCGACGCGCTCAAGGACGAAGCGTCGGGCAAGCTTGATGTCCAGTCGCTTCACTACATTGACCGCATGTGCGATGCTGCCGAGCGGATGAGCCGGCTGATCGAGGACCTGCTCGCGCTGTCACGCGTCAACAGGGCGGAGATCCAGCGAAGCAGCGTGCACCTCAGCCTCATCGCCGAGGACGTGGTGCGTCGCCTTCGGCAGGCGGAGCCCGAGCGGCAAGTGGACGTGCATATCCAGGCGGACCTGCGTGTCGAGGCCGATCCGGGGCTGATGATGAGACTGATGGAGAACCTCCTCGGCAATGCCTGGAAGTTCACCGGCAAGCGGGAGCGCGCCTCCATCGAGGTTGCAGCCGAGGCCGGACCTGGCGAGCGCGCATACTTCGTCCGCGACAACGGGGCGGGCTTCGACATGGCCTTCGCCGACAAGCTCTTCATTCCCTTCCAGCGACTGCACGGGCGAACCGAGTATCCCGGCACCGGGATCGGACTGTCCATCGCGCAGAGGATCGTGCTGCGCCATGGCGGACGGATATGGGCCGAGGCCAGGCTGGACGAGGGGGCGACCTTCTACTTCACGTTGGGTCACTCAGAGGCGCTGCCGCCGAACGTGGGTTAGCGCCGCAAGCGTCCGCCGCCGGCCGCCTGAAGGGAAACCGTCCGCCCGAGGCGTACTCTGAAGCGCCGGCGCTCACCCACGGGCGCCCGCGGAGTGAGCGATGCCGCGAATGTCCAAGCGTGAGCGAGTGATGCGGGCGATGGCCTTCCAGGACGTTGACCGGGTTCCGCTCTACGACATCTTCCAGAACGACGCGATCATCGAGCACTATTCAGGACAGCGGCTCGCCGCCGGCAACGGCGCGCGGCTCACCGGTCTCGCGGTCGGGCGGGTGCTGGATATGACCCGCATGGCCGGAGGACCAAACGAGGACCCCCAGCGCATAGATCGTGGCGACGGCTGGGTGCACCAACAGGAGCGGTGGACCGGGTGGATCATCGCCCGACCGTTCGACGATGTGGAGGGTCTGCGCACGTGGGTCGCCTCAGACATTCGACGGGCCGATCAGACCGGCTACTGCGAGCCCCACCGTGCCGCGTTCCACGACTACATACGCGAGCGGATGGCGTGCTTCGCGGAAGGCGACCCCGACGGCGATCCGACCGTCATGATCGTGGAAAGCCTGCCGGGACTGACGCACATGTACCACCAGGCCGGGCATGAGCTGTTCGCGTACCTGCTGGCCGATGATCCGGGCCTGGTGGAAGAGTGGCTCGACGCCCTGACACGGGCCGAGCTGCGGCGGATCGAGTGCATTGCCGACCCTGAGCTCATCCCTCTTGCGCTGACCGCCGACGACATCGCCTACAAGAACGGGCCCCTCTTCTCGCCGTCGTGGTTGCGCCGCGTGTTCATGCCGCGCCTGAAGCTCCTCAACGATGCATGGCACGAACGCGGCGCCCTCTGCGTCTTCCATTCCGACGGCAACCTGTTTCCGGTCCTCGACGACCTGATCCGAACGGGCATAGATGGCCTCAACCCCCTGGAGGTCCTGGCCGGGATGACGCCTGCGGCGGTACGCGGACGCTACCCGGATCTTGTGCTGACGGGCGGCATTGACGTCAGCCAGCTCCTTACGTTCGGCACTCCCGAAGAGGTTCGCGAGGCATGCCGTCAGGCCATACTGGCCACCGGTGGGCGCGGATACCTGATGGGCTCGTCAACCGAGCTGCACTGGGATGTCAGACTGGAGAACGCCGTCGCCATGTTCGAGACCGCGTGGAACACCCGGTTGTAGGCGAGGGGTAGACCGGGATGGCGGCAAGCGGGCCGGATCGTGGGGGGGTGAACGCAATGAGATCAGGAATGCACCGGACGACCAAACGAGGGTCCGTTCGATGGTGTCTGGCCGCAGGCGCGGCGGCAGTCGTGGTGGCAGGGCACGCGGCCGCGGCCCAGAGTCGAGCAGTGGGCGGGAGAGCCGGGCAGCGAAGCGCAAAGCCCCCCGCAGCGCCTACCGGACCCCGGTACGCGCCCGTTCGACAGGAGGTGGACGCGGGCAAGGTGAGGCGCGGCGCGACGGCCCGCTTCGAGTTCATCATTCGCAACCCCGGCACGCAGACGCTTCGCCTCGAGGTGAAGCCGAACTGCAACTGCACGGTGCCGACCTACGATCGGGAGATCGCTCCGGGAGCGCAGGGCAAGGTGGTGGCCGAACTGCACACGATAGACCTGAGCGGCTATACGACCAAGACCCTCTCGGTGAAGACCAACGACCCTAAGAGGCCCAGCGCGGGCCTCTATCTCATCGCCACGGTGGTGTCCATGGCCGAGGTCATCCCATCGGAGTCCTTCGTCTTCCCCCTGCGCGACGAGGGACCTACCGTCAGGGACGTCACGATCAGGCTGCAGAAGGGGGAGACCGCTGAGATCACCGGCGCGGTCAGTACGGTGCCCGGAGTGAAGGCCGCTCTGGAGCAGATGCCCGAGTCCGATGGCCGACGAGCCTACCGGCTGGCGCTCACCGCGTTGGAGACGATGCCGCTTGGCGCCATAAACGCTCGGATCACCTTGAAGACCACGTCGGTGGCCGAGCCGGAGATTCGCATCAAGATCCGCTGCGAGAAGGGCATCATTGCCACCCCTCCCAGCGTGTATCTCGGCGTCATCCCGCCAAAGCCGCCCGAGCCCCTGGCGCGGATCGTGATGTTGTCGCGTCACTCCGGTCCGTTCCGCGTGCTTCGGATCTCATCGAGCGATCAGAACATCCGGGCCGAGTTTGTGAAGGTCCAGGGCGCCGGCGCCTATCGGATCACCGTGCGCTACTCGTCCGGCTGGCAACCCGGATGGGTGCAGCAACTTCTCACGGTGGAAACCGACAACACAAGGCAGCCGCGCCTCCTGATCCCTGTGTTGGCTCGGGTAACCGACGGCAGATCGTCTCCGTGATTCGGTCGGTTCGATCTCCGGTCGCGGCTCTGGCCGCCGCAGGCCTCGCCGCAGCAATGGTGGGAGGCGATCGGGCCGCCGATGCACATCGGACCGGGACTGCCGCCAGGACCGTGGCGCTGGCATACAGCGGCGAGATTCAGGGCTATCTGGCGCCCTGCGGTTGTTCGAAGCCCATGCTCGGCGGCATGGAGCGCCGCGGCGCGGCTCTGGCGCGCCTGCGCCGAGCGGGACCTGCGATCGCCGTCGAGAACGGCGACTTGACTGAGGCCGCGGAACGTCAGGATGAGCTGAAGGCCGAGGCGCTCGCGGCCATGCTGTCCGAGCTGCGCTACGATGCCGTCGCCGTCGGCGAGAAGGACCTCGCCCTGGGCTTCCAGGCGCTCATCTCGCTGCAGGCTCGGGCAGGGACGCCCTTCATATGCGCCAACGTAGACGACGCATCGGGCAACCCGCTCTTTGGGTCGTCCGTGACGGTGACGCGCAAGATCGGCGCCGGCGTCCTGCGCGTTGGGATCGTGGCAGCGCTGTCCCCCCGGCTCGCCGACAGGGCCGCCCTTCCGGCCGGCGAGTTTCGCATCGCCGCGCCCTATGTTGCGCTTCGCCGGGCCCTGGCCGAACTGAAGGCGGTTCATACGCGGGTGCTCCTCTTCCACGGGCTTCGCGACGAGGCCTCGGATCTCGCGAGGCGCTTGCCGGGCCTGGACCTGGTTGTCTACGCGCACGGTCCCGACCCGCCTCCTCCGCCGGTCCGCGTGGCCAAGGCCCTGCTTGTGGGAGGAGGCGCTCGAGGCAAGGCTCTCAATGTGGCGTCCGTCTCAACGTCGGGCAAGGTCACCGGGGTCGGCCGGATCGCGCTCGGTGAAGCCGCCGGATCCGATCCCGCGATTGGGCGCCTCAAGCGCGCATACCTCGACCGCGTCGCATCCGAGGACCTGCTGGGGCGGATGGCGCGGGTAGCGGCCCCCGGCGGCGCGACCTACGCCGGCAGCGGAGCATGCGCCCCTTGCCACGCCGGGGCCGCTCGATCTTGGCAGTCCTCAAGACACGCGACGGCGCTGCGGACGCTGGTCGCCAGGCACGAGGACAGGGATCCCGAGTGCGTGCCCTGCCACGTGACCGGCGCGCAGCACGAGGGCGGGTACCGGCACGGAGACGATCATCTCGCAGGCGTGGGTTGCGAAAGCTGCCACGGCCCTGCAGCAGCCCATGCCCGGTCCGGCTTGGCGCCGTTGCCGTCGCGCGGAGGCAAGGCGGCCTGCCTGTCCTGCCACGTCCCGGATCACAGCCCGAGCTTCCGTTTCGAGGTCTACTGGCCCCGGATCAGGCATTGAGGAGCGCCCCGAGCCAGGGCGCGCACGGACCGCCTCACGCGGCAGGACTCCGCCGGCGTCGGCGTCGAAACGATGGCTGCACCACATCGGAAAGGACATGCGTCATTGAAGATCGCGATCATCCCCACCACCGGAGGCGCCGATCCCTACAAGGGCATGGAGATCGCCCGGGATCTCGGCGTCGAGGGTGTGCACATCGGCGCCTTCGGCGGGCCGCTGGACCTGGAGAACAAGACCTCCGCCGAGCGGAAGCAGGTGCTCTCCCATATCCGAGGCATGGGCCTGGAGGTCTCGTGCCTGATCGCATGGGGCGGCAACGTGGACCTCGGCGAGGAGGAAGGCCTGCCCGACAACATCGCATGGGGCAAGCGGATCAACGAGACCGCGGTGGACATGGCAGGCGGACTATGGATGGCCCATGTGGGGGTGATGCCCGAGGACACCGGATCGGTCCACTGGAGACGCTTCCGCGACGCCCTGGGCGAGATCGCGAGGCACGGCGAGAAGGTCGGCGCGAAGCTGGCCATGGAAACCGGTCCCGAGCCGCCCTCGCTCGTAAAGCAGATGATCGAGGAGGTGGGGAGCGCGGCCCTGCGAGTGAACTTCGACCCGGCGAACCTCCTCATCTGGCCCCCCTATCTGGCCCAGCGGGGCAAGGCCCGGTTCGACTTCGACGAAGCCTGGAAACGCTTCAACCCGGTTGACGGTCTGAAGACGCTCATCCCCTACGTCGTCCACGTCCACGCCAAGGACTCCGTCATGCGCCGTGACTGCACGTTCGACGAGGTGCCGCTCGGGACGGGCATGACCAACTGGCCGGAGCTGCACCGCATCTTCGCGCAGAACGGCTATGACGGCTTCTACGCCATCGAGCGCGAATGCGGCGAGGACGCCATGGGCGACGTGAAGCGCGCGGTGGAGTACCTCCGTTCGTTGCCCTCAGGCTCGTAGCAGTGATGGGTCGTGCGGCGGCTCGGCGGGAGCCTCGCCCTCCCGCAGGCCCGTGTCAGGGAGGCGGCGCCCCGCGGGCGGCACTTGTGCTATGATCGTCATAACCGCCACGACGGAGGTCGCAAGATGCCGCACACGCCGTTCGGATCCCTGATCCCGGAGATCCTGGCCGCGAGGACCTTCGCTGTCGTCGGGGCCTCCCGCGACCCGGCGAAGTACGGGCACATGGTCTATACGACCCTCAAGCAGGCGGGCTATGAGACCTTTGCGGTCAACCCGACCGCGGACGAGATAGACGGCGATCCGGCATACCCGAGCCTCGACAACCTCCCTCGTACGCCCGAGTGCGTCGTCACGGTGGTACCGCCGGCGGTAACGGAGACCGTCGCAAGGGCTGCCGCCCGGCATGGGACGAGGTACCTCTGGATGCAGCCGGGCTCGGAATCGGAGGCGGCTGTCCACGCTGCCCACGCCGCGGGGCTGTGCACGGTCCATGGGGGCCCCTGCATCATGGTCGCGGTGAAATCCCACGCCCGAAGGAGGCGAACCTAGTGGCAAGACTGGGTGGAGTCCTTGGCCTGGCGCTGAGCCTGGCCTCCGCATGCGCCATGCCGTGTCTGGCGGACGAAGCGAACGGCGAGAAGGAGACACCGAAGGTCGGCCTGAAGGTCGGGGCAGACCTCTACTATGGCCTGTCCAACATCATGGGCCCGACAAAGCGCCATACGGATGGCCAGTGGGCCGGCGTTGGATACTACTACCCGTCAGCGCTGCTGCTCGACTGGGCCGGCAAGGGCGGTGACGCAGCACGCATGTCCTTCGGTGTCGGCGACATGTACGTGGGCTC
>Ga0172368_10008585_pt1 | contig 10376 bp, 10 predicted proteins | sample Lak11m_FD_114540 | JGI IMG/M metagenome (GOLD analysis project Ga0172368, IMG submission 114540) | Freshwater microbial communities from Kabuno Bay, South-Kivu, Congo - kab_022012_11m | ecosystem: Environmental > Aquatic > Freshwater > Lake | place: Democratic Republic of the Congo: South-Kivu...
AGAATCCGTTCGCTGCGCTCAGAGCTTGTCCTGAACACAGTGAAGGAACAAGTTCTCCGTGCCGCAACGAGACCCTTCGCTGGATTCTCGCCGCAACTCACTTCACGGGACCAACCCGCTCAGGGTGACACCGCTCAGGGTGACACCGAAAACGCTCCCTGATTTTGCACTGGCGGAGACAGTAACATGACGATCGCTTACTCGCAACGCGACGTGGAATGGGCGGATGATCGGTTGGGCGACAGCCCGGACCTCACGATGGGCCAGGCCGGCTGCCTGGTCACGTCGATCGCATCCGTGCTCTCGGATCTCACCGACAGTTTAACCGCGCCGGGCGAGCTGAACCAGTGGCTGAAGCAGAACCGCGGTTTCACGGGAGGCGGGCTGTTCGTCTGGGACAGCATCGCGCCGCTCGGCCTGCGCAGGGCTGAGACCATCTCATGCGCGACCCAGCCGGCGCCAATCAAGCACCTGTCAGATGTGCTGGCGAGCGGGTCAGGGGTGGTCATAGAGGTGGATGCACTCCCCGACGGCGCTTTAAACCAACACTGGGTACGCCTTCTCTCGATCGACGATAAGGACGGCCAGATCATGGATCCGTGGCAACTGCCGGGAAACGAGCTGACCGCTTTGTCGCGCTACTTTGCCGTCGGATGGACGTCAGCGCGAGCGATCTTCATGGTGGTCGTCTACAACTCGACGGCGCCGAGCCGTGATCTGCTCGGGGACGACAGCCACCAACCCGCGCTCTGCCCGCGACCGGAGGATACCGGCCGTGGCCTCGCCTCGCCGGCTGCACCGAGCGGTTCCAGATCGCGCCGGCGCATCCGACCGAAGGCCCTCCGCCCTTGAGTTTGGGTGGAGCCCGATCAGCTTCAAAGAACTGTGGTGAGACAAAAATGCCCGGTCGATCTTCGACAGGTGAAGATCGACCGGGCCCACCGTATCGACGCCTGCGCCGTATTACAAACGGCGATCGCCGGAGATCATTAGCCCCGGTTGACACGTCCGGCAGAAATGTGTCGCCCGCTTTTCCCGCGTTACCTCGCTGATCGTCGTGCCGCAGCGGGGACACGGCTGACCGGGCCCGCCGTGCACCGCCAGGAAGTCGCGCACCTCCACGTCGATGGCATCGCCCACGCGAGCGCGTAGCGTCTCGATCGCCTCCGCCAGCACCGACCGCATCGCCTCATATAATCGCGCCAGCTCATCGGCGCTCAAGCTCGCGCGACGCCGGAACGGATAGATGCCTGCCCGCCAGCAGATCTCGTCGGCGTACGCGTTGCCGATGCCGGCCACGAACTCCTGATTGGTCAGGATGCCCTTGATCTCGCCCGTGTGCCGGCGCAACCGCTGGAGGAAGATGTCGAGGGTCAGATCGGGGTCGTTCGCCTCCGGCCCTAAATCGGCGAAGGTGGGCACCTGCGCCAGGTCCAGCGTCAGGTAGATCTTCCCCATGTCCTCCGCGTCGTGGTAACGCAGCTCGTGGCCGTCGGCCAGGCGCAGCACCAGCGCATCCCGCGCTCGGTCCCGCTTGAGCGGCTCCCCGTAGCGCAGCCGTCCGGCCAACATGGGGTTAATCACCAGCGCCGTGCCGTCGTCCAGGCCCAACAGCAGGAACTTGCCCCGGCGGCGCATGTCGGCGAACCGGCGTCCCGTCAGAAGCCCGGCGATGTCGCCCCCCAGCAAGTTGCGCACGATGATCGGCCGGCGCACCTCGGCCGCAGCGATGGGCACACCGGCCAGCCGCGGCGCCAGGTATTCGCGGATCACTTCGAGATCGGGGAGCTCAGGCATAAGGCCACTCGCTTGTCAATCAAAGACGCTTGGGTTAGAATTTAGCCGACTTCACACGAAAGGGCAAGTCGGCGATGCTCCAAGCAGAACTAATTCGAGAGACACTGGCGGGTTATGCCCGCGCTAACGAGGTTATCGAGGATGAGCGCATGGAGCGCTTCGCTCACATGACCCCGGAAGAATCGCGCGCCATCTACGATGACCTCGTCGAAGGCTGGCATCCAACAACGTCATCCACAGAGATGGAATGGATGGATCTCTGGCGAGCAGAGACCTTGGTCGCCATTCGGCATGCACTCGACAGGCTTGCGAAAGCTCAGAGGACAGTGTGAACCAACAAGAGGCGGCAGCCTGGGAGCTGCACCTGTTCCTGACTGAGTTGGGCGTGCAGTACGCCATCATCGGCATATGCCGATCCTCATGAGGCTGCCCACGCTTCCAGGACGGTGGGATTGTTCGGCGCGAGTGGGGTGTTCGGCACGACACTCGGGTTGACGATGTTACCCGACGAAGGCCAACATCCCGCGAGAACCGAGACCAGATTCTCCACACCCGCTCGATAGACCTCTTCTATCGCCTGGACGGAGAGACCTGAAACATGGGGTGTGGCGATCACATTTTCGAGTTCGAGCAGCGCATGGCAGGGTGGCCCCTCGTGCGGGCCGAAGATCTCGATACCCTCGAATGTGTCAAGCCCGGCGCCGGCCAGGTGACCGGCGCGGAGTGCAGCCACAAGTGCTGTCTCATCAACCAGGGCGCCGCGGGACGTGTTGATGATAACAGCGCCCGCTTTCATCCTGGCGATGGCCCGGGCATCAAGCATATGGTATGTGGCCGACGTGAGCGGTACGTGCAGGGAGAGGAAATCAGATTCGGCCAGCAGCGTGTCCAGATCGACAAGTTGGACACCCAGCGCTTCAGCCTCGGTCTGCCTGCCGCCCATGGTACGTCGGGTCGCTATGACACGCAGGCCGAAGGGGCGGGCGCGAGCGGCCATGGCGCGTGCGCTTGCACCGAAACCGATCAAGCCCAGGGTACGGCCCGTCAGTCGCTGAAGGTGCTGCCCGGCAGTGCGAGCCTCGATGAACCGTCCTGCGACCATGTCGCGCGTGGCCTGAGGAATGCGTCGGGCCAACGATAGCAGCATGGCCATGGCATGGTCGGCCATTTCCTGGTAACAGAAGTAAGGGACATTGGTCACCAGAATCCCGTGCCGGGTGGCGGCCTCGACATCAATCCGATCGGTGCCATTCCCTAGCCGAGAAATCACCCGACAGCACCGCAACGCGGCAATGACACCGGCAGGCAACTTGGCAGACACCACAAACAGACCTGTACAATCGCCGGCATTGGTAAGTACCTCGTCGGGATCGGCACCCTCGATTTCCACGGGCTTCAAATGATAACGTTGGTATTGTGCTCTTTCCGTATCGTTGGGTGGAAAAAGCTGCGCGTTGAGACGCACGACACGTGCATCGCGCGGCGACGCATGGGTAAGGGCGCCCTCACAGGCCCGTTGCGCTTGATCAGCCATCATGTCGCTCCTGATTATCAGCCCGCCATCACACCGGCCGCCGACCGCCTGTCATGATCCCGAAGATGATGGTATGACAAAGCAAGGCCGCACGAACCCGGCACCGGCTTGCACCCTGCTCGCGGCCTCACGCCGCCGCAGGAACCTCATGCGCAGTGAGTTGAAGGGCACGTTCCATCAGCATACGGGAGATAACCAATTGCTCTTCCACGGTGCTGCGCGCAGCTACGGCGTCGTGCGTCTTGACATCGCGCAGAACGCGGCCGTGGTACTCCAGGCCGGCCTGGCGGCCCTCCTCCTGATTCCAGGCCTCCTCGAACATCTCCCGCAGGGTCTCGGTAAGGGAACGCAGGAGCAAAGGCAGAATTGGATTGTGCGTGGCGACCGCCATGGCAAGGTGAAAATCCAAATCGGCCCGCGACCAGGCCTTGGGCTCCCCGAAGTTACTCTGCATACGTTTGTAGCTTTCCTCGAGGGCGGCAATATCCGCGGGGGTGGCGCGTTCGGCGGCCAACGCAGCGATCTGCGGTTCCAGCAGAGTGCGGGCCTCATAGATGCTGGCCACCTGTTCTTTGCCGTAATTCAGATGCACATAGCGGGCGAAGGCGCTCACCACGGTATCCTGATCAGGAGCTTGCACGAAGATCCCGGCACCGTGGCGCACTTCGGCCAGGCCCTGCTCGTTGAGACGCCGGAGCGCCTCACGAATCACGTTACGGCTCACGCCGAACCGTTCGGCCAGACCTTGCTCGGACGGCAATTTCTCACCGGGGATCAGCTCGCCGGAGAGGATCAGGGCGCGAAGCATGTCGGCGACGCTCTCCGACAGAACCTGGCGTTTGACGGGACCAACGGCGGATACTGGGCTCAAGTTGCTCTCCCAAGGGTTATTCTATGACAGGATGACCCTATCATACGTTGCGTAATATGATTTGTCAATCGGCCCCCAGGGTCAGGGTGCGGTTCAAGGTTTTGCATCGGCATGCGCATATCGTCTCTATGTCTAGCACGGCACCTGTCATTCTGAGCGGGTATGCTCCGGGCCTCCCGGGACGGCGAGTATTCAGCGAAGAATCCGTTCTCCGCCATTGGCACACAATGGATGCTTCACTGGCGACTCGCCGTAACGAACCTTGAGCTGCAGACCCGTTCACGGCAAAGCCGTGACAGCGGGGAGCTCCTGGTGCAGAGCGCATGCCGCAGGACAGGGCGGAACTACTGCTCTCGGTCGCCCACATAGGCAATGCAGTCCACCTCAAGCAGGATCCCCTTGAACAGATCGCCTGCGCCGATGAGCCGCCGGGTGGGTTTGCGGTCGCAACCCTCCAGGTAAGTCATATAAACGGCGTTGAAGCGGTCGCGGTCGGCCATGTCCAACAGGAAGACATTGACGCGCACCACATCGGCCCAGGTGGCGCCCTCGCTGGCCAGCGCCCTGGTCATATCATCCATGATGACCCTGGTCTGCTCCTCGATCGTCTGGCCGACGACCTCCATGTTCCTGACCGGGCCGAAGCCGGAGAGGAAGAGGAGATTTCCCGCGCGGCGCGTCACGCTATAGAACGGTTCTGGGCTGGGCAAGTTGGTCATTTCGGGGCTCCTTGTGGTATGGGTGGCTCTGCGATCAACCATCTTATCGGGGATCGCATGCAAAGTCGGACAATGTATTTGGGCGGCATCTATCATGTCCGCCAGCCGGCGTGAAGAAGTTGAATTCTCCTTGACTTGGATTGATAGCTTACGGCAGGGTCCGCCCGGCCAGAATGCCCGTGGGCTTGCCTCTCTCAAGAGCCAGTTGACCGTTCACCAGCACGAACTCGATGCCCACCGGGGCGCTGATCGGGTTGTCATATGTGGCTGTGTCGGTCAGCGTCTCTGGATTGAAGATCACCAAGTCGGCTGCCTTGCCTCGTCGCAGCAGGCCTCGATCCCTCAAGCCAAAACGTTGAGCTGCAAAGCCCGTGGCGCGATTGATGAGGGTCTCCAGGGATGGTCCTCCGTATTCGCGACGCAGACGGCCGAGTAGACGAGGAAACGTGCCGTAGGTACGGGGATGCGGCTTCTGTCCGGCCAGCACGCTGTCACTGCCAATCGTGTAGTCGGGTCGGGCGAACAGGCGCATCAAGTCCCGGTCGAGGGTTTGCCAGATCGCAGGCGCAGGCGGGCCGATGAGAAAACCGACGGCAAGCCCTTCGTCAAGCAGCAGATCACAGACCAGGTCGGAAGGACTGTCTGCTCCCCGCTGTTTAGTAGCCTCCAGGAAGTTCAACCCGACGATGTCGTCGTTTCGGCCTGAAGGCAGATAGGAGTAAACGTAATCGGCGAAGCTGACGCCGAGCGATGGATCGACGGTGGATTCCATCTCCGCCACGATGCGCGCACGCCGGTCAGGATCTCTGAGGCACTCGAGGATACCTTCTGGAGCGTCCTCCTGGGCCCATGCCGGCACCAGCATCACAGCCGTACTGTTGCCTGAGGGATAGGGGTAACTCTCCATCGTGATATCCAGTCCCTCGGCTTTGGCCGCCTCAATGGGCGCCAGCAGTTGGTCCGTTTTTCCGGCCGTGGCCGGATGGGTGCGGAAGTGGGAGAAGTGTATGCTGACGCCAGATCGACGGCCCACTTCCAGCGTTTCCCAGACGGGATCGTATCGCGCTCCCCGGAACACAGTACGCAGATGGACGACGTATAGTCCACCCTTTTTCGCCACCGGGCGGCACAGTTCTACCAGCTCGTCCGTATCGGACCAGCTCTGTGGGAAGTAACTGAGACCCGTCGAGAAGCCGACTGCCCATTCCTCCATGCCCTGCGCGATCAGCGCCTGCGCTCGTTTCATGTCGGCGCCCACGAGCGGCCGGTCCCTCATACCCAGCACCTCCAGGCGTATGGCGCCGTGAGGGATGAGATACATGGTGTTGATCGCGACCGTCCGTTCGAAACGGGCGCGAAACTCAGCTACGGTCGACCAGTCCCAAAGGATGTCCGGGATGCCGTTCAGGCCGGCGACATAGCGGCGGTAAATCTCCAGATTCCTCGGGGATAGGGGCGCGTAAGAGATGCCGTCCTGCCCCAGCACCTCTGTGGTCACCCCCTGCTGCAGTTTAGGCGCATGCTGAGGGTTGGCCAAAAGCATCACATCGGAGTGGGTGTGGGTATCGATAAAGCCCGGGGCCACCGCCAGGCCGCGCGCATCGATGACACGTACAGCCTCGGCTCCATCCAGGCGCTCTACCGCCTCAATAACGTCGCCGTGCACAGCCACGTCGGCCTCAAAGGCCGGCCCGCCGCTCCCGTCATAGACTAGACCACCACGAATTAGCAGATCAAGCACTCAGCACTCCCTTTAGAGGTTCTTCAGGTGCGGATCGAAGGCGTCTCGTAACCAGTCTCCGATCAGGTTGATTGACAGTACCGTCAGCATCATGGCCAGGCCAGGGAAGGTAGCCAACCACCACGCGGTAGCGATGTACGCGCGACCATCCGATAGCATCGAGCCCCACGTAGGGATTGACGCCTCGACGCCAACGCCTAGAAAAGTCAGGCTGGCTTCGAGGATGATGTTGGAGGCCACGGCGAACGTAGCCACAATACTCACCGTGGCCAGCGTGTTGGGAAAGACATGGAGCAGGATGATGCGCAGGTCCGATGCTCCAATACAGCGAGCCGCCTCGACGAACTCCTTCTCCTTGATTGACAGCACCTGGGCCCGAACGAGGCGCGCATACACCAACCAGCCGGCTACACCTAGTACGATGATGACGTTCTGCAGGCTGGGCCCCAGCACGGCCACGATGGCGAGCGCCAGCAGGACGAGAGGGAAGGCGAGCTGGATGTCTACCAGGCGCATTACCAGAGCGTCGAGCCAGCCCCCATAGTAGCCAGCCAGCAATCCCAGCCCAATGCCGAAGATGCCTGAAATGAACACTGCAAGCAAGCCGACGGTCAGCGAGATGCGCGACCCGTAAATCAAACGACTCAGAACATCGCGGCCAAGGTGGTCGGTACCGAGGATGTGCTGCGCCGTCCCTCCTTCCTGCCAGGAAGGAGGCAGCAGGCGATCTTCGAGAACCTGCGCGTTCGGATCGTGTGGCGATATCCAGCTCGCTGCCAGAGCACAGATGGCCACAGTCACCAGCATCAGCAGCCCCAACAACGCCGTACGTGACCTGAACAGCATGTGCAGCCGGCGCCGCCATTCGGGGCGGGAACGCGCTAAGGGTGGATGGAACTCGACGCCGTCCACAACCTGCGGAGCTTGCGCACCACTAGAACCGGCCACTGGTCACCCTTATGCGTGGGTCTAGCCAGGCATACAGCAGATCAACGAACAGGTTGATCAGCAGGAAAGCCACGGCAATGAAGAAGACGTCAGCCTCAACTACCGGAAAGTCGCGGTAGGTGATGGCGTCCAGGGCCAGGCGACCGATGCCCGGCCAGGCGAAAATCGTCTCCGTGATGACGGCGCCGCCAAGCAGGGTGCCGATATCCAGACCGACAATGGTCACAACCGGGATGGCAGCGTTCTTAAACGCATGGCGGACAAGGACCAACTTCTCCGCCAGACCCTTCGCACGCGCCGTCCGAATGTAGTCCTCATTCAAGACTTCTATCATGCCGGAGCGTACCAGGCGCGTCGTGCGCGCCATAAAGAAGCCGCCCAGGGTGATTGCAGGCAGAATGACATGTTGGAGACCGCCCCTACCCGACGAGGGTAGGATCCCCAGTTGCACCGAAAAGACTAGAATCAGCATCAGTCCCAACCAGAAGCCTGGCAATGACTGGCCGAGCAGTGCGACGAACATCACGAAGCTATCGGTCCCTGAATTGCGCTTGAGCGCGGCGATCGTTCCGAGCAGGAGGGACATCGGGATTGACCAGGCAAGCGTCGCGAAGGCGAGCTCGCACGTGGCCGGGAATCTTTCCACCACGATCGCGAGCGCGGGCTGAGACTGGTAGCGGAGAGAATCGCCGAAGTTGCCCCTTACGGCTCCCCCCAGAAAGCTGAAGAACTGCTGATAGAGCGGGCGGTCGAAGCCTAGCTGTACGCGCAGGCGTGCGATGTCCTGTGCGCTGGCCTCGAGTGGCGCCATCAGGGCCACAGGATCGCCGGTCAGGTTGATGATGACGAACACCAGCAGCAGCACGCCAAATACGACGATGATTGACTGTAGCAGGCGGTCAATGATGTAGTGCGCCATGAACACTCCAACATCAGGGGAGGGCGCAGCCGCACAGTTGCGCCCTCCCCGCTGCCAACGCGGGCGAGCCGGAAGGACAGAGGTATGGTTGCTGACCCCCGTTCTACGCCTTGGCTGACATCTCCTTGAACCAGACCATCTCATCGGAGCGTGGCTGCCACGCGATGCGATTGTTCGCTGCGTAGATATCCTGTATCGAGTAACCAAAGATGCCAGGAGCATCATCTAGCAGTATTTTTTGGGCCTGTGTATAGAGGTCCACACGCTTTGCCTGGTCCAGCTCGCTACGCGCCTGTTCGATGATAGCATCAAGCTTGGGATTACTGTAGCCATTCTGGTAGCTCTTGGCCACCCCGCTGGTGGTGTGGAAGAGCCCCATCATGGCCTGGTCGGCGTCCTGCATCACATTGCCCCAGGAGGCAAAAATGATGCCGTCGAGCTTGCCGGCCGATGACAGGGTCACATAGTTGCCGAACTCGAGCCAGGTGATCTTGGCTCTGATGTTGACCTTGGCAAGTTCACCGGCGATGGCCTCACCTACTTCCTTGTCCTTGACCACCCGGCCGGCGACCAGGTTCATGTTCACGTCGCAACCGTTTGGATAGCCAGCTTCCACCAGCAACGCCTTGGCTTTCTCCGGATCATAGGGATATGGCTGGACGTCAGCACTGTAGCCGGTATGCCAGGGGTTGATCACGGTGGCGCGCCGGTAGCCACCGCCCTTCAACACGGTCTTGATGATGCCATCGATGTTGGCTGCGTAGTTGATTGCCTGCCGGACCAGCTTGTTGCTCGTAGGCGGTGAAGCGACACCCATCGCCCAGTACATAATGCGGTTGCCCTGTACGGGCAAGGCTGTCGCTTTCGCACTCTGGTTGATCCGATCCACGTCGTCCGGCGATACCGCGGCAATGACATCCACGTCCCCGGCCAGCAGCGCTGAGACCCGGGTCCCCGTTTCTGGGATACTGCGGATGATGGCCTTTTTGACCTTCGGCTGGGGGCCCCAGTAGTCCGGATTCGCCTCCATGATCAAGTCACCGTCCTTGACCCAGCTCACGAACCTGTAGGGACCGGTCCCCGAGGGCTTGGTGGCGATGTCCGCAGCGGAAGCGCTGGTGATGAACTTGGGAGCCATGATATCTGTGTGCATTCCGCTCAGACGCCGTAGCAGCACAGGATCAGGCTTTTTCGTGACGATATTGATGGTGTATTTGTCTACAATATCCACGCGGTCGATGATGTTGTAGGAACCGAGCATAGGGGCTTTTGTGTCGGGGTTGAGCATACGGGCGAAGCTGGCCTTAACAGCTTCGGCGTCGAACTCCTCTCCGTTGTGGAACTTCACATTCTGGCGCAGCTTGAACTGCATAGTGAGATCGTCGATGCGCTGCCACTCGGTTGCCAGTTGGGGCTCCACAGTCTTGAGATCGGCACTGGCTACCACCAAGGCCTCGTACATGTTGCGCATCACACTTTCCTGGGCAATGACACCATTCTGGTGTGGGTCTAGCGTGGTCAGCGCAATCCCGTAGCCGAGCACTACCTGGGGGATGGACTCGGGAGCCGCAACCGGTGCGGCAGGGACGCCGGCCGACTTCGGCAGGCAGCTAGTCAGGAGCGGCACGATAGCCGTCGTTGCGGCCATCTTGAGAAAGCGGCGGCGACTGAAGTGGGGGGAAAGAGTCTGGCTGTTTTTCACTTCCATGGTCTTGCTCCTTACGAGTGCAGAAAAGGTCGATAGCATCGTAAATTGACGGCAAATAGCCTCCGTTCGCGCCTCCCTTCGTATGGGTCTGCCCTCCCGGGCCGGGGGCCGGCTGAATCTCAGGCAAGCTCCTGGGCCA
>Ga0172368_10008586_pt1 | contig 10375 bp, 8 predicted proteins | sample Lak11m_FD_114540 | JGI IMG/M metagenome (GOLD analysis project Ga0172368, IMG submission 114540) | Freshwater microbial communities from Kabuno Bay, South-Kivu, Congo - kab_022012_11m | ecosystem: Environmental > Aquatic > Freshwater > Lake | place: Democratic Republic of the Congo: South-Kivu...
ACAGTTCCCTCACCCCCAGGTCGGAGCGGTAATCTTCGTCGGTGGTTGGAAGGCGGGCAAAATCTTCATGTTCAGCTGCGCTTAACACCCGGACCCTATCGTAAAAACCCGGAAGCATGACCCTGCCATTTTGATCGTGCATGATGGCGATCAACTCCGCCAGTGCCTGGGCAGGATTGTGGACGATCCCGCCAGCCAATCCTGAATGCAAGTCATGGTCGGGGCCATATACACGCAGTTCAAAATATGCCAACCCGCGCAACCCGTAAGTGATGGTTGGATATTCCTTGCCAATCAAGCCGGCATCAGGGTTCAGACAAAGATCTGCTTTCAGCAAATCCTTGTGGTCAGCGATAAATTTACCCAACGAAGGAGAACCAATTTCTTCTTCGCCCTCAATCAGGAATTTTAAATTTACTGGTAAAGCCCCGCTATGGGTGATCGCATCCAGTGCGTTCAATGTCGCCATCACCTGGCCCTTCATATCGGAAACCCCACGACCATACAGGTTTTCCCCTATTTCAGTTGGTGTGAATGGACCAGTCTTCCATAACTCAATCGGATCCACTGGTTGGACATCATAATGGCCATAAACCAAAACGGTGGGCTTTCCAACTGCTCCCAACCACTCGCCATATATGACCGGATGACCACCAGTTGGCATGATATTTACATTTGAAATACCCAGCCCCTTTAATCGGTTTGCCACCCACGCGGCAGTGCGCTGCATATCCGCCTTGTGTTCTTCATCGGTTGAAACCGAAGGAAGAGCCGCCAGCTCTTTTAGAGCATTTAGAAAATCAACACGGTGCTGTGAAGCATAATCAAGTGCCAACCGGCGCTGGTCAGTCATAATAAATTTCTCCGATTTTTTCAAATATGGAAGGATGCGCTTGGAAAATATGTCTCAGAGTTTTCCGTACAAAAACCAGAAATCCGATGCGGGAAAGGCAGCCTGTAAAGGCGCATCCCAAATAAAACCAGAAGGGATCAGGTGCGCTTTTAGTATGGAATCCAATTGTGCAAGCGGCGCCATCTCAGGTGGTTCCGGTAATTCTGCCAGCAATAATTGCAGGATAGCCCTGCCGCGGGCTTCACTGGGGTATGAATCCGCGTTCTGTTCCGGCGAGTTTGTAAAATCCGAAAGGAATTGGGACCATAGACGCATCCGGTTGGCAAGCTCGCGACCAACTTTCTTTTCCCAGGCAGTGTGCCATTTTGTCCGCAGCACATCCAACTGAATACCTGCTTTTTGAGCCTCAGAGGGCTGATAGACGCGCAGGCGCAGGATTGTCAGCAACAATGAACCGGGGGTCAGCCGCGGCAGTGATCCACTCAAGGGCCAATATAGCTCATTCGAAAGCAGGTAATCCTGCATTTGAGGTAAAGCCTGGCTAACAAAAGAGATATCCTGATCACTGGTTTTCATGGTGTTGGCTGGGCAGTTTGCTCAATCGATCTACTGGTAACAAGATACCAGTCCGAGATTGTCAAAAAACGATCGCTTGTATCGAAGAGTGGTGGCATTTGAGCGCCCAATACAGTTTGGCTGACACCGAAGCTGTAAACCGGGAAATAAAGCGGTAGGGCAGGAAGTTCCTTGGCGAATATAACCTGGAAATTTCGATATAACCTGGCCCTGGCAGCAAAATCCGGAGTAACACGCGCCTGTTCAATATACTCGCTGGCGATGCGGTTATCCCATTGCCCATAATTCTGCCCTCCCGTAGCTTCCGATTGGTGCCAGAAGGGATATGGATCGGGATCAGGGGATCGCAACAGGTTGAGATCGATCAAGGCTGCCTGGTAGGAACGTTGTACAAGGTGATCATTCACCAGAGAATCATAACTCATGGGCTCAAGGTTTATCTTGACGCCCAATTCAGCCCAATTTGATTGGATCAACTTCGCTATCGATGTGTGCAATTCATCATCAGGATGGATCAATGTGAACTCGAGTAATTTTCCATCCTTATCGGCGCGCACATCGCCGCCGGCGGCGGGTATATTGTATCCGGCTCCCTTTAGCAGGTTTATGGCAGCGGCTGGATCGTAATTCAGGTGCTCAATGTTCTCAAAATACGCCCAGGTACCCGGGAAAAGTGGTCCATCAGCCACGATGGCCTGCCCGGACAGAAGCCTGTCAACGATTTGTTGGCGATTTAACCCTGTTAGCAATGCCCGTCGCAGCTTGGCATCCTTCAAGAATGGAACTTCCGGATCATTCAGATTGAGGTATACCAGGCTTAGTTCGGGCAACCGGCCGGTATAAAGATTTAATGATGGCTCAGCGAGAACCTGGGCAAGGATATCCGGAGTCACCTGGCTGATGGCCAATACCTGCCCCTGGCGGTAAGCATCCAGGGCAGCCGAGGCAGTTGTAAAATAACGGAAAATAACCTGGTCCATGTATGCTTTGCGCCCATAGAATTTATCGAATGCGCGCAGTTCAAGACCGGTCACCTTCCCGTTTTCAACGATCAAGCGCTCAAACCGGTATGGTCCCGTGCCGATTGGCGCCAGGTTAAAAGGCGATGCTGCCAGCTGGTCGGCTGGTGTTGATTCGAGGATATGCCTGGGGAGCAAACCAAAGGTCAGGTAATCGAGGAATGGGGCAAAGGGTTCGGGCAGGACGAATTGAATGGTTTTGTCATTCAATTTTTTAACCTTGACTTGCTTCCACATTTCACGCACATCGGCTGGGAACATGGAAGAATCACTCTTAATATATTCGAGTGTAAAAGTGATGTCATCCACAGATACCGGCGTGCCATCATGCCAGACCGCATTTGATCGGAGAGAGAAGTTATAGATGGTGCCATCCTGGGATACACCCCAGGAATCCGCAAGACCCGGAACGGGCAACCCGCGCGCATCAAAGCTGACCAGGCTGCTGAACAAAAGACGATTAACATCCCGGTCGGCGGGGTTGTTTTGGTCCAGCAGAGGATTTAAGCGACTGAGTGACCCAACCAGACCCTCGGTGTAAATACCCCCCTCGGCTGGTTTTGGGGCAAAGACTTGCTGCCCGGGCTGCTGTGTAAACAAAAGAACAGCCACAACAAGCAGCGTAACGATAACCACCAGGATTTGCCAACGTAATTTTTTTATCATAAATAAACGAAGAAAGGCCTCTCCCCGCCCCGGGCAGCTTTTGGCCCGGTGCAGGTGAAGCGGCCTCTCATGAATTTAATACTGTGTATCAGCTTTTGATGAAAATTGCGAGGATGGCAAGGATGAAGAACAGCACACTTAAACCAATGGTGATATAGAAGAGTGTACGTTCAATGCCACGGCGAACCGTATAAACTCCGCCTGTATCAGCGCCGGTGAGACCACCAAGACCAGCACCTTTGCTCTGCAAGATGACGCTAACGATCAGCGCAACAGAGTTAATGATCAAACCAATCTCAAGATAAGTTTTCATTCTTTTCTTTCTTCCTCCTACGAATTTAACGGGGCAATTATACTGCTCTTTTTGGTAATTCGTAAACCAAAATTCCAATATACGGTACAATCGCTAAAAATTTATACCACATCTCCCCCATTTCCTGCACGGATCCATCCGAATCAAAACCTGGGGCACTGAATGTGACCGGTTATATCCCTTATTTTTCGGATAGCTGGACCTTTCCGGGCATAATTCCAGCTCATTGTATGAGGCTACATGGAAGAACTTGTAATCAGCTTGCACATGCACACAACATACTCTGATGGAACCGGGTCACACGAGGATATCGCCGAGGCTGCCTTGAAAACCGGTCTGGATGCCGTCATCGTCACAGATCACAATGTGCTGGTGACTGGTCCGGAAGGATATCACCTGAAAGACAGGAAGCGCGTGCTGGTGTTGATCGGGGAGGAAATCCATGACCAGGCTCGCACCCCTCAGAAGAACCACCTGTTGGTTTTCAATAATGTACGCGAGCTCGCATCTTTTGCAAATGACCCCCAAAATCTAATTGACAATGTGCGCAAGGACGGTGGTTTGTCATTTATCGCCCACCCTTACGATCCAGAATGCCCGCCCATTAAGGAAGTTGATATTTCCTGGATTGATTGGCAGGTACAGGGTTACACCGGCATCGAGTTATGGAACAGCCTGAGTGAGCTAAAAATCCGGGGCAAGACAATCCTGCATATCCTGTTTTATATCTTTTTTCCAAAGTTCCTCAACCAACAACCACCACCGGAACATTTGACCAAATGGGATGAACTGCTCAACAACGGGAAAAAGATTGTTGCCATTGGCGGCGCAGATGCTCACGCGCTCGATGTTCATGCCGGACCTATCCACCGCAGTGTCTACCCGTATGAATTTCATTTCAAGGGCATAACCACACATCTACTTACTCCCACGAAATTGACTGGCGAATATGAAACTGATAAGGTTATGATTTTTGATGCCCTGGCAGCAGGTCATTGTTTTGTGGGTTACGAAATGCCAGGATCAACCCGCGGATTCAACTTCACCGCGCAAGGCAGGGAGGCTACTGCCCTGATGGGGGATGAAATTTCTAGCGAGGGAGGCTTGACCTTAAATATCAAGCTGCCCCAGCTCTCATCAGAATGCCGTCTGGTAAAGGATGGAAAGGTAATTCATAGCTGGAAAAACCGCGAAACTTGCTCCTTGATAACAAAAGAGCCCGGCGTATACCGAGTGGAAGTGTATAAACAATACCTGGGAAAAAGACGAGGGTGGATTTTTAGCAATCCGATCTATGTTCGTTAAGATAGTATGGAATACCTTCCCAAATCCGGGCTAATAGGATAAAATACAACCCGCTTTTAAAAGGTCATGCAATCCGCGTGACCCTTTCCGCCCCCGGCGCGTGTCGATGACACAAAGACTGGGAGCTACCCCGAGGAAAGGAGGTTTTCCCCTATGCGTAATTATGAGTTGGTTTGTATTGTCCATCCTGATCTGGACGAAAATGCTTTTAAAGCAATTGTTGAGAAGGTCAGTGGATGGGTTACTGAAACTGGCGGCATTGTCGAAAAAGTGGATGTTTGGGGCCGTCGTCGTATGGCTTATCACATCAACAAGCAGCGTGAAGGTCAGTACGTTTTACTTCACCTGAATTTGGCACCCGCAGCCGTCGCCCAACTGGAACGCAATATTCGGTTCCAGGAGTCCGTCATTCGTTCGATGCTCACCGTGGTTGAATAATTCCCAATTCTATCGGTTTGGAAAAGCGTAAGGAGTATATATGAGCCGGGGCTTGAATAAAGTGATGATCATTGGTCATTTGGGCCGCGACCCGGAAATGCGTTACACACCTTCCGGACGCCCGGTAACAACTTTCACTGTAGCTACCAGCCGTTCGTGGAACACTGTTGATGGTGAACGACACAGCGAAACTGAATGGTTTAACATCGTAGCCTGGGGAAACCTGGCAGAAATTTGCAAACAATATTTGACCAAGGGACAACAGGTTTATATCGAAGGCAGACTGCAAACACGCCGCTGGGAAGATAAAGAAGGAAACAAACACAGCAGTGTGGAAGTAGTTGCCAACGAAATGATGATGTTGGGCGATCGGCGCGATACAGCCGGCGCTAACAACCATTCTGCTGATACATCTGATGCGCCAGAAATATCATCCACCGAAGAGGATGAATTCCCGTTTTAGTTTTGATCGCGGCAGAATCGTGCCGCAAGTGGAGAGAAAGTTATGGACTACAATCGTGATAGAGGAGACAGAGGCTCGGATGAAGGCGGTCAGGGCGGCGAACGCCGTTATTTCTCACGCCCCAAGATCTGCGCCTTTTGCTCAGACAAAAATTTACATATTGATTACAAAGCTGTTGATCTTCTCAAACGCTATGTAACCGAAGAGGGCAAAATTCGCCCCCGACGCCAAACCGGAACTTGCGCAAAGCACCAGCGCGAACTGGCCACTTCGGTGAAACGCGCCCGGACGATTGCCCTGCTGCCCTATGTGGGCGGCGGCAGAGAAGATTAGGATGAATGCAAGCCGGGGCATGGGAACGCTCTCCATGCCCCGCTTGATTTCGCGAGATTATCATGCCAAACCAAAAACATATCAACAAAAAGCATCTTGCCCATCTGGAAGTTGTTCGCCGGCAGGATCGCATTATCCGCATTAGTTTTATCATAATCGCCTTGATCGTGGTTGGAATTGTCAGTTACGGCGTATTGACCAATACCGTGCTGCTGCCATATCGCAAGGTTGCCATCGTTAATGGAGAGACCATTACCGCCGGCGAGTTCCAGACCCAGGTAAAGATCAATCGCATACAATCCATTAATCGCTATATGCAGTACATGCAATATGCGCAGATGTTTGGTGTGCAGGATCCTATGAATGACACCAACTTTGGCCCAGTATTGCAAAAGGAACAGCAATTGCTAAGTTCAACCGATACCATGGGTCAACAGGTTATCGATCTGCTTATTGATGAAAGGCTCATCCGCCAGGAAGCCAAGAAACGCAATATTTCTGTGAGCGCAGATGAATTGGAAAAAGCCGTCCAGGAAAGTTTTAGCTACTATGCCGATGGGACGCCGACGCCTGCCCCAACATCCACCCAGGTGGACATTCCAACCCTGAACCCGACCCAGTTGGCCCTGGTTACCATCACACCTACAGCTTCGCCTATTCCGACCGAAACCCTGGCTCCGACTGGGACAGCCGAACCGAATATGACTGCCACACCGGCACCCACAAGTGGACCGACGGCCACTTCAGCCCCAACCGCCACTGCCCTTCCTACCGCCACCCAGGTAACACTGGATGGTTATAAAACCCTGCTAAAAGAACGGGTTGACGGGTTGTACAAAGATACAGGCATGGATGAGGCTGGTTACCGCAAGTACATCGAAACCAGCTTGCTACGCGATAAAATAATCGCTGAAGTAACAAAAGATGTGAAGCCCTTCCAGGAACAGGTCTGGGCACGGCATATCCTGGTTGCAACCATCGAAGAAGCGGTTGCTGTTCAAGCCCGCCTGAGAAATGGCGATGATTTTGCCAAGGTTGCGGCCGAAGTCTCAACTGACACCGGCTCCAAGAGCAAGGGTGGGGATCTTGGCTGGTTTGGCAAGGGAGCCATGGTGGCACCTTTTGAAGAGGCTGCTTTCGCCATGAAAGTCGGCCAGATCAGCGATCCGGTCAAAAGTGATTATGGTTTCCACATCATCCAGGTTCTTGGGCACGAAGAACGGCCCCTGGATGATACGGCATTCCAGCAGGAAAAACAAACTGTTTTCAGCGCCTTCCTAAAGAAACTGCGGGATGAATCCAAGGTGGAAATCTTCGATTTTTGGAAGACCATCGTTCCAACAACACCAGCACTGCCAAGCAGCACCACGGGACAGTAAAAATTTGTAGCAAGATTACTATACAAAAAACCTCCCCAGTCTCAACTGGGGAGGTTTTTTGTATCATTCCGGTGATCCTGATCCCCGTGAACCTTTCACCTGTTGCCCAGGATCTCATCGCTGACTTCATCAAGCTTGAGGGAAATCTGCTGGCTGGCCGAATCACGCCCCATGGTGATGCCGTAGATCACATCTGCGACCTGGACAGTATTGCGGTTATGAGTAACAACAATAAACTGGGTAGTCTGGCTTAGTTCATCCAATAAATCACGGAAACGACCTACGTTAGCCTCGTCAAGCATGGCATCCACCTCATCCATCACGCACACAGGGGTGGGTGACACTTTTAACAAGGCAAAAACCAGTGAAATGGCGGTCAGCGAGCGTTCTCCACCGGAGAGCAAGGACAAACCTTGTTCCCTCCGGCCGGGCAGCTTGGCCTCAATATCGATACCAGTCTCAGTCAGGTGCTCCGGATCTGTCAAGACCAGGCGAGCCGAACCACCTCCAAACAAACGGGTAAATATCGACTTGAATTCAATTGCCACGGCTTCAAAAGTTTTGAAAAATTCCTTCTTGGTCAATTCATCCAATTCGGAGATGACCTCCCGCAGGTCAGATTCAGCCCTTTTAAGATCATCCACCTGGGAGGTCATGAACTCAAAGCGTTCCTTGACAGATTCGTATTCCTGCTGGGCTTCCATGTTCACCGCACCCATGCGCCGGATCTGGGCGCGTTTTTGGGTCAGGCCATCTTCCAGGTCAAGAGGGAGTTCGGTGACAAATGGCAGGGTTTCAACCATTTCACTGAAAGGAAGTGGCACCGCGCCGGTTATCGGGACATCGTAATCAAATTGGACCAGGCCAAAATCCTCTTCCACCCGCCGCTTAAGGGTTTCCAGCGCTTCCTGTTTCCTGTTTAATTCAATTTGGGCCTGTGAATTAAAACGCTCCACGTTTGACAGAGAACGCTGGGCCTGGATTTCCTGCTCCTGCAAAGCAGCTTCCTGTTTTTCAGCTTCAAAAAGTTCCATCTCAGCCGGTTCAATCACCAACCGCAAGGCCTCAATCTGATCGTGCAAATCTTTTTCACGCGCCTGCAAACCGGTCCTACCATCGTTCAATTGGGTGAAAGATCCTTCGATCTCGCCCAGTCGCCTGATTGCGGCAGATTGCTGCTGTAATATCCGTTCGAGCGAATGTTCACGTTCCTTTTGATGCATTTGCGCATCGGATACGGTGCGATCAGAAACCGACACACGCGCTCCCCAATAGGTAACCTGTGTAGTTAATTCGTCAAGCGCAAGACCAGCCATCTGACCGTTCATTTTTCGCATTAAATCCTGGGCATCGGCCAATTTCGCTTCCACATCTTCAAGCAATAAGGTCGTTTCCGAGTTATCGCGTTCCGAGGCAGCCACCTCCCTGGCGAGGGTTTCCTTCTGACCACTTTGAAAATCACGCTGCCGGCGGGCTGATTCGGCTGCCAATGAGGCTTGCTGCTCAGCGCTAGTAGCTTCATTAAGTCCCTTGCGCGCCTGTCGAACAGCTTCATCAGCAGCGGAGATCTCCTTTTGAACCGTAGCTGCTTCATTTGATATATGGCTGAGTTGATCAATGATCGTATTTAATGATGCAACGACCTTTTCAAGGCGTTCTATCTGTTCCCGTTTTTCACGTGGGCGGCTCAGGGCAGAAGCACGCGCTTCGCGCCCGGCGGAAATCAATCCATCTGTCCGGAATACCTCGCCATTCAGAGTAACGAAACGCAGCCCGGGGAATTGATCACGCAACCGGCGGGCATTCGACCTGTTACGGATAATAACCGTGGTGCCAAGCAGGACCTCAACTGCGGCTGCCAGGTCGGGTTTTGTTTTGATCATTCTGGAAGCAAGCCCAATAACTTCATCCCCTGACGGCATATCAGCCTTGTTGCCAGGGTTGCCGGAGGAATCAAGAGAAAGTATGACTGCGCGCCCCGTAGCCTGCTCAAGCAGTTCCAGCGCCTCCCCAACACCTTTTCCAGATTCCAGCACCACTACATCAAACGCATCACCGAGAGCCGCCGCGATTGCGGTTTCATATTCCGCAGGAACATCCAACGAAGCTGATAGCAGACCCCTAGCGCCGCTCAGCCTGGACCGACTGGCAGCATTGAGCAGGAAGCGCGCTCCATCGGCATAACCCGCAAATGATTTCTCGGCCTGTTCGATTACATCCAGTTGAGCCTGCAACCTGGTCTGTTCACCCGCCCGGGCATTGCGTTCATCCTGATGGCTTCGCCGGGAGGCTTCCAGTTCCTGCTGTTTCTGGCGCAAGGCAGCCAGATCTGACTCAACCTGGCGGAATGTGAGCTCCGCCTGCTGGCGCACTTTTTGAACAGCTTGTAATTTTTTCTCTGCCGCCCGTAATGTTTCTTCGACCGTGGCAATTATGATATCGGCAGTTTTCAGTTTCTCGCGCTGAGAATCGATGCGTGTTTTGAGTTCATTTAAATGTGCCAGGTGGTTGGCTCGCTGTGAATTGAGGTTGTTGAGGTTCTGGCGGGCCGCGTTGAGCTTTTGCTCCACCCCTGCCCGTTCAAATTGACGCGCAGCCAGCGCAGCCTTGGCTGCAGATTCCTGGGTCCTGGCATCATCGGCTTCAACACGTATGCGTTCAAACTCCAACCTGGCTTCTTCCACTCTCTCCTGAGCCGCCCGCTGCTCATCTGCCAGTCGTTGTTGGTCCAAACCGGTATTGGACTGGTTTTCGGTAAGGGATCGCCGGCGTTCATCCAACACTGCCAGTTCCCGGTTTATGGCTTCACTCAGGTTATGCAACCCGGCGGACTGGCGGTGCCATTCATTCAAGCGGGTCCGCAGATCAAACAAGCGGGTACGGGTTGCACTGAAACCTGCCGTCAATTCCCGGTAATTCTGGCGAGCCTCATTTAGTTTTCCTTCCTGCAGCCGAGCGATCCCCTGTGCTTCAGCCAATTCTTTCTGCGAATGATGCCAGTGATAACCATACCATTCACGCAGGATCGAT
>Ga0172368_10008587_pt1 | contig 10375 bp, 5 predicted proteins | sample Lak11m_FD_114540 | JGI IMG/M metagenome (GOLD analysis project Ga0172368, IMG submission 114540) | Freshwater microbial communities from Kabuno Bay, South-Kivu, Congo - kab_022012_11m | ecosystem: Environmental > Aquatic > Freshwater > Lake | place: Democratic Republic of the Congo: South-Kivu...
ACGATAGGGAAATCACCCCCGGTCGCCAGCGCCAGATACCGTTGCAACTCTTCCGCCGCAAACCGCTCCGGTTCCGAAGTATCAGCCCCCACGCCGATCGCGCACCCACCCCGCAATTTGTCGAACAGCAGCAACCCCATCGCACACCTCCCCTGCTCTGCCTTATTCTTCTTTCCCTCCGCCGTCTCCTTTATGTGAAAACCCCTTAAGCCTTCCGGGAACTACCCTCCTGCAAGCCTCTCGGCAACAGTTTTTTGCACTTTGCACTTTGCACTTTTCACTTTGCATTTTTCATTACTTGCGCCTGTCCCCTTTACAAGCCCTTCGCGACTCCGCAAACATTAAATTTTCTCCACAATTTATCCACCCCCCTCATCGCTTCTCCACCTATAGTGTCGTTATGCCTATACATACACAACTGCTGTGCTGATGATCGCTTGACACCCTGATTGAATCCTGCTAAACTGCGCCTCGGCTGGAACATTGCAGCCTTCCGCGGCGAAATCGTTAGCGCCGGGAGGGTGTTCCAATGCCCCCAAGTTGCCTGGTGCATCGATGCCGGCGAATTCCGGGTCCGTTCCAACTGACCCCACTTCAAACGGGTAGGAGGCCCTGCGCAGCAAGGAGGTAAGTCGTTTTGACGTTCAGACACACTGGACGGTTCCGCCTGGTTTGCGGTGTAGCCGCGCTGGTCTTCTGCTTGACCACCGCCTTAGCCGATTCGATCTACACTGTAAAATCCGGCGATTCCGTCTCGAAACTGGCGATTCGTTTCTCCACGACCGTAGACACCCTGGTTGCACTCAACAACCTTAAAGATCCCGATCTCATTTACGCCGGCCAGCAACTGAAGCTGCCCGACAGTGCGACAACGCCCGACGCCGCCAATTCCGCCCAACCGGATGCATCTGCGCCCGCCGCACAGGCCGCGTCCGCTCATCCGGACTCGTCCGCCGTAGCTTCAACGCAGGCGGACCGCCCGCTGACGGGCCGCGAGCTGATGACCGAGCGCGCTCGCATCATGGAAACCCAGCGCGTTCAGCGCGGCGAGCAGATTGCCTCCACCGCGATGATGTATTACGGATCACCCTACCGCCGCGGCGGCACTTCCTCCCGCGGCATGGACTGCTCCGGCCTGGTCGTGCGCGCGCTGGCCACCCAGGGGATCGATGCCCCGCACAGCGCCGCGATGCTTTTCCGCATGGGCGCCCCGGTGACATACGAAGAACTGCAGCCCGGTGATGTGCTTTTCTTCACCACCCGCGGCCTCCCCATCGGCCACGTCGGCATCTGGATCGGCAATAACAAATTCATCCATGCCGCCAACCCCGGACGCGGCGTCGTCATCAACGAAGTCGCCGGCTACTACGCCCGCCGCCTCGTTGGCGCCCGCCGCCTGTATTAACCCCGCGAATTACAGCACCCCGTCCGGGCAATAACCCGGACGGGGTGCTTTTTCACCTCTCATTTTTTCACATTCGAACGACACCAGATAAACCCGCTTTCCAAGCAAGAATCCCAACGGTTACCGCACGGTATTTCTCACTCTTGCTCTATCATCTTGCCCTTGCACTAAATACTTTCTCGTATCCCTGCAAACTTGATGATCCGTAAGGTATACAGGTTGAACGAAGGCTGTTGAGAGCAAAAGCAAGATAGTAGAGCAAGAGCAATAAAACGCAGGCGCTTGCCATAAGATGACGCCTATGGGCAGGAATCCCCTCTCCCCGCACCGAATGATCCATGAAATTGCTGTAGACACGGAAGGATGGCGTATGACCGATCAGCAGCAACTGCCGCTGTTGCCGCCGCACCGCAATCACGGCCTCTTCGCCGATCACTATCTGGACCGCGTGCTATCGGCCCGTCCGGAGTGGCGGGCGCTGGCGGCAGAGGCGGAACCGATACGGACACGCATCACCGAAATCTTCGCCGGCTTTGTGCCAAGCGAGGATGAGGCACAGACCGAGAAGGATTTCATCCGCCCGGTCCTTGATGCGCTCGGCTTCGATTACGAGGTAAACGTGCGCCTGCGCGTGCCCGGCACCCATCCCGACCGTCCGGATTACGCCTTCTACCGCGACGACACCGCCCGCCAGGCTAACAAAAATACCCTCCTCGACCGGCGTCTGCCCGCGCAGGGCGGCTTCGCCGTCGGCGATGCCAAGCGCTGGAACCGCCCGCTGGACCACCTGCTGCGCGATGGCCGTGCCGGCGGCAACGAGAACCCCGCCTACCAGATTCACAAATACCTGCTCTACAGCGGCGTCGAGTGGGGCATCCTCACCAACGGCAAGCTCTGGCGCCTGGTGCACCGCGACACCGCCGACCGGCTAGACGTCTACTACGAGGTGGACCTGGAAGAGGCCATCCGGTCGAAGAACGTGGATGATTTCCGCTATTTTTACGCCTTCTTCCGCCGCACCGCCTTCGACCCCGGCCCGCTCGGGCTGTCTGAGCTGCTCAACGCCAGCACCAGCTACGCGCGCGACGTGGGCGCCAGCCTGAAAGTCCAGGTGTATGATGCACTGCGCCATCTCGCCCAGGGTTTCCTGGATTACGAGTCCAACGGCCTGGGGACCGAGCCGGAGACGCTGCAGGACATCTACGACAACGCGCTTATCCTGCTCTACCGGCTGATCTTCATCCTCTACGCCGAAGCGCGCGAGCTGCTGCCCATCCGCGAGAATGCCGCCTACCGCGAAACCTACAGCCTGCAGGCGATGGTGCAGGCGGTTGCACGCGAACTCACCGCGGGCCGCCACCTGCTGCCCAGCAGCGCCCGCCGCTGGCCGCAATTGAAGGAACTCTTCGGCTATATCAACGCCGGCAAGCCGCCGCTGCACATCGCCACCTTCAACGGCGGCCTCTTCGACCCCGAGAAACACCCCTTTCTCGAGCAATACGCCGTCGGCGACTATCACCTGCAGCAGGCCATCGACAAACTCGCTCGCGTCCACGGCGAATTCATCGACTACCGCGACCTCGCCGTCCGCCACATGGGCACCATCTACGAAGGCCTGTTAGAGTATCATCTCCAACCCATCCTGGGATCGCAGGCGTTCCGCGCCCGCTCTGAAACGGTAAGCCTTCCAATTCAAGAGCAGGCGCGGGACGCCTGCGATCCCAGGGATTGGTCTATCGATCTCGTCAACGACAAAGGCGAGCGCAAAGCCACGGGCAGCTACTACACCCCCGATTACGTCGTCAAGTTCATGGTTGACCGCGCCGTCGGTCCGGCGCTGCGCGAGGCAATCGCCGGGCGGAACTCCGATGTGGCGAAGGTGCAGGCGGTGCTTGATGTGAACATCATCGACCCCGCCACCGGCAGCGGGCACTTCCTGGTGGAAGCCGTCGAATACATCGCCCGTTTCCTGGTCGATCTCGGCGTGGCCCCCGCGGGCAAAACGCCGGAGGAAGCCGACCTCGCTTTCTGGAAACGCCGCGTAGTGCAGTCCTGCATCTACGGCGTGGATCTCAACCCGTTGGCGGTCGAGTTGGCGAAACTGTCGCTCTGGCTCGTCACCGTGGCGAAGGACCGCCCCCTCTCCTTCCTCGACCACCACCTCCGCCCCGGCAACTCGCTGGTGGGCGCGCGGCTGGAGCAAATTCAACCGCCGCGGAAACAGACGGCCGGACAGCGCAAGGTGGACCAGGCGAAGGCGAATGGCCAGATCAGTCTGTTTGATGATACGGCCTTCACCCAGCGGGTCAAGCTGGCCGTGGATAACATGTGGTTGATCGAGGAAAGCGAGGCGCATAGTGTCGGCGATGTGAAAAATCAGGAAGTGATGTATGAAAGCCTGCGCCGGCACTTCACCGCGAAATACGCGCGTCTGCTGAACCTGGTGACCGCGACCGGATTCGGCGTGACAATCAATTCGTCGCATTGGCCGGCGCTGGTCAAATATGTCACCAATGGCAACGGCGCCGCCTTCCCGGCGTTCGATGCGCTGCTGCGGCAGGCTGATGAAATCGCCGCGCGTGAGCGTTTCTTCCACTGGGAGCTGGAATTCCCGGAAATCTTTTTCGACCGTGTGGGCCGCCACCTCGGCGAAGAGGGCGGCTTTGAGGTGGTGATCGGGAATCCGCCGTATATCCGGCAAGAAAAGCTTGCGACCTACAAGCCGTATCTGCAGGAGACCTTCCGGGTTTTCCATGGCGTGGCCGATCTCTACCTGTATTTCTACGAGCGTGGGCTGGAAATGGCCAAGCACGGGGGCCGGCTGGCCTTCATCTCCAGCGGCACCTTCGCGCGGGCCAACTTCGCCGGCGCCTTCCGCACATGGCTGCCCACCGTCGCGCAGTTGGAAACGCTCATCGATTTCGGCGAAAATCAACCCTTCCCCGGCGCGGAGATGGTCCGCCCCTCCATCGTGCTGCTGCGCAAAACCCCGATGACCGGCGGCTTCCGCAGCCTCTTCATCGCCGGCAAAGTGCCCGAATCCCTCGATGTTGCGCTGGATGAGGAAGGTACCGATTGCGCCCCTTCCGCACTGGAGCAGTCGGAATGGACCTTCCAGGCGGTAGAACAAACGCGGCTGTTTCAAAAGATCATGACCGCCGGCAATCCGCTGGGGGAAGTCGTCAATAGAAAAATATATTATGGCATTAAAACCGGTTTGAATGAAGCTTTTATTATCGACCAGCAGATGCGCGATCGATTAGTTGCTGGCGACTCGGGTTGCGCGCCGGTGCTGAAAAAGATGCTGCGTGGCGAAGATCTGCGCCCCTGGTATCAGGAAGATGAAGGCCGCTGGCTAATCGCGCTCCCGTGTGGCTGGACACGCCGCACCTTCGGCGAAGGGCTGTCGGAGGACGACGCCTGGCAGCAATTGGCCCGTCGGCACCCGAGCCTTGCCACACACCTGCTCCCCTTCGCCGCTGCCGCACAGGCGCGGTGGGATAAAGGTGACTATTGGTGGGAATTGCGGTCATGCGATTATTACGATGCGTTTGATCAGCAAAAAATATTCTGGCCGGATATTGCAAAGCTGCCGCGCTTCTCAATTGGTGATGTAGGAGTCTATATCGGCAATACCGGCTATCTTATTCCGAATCCTGAACCGGTCTTACTCGGCTTACTTCAGAGCCGGATTCTCTGGTTTGCGATTTCGCAGATCTGTCAACCACTGCGCCTGCGCGCTGGCTTGTGGCAGTATCGTATCCTCCCGCTATTTGTGACGCGTCTTCCCATCCCCGTCGCCCCGCCCGCCGACCGTAAGGCCATCAGCGCGCTGGCGATGACCATCACCGAGCGCGCCCGCGAGCGTTATGCCCTCCACCAGCGGGTCCGCCATCGCCTGCTGACCGACCTGGGCACCCCCGGCGCGAAACCGAGCACCAAACTCACCGCCTGGTGGACCCTCGACTTCCCCGCCCTCCGCGCCGAGGTGAAGAAGGTCTTCAAACGCGACATCCCCCTCGCCGACCGCGACGATTGGGAATCCTGGCACGCCGCCCGCCGCGCCGACCACGCTCGCCTGATGGACGACATCGTCCGCCTGGAAACCGAATTGAACGCCCGCGTGTATGCCCTCTTCGGGTTGACGGCAGAGGAGATCGCTATTATCGAGGAGAGTACGAAGTATCGGTATGGGGAAGTGTGAGAGAAGTGAATGCCTTTTTCTATATCTTTGAACGTTTGACATAATTGTAGTAAGAGTAGTAGATTAGTTCGCAGGACATTTATGGCAGTCTGTCTGATAAGCGTATCTGTCGTTTTTTTATTCACCTTACGCAAAGTGAAAGCGCCGTCGAGCCGCCGCACTCCAAAAATGGGCTTGCGCTTCAATCACGCTCAACAGCAGCATTAAAGAAACAGTATTGTGGTACAATAACAATGGAGGCCATTATCATGGCGAGCAATGAGCACGTGCTGGTGGCGGAGACGAGGAGTCTGCTTGAGGCGGAGCTGTACCGGGAACTGCTGGAGGAAGCGGGGATCGCCGTCCGGCAGCAAGAGGTGGTCAATCCGTGGCTCAGCAATGCGGTGACCCGTCTTGCCACGCCGCGGGTGCAGTTGCTGGTGGCAGCGGAGGATGCCGCGCCGGCCCGCGAGTTGGTGGATGACTATCGTCGCCAGGTGGAAGCCGGGGAATTCGTGCCGGTGGAAGACGATGCCGGGCAGGCGCCCGCTGTGGCTGTTTCGAGCACCCTGCGGTCTATCGGTATCACTCTCGTGGCCGCCTTCCTGATCGCCGTGTTGCTGCTCCATGGCTATTCCACGATTTCCCAAGAATTACCGCACGACTATCCTGTCTATTTTTTTTATGACTAGCCCCTCATCCTTCGTGGTAACGAGCGTATTCTTCGCCACTTTATCATGGCATTCACCCCCAGAATTTCTCAAGGGGAACTGTCTTGAGCGAAAAGCCGTGGCCCTCTCATGGTCTAAACGGTTACGGATCGAAAGGTGAGCTTTCGGTTATAACCACCTCAACTCAAACCTATCCCCCGCCCTACGCGTTCGGCAGCGTAAAGCAGAAGGTGCTGCCTCGTCCCACTTCGCTGTCGGCCCAGATGGTTCCGCCGTGGGCTTCGACGAGGAGCTTGGTGATATACAGCCCGAGGCCGATGCCCTGGCCTTTGCGCTCGCTCTTCACCCGGAAGAAGCGCGCGAAGAGGAAGGGCAAATCCTCGGCGGGGATGCCGTTGCCGCAGTCCGCCACGGCGATGCAGGCGCCGTATTCGTGCGGCGACGCCGACAGCCGGACAGTGGCGCCGGCGGGAGAATATTTCAACGCGTTGGTGAGCAGATTGGTGAGCATGCGTTCGAAGCGGTCGGGGTCCGCGTGCACGGGAAGAACGCGGTCATCGATATCGAGCCGAATGCGTTCGACATCCAGCGCGGCAGCGTTGCGCTGCAGGAACTCCGGCAGGAATTCGCCCAGCGCCAACGGCCGCGGAGCGAGCTGAAGCTGTCCGCCCTCCAGCCGCGCGGCGTCTACCAGGTCGTCGATCATGAAATTCATCAGCCGCACGCCGCGCTGGACCGCCGACATACACTGCTGCGCAATCTCGTCCGCCGGGATCAAATCCTCCAGCAGCGACACATGACCAAGGATCACGGTGAGCGGGAAGCGCAGGTCGTGGGAAACGGTGTGCAGGAAGACGCGCTGCTGCTCCTGCAATTCGTGGAATTCGGAGATGTCGCGCGTGATGACGGCCAGCCCCCAGCAAAAGCCGTGCTCGTCGCGTAGCGCGGTGGTGATAACATGCGCCCAGAACCGCGAGCCGTCCTTCCGCACGCGCCAGCCTTCCGCTTCCCGTCGTCCCTCCCCGTTGGCGGCCGTCAGGTCGCGTTCCGGCACTCCGCCGTCGATCTCCTCCGGCGGGTAAAACCGCGCGATGGACTGCCCGAGAATCTCGCGGATCGGATAGCCGGTAATGCGCTCCGCCCCGGCGTTCCAACTGATGACATGGCCGCCGGTATCGGTCAGGTACAGCGCGTAATCCTTCACCCCGTCCACCAGCAATCGGAAGCGCTCCTCGCTCTCCCGCAGCGACTGCAGTGCCTCGGTCAGCTCGGTGATATCATTGAACACGGTCACGCTGGCGATGATCCGTCCCTGGCCATCCTGCACTGGCGTGGCGCTCACCGACACCACTCCGCAGTTGCTGTCCCCGCGGACGAAGGTGATCTCTTCGTTGTGCACCACCTCGCCCTGCCGGATGGCGCGCGCCGGCGGCCATTCCTCGTCCGCATATTCGCGCCCGCTGTCTCCATGGAACCCCAGCAGTTGCCCGTAGTCGTGGATGCTTTCCAATCGCCCGACGGGCCGCTGCCAGATGCGCTCCATCTGCGCGTTGGACAGCAGCAGCCGCCCCGACGGCGCCTCGACGATCATCACGCCGCACGGCATCTGGTCGATCACCGCCGTCAGCCGCGACCGATCGATCCGCAGCCGCCGCATCTCAGCCCGCGCCTCCGCCAGCTCTGCCCGCAACGCGCCGATTTCATCACGAAGCGCCTGCTCCGTATCCATTGAATTTCTCACTACTTACATCCATCATACGAATGGTTATGTTGAATAATTCAACCCAAGGCCGTGCATTCCTGCCGCATCCGTATTTATATGCCGGCACAGGCGCCACCCTCAAGGGGGCATAAGTGTATCGATTACTGTATCCCGGTCCGCCAATACGGTCAGCTTGCCGGAATAAGCGGCGAGCAGGTCGGAGATGTCGATGCCCCAGCGCAGCAGGCCGAAGACGTTGCCTTCGGCGCGGTAGATGGGCAGGTCTTCTTCCATCACGTCCCGGTACGAGGCCAGGCATTGCTCCAGCTTCAACTGCGCGATCCGCTCATCCGCCAGCGCGGCATACAACGCTGTCAGTGCTCCCTGGCGCCGGCCCCAGACGGTGATTTTCTGGCCGGGAAGGAGCTGCAGCGCCACGTCGAGTAGCGCCAGCAGGTCGCGCGCGCGGTCGAAGACCAGATTGCGGCCCGTCATCAGCGCCAGCGCGTAGAGATTGCGCCAGCGGCCGTCGTAAAAGCTGCGCGACCAGCCTTCCCAATCGGCGTAATCCTCCGGCGGCGAGGTTTCGCCCCAGCCGCGCAGGTCAGGCCGGAACACGGCGTAACCCTCATGCAGGCAGCGCAACTGCCAGTCCAGGTCCTCCCGCCGGTCGCATTCATCGACCAGCAGCAGAATGCCCTTCACCTCATCGGGAATCATCACCTCCGCGGGCAGCAGCATTCCCTCCTCGGGTTGGAAACAGATGCGCTTACCGTTTCCTGTGCCCGGCACAAAGCGGTCCAGCTCATGCCAGGTTACGTTCTGCGGCGGCGTGATCGATGCTTTCAGTTGGGTCAGGAATCCCGCAAGATCCTGGCTTGGACCGATCTCCTGCCGCGCGATGTCCCGGAAAACATTGCTCGGTGTCCGGTAGCCTTCCGCAAAGAGCGACTCATCCCGGCAGACCACCAGCTCGTCCATCCGCACTTCATTCTCCGGGGCGACGTGCGTGTCGATCGGCGCGTCAGGCGCGTCCCGCAGCCAGCGGTTCAGCCATTGCATGCCCACCAGGAACTGATCTTCGTCGTAATTGTGCCCCCGGTCCCAGGTCCGCATGCCGATGCGCTCCCGGACTCCCATCAGCTCATACAGCCGTGCCGCCTCGCCCATCGCGTATTCGGTGCTCTCGATGTGCCAGATATCATGGCTGTTCGCCACGATGAACAGCGGGCGCGGGCAGATGAGGAAGCCCATCAGGTCCGGGTGGTGCACGCCGCGGCGCTGCATGTCGAAATGGACCTGCTCGGCATCGTCCGCCTGGATGTGATGCCGCAGGCTGCTGACCGCGGCGGCGGGCACCGCTACCTTGATCCGCTCGTCCATCGCCGGCGCATACACGGACAGCCACCCGCCGCCCGAGCTGCCGGTGATGCCGATCCGCTCGGAATCGATCTCCGGCAGGCCCTGCAGCACGGTCACGGCAGCCATCGTCTCCTGCACCATGAACCAGGCCAGGTGGTACCCCGCCAGCGGCATGCGGTCGCCCACGATGTTGTGATACGTCGAACAGGCGTAAGGCGCGCGGTCGTGGTGGGTCAGGTGCCGTTCACCCATGCCGATCCAATCCCAGGTGATGGCCGCGTGGCCGTTTTGCGCCAGCAGCAACGCGCGCTGGGCATACCCGATCTTCCCGGCATTGGAATGCCCGCACGGCGTGACCACCGCCGGCACGCGGTTCGTAATTTTTTTCGGCAGGAAGATATTGGCCGGCACCCAGTTATCTTTGAACGAGGAGAAGAGGATTTTGTGGATGATAATGTCTCGCTTCTCGATGGTCCCGCGGTGCACCACCTCGACCTGCGCCGGCGGGAAGGGACCGAGCGTCTCTTGATACACCCGGCGAAACCGCTCGCGCTCCGCCTGCCATGCCGCCGGAGTCTCCACCGCGCGCCGGACGCGCTCGCGCTCCTCGGCCTGCCGGATCGCCAGCGCCTGATAATACGCCGGCGCCATCCCGGGCAGCCCCATCCCCTGCTCCTGCACCAGATCGCGGAAACGGGCGATAGGACTCGGGATTCGCATAAAATCCAGCGTGCTCAACGGCATGGCAGCACCTCCGAATACGTGAGTCGTTCCCAACAGTATACTTCCTTCCTTTGCCCACCGGTAGGGGGCATGGCTGGGACATAAAAACAGGTGCCCGTTGCGAACAATTTCCGATAGGCTTTCCTGTATACGGCTAAATTCGGAAGCGGATGCCGGAGGGGACAGTCCCTGCAGCGGCGCTGGTCTTTAACGGCCGGGCATGAGAGGCGGGGACAGTCCCCGGAAGGCCAGTCAGTTGACGGCTAGATTCGGGAGCGGATGGCGGAGGGGACAGTCCCTGCGACGGCACTGGTCTTTAACAGACGGGC
>Ga0172368_10008593_pt1 | contig 10372 bp, 5 predicted proteins | sample Lak11m_FD_114540 | JGI IMG/M metagenome (GOLD analysis project Ga0172368, IMG submission 114540) | Freshwater microbial communities from Kabuno Bay, South-Kivu, Congo - kab_022012_11m | ecosystem: Environmental > Aquatic > Freshwater > Lake | place: Democratic Republic of the Congo: South-Kivu...
ATAGTTCCGATGGCAAAGACTTCCGAAGCGCTTCGGAAGTCTTTTTTTATTGCAGCAGGCTTGCGAAGGAGTTAGCTCGGCAATTGCTTTGCAATGCTTCCCTCAGACAGTGGATGCTAGAATAATTTGCAAACCCAACTCGCACGCCAGCCATTATGATTGACGCAAAAAAACGTATTGTATACATTGAAGACAATCTGGATAACCGCACGCTCGTCGCGCGGGTGTTGGCGGCGGAAGGTTATGAGATCATCACCGCCGGCAACGCCAAAGAAGGTTTGTCGCTTGTAAAAGATCACCGCCCCCATTTGATTCTGGTGGACATCAACATGCCGGAGATTGATGGACTGACTCTCACTTCAAAATTCCACGAACTGGAACATCTCCACGGCGTTCCGGTTGTCGCCATCACTGCCAACGTGATGAAGGGGGATCGCGAAAGAACTCTCGCTGCCGGTTGTGATGGTTATATTCAAAAACCGATTAATGTTGACCTGCTCCCGCAACAAGTCGCAAAATTTATAAAAGAGGCACACACATCATGAGCGCCGACCCCAGCAACACCTCAGCCGCCAATACCAAACGCAAACCCATTCAAGCCAAAGACGCGACTATCTTGATCGTCGAAGATAATCCGTCGAACTTTGTTTTGATGGCGCGCATGTTAGCCTATATGGGCGTCCAACGGTGTGAATGGAAAACATCCGGCTGGCAGGTGGTCGAATTCGCCGACACCCTGCCCCAAGTGTATTTAATTTTGATGGACATCCGCTTGCCCTACGAAGATGGTTATGCCGCTTTGAAAAAATTGCGTGAGCATCCACGCCTGATGGACACGATGGTGGTGGCGGTCACCGCCGAATCCAGCACCGAACAAATGGCAAAAGCTCGCGCGGCGGGTTTCGATGGATTCATCGGCAAACCACTCGACCCGGACAAGTTCCCCGATCAGGTCAGCCGCCTGCTGCGCGGCGAAGCCGTGTGGGACCTCGGAACGTCCTAATACCCGGCGCTCCAACTCTGCCCATCCTAACAGAGTGAGCTGCTATGTTGGATTCCATTATTACTCCTCTGAGCCGTATCTTGCGTCTCTCGCGCAACCAGATCATTTTGATCGGGTTGATCATTTTAGTCAGCGTGATCGCCGAAGGTCTGCTGGTCGTCAATTACATCCAGCTGACGCAAAACATCCAACAGAACTTCACTGCCAGTTCAAAACTCCCGCCACAGATTGGTGATCTTCGCGTTGAAATTCTGCGGCTGGAAAGCGCGACGTTTGCTGCCTTAGTGGACGAGCGATCAGATTTTACAGTTCCCAATCTTCTCCGTCTCAGCGTTGAAGATCGTCTGAGGCAAATACAACGGGGGTCTGCTGGTCAGTTCCACTATCTCCCCTCAATTGAAGCCACCAAACAACTCTTGGCAAATTACGACACATTGGTCGCCGCCTATCGCAATGCGCCCATTAATGAACGGCGGACTATTGTGAGTCTCACCGGCGCGCAGCTGCAGGCGCAATTCCGCGCCGCCGAAAAAGTATTGGATCAGCTTTACGCCACAGAGGACAAACGGTTAACCATTGCCAGCAACGACGCCGTCAACACCCTTAACACGGCGCAGACTATTTCGCTGATCGTGGCAGGAATCATCGTGATCTTGGGGATGGCGCTTATCGTCGTCATCCGTCAGCGCGCCCAAGAAGAATTCGGGCAGGCGACCGAACGGTGGTCAGTGACATCCGAGATCGGTCAAGCCGCCGCCACCCCTTACGATCTTGAACAGCTGTTAGAGACGGCTTTAAATCTGATTCGCATCCGTTTGGGATACTTCGCCGCCTCGTTTTATTTATTTGACGACAAAGGGGAATACATCCTCTTCAAAGCGGGAGCCACAGAGACGGCGCTGTATCCAAAAGAAAAAGGATACAAAGTTTTAAAAGGCTCTAACACGATCATTGGTTACGTCACTGCCCACAACACCCATCGCCTGTCTTACGCTTACACCTCCGAGCCAAATTTCCGGAATGAAATGCTGCCTAACGTGCGTTCCGAACTGGCGGTGCCACTGCGCCACAACGGTCGAGTGATCGGTGCGCTGGATGTGCAGGCGCTTGAATCCTACGGGTTCACGCAAGAAGATGTAGCGATCATTCAAACGATGGCCGATCAAGTGGCGGTGGCAATCGGCGCCGCCGCCCAACGCACGCAAGAGCAACTACGCGCGCAGATGGTTGTCTCACTGGCTGAAGCCTCTACTGAATTAACGAACCCACAGGTCAACCCCGACCCGGCTGATCTCGGCGAGTTCTTTGAAGCAGCCCGCCAACAGATCACAAGCACATTGACTGTTGAACATATTTATATCGCCCGACACGACGCGAACTCAACGGTTTTTGAAATCCCTTATAAATACGATGAGGGTCAAGTCACTTCGCTCCCAGCTAAACAGCTGAACGACGATCTGACAAGCCAGATCATCAAAAACCGCCAGCCGTTGTTAATGAACGGCGAAGAAGGTTTGAAGGAACTGGTCGCCATCGGCGGCGGCACTCCGGCGCGATCTTATCTAGGCGTTCCCATGATCGTCGGCGAGGAAATCGTCGGCGTGTTGGCGGTTCAAGACCTTCAACAGCCGGGGCGGTTCAACAGTGCCGATGAAAAATTTTTAACGGTCGTCGGCAAGCAGATCGGAGTGGCGATACAAAACGCGCGGCTCCACCAACAAACTCAACGCCGCGCCGATCAATTACTTGCCGCCGCCGAGGTCAGCCGCGCCTCGATCTCGGTGATCAACCCCGACGAGTTGGTCGTTAAGTCCGCCGAACTCATCCGTGAACGATTCAACTTGTACTACGTCGCCGTATTTTTGGTTGACAGGGGCTGGGCAGTGTTGAAGTACGCTACCGGAGATGCGGGCGAAGAATTGCTCAAGCGCCGACACCGTCTCGAAGTGGGCGGGAACTCTATGGTGGGTTCGGCGATTGAGCGGCGTCAGGCACGCATCGCCCTCGACGCCGACGCCGAGTCGGTGCGCTTTGTCAACCCGCTTTTGCCAGAGACACATTCCGAAGTCGCATTGCCCATCAGGGTGGGCGACAACGTGATAGGTGCGTTTGACGCGCAATCCATAAAATACAACGCCTTCTCCGAATCCGACATTATTGTGCTGCAAACAATGGTTGACCAGATCGCCGTCGCGCTAGAGAACGCCAACCTGATCAACGAAACACAGATGCGTTTCAACGAAATCGCCACACTTAACCAGATCGGTCAAGCGATCACCGCGCAGACAGATTTACAGACGCTGCTTGATACCGTGCGCCAAGAGATCGCCCGCATCGCCAATGTCTCTAATGTTTACTTTGCTCTGTACGACGGCTCAAGCCGGATGTTCGAAATCCCTTATATGTATGAAGAGGGACGGGTCTACACTATCCCGCCCACCCCCTTGGGTCGCGGCTTGACCAGCCTCATCATTGAAAATTGCAAGCCGCTGTTGATCAACAGCGAAGACGACGCCTTGAAGCTCGGAGCGATGCAGGGTGGCAAGAGCGGCATGGCACAATCCTATTTAGGGGTGCCGATGATGGCAGGTAAAAAGGTCGTGGGCGTGCTGGCGATTCAAGATTTGAAAGAGCCGGGGCGCTTTAACGAATCGCAAATGCGATTCTTGGAAACCGTCAGCGCGCAGATCGCCATCGCCATCCAGAACACGCGCCTCTTTGAGCAAACCAAGCATCGCGCCGACGAACTCGCGGCGATCAACCGCATTGCCAGTGCGGCGAATTCGGCGATTGACGCCCCCACCATGTTGAAGGCGGTTGTCCGCGAAATCGTTTCGATCTTCAATGCCACTCAAGGCGATGTTGCCCTGCTCGATCCATCCGGCAAAAGTTTAATTACGGCTGCCGCCTTCCACGTGGATACCGACACGCCCAGCGGCGCGGGTGCGCCGATGCTTCTTACCGACCACTTCGCCGCACAAGAAGTGTTCCAGACACAAACGACTCTGGTCGTCAACGACGCGCAGATCAACCCGCTCACCCCGCCGATGGATGACGACGCTGTGCAGGCATTCATGATCACGCCGCTCATCGTGCGCGGTGAAGTGATGGGCATCATCGAAGTTAAGTCGAACCTTGCCATCAAGGAATTTGCCCCGGACGAAGTGGCATTAGCGGAAACGCTCGCCAGCCAGATCGCTAACGCCATCGAAAACAGCCGCCTGTATCAACAAGTCCGCTGCCGCGCCGAACAGCTGCTCGCCGCCGCCGACGTCAGCCGCGTCTCTTCTTCAATCACCGACCCTGAGGCGCTGATCGTTAAGTCCGTTGAACTCATCCGTGAACGATTCAATCTCTATTACGCTGCGCTGTTTTTGGTAGAAGAGAGTGGACAGTGGGCAGCGTTAAGACATGCCACCGGCGAAGCCGGTCAAGAATTATTGCGGCGTCAACATCGTCTCGAGATCGGCGGACAGTCAATGGTAGGCGCGGCTGTTGCGGATTGCCAAGCACGTATTGCATTGGATGTGGACGGTGAAGCAGTGCGCTTCGCCAACCCGTTGCTGCCAGAGACTCGTTCCGAAATAGCACTGCCCTTGATTGTCGGCGGGATCGTCATCGGCGCGCTCGACGTGCAGTCCACTGACTACAACGCTTTCTCCGAAGCCGACATTATCGTTCTGCAAACCATGACCGATCAATTGGCAACGGCGATCCAAAACGCGCGCTTGATGGTTGAAACCGAAAAAGCACTTGCCGAAACGCGCCGCCTAGCGAATCGCGAGCGTGTGATTGCCGATGTGATGCAAAAGATCACTGCCGGTCTGGATATTAAAAACGTATTGCAGGTTGCCGCCGATGAATTACGGCGCGGCACGAATAGCCGCCACGCTGTGGTGCGTTTGACAATACCGACCCAAGAGGGGAGCAAATGAACTTAAGCACCCTCTTGTGGATCGCAACACTTGCCAGTGCCACCGCGCTAGTGATCATGACGGTGGTGGCGGTGATCCACTATCGCGCCGCCGCTCGTGCCGCGCAGACCGTCGTCCAGATCAAACAACAAAGCGCCGCACAGGAAGAAGAATCTCGAAAGCGCGCCAAGCAGATCAACGCCGCCGTTGAGATCGGACTCGCCGCTTCGAATGCGCGCAACATTTCGGAACAACTCGCGCGCGCGCTCAACTTGATCCTTGAGCGATTCGGGTATTTTCACGCCTCTATCTTTTTGCTGGATGCTAACGGCGATTATGCCGTCGTTCATGAATCCACCGGCGAGATCGGGCAGAAGCTCAAGCTTGACACGCAGAGTTTCCGCATTGCCACGTCGCCGTCGGCGGTGGCGTACGCGATTGCCAACGGCAAGCCGCGCATCGTGCGCCTCGCCGAAGATAAGCGTGGTGCTTTGGCGCTGGCTCAGGTGGAGGGTTCGCAGGCCGAGGCGGCAATCCCGTTGATCGCCGGAGATCGCGCCATAGGTGCGCTCGACGTACACGCCCGTGATCCGGAATTTTTTACATCCACCGACATTACACTTTTGCAAACGATAGCGGCGCATCTCGCTATTGCCATTGACCACACCCAATTATTCAGGCAGCAAGCCGAACAGATTCGTGAGCATGAACGTCTGTTGAAAGCCTCACAGCAAGCACTGGACGAGCTATACACATTAGCCGGACGCTTGACGAGCGATGGCTGGAAGAAATATCTCACGACACAACGACGCGAGTTTAACGTCGAAAGCGGCGCCAGTGCTTCACAAGGTGTCAACGGCACAATGGATGAGGCATTCGGGAAACGTCAATTGGTCGTATCCGATTCGGATGCTCCCGCTTCACTTGCCGCACCTATCATTCTTCGCGGGCAAGTGATCGGCGCCTTGGCGTTAGAGAAGGGTCAAGACGAATCTTGGTCAGAAGATGATCGGGTGCTGGCGCAAGAAGTTGCCGACCGCTTGGCGTTGGCAGTGGACAACGCGCGTTTGACTGATCAAGTCCATCGAGAGCGCGAGCGGTTAGCATTTCTTTTCAAAGCCTCGCAGGAACTTTCGGCAACGCTCGACTTACCCACAACGATCCGAACCTTATTAAACTTTGCGCCACGCTTGGACGCCGATTATGCATATTTGATTCTGGGCGAAGGCACCACGCAGTCCCCTTATCGTTATTACAGCACTCTACCGGGGCTGAATCGTTTGAACGAGGATGAAGGGAAAAAATTTGTTGAGACGTTGATGGCGCAGAGCGCGGAACGTTGGGTGACAGAAAACCGACGCACGGCGTTGATCCAAGATACCAACGAGGATGCGCGATGGCATCACTACGAGACTCAGGGGACGCCGCCGATTCGATCTGCGGTGGTGATCCCTCTTCATGTGCCATCGGGCAACGTCACCGGCATTTTAGGTTACGTTCACGCGCTGCCGAATCGCTTCAGCGAGGAACAACTTCCGTTGTTCGACTCGATGGCGACGCAAGCCTACGTGGCATTGCAAAACGCACAACTCTACGAACAACTCGCACAGACTACCGAGCGTCTGCGCGAAGTGGATCGGCTGAAGAGCCAGTTCCTTGCCAATATGAGTCACGAGCTGCGCACGCCGCTCAACTCTATCATCGGTTTCTCACGCGTGATCATGAAGGGCATTGATGGTCCGGTGACTGATCTGCAAGTGCAGGACCTCTGGGCGATCAACAATTCCGGTCAACATCTGCTGGGGATGATCAACGATATTCTCGATCTGTCCAAGATCGAGGCGGGCAAGATGGAACTCGCCTTCGAAAAAGTGGATCTGGTGGAGCTTATTAAGAGTGTCATGACGACCACAGGCGGACTGATCAAGGACAAGCCCATTCGGCTTAACGCGGATATTCCAACCGAACTGCCGCCCGTGTACGTAGACACCATTCGCGTGCGGCAGGTGTTGATCAACTTGCTTTCGAACGCTTCTAAATTTACCGAAGCAGGAACGATCACCGTGCGCGCCAGATTGCAGGAGTCCGACACGCGCTCGATGGTGTTGGTCAGCGTCAACGACACCGGTCAGGGGATTGCACAGGACGATCTCGCCAAGTTATTCCAAGCCTTTTCGCAAGTGGATGGATCGCCCACCCGCCGCACTGGTGGCACCGGTTTGGGATTGGCGATCAGCCGTAATTTGGTAGAACTTCATGGCGGCTCCATTTGGGTTGAGAGCACGGTTGGGAAGGGCACTACGTTCTCGTTCACGCTGCCGGTATATCAAGCGGAGCCGGCGCTCCCCAGCGTTCAACCGGGCGATAGACGGCGCATCATCCTTGCCATTGACGACGACGCACGCGTGATCGATCTCTATCGTCGTTACGCCGAGCCGCACGGTTATGCCGTTCACGGGATCACCGACAACGCCCAAGCAGTGGAAACGACACAGCTGCTTCAGCCTTTCGTGATCTTGCTCGATGTGATCATGCAAGAACGCAACGGTTGGCAAGTGCTGCAAGAACTTAAACAGAACGCCGCCACTAAAGATTTTCCGGTCATCATTTGCTCTATCTTGAATGAGCGCGAGAAAGCCTTGAGCTTGGGCGCCGCCGAATGTCTTATCAAACCGATTCTGGATGTAGACCTGCTGAGCGCCTTTGAACGTTTGGAGAAACAACGATCCTCTGTGGAGCCTGAACTGCAACCTCTAAAACTATCATGACCTCATCCCATTTCCTCCTTGAATGTATTGACTGTGGGCATCGCGCGCCGATGAGCGGTGCGAGCGGAGCCTGCCCACGCTGCAACAGCGAGTGGCAGGAAGCCCGCTACGATTACGCCGCCTTCGGTTCAACACTCAGCGCGATGTTGAACAGCCGCCCGTTTGATCTGTGGCGCTACAAAGAGCTGCTGCCCATTCGCAATCCGTCCAATGTGATCACGATGGGCGAAGGCGGGACGCCGTTGCTGCACAGTTACAACTTGGGTTTGATGTTGGGTCGCCCTTACATCTACGTGAAGGATGAACGACAAGGCCCGACGGGATCGTTTAAAGATCGGCAGGCGTCCATCGCGGTTTCGGCGATGAAAGAAAACGGCATCACCGAGGCGGTGTTGTCGTCTACCGGCAATGTCGCCATCTCTTATTCCGCTTATTGCGCCCGCGCTGGAATTAAACTGTGGGCGTTTCTCAACAGCGCGGTGCCATCGGACAAGATGCACGAAGTGGCATTGTACGGCACACAAGTGGTCAAAGTCACCGGCACTTATGATCGCGCGAAGGAACTGGCGGCAGAGTTTGCCCGTCAACGAAATTTGTATTACGACAAAGGCGCGCGCAGTATCGCCGCCGTGGAGAGTATGAAGACTCTCGCCTTCGAGATCGCCGAGCAGTTAGGGCGTGTGTTGGGGCCCGAACCTTCGCGCACACCCAATGCCCATATGCAAACGATCCCATGGCGCGCGCCCGATTGGTACGTTCAACCGGTGAGCGGCGGCTTGGGTCCGGTGGGCGTTGCCAAAGGTTTTTGGGAATTGAAACAGATGGGGTTGATTGATCGCATCCCCAAGATCGCCGTTATTCAAGCCGAAGGCTGCGCGCCGATGGTGAATTCGTTTCGGGCGGGGTTGGAGGTGGCGCAGGCAGTGGCGGCGCCACGCACGCACATTGCCACGCTCGCCACCGCTCAACCCGGTCGTGTCTACACGTTGATACGTCAGCATATACTTAAATATGGCGGGGCGATGGAGAGCGTGAGTGATGATGAATCGTTCCGCGCGATGCACGTCTTGGCGAAGATGGAAGGTTTAGCGGTTGAACCGGCGACAGCGGCGGGCTTCGCCGGATTATTTAAATTAGTTCGCAACGGGACTATCGCTCCTGATGAAACGGTGGTGGTGAACGCCACCGGTCACACCATAGCCGTTGAGCGCGAGGTGTTAGGCGAGGGTTGGGCGAAGGTCATTGCGGGCGAGGCGGTTGAAGCCACCCCGAAGCCGCGCGCCGAAGGCGTGATGTCTGCTTTGGAACGACTCGACGAGCGCGTGCATCGTATCGCCATCATCGAAGATAATGCAGAGGCGGCTCGACTCTTGCGGCGCATTTTGCAAGCGCGTGGCAACTACACCATTGACGAAGCGGGCGACGGCAAAGCCGGTTTGGAGATGGTGAAAGCAAACTCGCCGGATTTGATCTTGCTCGACTTAATGATGCCGGAGATGGATGGTTTCCAAGTTCTGGATCATCTGCGAGCGGATGAGGCCACCCGACACATCCCGGTGATCATCATCACCGCTAAAGAATTGACTCGTGAAGACAAAGAACGCTTGGAGGGACAGATTAACGGCTTGCTGCAAAAAGGATCGTTTATGGACGACGAGCTGCTTGCCGAGATGACGGAGTCGCTCGCCTCATGAAAACCGCCGCCACGCGCTACGCCCGACAAGGCATCGTCGCCGCCTTGCTCTCGGCGATGCTGATGGGTCTTGCCCCAATCTTCGGCAAGCAAGCATTGAGCGCGGGGGTGGATACATTTGCTTTGGTGGTGCTTCGCACCAACGGCGCGGCCTTTGCGTTGTGGCTGATCTTGATCCTGTATCGCCGTCAATATATTTTTATTTATCCGGCGGGCTTCATCGCCTGCATCAGCGCGGGCGTGGTCAACGGGATTGGGTCGTTGATGTATTACAGCGGGCTGGCACTGCTCGACGCTTCGCTAGCGCAGATTCTCTACACCATTCACCCTCTCATCCTTGCGCTGCTGCTCAGCCTAGACGGTCACCCCATCTCACGGTTGACGATCTTCCGCATGTTGTTAGCGTTTCCGGCAGTGGTCTATTTGTTAACCAACGGCGGCGATCACATAACTCGCATTCAAGGAATGTTATTAATGCTCGGCGGGGCATTTATGTATGCGATGCACACGGCGATCATTCACCGCACATTGCGCGATGTGCCGCCGCAAACGGTGGCGCTGTACACCGTCACGGCGATGGCGTTCATCGTCTGGCCCTCACTGTTGTTTGCCAGCAAGCCGTTCATTGATACACCGCCCAGCGCGTGGATCGGCATTAGCGGATTGACCATCGTCACTTTGTTCTCACGTTTGTTTTTGTTTGCGGGGATAAAACGCTTGGGAGGGCTGCAAGCGGCGCTGCTGGGATTAAGCGAATTGGTGGTCTCGGTTCTAGCAGCGTTTATTTTCTTTGGCGACAAACTGAGTCAGACCCAATGGATCGGCGCGATTGCTTTGGTGATCAGCGTGGCGATGGTCAGCTTTGAAAAAGATTTAACCCCGTCGCACATCTCCGAAGGTTGGATCGCCTGGGTCTACGAATCGTTCGAGAAATTGCAGACGAGTTTTATCATCACCATGACTCAACCCCCGCCGCCACCCCCGCCATCTAAGC
>Ga0172368_10008601_pt1 | contig 10364 bp, 11 predicted proteins | sample Lak11m_FD_114540 | JGI IMG/M metagenome (GOLD analysis project Ga0172368, IMG submission 114540) | Freshwater microbial communities from Kabuno Bay, South-Kivu, Congo - kab_022012_11m | ecosystem: Environmental > Aquatic > Freshwater > Lake | place: Democratic Republic of the Congo: South-Kivu...
ACCGGCTTCCGTTCTCCAGTCAACAGGGGCCGGCTCAGCCGGCCTTTCGTTCGTTCCTGCCCTCTTGGCGGGGATGTCACAATATCTGCGACGCCACCGCGCCTGGGGGTGACCCATGCTTTCCTACATCGATCGTGTCCAGCTCGTTGTGGACGACCGCGCCGCCGCCGCGCGGCTGTGGAAGGAACTGTTCGGGGCGCAGGCTGTGGGCGACCGCGTCTCGACCATCCTGAACGCCCGCATCTCAGCGGTCCGCGCAGGCGCAAGCCAGTTCGAGTTCATGGAGCCCCTGGGACCGGGGCCCGTTGCCGCCTGGGCCAAACGGTGGGGTCAGGGGCTCTACGGAGTTGGCTTCTCGACTCCCGACCTCGGTGCGATGGCCAGGCACTTCGACGCCCAGGGCATACACTATGCAGAGGATGGCTCGGGGTTGCGGGTTGCGGACGAGGAAACGCACGGGATGCCTACGGTGGTCTCAGCTGATAGTTCGCGCGAGATGGTCGGCGACATCCGCTTTGTCTACGAGGTCACGAACCCTGTCGCCGACTGGCAACGGACGGCCGACCTCTACACCAAGGTATTCGGGCTCGATCCCGCCCGGTTTTCCCCCATCGAGAGTAGCCTCTTCGGCTACAGGGGAACGCTGACCCTGTTTGATCCGCCCACCCGGTTGGACCGGATCGAGATCACGCAAACCTGGGGTGAAGGCGCCATGGCCCGGTTCTACCAGAAGCGGGGACCATCGCTCTACATGTGCTATATCGAAACCGGCGACGTGATGCGCCTTGCCTCGCGCCTGAAGGCAAAGGGCATGCGCTATGCGCACTCCGAAGATCGGGCCGAAGATGCAGGCCTGTTCATCCACCCATCCGGGCTCTTCGGGATGCTCAGGGGCGTGAGCCGCACGAACTTCGCCTGGGTGTGGAGCGGCCGGCCCGAGCTGGCTGGTCCCCGTGCGGCCGAAGCGCACCGGGAACAATGACCTTAGCCTACGACTGGTGAACAACCATGATCGTCATCGCGGCCACGAGGAAACCGGCAACCGCCAGGATGAGCTGCGGATCGGTGAAGAGAATCTGGTCGGGCGCATCGGTCTTGCGCGGGCCATCGAGCAGAAGCAGGTAGCGGAAGAGGCCAAACCCGACGAAAGGCAGCGTTGCCGCCATTGCTCCGTTCGCGGGCACGTTTGCTGACTCAATCGTGTACAGGGCATAGCTGAGCAGCGCCCCCGCAGCGCCGACGATGAGCATCTGCTCGAGAATGTCGTGGGTGTAGAGCGCGAGCGCCGGCCGGTGCCGGGCGGCATCGGCGCCGAGCACCCGGTATTCGGACCAGCGTTTTGAGCTCGCGAAGAAGAACGCGCCGAAACTGGTGCACACGTACAGCCACGGGCTGATGCTCACAGCGATGACCGTCCCACCGGAGATCGCCCGGCCGATGACGCCGCTGCACAGGATGAGCACGTCGAGGACCGCTACCCGTTTTAGGCCATACGAGTACGTGGCCATGATAACGGCATACGAGCCGAGAATCGCCCCGCCGGTGAGATCGAGCGCCAGTGCGGGAGGAATCGACACGAGCACAAGCACTCCTGCCGCGATTCGCGCGGTCCCAACGGAAAGAGCGCCGCTCGCGATCGGGCGGAATCTCTTGCGCGGATGCAAACGATCGAAGTCGCGATCCTGGCTGTCATTGATGAGGTAGGTTGCGCTCGAAACGAGGCACCACAGTGCCGACAGGGCCGCTGTGCGCCACAGGAGCGGCCACCAGCTATCGAGGTCGCCCGGCTTCCAGGTGCTGCCCGCACTGAATGCGAACGCCGCGAACACGAGGCCGTTCTTGGGCCACTGGTACGGCCGCATGGCCGACCACAACGGCCGAACGCCGGATGCGCGCCCGCGCCCGGGGACGGCTGCGCTCATCCTCGGTCCTTTGTGATCGCGGCCCACTGAGCGCCGATCGCCGCGACGAGGTCAACTGTGCGTGTCTCGAAAACCGCGTTGTGCGCACCCGCTGCGGACCAGACGCGATCGAAGCGCTTCAGACTTTCATCTGCGACTACGTCCGCGCTGCACAGGCACCCGGCCGGGGAAACCCCGCCGACTTCGAACCCGGTGAGCACGCGCACTTCGTCCGGCGTTCCCATTTTCAACCGCTTGCGCCCGATGCCGACGATCGCGGCAAGGGCGGCGGTGTCGACCTGGCGGTCGCCAGCGACGAGCGCCATGGTCGGCCGCCCATCAGCCATGAAGAACAGCGTCTTCACAATCTGGCCGAGCTGACATCCGACAGCGGCGGCGGCGTCCTGCGCGGTCCTCGTCGTGCCGTCAAACTCGACAATCTCAGCGGGGAGGCCCAGGTCTCTGAGGGCCGCTCGCACGCGCTCCACAGGTTTCACGCGCACAGGGTAACGCATTCGATCATTTCGCCGGAGGTGTTGCGCCTGTCGCCCGTGGATGGCTAGCCTTGCGTATGCCACGCGTTCGCGCCGATGTGCTGATGGTGGACCGGGGACTGGCTGAGACGCGCGAGCGAGCGCAGCGCTTGATCATGGCCGGGCGGGCGCGAGTTCGGACGACGACGTTGGTCAAGCCTGCCACACTCCTCGACCTCGACGCCGAGATCGTGGTTTCGGAGCCGGAACGCTACGTAAGCCGCGGGGGACTGAAGCTCGAAGCGGCGCTGGAAGAGTTCCAGCTGGACCTGCGCGATAAACGTTGCCTCGACCTGGGGGCTTCCACCGGTGGGTTCACCGACTGCTTGTTGCAGCACGGGGCAGTGTCCGTGCTCGCTGTCGACGTGGGCCGCGCCCAGTTGCACCAGCGCATGCGGGAGGACCCACGGGTGACACTCCGCGAAGGCACGAATGCACGCGATCTTCCGGAGTTACCAGCGATCGACTTCTTCGTGGCTGATCTCTCGTTCATCTCGCTCCGGAAAGTGCTGCCCTCGGTGGCCTTGCGGGTCGCGCCCGGTACGCCCGGGGTCGTGTTGCTCAAGCCGCAATTCGAAGCCGGCCCCGCGCAGGTGCCGCGCGGAGGGGTCATCCGCTCGCGCGAGGTCCGCGAACGCGTGCGCGACGAGTTCGTCACCTGGGCAAGACACGAAGGCTGGGTGGTGGCAGGCGTGATAGAGTCGCCAGTGGCCGGCGGCGATGGCAACATCGAGTACCTGCTGCAGCTTGCCGCGCCCGGAGAAGATTCATGCTGAAGCGGGTCGCCGTCTTTCACCACCCCGAGAGCGAGGGCGCCGCGGCCTTCGCGCGGCAGTTTGGGAGCGAACTCGAACGCCGGCACGTCACGGTGCTCGTTGCCGACGCATGGGAGCAGGCAGCGACTGCCCACATCGAACTCGCGGATCTTGTCGTTTGCATCGGCGGCGATGGGACTGTGCTGCGGGCCGCGCGCCTAACCGTTCCCTACGCGGTGCCGATTCTTGGTGTGAACATGGGGCGGCTCGGGTTCTTGACGGACATGAGCCCGCGCGACCTCTTCAATCACATCGAGAGGGTAGTTGCGCAGGACTGGCGCGTGGAGGAGCGGCTCATGGTGCGCAGCGACATCCACGCTGGCTCTGAAGCGGAGTCCGTCACCTTCCATGCCCTCAACGACATCGTCATCAGCCGCCAGGCGCCGGGCCGGCCTATCTACGTGGACGTTCATATCGACAGGGCCGAACTCGCTGTCTACCGCTGCGACGGGATCATTGTCTCAACACCCACTGGAAGCACCGGGTACTCGCTGAGCGCGGGAGGACCCATCCTGGCGCCTTCGGAGCACCACCTCGTGCTGACGCCGGTGGCGGCACACCTCGCGCTCGGCCGCTCGCTCGTGCTCCAGCCCCAGTCGGTGGTCGATCTCCGGGTCACGTCCGACCAGGGAGGAATCCTGAGCGTCGATGGGCAGGAGGATCTGGTCGTGAGCGCGGGCGTGCGCGTCGAGGTTCGCCAGAGCGAGCACATCACACGGTTCGCGCGTTTCCGCGAGCCGTCATCGTTCTACGGCGAGCTCGCCGAGAAGCTCGAGTTCCAGCTTTCGAGCGTCATGGGACGTGCTTGAACGACTTGTCATAACGGACTTCGCCGTTGCCAGGTCCGTTGCTGTGGAGCCCGGGCCGGGGCTAAATGTGTTCACTGGCGAAACCGGTGCGGGCAAGTCGCTCGTGGTCGATGCGCTCGCGTTTGTCTTTGGTGGCCGACGCGGCCGCGAGGTCATCGCCACGGGCGCCGAGCGGGCGGTGGTCGAGGCAACGCTCGCTGTCGCCGGCGTGCAGGTGACAGTTGACCGCACGGTGGGCCTTTCCGGCCGAACGGCAGCACGCATGAGCGGTGAAACGGCGACGATTGACCAGATCCGCGAGTTCGGGGAACGGGCCGTAGACATTCACGGGCAGTCGGACCAACTGGCCATCCTGCGGCCGGTGGTGCAGCTCGACGTACTCGACGGTTTTGCCCGCCTGGGGCACAAGCGCACGCAGGTTGCGGCGCTCGCCCGGGAGCTGCGGGAGGTTCGCCGCCGCGCGCGTGCGCTTGCGACCGACACCCGTGAGCGGGAGCGGCTGGTGGAGCAGCTCCGCTTCGAGATAGGGGAGATTGGGGCCGCCGCATTGCGCTCTGGTGAGGACGAGCAGCTTCGCCTGGAGCATGCGCGCCTGGCGAATGCTGGGCGCCTGTTCGAAGACGTCGAAGCTGCGCTCACCGCCCTCGATGCTTCGACCGTTGGCGAGGCAGTCCAAGCGGTGAGCGACCTTGCCGGGCGCGATCCCTCGGCGGGCGAACTGGCGGACCTGGCGGTGCTTCTCGACAACACAGTTGCGGACCTCGCGCGGGCGTTGCGCCGGTACCGCGACGCCATCGAGGATGATCCCGCGCGGCTTGCGGAGACGGAGGAACGTCTCGATCGCATCGCCCGCCTGCGGCGAAAGTACGGCGAGACGGTTAACGACATTCTGGCCTACGCGGAGGAAGCCGGCACACGACTCGAAGGGCTCATCGGGACCGGGCAGTCGCTGGCTGAGCTTGCTGCGCGCGAAGCAGAGCTGATCCGCCAGTTTACGACCGCAGCGCACGCACTCTCGCTGGCACGGCGCGAAGCGGCCAGAACGCTCGTGTGTGCCATTGCCGCCGAGCTGGAGCGGCTGGGGATGGGTGGCGCAGGGCTCGCCATTGGCTTCGCCTGCGACGACGACCCGGACGGCCCGCTGGTGGAGTTGCCGGACTTCGAGGTAGTGGACGCCAGCAGCTCTGGCCCGGCCGAGGGCGATCCGGTCGCGCGAGCCTTCAGCGAGTCCGGCGTCGATCGGGTGGAGTTCCTTGCCTCCTTCAACCCCGGCCAGGCACCCCGGCCGCTCGCCACCGTGGCGAGCGGCGGAGAGACTTCGCGTTTCCTGCTTGCCCTGACGACCGTGCTCGGGGGCTCCGCCGAGCCCCGGCTGATCGTGCTCGACGAAGTGGATGAGGGCGTTGGCGGTCGCGCCGGCGCCCTCGTTGGCGAGGCCCTTGCGCGGCTCGCACAGCGGCACCAGGTGTTCTGCGTCACCCACTTGCCGCAAGTTGCCGCGTTTGGCCGCCGTCACTTCGTCGTCAGGAAACAAAGCGATGGCTCACGCACATGGTCGGACATCCGCGCCATCACCGGCGACGAACGAATCGACGAACTGGCGTCGATGCTCGGCGGCGTGACGGAGGCAAACCGTGCAGCCGCGCGGGAGCTGCTGGAGGCTGCGGGGGATTAGACGCCGGCAGCGCACTCGATCAGGCCGGTGGCAAGGCATGCCACCGGGCGGGGCGGCCTCACCGCGACACATCCTGTCGCGCCCCACGCAGGCCGGGTTCTCCTGCATCGGGCAAGGTCTTCTCGGTGCCTTTCTTTCGGAACGCGCGGGCCCCCCGGATCGTCAGGCCGGCCCTTCCCAGATGCGAATCATTGGCTGGGGACGGAGGAGTCGAACCCCCACATACAGATCCAGAATCTGCTGTCCTACCATTAGACGAGTCCCCAGCGTGCCTCCAGCCTACCACGACAGCCCGCCGACGCTCCATTCGGAGGCTCCCTAATGCGCGTGCTCCAGGTGCGAACGCGCTGTCCGCAGCCGCTGAAGTGTGCGCTCACGCCCCAGAAGCGCGAGCGAATCGAACAAGGGGATGCCCTGCGCACGCCCCATTTCTGCCACATACAGGATCGGCACGAACTTCCGCAGCTTCATCTGGAGCGGTGTTTCCATCCTGCGGATGGCGGCCTCGACCGAATCTCGGTCCCACGCTCCGTCTGCGACTGCGTCCAGACCCATCAGCGCCGCGGCCAGGACACGCAGTCCGCTGTCCCGGTTGCCTTCGAGCCGCTCCGCGAGCAGATTGGGGTCATAGTCCGGCGCTTCGAAGCCGAAAAGGAATGCCACCAGCGACGGGATCTCCGCCAGTCGCCCGACCCGTTGGCGCAGCAGGGGTGCAACCGCTGCGATCAGCCCGGCGTCGATTGGGCGCGGGATCGATGGTGGCAGACCTCTTTCGCACCACGAGGCAATCGTCTCCAGCCAACGTCCCTCCGCCATCTCCCGGATGTAGTGGCCGTTCAGGTGATTCAACCGCTCAATGTCAAAGACGGCCGGGTTCGCGACCACCCGTCCGAGCGAGAAGTGCTTCTTCAGGTCGTCGATCGTGATCAGCGATGTCTTGTCGTCCAGCGACCAGCCGAGAAAGGCGAGGAAGTTGATCATCGCTTCGGGCAGGTAGCCGTTCTCGCGGTAGTCGAGCAGCGCCGTGTCGCCCTGGCGCTTGCTCAGCTTCTTGCGGTCGGCCCCAAGGATGAGCGGAAGGTGTGCCCACAGCGGCGGTTCCCAGCCGAGTGCTTCGTAGATCTGAATGTGCTTCGGCGCGCTCGAAATCCACTCGTCGCCACGAATGGCATGCGTGATCTCCATCTCCGTGTCGTCGACCACCACGCCGAGGTGGTACGTCGGGAATCCGTCTGACTTCAGCATGACGAAGTCGTCCTGGAGCGCGTTCTCGAATTCCACCGGGCCGCGAACAAGGTCGTTGAGCACTGTGGTGCCCTCTCGCTTCATCGCGAACCGCACGACGAACTGCTCGGTGCGCGCCCGGCGTTCCGCCTGGTCGGGCGGGACCTCGCGACAGAGCCCGTCATAACCGGGTGGACGCTTCGCCGCCGCCTGTGCTGCGCGCATCTGGTCCAACCGCTCCGGCGTGCAAAAGCAGCGGTAGGCGCGGCCACGTTCGATCAGCGTTTGCGCCGTCTTCTGGTAGAGCGGCAGCCTCTGCGACTGGTAGTACGGGCCGTGGATGCCCCCGGCGCCCGGGCCTTCGTCCCAGTCGATGCCCAGCCAGCGCAGGCTCTCCATGATCGCCGCCACCGAGGTTTCGACCAGGCGGTTGCGGTCGGTGTCCTCGATGCGCAGGATGAACGTCCCGCCGTTCGCGCGCGCCAGCGCCCAGCTGAATAGCGCCGAGCGAATGTTCCCAATGTGCGGGTCGCCCGTGGGACTCGGGGCGTAGCGGGTGCGGACGGTCACGGATCTTCCTCGGCGCGCACGGGTGGCGTGGGGGTGGTGTAGGGCAAGGCTACCTGCTCCGCACCGATGGATCGAACGGCCTCGACGAAATCCGGGGGCAATGGCGCGGTCACGGTGAGCGTGCCCCCTGCGGGGTGCGGCACAACGATCTGCCAGGCGTGCAGGAGCTGGCGCCCATGCCCGTCGCCTTTGCCGTAAACCCGGTCGTTCGCCACCGGTACCCCCACCGCCGCAAGGTGCACGCGAATCTGGTGCGTCCTTCCAGATTCAGGGTGCACCAGCAGCAGCGAACGCTCCCCGTTCGCCGCAAGCAGCTCGTAGCCGGTGCGCGCCTCGCGCCCGCGCTTCGCGATCGCCATGCGCGTGCGATCGCCGGGATGCCGGCCGATGGCGGCGTCAATTACGGCGTGTGCCCGCGCAGGCACGCCATCGCACACCGCGAGGTAGGTCTTCTTCGTGGTGCGCCCTTCGAACGAGTGGCTGAGGGCTGCCCGGGCTGCCGGCGTCTTCGCCAGCAGCAGGACACCGCTGGTGTCCTTGTCCAGCCGGTGGACGATTCCGGGCCGCTCCACGTCGAAGGCCCGGGCCTCGTCGGCATACCGGGCGAGGAACCACGTGGCCACGCTCGGCCCCATGTCGCCCGGTGCGCCATGTACGGCCAGGCCCGCCGGCTTGTCAACGGCGATCAGCACGTCGTCTTCGTAAACGATCGGAATGCCGATACCCGTGGCGCCAGCCTCGTGAGATACCTCCGGTATCTCCACGCACAAACGGTCGCCATCGACCACCCGGCACGACTTTCGCGCCGTCTCGCCGTTTACGACCACATTCCCCGCGGTAATGAGTCGTTGCAGGCGCGCCCGGCTCAGGTCCGGGTAGGCGGCGGCAAGGATTGCGTCGACCCGCCCTTGACCCTCGACTACGAGTTCTCTGCGTTCGATTTCTTTTCGCCTTCCGTGAGCATCGCCCATGCCAGGAGCAGCACTCCAATCGTGATGGACGAGTCGGCGACGTTGAACGCCCAGAAGTGCGGGAACTTGATAAAGTCGACGACCTCGCCGCTCCGAATCCGGTCGATCAGGTTCCCAACTGCCCCGCCGAACATCAACGCCAGCCCGGCTTGTGTGAGCGGGTGGGCGAAATCGGGGTTGAACAGGTATATCGCGATGGCTCCCAGGCCGATGAGGCTGGCCACGACGAGCAGCGGCCCTGCCCCCTGGAGCATGCCAAAGGCAGCGCCCGAATTCGTGATGTGGACGATCTTCACGGGCCAGTCGCCCGGCCAGGCGCTGCCTCGCTCCAGCGTCTGGCGGATGAGCCACTTCGTCGATTGGTCCGCGGCCACCACGAGCACGGCCTTCGCAAGGAACAGCGCGTCGCGACGCCGCGCGAGCCGGCGGGCGCGGAGCGAAACCAGCGGTTGGCGGACGGGCACATCTTCCACGTCCTCAATCTTAGGCCATTCGCGCGGTTGGTTCCGTCTGAAGCCCCGCTCGTCTTGCTGCGAACAAAGGCCAGCCGCTACGCTGGATGTCACCGACTTGCACGCTCGCAGGAGAGCCCAATGCTTGCACCGACCCGGGAGATTCGTGTCGACGGCAAACTCCGTCTGCCTCCCGGCCAGCACCTGACCAACGGCTGGCCAGTGCTGCACTACGGCAGCATTCCCCGCATAGACCTCGACAGGTGGCGCTTCCACATCTGGGGACTTGTCGAAGAAGAGCGCGTCTTCACCTGGGATGAGTTCAACGCGCTCGGACAGGCGCAGGCGTTCAACGACATCCACTGCGTCACCACCTGGAGCAAGTACGACAACACCTGGCAGGGCGTCCCGTTCAAAGCCCTGTTCGACGTCTTGAAGGTGAAGCCCGAAGCGAAATACGTCATGGCACACAGCTACGGAGGCTATACCACGAACGTCCCGCTGGAAGACCTCCTCCAGGAAGGGGTGATGTTCGCGCACAGCCACGATGGCAGGCCACTCGCTCCCGAACACGGCTGGCCCATCCGGCTCGTAGTGCCGCACCTCTATTTCTGGAAGAGCGCGAAATGGATCGGCGGCCTGCAATTCCTCGATCAGGATCGGCCAGGATTCTGGGAGATGTACGGCTACCACATGTACGGCGACCCGTGGCGCGAAGAGCGCTACGCCTGAGATTCCCCAGTTCTAACAGAGTTCTGACAGCCGCCGGCCGCTCGTTCGCGTACAATACTGATTGTTCACGCGTCAGAAACTGGCGCGACACCTTCGAAAAGGCAAAGCCGGTGAAAGCCGGCGGCGCAAAGCCACGGGTCTACCTCCTGAGGGACACGACCGCCGGGCTGCCGAAGAGGCAACCTTGATGTGGAGGCATCTCCCGTGGTCACCGTCGCTGCGCCCCTCCGTGGACCGAAAGCGGTCCCCCACACCACTGCCGTCAGCGCCGTCGCTGTCTTGCGCGGTCATACTGCCGACGCTATGTACCCGATCAAGATCGTCGTCCCCTGGGGGTGTCTTGCCCATGTCTCGCACGTCTCGCTAACCTTCCACGTGCCGCGTGGATTCGAGGCCGAGGTTGTCATGGTCGAACCCGCCTACGTGCTTTGCGAAAAGCGGGTGGTCGAGGACACAGCCCTCGATGGATCGGCCACACCCCTTGCGTCGAGCGTCGAGGTGATCGTGGCCTCCAACGGCGAGCCGTTCCCATGCGGCGTCAAGTACACCGATCGCCTCGGGGGCGCCGGCGCGTACCTGGGTGAGTCTGGCGAGACGCTTGCCTTCGAGGCCTACTCGCGGCTCTACGCGCGCTGAGCGACGGCCAACTTCCAGGCGGCTCGACGGCCCGCGCCGGGCCTCG
>Ga0172368_10008605_pt1 | contig 10359 bp, 9 predicted proteins | sample Lak11m_FD_114540 | JGI IMG/M metagenome (GOLD analysis project Ga0172368, IMG submission 114540) | Freshwater microbial communities from Kabuno Bay, South-Kivu, Congo - kab_022012_11m | ecosystem: Environmental > Aquatic > Freshwater > Lake | place: Democratic Republic of the Congo: South-Kivu...
GATTTACCAAAAACTAAACTTGGAGTTGATGTAGATAAAAATTTTGAATCTCAATACTTGAATATTCGTGGGAAAGGTGATGTGATTAAAAAGATTAAATCACTGGCGAGTAAAAGTAAAAACATATATATCGCCACTGACCCTGACCGTGAAGGTGAAGCGATTGCACAGGATATCGCAGACATTCTTAACGGCAATTGTGAAGCTGCACTGCACAGGGTATTATTTAATGAAATTACTAAAACCGGAATTGACCGTGCTATGAAATCACCGAGAGAAATTGACAGCCATCTCGTGTTTTCTCAGCGCGCAAGAAGAGTAATGGATAGAATAATCGGATACAAAATCAGCCCATTTTTATGGAAAGCTGTCATCGAAATTTCGGGCAGTGGTTCAGTGTCTGCTGGTCGAGTTCAATCAGTAGCCCTGAAAATAATTTGTGATAGGGAGGTGCTAATTCAAAATTTTATACCAACGGAACACTGGTCAATTTGGGCAGTTTTTGAAACAGATCGGAATGAATCTTTTAAAGCAAAGCTATTCAGTATTGATAAAAATGAGATTAAAATTCCGCCTAAACCTGAAATGAATGATGAAGAGTGGAAAGAGTTTTACACCGAATATTTCGCAATAAGAAATCAAGCTGAAGCTCAAAGTATCTATGATAGAATAAATAAACTCAAGCAGTTTATCATCTCAAACATTTCTAAAAGACAAATTAAAAGAAATGCTCCGGCACCTTTCATAACAAGTACAATTCAATCGGAAGCTTCCCGCAGACTGGGAATGCGCCCAAAACAAACTATGATGCTTGCTCAAAAACTTTATGAAGGAATTGAACTTGGAACGGAAGGCACAGTTGGACTAATTACTTATATGAGAACCGATTCCACTAGAGTTAGTGACGAAGCTTTAACTGGTGTAAGAGAATTTATTACTAAGAAATTTGGTAACGAATATCTGCCGAAAAAGCCAAATACTTTTTCTGCAAAAGGGAAGAGCAATGTCCAAGATGCGCATGAAGCAATTCGACCTACTTCATTAAAATTCACTCCGGAATTTGTGAAACCTTACCTTGATAATAGAACTTTTAAATTGTACGAATTAGTTTGGAAACGATTTGTTGCCTCACAGATGGCGCCAGCTTTAATGGAAACAACAGTAGTCGAAATTACTGCGCAGGAATTTGTTTTTAGAGCTCTAGGTACTACTATTCTTTTCAGCGGTTTTCAGCAAATGTATGAAGAAGTTTTGGAGCCAAAAGAAAATGCTGAAGAGAAAGATGAATATCGCAATGAAAAAATTCCTCCCGGTCTTGAGAAAGGTAAATTGTTAAAATTATCAGAATTAAAAGAAACTCAACACTTTACAAAGCCTCCTGCACGCTTTACCGAAAGTTCTTTAATTAAAGAACTGGAAAGCAAAGGTATTGGAAGACCAAGCACTTATGCTCAGACAATCAGTACAATACAGGATAGAAAGTATGTCCTGCTCACAGAAAAAAAATTATTCCCTGCAAAACTTGGAATGATGGTGAATAAAATTCTCGTTAAAAATTTCCCAAATATTATTAACGAAGATTTTACAAGTAAAATGGAAAGTGAGTTGGATGAAATTGCCCAGGGCGAAAATAATTATATAAAAGTTTTAAATGATTTTTATATACCTTTTAATCAAACATTAAAAAATGTTGAAGCAAATATTGAGAAAATAAATTGTGATTTGTGCGGACACGAAATGGAAATTAAAATTGGAAGATTCGGCAAATATTTAGCTTGCAGCAATTACCCAACTTGTAAGAATATTAAATCGTTCAGAGAAATTGCATCACAGAATAGTGAACCAGAATATACTGGCGAGAAATGCGAAAAATGCGGTAATCGAACAGTTTTTAGGAATGGAAAATTTGGCCGATTTATTGGATGCGAAAAATACCCTGAGTGCGATTTCATTAAAAATCTTGACACGGGTGTTAGTTGCCCTAAGTGCAGAGAGGGAATGGTGGTAGAACGGCAGTCGAAACGAAAAAAAATATTTTACAGCTGCTCAAGATACCCCAATTGTGATTTTGTTAGCTGGAATAAACCTGTCAGTGAACCTTGTCCAAATTCCGATTCAAATTACATGGAAAAAAAGTACAGTGTAAAAAAAGGGAATTATTTAAAATGCCCTGTTTGTGGGGAAGAAAAAATTATCGAGCAAGTTGAAGAAACTGTAAATGAAGCATGATTAGCATCGCAAAAATCGTTGATCAATACCTTGATGAACTGGAGTTTGTTAGAAGATACTCTTCTCTGACAGTTGAAGCATATAGGGGCGATTTATTCGCCTTCAGAGACTTTTCGATAAGTTGTTCAAAATTAAATATTGAAGATATAACGGAAAAATTTATTAAGTCATTTCTATTGAAGCTCAGTCAATCAGGATTAGATAAAAACTCGATATCAAGAAAACTCTCTGCAGTTAGAGGATTATTTAAGTACGCGTTTCAGAATAATTATATAGAAATGGATCCAACCTCTGTCTTAACTAATCCGAGGTTATCGAGAAAATTACCCGGAATTATTTCTGCAGATTCTATCGATATGCTTTATAAAATTATTGATCTGAAAGATGATGAACCTTTTTTGACAAAGGCTATTATTGAAGTGCTTTACGGCTGTGCGTTAAGACGAAGTGAACTATGTAATTTATTAAGCATTGATGTTGATTTGAATAGTCAGACTCTCAGAGTAATTGGCAAAGGGGATAGTACCAGAATTGTTCCTATTGGGAATAAATCAAAACAAATTTTAGAAAAATATATCATTCAGAGGCCAAATATTTTTACCGAAAAATATTTTTTTACAACAATCGACGGTAAAAGAATATATCCACAAATGATTTACAGATTAGTTAGAAAATACTTATCTCAAATTACTGATATCAAAAAGCAAAGCCCGCATATACTAAGACATAGCGCTGCAACACATATGTTGGATAACGGAGCAGATATCTTTGCCGTTAAAGAAATACTGGGACATAAAAATCTTTCGACGACTCAGATTTACACGCATGTAAGTATAGAGAGGCTAAAATCATCCTATAAAAAATCACATCCTAAATCATAATTTCGGAGGATACAATGAACATTACAATAACCGCCAGAAAATTTAAAGCTCACGATACACTTAAAACTTTTATTAAAGATGAAGTGTCATCTTTGGAAAAATTTTACGACGGAATTTTAAGCGCTGATGTCATACTTAGTTATCAAAAAGCAAAAGAAGACTTAAAAACTGCCGAAATTATCGTAAAGATTCCCGGCCAGATTTTAAATGCTGCACACGAAACCGACGATTTTAAAAAATCAGTGACTGTTTCAGTGGAAAAATTAACCAGGCAATTAGACAAAACAAAATCTAAAAAAGCAACCGCAAGACATAAATGATTAAAATTGATCACAAAGCAATTAGTAAAAAAGAAACTATTACTGTAGATTTTTTCTATGCAAATGCAAAAAAACTTGCAAAACTTACTCTTCAAAATGAAAACGCAGACCTTCAAAAATCTATTATTGATCAAAATTTACACAGACCCGGTTTAGCATTAGCCGGGTTTGTAGATTTATTCTCTTACAAAAGAGTGCAAGTGTTTGGCAATACCGAAATGCATTATCTTGCTCAACTTGATGACAATCAAAAAAGAGAAACTCTTTCGCGTGCATTCAGTTTCGATCTACCTTGCGTAATTTTAACAGATGGGAATAAACCATTTCCTGTATTAATTGAAGAGGCAAACAAGCATAGAATACCCGTATTTGTTTCAAGTCATGCAACGACTAAATTGGTTTATCTTGTCAGTGATTTTTTAGATGATCAGTTCGCTCCTCGAATTTCCTTACATGGATCGTTCGTTGATGTATATGGGGTCGGAATTCTTTTTGTCGGTAAATCTGGTATTGGCAAAAGTGAAGTAGCTCTTGATCTTGTTGAACGAGGGCATAGGCTGGTTGCTGACGATATCATTATTTTCACTAAAAAAGGGGAAGGGATTCTGATGGGTACTGGGACAAATTTATCCCAACATTTCTTAGAGATTAGAGGATTAGGGATAATAGATGTATCAAAAATGTTCGGAATCAGGGCAATTAGATTCCAGAAAAGATTAGAAATTATTGTGGAATTGGAAGTTTGGGACGAAAGTGGAGAATACACTCGAACTGGTCTTGACGAAACGTCAATTTCTATCTCGGAGGTCGATGTTCCCTATGTCAAATTGCCAATTTTTCCGGGGAAAAACATCACTGTGATTTCGGAAGTTATTAGTCTGAATTATCTCTTGAAACATTACGGTTATGATGCGGCAAAAGAGCTTCAGGAAAAATTAAATGTTGAATTACGCTCTAAACAAAAAGGAATTCAAAGAGGTGTTGATTATTTTGAACATGATTTCGAATAATTAAATTCTTCACTTGACAAATCACTCTTATTTGCTTAGATTCCCTCCCTAAATTATGAAAAAATTTTACTACTTTTCTCGCCAAAAACTAAAGTTTATTGAAATAAAAAACTTTAGGCGAAGGTTGCTATTGTCTTTAGCTTCAGCAACTTTTATCATTTCTTTGATTTTTTTTGGCGTTTATTTCCTAATTTCCAAGCTTACTAATTCTGAATCTAACATAAAGATTTTAATTGCTGAAAATAATGCACTAAAAAATAAACTGATAAAAATTTCAGATCAATTTAGCTTGTTAAGTATTGAACTTGACAACATTTCAGCGAAGAATAATGATTTAAGAATTATGGCAAATTTACCTCCTTTGTCCGAAGATGAAAGAAAAGTTGGTGTGGGAGGAAATCAAATTTTTAATGACTTAGATTTCTCAAGTTTAGCAGAAAATGAAGATATAAAGTCTGCGTTGACTCTTGTTGATGAGGTCTCAAGAAAACTCGAGTTTGAAAAAGATTATTACAAAAAAATCACTGAAAAACTTAAAGAGAATAAAACACTTTATGAATCCATTCCCGCACTAAGACCTTGTTCAGGTACTTTGGCAGAACATGGCTTTGGAATGAGGTTTCATCCGATACTTCATATTAATAGAATGCACGACGGGGTAGATATCATAACCGATATTGGGACACCCGTTTATGCTCCAGGTAATGGAACAGTGACTTTTGCCGGGAACAGGAATGGTTATGGACTTTGTGTTGTGATTGATCATGGTTTCGGATATGAATCGCTATATGCGCATTTGTCCAACTCAAATGTTCAAGTAGGACAAAAAATAAAACGAGGTATGAATATTGCGAGAACTGGAAATTCAGGTTTGTCAATTGGTCCTCATCTTCATTATGAGGTGCATCATGATGGTATTAAACTAAATCCTGAAAACTTTTTCTTTGATGATCTTGCAGTATTTGACTTAAATAAAATTAAATAAAGGGTAGAAGAGAACTAAATGATTTGGACTGTTGAATTAGCATCATATTTAGACGATGCGCCTTGGCCCGCTACTAAAGAGGAATTAATTGAATTTACAGAAAGAATCGGCGCACCTTATGAAGTGGTCGAAAATTTAATGGAACTTGAAGATTCTGATGAACCTTATGAATCCATTAAGATATCTGGCCTGATTATCCATCAGATGAAGATTTCTTTTATAACGAAGATGATTACTAATTAAACGTAACCGTGTATAAATATCTTGATCAGATAGTAGGTCAACCAAAAGTAGTTAGACTTCTTTCCAATTTTTTAAATTCAGATAAAATACCCCATGCATTTCTTTTCTCTGGTCAAGATGGATTGGGAAAAGAACATGCAGCCTTATGTTTTTCAAAAGAATTAAATTCAACTCACAATTCTGAAGATGTAATCAACCAAATTTCGAATCTTGCCGAGCCATTCGTAAAATATATTTTTCCTTTGCCAAGGGGGAAAAATGAAGATAATGAATCCTCACCCTATGAAAAACTGAATTAAGAGGAGATGACTTCAGTCAAAGAGGAACTTCAAAAAAAAATTACTAATCCATTTTATAAAATATCCATCCCTAAAGCTAATTTAATTAAGGTAAATAGTATAAGGGATTTGAGAAAATTTATATCATTGAGTTATTCTGATATAAATTACAGAACGGTTATTATTTCTGATGCACATCTGATGAATGAGGAATCGCAAAATGCCTTACTCAAGAATCTTGAGGAACCCCCAATCGGTGTAATATTCATATTGATTACATCCAAACCGGATATGCTTCGCGAAACCATTAAATCGCGGTGTTGGGAAATTAAATTCAATTACCTAAAAAACGAAGATATAATTTTTATTCTATCCGAATATTTCAAATGCGATAAGCATCAGGCAGAAAATTATGCAGCCTTCTCGTTCGGTTCGATAAACAAATTATTTTTCTTAGAGGATATTGATTTTGAAGAGGTGTTGAATAAAACAATAATCATTCTAAGATTTGCTTTAGGAAGAAAATTTCATTCTGCAATTGAAGAAATAAATAAAATGGTTGCAAATGATATAGAATCTTTTAAGCTACTCTTACTTTTAATCTTAAGATGGTTTAGTGATCTGCAAAAATATAAAGTAAATAAAGAGAATTTTTTTTTCGTTAATCACAAAGAAACTTTTCAAAAATTTTTGACTAAATTTCCAGAGATAAAATATTTGGAAATTGTATCGAAGATTGAAAATTTACTTTCACTTTGTTCGAAAAATATTAATCTTAATATTCTGATTTTAGATTTGACTGTAGAATTGGGAAAATTTACCGTTGAATCTGGAATCAAAACAGATAATTCAACTCAGAAAATTAGAGGCTGAAATGAAAAAAGTAGTAATAACACATGCTAGAAGAACTCCAATCGGAAGTTTTAATGGAACGCTTTCTCCATTTAGTGCAAGTGAATTAGGCAGTATCGTAATCAAAAGCTTAATTGAAGAATCACAAATTGACACAAAATCAATTGATGAAGTGATAATCGGAAATGTACTTACTTCAGGGATGGGGCAGGCTCCTGCCCGTCAAGCAGCAATTTTTGCCGGACTTTCAGATCACACCGAGTGCCTTACAATTAACAAGATGTGCGGCAGTGGGCTAAAAGCTGTAATGTTAGCCGCTCAGTCTATACTTGTCGGTGATGCAGAAATAATAATAGCTGGCGGGCAAGAAAGTATGACAAACTCACCTTATGTTTTACCAAAAGCTAGAAATGGGTACAGACTCGGTAATGGAGAAATAATTGATACAGTAGTTTATGATGGCTTATGGGATAAGTACAACAACATTCACATGGGAAGTTGTGCCGAAAAATGCGCTAAAGACTTTCACTTCACGAGAAATGAATTGGATGAGTTTGCAGTGGCGTCTTATAAAAAAGCACTTGACGCTCAGAACTCTGGTAGATTTATAGATGAAACTGCGAAAGTCATAATTTCTAATAAATCTGGGTCCCAAGTTTTTGATAAAGATGAGGAACCACTTAAAGTTAATTTTGAAAAAATACCTTTTTTAAAGCCTGTATTTCAAAAGGATGGTGTTGTTACAGCCGCCAATGCTTCCAGTATCAATGACGGTGCAGCAGCTTTACTGGTTATGACTGAAGAAAAAGCCTTAAAACTTGGACTCAAACCCTTAGTGGAAATAGTTGCACAAAGTTCCGCAGCAAAAGCTCCGATAGAGTTTACTACTGCACCCGCAGACGCGATATCGAAAGTTTTACATAAATCAAATTTAAAAGTTTCTGACATAGATTTATTCGAGATCAACGAAGCATTTGCAGTAGTTTCATTAGCGGTAAATAAAATTCTTGGACTTAATTCTAATAAGATAAATGTGAATGGCGGCGCAGTCGCGCTTGGTCACCCGATTGGAGCAAGCGGTGCAAGAATTTTAACTACTCTAATTTATGAAATGAAAAAAAGAAATTCTATATACGGTATAGCTACTTTATGTATAGGAGGAGGAGAGGCATCTGCTTTATTAATTAAAAATTATAATAGTTAAGAGGTCACTAAATGGAGATTAAAAATATTGCCGTTATCGGCGGTGGGACAATGGGTAATGGTATAGCTCATGTTTTTGCGCAATATAATTTCAAAGTCCATCTTGTTGAAATGAACAACCAATTGATTGAAAAAGCTTTGGTAAATATTAAAGGCAATCTTGATCGTCAATTAAAAAAAGGAATTATAAGCGAAGAAAGAAAGTCTGAAATCCTTAAAAATATTATATCGACAATTGGAATCGAGAACATTCCTGAAAATACTGATTTGGTTATAGAAGCTATTTATGAGAATAAAGATGCTAAATTGAATATCTTCAAATCATTAGACAGCAAGCTTAATCAAAATTGTATTTTTGCTTCAAATACCTCATCCATATCAATTACTGAATTATCAAGTAAAAATCGTCCGGATAAATTCATTGGAATGCATTTTATGAATCCGGTCCCTGTAATGAAACTGGTTGAGATCATTAGAGGTTATTCGACAAGTGATGAAACATTTCAAACTATAAAAAATCTATCACTTCAACTGGAAAAAACACCAGTGGAAGTATTTGATTATCCGGGTTTCATCTCCAATCGAATATTAATGCCGATGATCAATGAAGCTATTTTTGCTTTAATGGAAGGGGTAGCATCGGCTGAAGACATTGATATTGTTATGAAATTGGGCATGAATCATCCTATGGGACCTTTGACACTTGCTGATTTTATCGGGCTTGATGTTTGCCTTGCTATTATGGATGTACTTTATACAGGATTCAATGATTCAAATACAGACCTTGTCCGCTGTTAAAAAAAATGGTCGCAGCGGGAAAACTCGGCAGGAAAACAAAAGAAGGTTTTTTCAAATATTAAAATGGACTTGATTGAAATCAGTCAAAAAAAAATATATACAGAAATACTTAGTAAAAATTAGGAACTCACAACGTAGGCTTAGAAAATACTTTTATAGATTTTCATTTCCAGAGTACACTTCGTTCACACTTTTTTCTGTGGTAATAGGAATTGCAGTAGGGTTAGCAGCGGTTTTTTTTCACAATTCAATTGAATTTTTTAATAAGATTTTTTTTGAAAAGTCTATTGTTGGGCTTTACTTTTTAGGTGCGGCTTCGGTAATATTTTTACCGGTAATTGGAATGTTGATTCAATCACTTATGATCAAGTCTTCACCCAATATTGCAAAGCAAAAGGGGGTCTCAGAAATTATAAAATCTGTTGCGCTAAGAAATACAATCATTCCTCTTAAGGTGACATTGTTTCATTTTATTGCTCCGGTTGTGTGTATTGGCTCCGGTGGTACATTGGGGCCAGAAGGTCCGGCAGCACAATTAGGCGGTGGAATCTCAAGTAAAATTTCACAGATATTTAATTTTACTGATGAAAGAAGAAAAATCTATACAGCGGCCGGAGTAGGAGCAGCTATTGCGGCGATATTTAATACACCGCTTGGGGGGGTATTTTTCGCACTCGAAATTGTTTTACTGAATGAATTTAGGACTGCTACTTTTTCATCTTTAATTATTGCCTCAGTAACAGCAAGTACAATTTCACGAATATTTTTAGGCAATAACTCTATTTTTATTTTCTCTGTTATTGCTTTTGAACAATATTCTCATCTCATTTATTATGTTTTACTCGGGCTGGTCAGCGGGTTTTTATCGTTATCCTTTATCAAATATTCTGCTTTTGTAAAAAGTTTATTTCTAAAAAAAATATACATATCAAAAATTCCTCAATGGTTAGTGATGTCTTTCGTAGGATTCTTAGTTGGACTCGCTGGTTTTTACTTCAAAGAAATTTATGGCATTGGGTATTCATCAATCAACGAAATTTTAGCAGTTTCTTTAACGTGGAAAATAGTTTTAGTTCTGCTTGGTCTAAAGTTTTTACTAGTTCCATTAATCTTATATTCAGGTGGTTATGGCGGTGTGTTTGCTCCATCTCTTTTTATGGGTGCTTGCATCGGATATCTGCTCACCATTTTATTAAATATCCTATTTGGAATTACAGTGGATACAACCACTATGATTCTTGTAGGAATGGGCGCAGTTCTTGGCGGCATAAATACAATACCCATCTCAGCAATTATGATAATTTTTGAAATGACACAAGAATACTCTTTCATACTTCCATTGATGCTTTCAGTTATATTTAGTACAACTATTGTACAATTGTTTTTAAGAAATTCAGTCCATGTGAAAAATCTAGAAGCTGAAGGCTTTAGACTAACAGATATTTCAGAAAAGAATATTCTTACCGATATTCTTGTTTCAGATATTGAATTACATACAATCGAATTAATTCCTGATGAAACATCGTTGCCTATGTTGACCTCTAAATTTATTGAAAACCC
>Ga0172368_10008607_pt1 | contig 10359 bp, 9 predicted proteins | sample Lak11m_FD_114540 | JGI IMG/M metagenome (GOLD analysis project Ga0172368, IMG submission 114540) | Freshwater microbial communities from Kabuno Bay, South-Kivu, Congo - kab_022012_11m | ecosystem: Environmental > Aquatic > Freshwater > Lake | place: Democratic Republic of the Congo: South-Kivu...
CAGCTATCACCGCAAGATGCGGCCAATCTTGTTGTTACCCATCTGGTCAACAGAACGCGCTCGCGTAAATCGCGTATACGCCACCGAAAAGATAGAACAGATGTCTAATATGACATTGTCAAAATACCCACCACCCGGAAGCGTATTCCGCTTATCTCTACCATGTCGCCCAGCCCCTTCTTGAGCGTGCTGGTCATCAAGCGGCCCAATAACATCTGTCGATTGCCACTGATCATGCGGCCTTCGACAATATGAAAACGCTCGACGGCAAATTCGTTTGGAGAATAGCCTTGCAGAATAAACATGACGCCTGAATCGGGCAGGATCAGGCCGGTGAAAACCACCCCGGCGGCGCTCTGCACTTCAGGCATGGCGGCGATCGAGTCAACCACCAGTTCGTCGATTGCGCTCAGGGTGCTATCCGCAATATCGGCCTGGCGGACCATGATCTCAGCTTTTGTGCCGCTAGCCATGTCTGTGAAAGCTGCTGAAAATCCCTCTATAACCGCTTCCAGGGCCAGGATCGCCCCCACAGTCAGCCCAATCGCCCCCAGGGTTAGCAAGCTGCGGGTGGATCGCTGCCACAGGCTTTGCACTGCCATCCCGCCAAAAGGCAGGCGCCGGGTCCGGGTGCTGCCGCCTTCATAGCGCAGGGCTTCCACGGGTTTCAGCATTGATGCCCTCCATGCCGGGTACAGCCCACCGACCAGGCCCAATACCAGCACAACCATCAGTGCCTGGCTGATCAGTCCCGGGGTGAGCGTGCCAGACTGGGTGCCCATCAAGGTGGTGATCTGTGAAAGTCCCTTGAGCAGGAGCCAGCCCTGCAAAATGCCGAACAGCCCTCCGCACAGGCACACGACGATCGATTCGCCCAGGATCATCCCGAGCACGTGCCGGCGCGTCCAGCCCATTGCGCGCAGTACGCCAATCTCGTGCGTGCGCTCGAAAATTGCCATGAGTTGGGCATTTAACATCCCCACCCCACCGATCACGATGGCCAATCCGCCGATCACCCACACAAACGCCCGCAGAATGGTCTGCATGGACTGTTGGTTGGCAAATTCGGATGTGCCGCTCAGCAACAGATCCGGATATTTACGATCGATGCGTTCTTCCAGGCGGGGGCGGAGACTGCTATCCGTAAGACGGATGTAGAACAGGCTGACTTGTTTGTTCTTGCCCAACAAGATCTGTGTGTCTTCCAGCCGCATTAGTGCGGCACTGTCTTCAAATACATCGCCGGTCTCGTATATCCCAACAATGCGATAAGATGTGCTGGTAATGCGCAGAGTATCGCCGATGCCCTTGTCCATTACTTCCGCGGCTGCGGAACCAAGCAGGATCGGCCTGCCTCGCAGGTCGCGCGGGATGCGGTCGTACAACTCATATCCCTGCTTCACTTTATAGCGTTGGAGCATGAAACTATCCTGCGGATACCCAAAAACGATGAAAAATGGCTCGCGCTCCGTTTGCACCAACCCCTGGAGCATTCCACTGACAGATTCCACTTCTGACATGGCGGCCAGTTCTACGCCAACTTTCTCATCCACGGAGCTGTAACTGACATCTATTGTATCTGGCTGGCTGAGTACCAGGTCCGCCTTGCTGCCCTGCATCATCGAACTGTAGCCTGCCTGGAATCCATCTGCCAGGGTGCCTAGGATGATGATGACGGTGACCCCCACACCGATTCCCAGAATGGTCAGGGATGTGCGGATTTTGCGCCGCAGGAGGTTCCTGAAAATGAGGCTCACTTCCATCTCTCCTGATTGCCAGCATAAAGCATCGGGCGCGCGATATGCTTAATTTTATTCTATGCCATTGTAGAAAAAAGTCAAATCGAATAAAAGTGGATCTTTTTGCGGGGTCCGGTTGGCGGGCATGGGATGGTCCTGCACGTGCTGTTTACCTTCAGCCGCTGAATACTCGGGATACCTGCCCCGTATTTTTCACGATATGGGTATAATTTCCAAATACTATGGTATCCAGCCTCGAGGGAACTGGAAAAGCCATCGGAGATGCAAAAATGGATTTCCTGATCAACCCCAATGTGGCTTACCTGTTGATCTTCGCCGCAGTTTTGCTTGCGTTGGTAACCATTCTCCATCCTCAATCCAACAAACCCAAAATTTTCCTGGTGCTTTGCCTGGGAGCGGCCGGGCTTGAGCTCTTCAGTCTCCAGGCAAACCCGTGGACCTTGCTCGTGACCGCACTAAGCCCGCTCCCCTTCTTTATCATCACCCGCCAGGAACGCCAGAATCTTTCATTCCTGCTGCTTGGTTTAACTATTGTGATGCTCACAATTGTCTCGATTTTTATTTTTGTCGATCATGAAGGCCGGCCAATGGTCAACATGTCACTGGTGGGGATACTGGCTTTATTTTCCAGCTTTTATCTCTTGTTCGCTGTCAGGCAGCGGCAAAACCCCCGAGGCTTGCGGCTCAGCGACAACCCGGATTCCCTGGTTGGGGTGGTTGGCCAGGCCCGCACTGATATTGACGACATGGGTTCAGTCAAGATCAATGGGGAACTGTGGCTGGCTCGTAGTGAAAAACCCATCCTTGCCGGCAGCCTTGTGCGCGTCGTCCGCTGCGAAGGCACCGTGCTTTTTGTCAAAAAAGTGGAGAAATTGACCAGGTAGTATTACTTTGTTTTATCCGGTTTTGTTTTCGCCATGATCAGTTTTCCATCACTGATGTCAGGGGACTTCTTTGCTTCAGCAAACTCATCAGAAGTTGGCTATTTTCCGGCTTAGGCTGCTTTGCGAGCCATGAGTATCCCGGCTTTTTGGATATGTTCATTCCTGCCAAATAAAAATTACATCCCCGGTTTCAGGGGATGTAATTTTGAATGTGCGCCAGATAAGCAATCTGGAAGTTTCAATTTTGTCAGGATGAAATATGCCAGGGATTTGGCGATATTATTTGGCCGGAAAGTTACCTGGTTCCCTAATTTATCCGGCCCGCATTACATGCTCTGTATGCTTCCATTTCCAACTCAGTCAGCTTGGAACGCTTGGAACCTGTATGCGCTTCAGGCGCTTTGGAGTGGGAAAATTCGCTCATTTCCCGTTTTGCCATGGCTGGCCAAAAGGCATTATTTTCGGATTGGACGGACCGTATTGCCTCAACCAGTTGGGAAGGAGCCATATTCTTCGATATAAAGCCCTTCCCACCGCTGCGAATGGATGCATGCACATCTTCTTCGTTCCCTGAGATGGCCATGAGGATGATCTTGCACTGGTCGTATTCTGCCAGGATTGCGCGGATGGCATCCACACCACTGCCATCCGGCAGGGTGAAATTCATCAAAACGATATCCGGCCTGTGCGCAAGCACCAGCCCGGTTGCTTCCTGAACTGTGGCTGCCAACCCCACAACTTCGAAATCCGGTTGTGATCTGATGACAGCTTTCAGACCTTCCCGGAAAAGGATATGGTCGTCGACAATGGCGATCCTGATCATTTCTTTTACTCCCACATGTAGCTTCTTGGATCGGGCGGATTATCAATCGTACTGTTCGAAGATCGATCGGATATTTGTGACTGGATGAACATTTGCGCCGCAGGTTATATAATATACATGCGGTTGTCCACATCTTCCGGTTGGGAATTTGGGACTGTCAACCGGAATCCATGAATGGCCTCACGCATTTTTTTATCCACATAAATCATTTTAGAGTATTATCTGCCGGTTAGAATTGAGTTTTGTTTGAGAAATATTTATGGATTTCAACAAAAAAAGACATGTAATACCTGCCTGGATTGGTACTTCACAACTTCTGTCAGGTTTCAGTGTGGTTTGTAAAAAAGTTTGGTTGATTTATAAAGCGGAATATCGGACATCACTTTTGTGTAACTTTTGGGTATCGGTCCGTATACCAATTGGATTTGAACACACGCACAGGATCTAGTTATGAAAAAGTATCATTCCCAACCAAATCACCAGGCCGAAATTTCTCCGAACGATCAGCCTCTTTTGCAAGCCACCCTGGCTTGCGAGTCGCCTGCTGATAAACCGGTTTCCCCGGTACAGGGAAATATTGATGAATTGCAAGCGCGTCTTGTCAAACTCGAGCAGGAGAACAATGAACTACTGCGTTCATGCCAGGCGGCGGAATCGGAACGGGACGATTACGCCGGGCTGTATGATTCTGCGCCGGTGGGTTACATCATCCTGACCGTGTCAGGGGAAATTATTCGCTCCAACCTTGCGGCTGCCGACATGCTGGGGAAGGATCCCGTCAGGCTGAGTCGGCAGATGTTTGCTTGTTGTATCCAGGAGAGTAACCGGACTGCATTTCGGACATTTTTGGACAGGGTGTTTTCGAGCCCAGGGAAAGAAATTGGCGAGTTCGTTCTGGATGGAAGAGGCGTGACAGTGCAGATGCACGCTGTTCGAAGCGCAAATGGCAGGGAATGCCACTCGGTAATGGTGGATATCACATCCCGCAAATTGGCCGAACAAAATTTACTTGAAAACCAAAAGAAGCTGCAGTATTTGTTTGATATGATGCCGGTGGGGATTTCCATATTGGATCAGGATCGAAAAATCCTGTATGAAAATTCCGCTCTTGATAGAATCCTGGATATCACCCAAATCGGTCTGCATCAGCGTGCTTACGAGCGCAGGCGATACATCCGCTCGGATGGAAGCCCGATGCCCGCCAGTGAATTTGCCAGCGTCCGGGCTTTTAATGAACAAAGACCGGTGGAAAATGTTGAAATCGGCATCGAAAAAGAAAACGGTGCAGTTACATGGTGCAATGTCAGCGCCAGCCCGCTGCCATTCGAAGATTGGAAGATGGTTGTCACAACTGCCGACATATCAGAACGCAAGTACATGGAGCAGGCGTTAAGACAGTCTCGTGATTTGCTGGAGATGGTCACGAAGGGCACGGGAGTGATCATCGCCACCATTGATAAAAATCTTCAATACACATTTTTTAACAAGGCTTATGCGCTTGAGATAAAGCGTTTGACTGGCAAGGAAATTCAACCCGGTATGAGCCTGCGGGGGTTGTTTGAACACCTGCCAGATCATCAAAGATCAATCATTGAAGAGTGGAACCGGGTATTGGCAGGGAGCAGTACCAATAAACAAGAGGAATTTGGGGGCGCCGGTGTCCATCGCGGGGTCTACCAGGTGTTGCGCGCCCCGCTTTTGGACCCGGAAGGAAATTTGGTCGGTGCCGGGGAAGTGGCGCTTGATGTTACCCGGCAGGTGGAAGCGGAAGAAGCATTGCGCGAAAGCGAAGAGCGATATCGATTGTTATATGAAAATAGTCTCGATGGGATATTCCTGACAAAGCCTGATGGACGGATCCTGGCTGCCAATCCGGCTGTCTGCCGCATGTTTGGGCGCACAGAAGCGGAGATTTGCCAGCTGGGTCGTAGCGGTATCGTCGACATGACGGACCCGCGCGTGGCCATCGCCATGGAGGAACGCGCGCGGACAGGCCGCTTCCGTACTGAGCTGCGCTTGATACGCAAGGACGGCAGCATCTTTCCTGGCGAGGTAACTTCGACCGTTTTTACTGGCGCAGATGGGCAGCCCAGGACCAGCATGCTGGTCCGCGATATTACTGAACGCAAACTGGCGGAAAAAGAGATTTTGAATCTCTCCAAATTCCCCACCGAAAACCCGTATCCGGTCATGCGGCTGGGTTTGGACGGCCGCATTCTCTACGCAAATAAAGCCAGCGAGGTGCTTTTAAATACATGGGACAGGCGGGTGGGCCAGGTTGTGCCGGAAGAGTGGCGCGAATACCTGGTCGAAGCGTTTGGTTCCGGTTCGAACAAGGTGGTTGAAATAGAATGTTCCGGCCAAATATTTTCTTGCGTACTCGCGCCCATCCAGGATGCGGGCTATGTCAATGTATATGGTCGCGATATCACCGAAAACAAGAAGATGGAAAAGGCCATTCTGGAACAGTCGCAGGTTTTGGAAAGCCTCGTCAGGGAGCGGACAAGTGAATTGGATGATACAAACCGCCGTTTGACGCAGGTGCTGGATGAAGAAAAAACGATCCGTATGCAGCTTGTTCAAACTGAAAAACATGGCGCGATTGGGCGGATGATAGCCTCCATTGCGCACGAGCTGAACAACCCGATCCAAACCATTCAGAATTGCCTCTACATTATTCATCAGGAATTCACGCCCGATTCACCGGCGCAGGAATTCTTCGAGATGGCGTTCGTCGAAATTGAGCGGATTGCCACCCTTGTTTCCCAACTGCGGGAGATCTATCGTCCCCAAATGAACGAAGAGCTTAAGAGCATCGATCTCGGAAAGATCCTGAAGGAGGTCAATTCCTTGCTCATGCCTCACCTGCAGCATGAAAATGTGATTTGGAGCAATACCGGTGTATCTGCGCCCATCAAAATCCGCGGGGTCCCGGACCAGATCAAACAGGTTTTTATAAATCTGGCTTTGAATGCGATCGAAGCAATGCAGCCGCATGGAGGCCGCCTGTTGATTGATATGTCGGTCCCCAAAAATTCGAATATGGCCCTGGTCTCCATCCAGGATAACGGGCCGGGTATCCCTGCAGAGAACCTCTCGCGGGTATTTGAACCCTTCTTCTCCACCAAGGAGACTGGCATGGGATTGGGCCTCTCGATTTGTTATGATATCGTCAAGAAATTGGACGGCGACATGACAGTTGAAAGCCAACCCGGCCAGGGCACGGTTTTCTCGGTCTGGCTGCCCCTGGCGAACTCGTAGCCGGTTGGAAAATATGAATGACTTTTTATGGGAAAGAAAACCATCGAGGTAGGAAAAATATGGTTTCCACGCGTTCCATTTTGATCATTGACGATGAAGATAATTTGCGCCGTTCGCTTTCAGTGATATTGCAGCGGGCGGGCTATTCGGTCACTTCGACGGGCTGCGCTGAAGAAGCCTGGTTGGCTTTGGGAACGGGCACATTTGATCTGGTTCTGTTGGATATAAAAATGCCGGGGATCAGTGGGCTTGAGTTGTTGCCCCAAATTTGCCGAAAATACCCGGATTCTGCCGTAGTGCTTATCACTGCCCATGCCACCCTGGAATCTGCCATTGAAGCCATCCGCAAAGGCGCGCGCGACTATCTTCTTAAGCCGATCAATCCAGGTCAGCTTCTCTCCAGGATACAGGAGATACTGGCTGATAAAGATCAGGATAAACGTCGCCGGGAGATCCTGGTAGAGATGCAAGATCTTATGCGCGAGTTTGGTCAGTTTGAAACAGCAGACCCGGGCTCCAATATAAATCCCGGCAGCAGGTTATCCCAAAGCCAGATGCGTTTGTTGAAGTGTGGTCCTTTCGCATTGGATCTACGCGCCAGGACAGTGCAGATGAGCGGACAACCGGTTTCTCTTTCCCCGACCGCTTTTAACTACCTGGTCACACTTATTCGCCACTCCCCGCAAACAGTTGATTATGGAACACTGGTAATGGAATCACAGGGCTATGATACAACCCCCATCGAAGCCTATGAAATGGCTCGCTGGCGGATCCACGAACTGCGGAAAGCAGTGGAATGCGACTCGCGTCATCCCTACTATATTATTACGATAAGAGGCACTGGCTACCGGCTGGTGGCGGATGCCGTCAACGCAAGCTCGTGATTTGTTGAAGTTCTCAAACATTCTCAAAATAATCTCAACGCTGTAACCAGGTCAAACTCGTAGAATATAGTTGCGAGTTAGTTTTCCATTCCTAAATCCCTGCGTGACAGGTTGCACATTGATCCGACCTCACGAATTGCTCCTTATTTGTGGCGAGCCAAATTTACGGCGTTCATTTGCGCTTGTTCTGGAAAATGCCGGCTATATGATCAGCAGTGTTGCCAGCCTTTCAGAGGGTAGTGAATTGCTTGGAAAGGATAGGTTTGATCTGATCATTCTTGGCGGACCCGAACCGGAAATCACCGCTGATGAGATTTTGTCAAAAATTCCACCCACCCACCCGGGAACGCCGATTCTGTTGTTAACCAGGTCCACCCCGGCGCCGTCCACTGCTAGGAAAATACTTGGCGCCGGTCAAAATTACCTGATCCAGCCAGTGGCGCCTGAAAACTTTTTGAAAAGAGTTTCTCAAATCCTGAATTTGAAGGCTGGGAAAACCAGGGACTTTAACAGGCAAAGAGTGTGAATGATTCCAATTTCCACAAAAAAGTACCCCTGCCGTTGTGGGATGCATGTGAGGAAATACTGTGGATCAGTTACTTTTCAAAAGAATGGAAGTGATCAAGGAGTTGAAATGGCGAAAAAACTGTTTCATGTAAAAGTGGATTTGTACGTGATGGCAGAAGATGAGTGGGATGCGAAAGTGGCAGCCACCCAGGCGAAATTTGACATCTTCGAATGCACCGCGCGTGAGGCCGATAGCCTGTTGCCCGAATGGGAGGATGCGGTCCCTTACAACGCCAGCGACAGCCGTACCTGTGCCCAAATTTTTTCCAGGAACAAAACCCGAAAGCCGCGCGCCAGTTACCCAATCGGGAGTGGTTCGCGGGCGTAAGTTAATTTGTATTACTGATCCAGGCCGTCTGGCTGTATCCTTTGGCGTCTGGGATGCCGTCTTTTTGACGGGTTTCCTTCATAACACCCACAGGTGCCATAGGCGCAATGCGAAACCAATCAACACAGCTCTATGTTAACTGTGGTTGCTGGCTGGTTTCCCATCTGGTTTCTGTTCCTGGGCCTGGTTGAGCAGGCCTTCCTCGCGCATCCTCTCATACACACCCAGGCAGCCTTTGCAGCAAAAGTTCAAGACCTTGCCGTCAAATTCCTTGGTAACAACATGCCTGGCTTGTGCGCCGCAGTGGTCGCATTTGATCGTTTCTACCATAACATCACCGGTCCATAAGAAAACGAGGGGATCAGGTTGGCTACCGCCAGCCCGCGTAAAATGGTTTGAACTGCAAAAAGCATAATGAGCAGCGCTGCAACTTTCGTCAGACTTCCGCGCAGTTTTGGGCTCAATATATTGGCAGCCAGACCAAATCCTAAGAGCGTCGGAACGGTGCCCAGCCCAAAAGCCAGCATGGTCAGCGCGCCACCCCAGACCGTTTGGGTTCGGGCTGCCACCACCAGCATGGCAAATACCAATCCGCAGGGCAAAACCCCCCACAGCATACCCAGAGTCAGGGTTGAGAGAAAACTGCGTTTGCCGAATAACCCGCGCATGCGCGTCATGGGTGAATTACCAGCCATTATGGAAGCCAGGGCCATTTCGATGGGAGGCAGTATGCCCATCAAGCTGAGCGAAACCAGCAGCATGGCGATACCGACCAATACGGAAAATAGCCCCTGCCAGCCCATCATGCCGCTGGCCTGGTTGAGCAGTGATCCGGCCAGGCCGATCAACGCCCCAAAAATAGTATAGGTTGTGATCCGTCCCAGGTGAACTGGCAGAAAACTCACAATACGGGAACCAAGACTCGGTTTGGTCCCGGCTGCTGTGGCCAACGCCGCCTGGCGGGCAGAATAGATCGCGACAATTCCGCCGCACATGCCAAGACAATGGCCAAAACTGCTGATCAGACCAGTCACAAACGCAAGAGCCAGATTACTGAGCAACATTTCGGTTACAGTCCCACATCAAAAAAGACCGATTGGGTATTCCCACCGCGCGAAATGATCACTTCGATCCGCCACAACCCGCGCATGGTGAAGTAACCGCTGGCTTGATACTTACCCGCATCCGCAGCCGCCAGATTCACCTGGTTGGCTGGCATCCACATCGATGGCATGGTCAGATCCAGGCTGATGGTTGCATCTGAAATAGGCTGGCCGTTGCTATCAGCCAGGTTGACAACAAACGTACTGGCATCCCCACCACTGGGTGGATAAGGACTTAGACTCAGCGAAACAAGCAGATCACCAGATGTTTGCATGGCTGTGTTCGCAGAAAGTTCCCCTGCGGCAGCCGGAGCAGGTATCGGGCTTCCATCGGACGAAACAGCCACCAATCCGCCCGCTGATACTTGTGAACCGGAGCCCATCATGTGCGAACGGCGCATCATAATGAAGAAACCACCTGCCATTAGCACTAAAATGATACCAACCAAAGCTATTTTCTTAGCCATTTTGAGCATACCTCCTTGGATTTCTGTGCCTGTCAAAAGAGAACAATAGCGCCGGCAGGCTTTTGCCGCGGTAAATCATCTCGTAACTTTACCAGACATTGCAAGAATAAGCGTAAATACCTGGCGGACAGGTTGAGCGGCAGGTAAATTGGGCAGATGCCGGTCAACACCGTTGCAGAAATAATCACCCCGAGCAAAATCAACATACCCGTAAAACGTCTGCAACCCAGATTATACCCAGGGCAGGCAGACGTTTTACGGGTATGTTGATTTTGCTCGGGG
>Ga0172368_10008608_pt1 | contig 10359 bp, 9 predicted proteins | sample Lak11m_FD_114540 | JGI IMG/M metagenome (GOLD analysis project Ga0172368, IMG submission 114540) | Freshwater microbial communities from Kabuno Bay, South-Kivu, Congo - kab_022012_11m | ecosystem: Environmental > Aquatic > Freshwater > Lake | place: Democratic Republic of the Congo: South-Kivu...
AGGGCACTACTCGTTTATCAAAGGCTACGACGACGCAAAGAAAATCTTTATTACTCAAGACACGTTCAAGTGGCAAGACATCAACTATCCTCGAAGTTACGATGACATTGCTTACGATTGGCGCTCGTTCAACTACATTTATCTCGTGGTGTACCCCGCCTCGCGCGAAGGGCAACTGATGACTTTGCTCGGCGCGGATGCCAACACCGGCACTAACTTGATTCGCGCGTTGGCGGTTGCCCAAGCCGAAACGCAAAAATTAACCGAGCCGCTCGATCTGGCTTTTGCCTGGCATAACGTCGGCACGACATTGCAATTGCTCCGGCGCAGCAAAGACGCCGCCACTGCCTTCGATCAAGCGCGCAGCTACAACGTTCTACCTAAACGCATGTTGTGGTATCAAACAGATATGTACAAAGCCTATTACAACGAAAAGCGCTATCAGGAAGTGATCGATCTCGCCACCATCACGCTCAAGTCTCCCAAAATTCCGGGCGGCTTGGAAGAGAGCTTTTATTGGCGGTCGTGGTCGTATTATCAACTGGGCAACAAAGAAGCGGCATACAACGACATGCGCGCCGCGTTGCAGACTCATCCCGACTGGAGTCAAGCCCTCGCTGCCTTTGCTGAGTGGGGCGTGAAGCCGTAATGACGAATGACGAATGGCGAATGGCGAATGACCAATGGCGAATGACGAATGGCGAATGACGAATGACGAATGACGAATGGCGAATGACGAATGACGAATGGCGAATGACGAATGACGAATGACGAATGACGAATGGCGAATGACGAATGGCGAATGGCGAATGGCGAATGACGAATGACGAATGGCGAATGACGAATGACGAATGGCGAATGACGAATGGCGAATGGCGAATGACGAATGGCGAATGACGAATGGCGAATGACCAATGGCGAATGACGAATCTCCAACCTCCAATTACCAATCTCTAATTGCTAATTACTATGATTTCTCTACCTCCAACGAATGGTCTCGTTTGGATCGTCATCGCACCGAGTTTGCCATCACGCTCCGCGCGCTGAAAGATTTTTTGCCTGCCGCGCCTGCAAGCATTCTGGATTGTGGCGGCGGACCCGGACGTTACGCAATTGAGCTGACGGAACAAGGTTATGCCGTCACCCTGTTCGACCTTTCGGCGATCAATTTATCATTTGCCCGTACCCAAGCCTACGGCACAGGTGTCGCCGTCTCCGCTTATGAACATGGCACCGCCACCGACCTCTCACGCTTCGCAAGCGAATCGTTTGATGTAGTGTTGCTTCTCGGTCCGCTTTATCATCTGCTTACGCACGAAGAGCGATTGAAATGTTTGCAAGAGGCACATCGCGTTTTGAAAAAGGGCGGGGTGCTGTTTGCGTCATTCGTCACTCAATGCGCCGCGCTGCGCTTCTTCGCCAAAGATGCTCCCGAATGGATTCTCCAACATCCAAAGGAGATGGAAGCATTTTGGGAGACCGGAGTCTTTCCGCCGATCAAAAAAGATGGCACAGAATTTCTGGCTTACTTTGCGCCGCCCGCGAGCGTGAAGCCTCTTGTTGAAAGTGCGGGCTTCACAGTTAAAACCGTCATTGCCTGTGAAGGCATCGTCAGCATGATTGACGACAAAATCAACGCGCTCGAAGGCGAGTTGTGGGACGCCTGGGTGGATTTAAATTATCGCCTCGCCCCCGACTCAAGCTTGCATGGGGCGTGTGAACATTTGCTTTGCGTCGCCCACAAGTAATAGACTTTATATGAACCGAGTCTTTCGCGCTTCCCTCCTCATCGCCTTTCTCTTCACCATTGATAAACTCGTCGCGCTCTTTCGCCAATCATTTGTCGGGCGCGCCTACGGAGTCAGCGCCGCGCTCGATGCCTATAACTCTGCCAACAACTTACCCGATCTGATCTACGCCGTGATCTCCGGTGGGGCGCTGGGTCTAGCCTTCATACCCATTCTCACCGAGACTCTTAACAAAGAGGGGCGTGAGGCGATGTGGTCGTTGTTCAGCCGCGTAGCGAATTACGGGTTCATCGTCACTGCCTCACTCGCGATTGCGTTGGTCACCTTTGCTGATCCATTAATTCGCAACGTAGTTGTCCCCGGCTTTTCATCCGCACAACAAGACCTCACCATTCAACTGATGCGTCTCAACGTGATCGCCTTGATGATCTTTTCGTTGAGCGGACTCGTCATCGGCGTGCTTCAGGCAAATCAACATTTTTTTCTGCCTGCGCTCGCGCCCATCCTGTACAACGTCGGGCAGATCGTCGGCGTGGTTTTTCTCGCACCACGTTTTGGCATCTTCGGTCTCGCCTACGGAGTCATTCTCGGCGCGGCGCTGCACTTGTTGATTCAAGTGCCGGGGTTGATTCGGCATGGGTTCAAGTGGACGCCATCACTCGAATGGCGGCATCCCCGTGTGATCCAAGTGGCGCAGCTCATGCTGCCGCGCGTTCTCACCATCCTCGCCGTGCAGTCCATCTTCGTCGTCACCGACAACTTCGCTTCACATTTGTATGAAGGGGCGATCACCGCAATCGCTTACGGTTGGCTTATCATGCAGATGCCCGAAACGATCATCGGCACGGCGATTGGCACGGCGATCTTTCCGACTCTTTCGGAATACGTGAGCCGCGATGATCGCGCGGGGCTGCGGTCAACCCTTCGACGATCTTTGATCGTTCTTGGGGCGTTGATTGTGCCGATCACTATCCTGTCGTTGATTCTGGTACGACCCGCCGTGCAGCTTGTTTTTGAAGGGCGCTCCTTCACGGCGGCGGGGACGTCTCTGGTTGTCTCGGCGGCACAAATGTTTTTAGTGGGGATGCTGGGGCATTCGCTGTTAGAGGTGGTGGTGAGGATGTTTTATGCGTTACACGATGCAATTACACCGTTGATCGCCGCCGCGCTCACGGCGGCGTCATTTGCCGGGCTGTGTTACCTGCTTGTTCCCCTAATGGGTCATAATGGAATCGGGTTGGCGAACACCATCGCTTTCACCGGAGAGGCGGCAGGGTTGATATGGATTCTCCACCGTCGAAAAGTCTTGTGAGTCGGTTGCCATTCAAGGTTGACTGGCTTATACTTATTAAAATTTTTCAAAGGAGTTATGACTATGATGAACAAAGGTGTTGAGATGGAATATGGTAAGGCGTTTACGTTTGCGATGGAAGATCCTGATTGGATCAAAAAATTGGGGATCGCCGCCGCAATTGTCTTCGTGGCAATTGTGGGCTCGTTCTTGTTGCTGATCCCTACTCTCGCGGGTCTCCTTCTGCTATCAGGCTATGCGTTAGAAATTGCGCGGCGCGTGATCAACAATGAAGCGAAACCGCTGCCCGAGTGGAGTGATTGGGGTAAGTTGTTCAAGAACGGTTTGTTCTTGGCCATTGCTCTGTTTGTCTATGCGCTGCCCAGCATTATTCTTTCGGTGTGCCAACAGAGCAATACCATTTTGCCGGGACTACTGAAGGGAAATGTGGATCGTGACATTATCGAAATGACTCAAACCGTGACGGGAATCTTGGCGTTGTGCTGCGGTTGTCTGCAATTCATCTATTCGATCTTTATGGGCATGGTCACTCCGGCGGTGGCGGGGCAGTTGGCGGCGACGGGCAGCTTGGGCTCGGCGTTCCAATTCGGCAAAGTGTTTGCCCATTTGCGCGCGCAGCCGGTGGTGTATTTGCTCGTCTTCCTCATCACATCCGTCGCCGGTTTCGTTCTGGCTCTGGTGGGGATGATCGTCTGCGGTATTGGTTTGTTTGTCACCCTTCCGTTTGCGACGTTTGTAAACGCACATCTGTGGGGTCAGGCGTACCGCTTCACGTCCTCTAAACTTGCCGAAGCACCAGCGGTGTAATGTTTGTTCAGCATTGAAAGGTGGCTTTATGTATCAAACCTTGAAAGGTAAAGTGCGTCGGGGACAAGTTGAAATTGCAGAAAAGATCACTCTTCCTGAAAATGCCACTGTGCTTGTGACGATTATTGAGGAGGTGACTCCCCGCACACCTTTCAATTGGCAATTAGAGTTGGATGCGATACATGCGCGACTGAATGCAAGTGGTCACAAACCGCCAACGGCTCTGGAAGTTGCAAGTTATCTGTTAGGCGAGCAGGTGGAACAGATTTTAGAATAAACGGTTAGAAATCAAAAACTGCGACTCGATAGAGTCGCAGTTTTTGATTCTCAAATGGGTCTCGCAGAAGCGGATGAGACCCTTCGGTTTTTTAATTGATATCCAACACCACTTTCAACACCCCCGCTTCTTGCGCCTTCTCCATCGCCGCTACCGCCCCATCTAATTTGTATCGCGCGTGAATGAACGATCCGACGTCAATTAATTTTCGCGCCAACAGATCGAGCGCGGCTTTAAAGGGTCCGCAGCGCGACCCAATGATCGTGATCTCGTCCACCACGATGCGGCTCATGTCGAGCGTCAAATTTCCGGCGTAAGTGCTTTTGAGGACGAGCCTGCCGCCGCCGCGCAAAAAACTCCGCGCCAGTTCGAAACCGCTCGGGCTTCCCGTCACTTCAATGGCAACATCGGCTTTGAATTTTGGCGCATCCTTCATCAACGCCGTTTTGATCCCGCGCCTCTTCAAAATCTCAAGTTTATTCTCGTGTTTGCCGATCACCGTGAGATCACACCCACTCAACGCCACCACCTGCGCGCACAGCAGTCCCAACTTGCCGTCGCCAATCAAGACAACCCGATCTTCGGGATGAATTTGAATCTGTTGCGGAATTTGCAGCGCGGCGGCAAGCGGCTCGGTGAAGACCGCCTCATCATCTGAAACCGTGTGAGGCACTTCGTGCAGATTCTCGCAAGGCAGCGTGGTGTATTCGGCGAACACGCCGTTGTGATTCTCAATCCCTAACACCGTGCGATGTTCACAATGATTGCGGTTTTTGTTTCGGCACGCTTCACACTTGCCGCACCGTATACTGATCTCGCCGCATACACGTTTGCCCTTCCACTCGCCCTCGGACTCCACAACGCCGACGAACTCGTGCCCCAATACACCGGCGTAGGGATAATAGCCGCGCAGAAGTTCCACATCCGTGTTGCAGATGCCCGCGCGCAAAATTTTGATGAGCGCTTCGCCCGGTAGAGGAATGGGGAGCGGGAGATTCTTGCGGAGGGAAAGTTGTTGATTCTCGAGCCAGAGACCGAACATAACAGTAATTGGTAATTACTAATTACCCATTACCCTGTGATTCCTGCCATCAACAACCCCAACTTTTCCCGCGTTGCTTCGGCGCTCGGCATAACGGCGACGATGCGTCCGTGATACATCACGGCAATGCGATCCGAGAGAGCAAGAATTTCGTCGAGTTCGGCAGAGACGACCAAGACGGCACAACCGTCGTCACGTTTCTCGATAATGCGGTGATGAATATATTCAATGGACCCCACATCCAAGCCGCGCGTGGGTTGATTGGCAATAAGAAGTTTGATCGGGCGTGAGAACTCGCGCGCCACGATCACTTTCTGTTGATTGCCGCCCGATAAGGTTTTGGTCGCCACCGTTGAAGTGGGCGTTCGCACATCAAATTCCTCAACCAACTTATCGGCGTTCTGCCTGATCCGCTCTTTGTCCATGATCGTGTTCCGGGCAAACGGTTGTTGATAATAGGTATTCAACACCATGTTGTCGGTGAGCGGATAGGCTAAGACCAGCCCATGACGTTGACGATCTTCGGGGATGTGCGCTGAACCCAGTTCGGTGATGACGCGCGGCGACGATTTTGTAACGTCGGTGCCGAGCAGTTGAATCGATCCACCGACCACTTTTCGTAATCCTGTCAGCGCCTCTACAAGTTGTGTCTGTCCGTTGCCCTGCACTCCGGCAACGCCCAGCACTTCACCGGCACGCACATTAAAGGTCGCGCCGTTCACCGTCATCACGCCCCGATCATCGGCGACTTTTAGATCGTTGACGTTGAGCACTTCATCGGTGGGGTGTGCCGGACCGCGATCCACTTTTAAGATCACTTCGCGCCCGACCATCATCGCCGCTAACTTCGCTTCATTTGTCTCGGCGGGCTTCGTGGTGCCCACCACGTGTCCGGCGCGCAATACGGTGATGCGGTCGGCGGCAGCGAGAACTTCTTTTAATTTATGCGTGATGAAAAAGATGGACACGCCGCGTCCGGTTAATTCGCGCATGATGCGGAACAGATCGTCCGCCTCTTGAGGGGTTAACACTGCCGTCGGTTCATCGAGTATCAGAATTTTTGCGTTGCGATACAACGCTTTGACGATCTCGACACGTTGTTGAATGCCCACCGGCAAATCTTTCACCAGCGCATCGGGATCGATCTCCAGCCCATATTGTTGCGAGACTTCGCGGATGCGCTGCGATGCGGTACGACGATCTAACATCACGCCGCCGCGCGTGTTCTCGTGACCCAGAATGATATTTTCGGCGACGGTGAAAACCGGGACGAGCATGAAGTGTTGATGCACCATTCCGATGCCGAGCCGGATGGCGTCTTGTGGACTGTGAATCGCTGCTTCCCTGCCGTCCACCAGAACTTTGCCTTCGTCTTGATGGTAAAGACCGTAGACGATGTTCATCAAAGTGGTCTTGCCCGCGCCGTTCTCGCCCAGCAAAGCGTGAACTTCGCCTTTTTCCAGAGTCAAGCTTACCCGATCATTCGCCAGCGTACCGGGAAAATGTTTGGTGATGTTTTGGACTTCGAGAGCCGTTGTCATAAATGTCTAATGACGAATGACGAATGGTGAAAGATTTGGTGTTTCGTCATTCGTCATTTCACATTCGTCATTTTTCGTAAGCTTGTCCATCCGCCGCCGGGGGGATAGTGCGTCCGACGATTCCGGTTAAGGCGAACATAGTGAGAATATACGGGATCATACCGACGATCTGTGACTTATTAAGAAAGTCTAAGCTGGCGGGAATGGATGTGGAGTAAAACTGTAAGTTGATCTGCAGAGCTTGTGCCGCGCCAAAGAGCAGTGTCGCCGCCCACGCGCCGAAGGGCGACCAGTTGCCGAAGATCATCGCCGCCAGCGAGATGAACCCGCGCCCGTTTGTCATCAGGGGTTCAAAGCTGGGGACGGACTCGAGTGTGAAGTATGCGCCGCCGAGTCCGGCGATCATTCCCCCGATCAGCACGTTAGCATAACGCACGCGCTCGACGTTGATACCTACGGTGTCTGCCGCTTTGGGGTGTTCACCGACGGCGCGCGTATGCAGACCCCAAGGTGTATAAAACAAGACGAAGTGGGTGATGGCAACTAACAACACGGCGGCGACCGCAACCGGCTGCTGTTGAAAAATTTTCCCGAACACCGGCAGGTCAGCTAGAAACGGGATGTGAATCACCGGCAGCACTCCCGGAGCGTGCGGCACTTGTCCCTGAAAGAATAACTGACGATTTAAATATCCGGTGATGCCAATGGCGAGAATGTTGATCACCGTGCCGCTGATGATCTGATCCACTTTAAAGGTGATGGACAGAACCGCATGGAGAAGGGCGAATAACGCTCCTGTCAAAACGGCGGCGGCAACCCCGAGCCACAGGCTTGCTTGATCAGATAACCCTGCTTGCTTCAAATAAATCGAAGCCAGAAAACCAAAAAATGCTGCGCCAAGCATCAGACCTTCAATAGCGATGTTGACCACGCCTGCGCGCTCACAATAAATTCCGGAGAGTGCGCCGAGCGTGAGCGGTGTGGCGACGGCGAAGAGTGTGGCGAGGAACGACGCCAAGATCACTTCGACGCGATTTTCTTTCGCGCCCACCAGCGCGGCAACTCCCATGAGAACGACGATCAACAAAATGATCATGCCGAAACGTCCGAGATCGGCAACACGTAGAATAGAGCGTAAGCGATTGCTGGCGGTTGAAGTGTGAGCTGCCATGATCAGCCTCCCCAGCCGCGCGTCAGCACCACAGTTTCTTTAGGCGCTTTGATGCGATAGATAAAGCGGATGATCTCTTCTGCGGCGACGAGTAACAAGATCAACGCTTGCACGACAGAGATGATGTCCACCGGAATTTGTGTGAGGAACTGCATCCGAGTCGCTCCACTACGCATCGCGCCAAATAAGATCGCTGCCAACACCACCCCAAAGGGATGGCTGCGCCCCAAGAGCGCAATAGCAATTGCGTCAAAGCCGTACCCGATACTGAAGCCGAGCTCTTGACGGAAGTTGAGAGCGATCACTTCAATAGTGCCTGCCAGGCCTGCCAAGCCGCCTGCCAGAGACATCGTCAACACAATAATGCGCGAAACGTTGATACCGGCGTACTTTGCCGCATCCGGGTTTGCGCCGACAGTGCGGATTTCAAAACCCAGAGTCGTCTTCCATAAAAACCACCATACTGCAAATGCGATTACCAACGCCAGCACCGTTCCCCAATGGACTCGAAAGCCCTCGATCAACGGAGTGAGGCGTGCCGATTCGGCGATGGAGGGTGTGCGTGCGACGACGTTGAATGGGTTGGGGTCTTTGAGAACCCCGTTGAGCAAAAAGGATGTGATCAGAACCGCAATGTAGTTCATCATGATCGTATTGATCACTTCGTGACCGCCGGTGCGCGCCTTGAGCCAGCCGGGGATGGCGCCCCACAGCGCCCCGGCAAAAATTCCGCCGAACAACGCCAGCGGCAAATGAACACTCCATGGCAGGGACGTGCCAAGTAATTTTGGCAAGGCAAAACCAATCCACGCTGAGACCAGCGCGCCCAAACTTAATTGACCCTCGGCGCCGATGTTAAACAAGCCGCCTTTGAATGCCAGCGCAACGGCGAGACCTGCATAGATATATGGCGTTGACCACACCAATGTTTCTGAGATCGCTTTGGGTGAGCCGAATGCGCCCTCCCATAATCCCAGATACGCCAGAATAGGATCGCCGCCCGAAATACGGATGATAACGGCATTGATGATGAGAGCAGTGAACACAGCAAGCACGGGGACGACGACGGTGCGTGTGATAGCTGTCCACAACGTTGACGTGGTTTCGCTTGGCGATGAAATTTCGGCTGAGGTCATTGGGCGGTCTCGAGTGTTATAGAGAGGTAACAACGCAACATCCCTACCTTAGGGGTTAATATAGCAGAAAAGGGGAAAGAAAAAAGTTTTCTTTCCCCTTTTTCCGTTCTTCAAACAAACACTGATAGGGGTGAGTAGACTACGGTTTTGCCGGGGCGACATTGGTCTTCAATGTGCCAGCCGCTAAACCTTTTTGCGCTTCTTCAAGTTTGGCTTTTGCTTCAGCCGTCACTTTGGACTCGGTGTCATGGAACGGCGCGAGACCTACCTTGCCAGTGACGTTGCCGTCTTTCCATGTGCCGGCTTTCGCCGCTTTGATCATGTCGCAGGTGCCGGGGACGATCAACTTCATGGCGCTGGTGAGGAGAACTTCCTTCGCCTCTGGCACGGTCAGATATTGATCGGTGTCCACGCCGATGGCGAAGCCCTTCTTGCTTTGTGCCACGCCGAGCAGCGCGCCGTTGCCGGTCTTGCCGCCCGCGCCGAAGATCACGTCTGCGCCTTTGTCAATCATCGAGAGGGCGGTTGTCTTGCCCCATTCGGGATCGGTGAAGGTCTTGTCGAAGCCGACATCGTTGTGGTACACCACGTTCACTTTGGTGTCTTTCTTTGCCCACACCGCACCGGCGCGATAGCCTTCGCCAAAGCGCCATACCGGCGGAACCACATCGGTGCCAAGCACTGCGCCGATCTGTCCGGTCTTGCTCATCATCGCGGCCACCACGCCTGCTTGGAAGCCCGCTTCATCTTCGGGGAAGATCAAGCCACCCACGCCAGGGGTGGTCTTCTCTTGGAATTGATCCACGCCGATGAATTTTGCTTTGGTGTATTTGGCGGCGTTCTTGATGGTCGCCTCACCGAGCGCAAAGCCGACGGTGACGATCACATCGTAACCTTCATCGCCGAATTGCGCGATGTTCTTGTCGTAATCCTTCGGGTCAGTCGTCTCAATATATTTCGTCGTACCGCCGGTCTCTTTGGCGCCGCACTGCGCGCCTTCCCAAGCGGATTGGTTGAAGGACTTGTCGTCCACTTTACCGACATCGGTCACCAAACCAATGCGGAAGGCTTTCGCCGGAGCCGCCGTAGGCGCAGCCGGGGCGGGGGTGGCGCAGGCCGCCAACGCCAGCGAGAGGATCGCCAAAGCCGATAACAACGTAAACAGATTCTTTTTCATGTGAGTTTCTCCTCCAATAGAGAATTAAACTGAATTATCGTGATGCTGTTGATGGAAATCTGATTGTTGTCCAGAGCTAAACCAACCACCTCCTTTCAAACGTTGCACGATTCAAAAAGTACGTGGTCGAAGATCACTTCTACCTTGC
>Ga0172368_10008609_pt1 | contig 10359 bp, 14 predicted proteins | sample Lak11m_FD_114540 | JGI IMG/M metagenome (GOLD analysis project Ga0172368, IMG submission 114540) | Freshwater microbial communities from Kabuno Bay, South-Kivu, Congo - kab_022012_11m | ecosystem: Environmental > Aquatic > Freshwater > Lake | place: Democratic Republic of the Congo: South-Kivu...
ATCGATGAATTCAAGAAGAAAAATATTCGCGATATTATCATAGAAACCACTGAGTCGATTCCCCTCTCTGCTCTAAAAATCGCCGGCATTACCAAGGTCGAGCGAACCACCTCGGGTTACCACCTCTCTACTGCTGGCCAAAACGGTCAGATCTTAAAGGCTTTGTCTAAATTTAAAATTGATGACATCAGGATCTCCGAGCCATCACTCGAGGAGATATTTATGCGTTTCTACAAGGAGTAATATGATCAATATCATAATTCAGCGATTGCGTGAACAATTTAGAGGCGTTTCCATCTACATCATCTCCCTGGTTGCCTACTCTCTCCTGATGGTTAGCATCTTCCCCTCAATCCAAAAAATGGATATCCAGGCGCTAATGTCTAGTTACCCGGAGAACATTGCGAAGTTCTTTGGCAGTTCTGGCATGCTAAGTTTCAACACTATCGAAGGCTATATGTCGATGGAATTTTTGAGCTTTTTCTTTATCCTGATCATAGTTTTTTATGTCGGCTCAGTTGCTGGATCAGCTATCGCCGGACGCGTCGAGAAAAGAATCATGGATTTTGATCTATCCCAACCCATCTCTAGAACCAAATATATTTTGGCTGAATCAATTGTAGCCATTAAATACTCGACGCTAATCGTAGTTCTAACCTCGTTTTCACTATATATCTTTGGCCAAATTTTTGATGCCCATTTTCAAGCAAAAGGATTAATTGCCTTTTCCGTCATCGCCACCCTTTTTCTCTGGGCTCTCTACGGAATTGCAATATTACTCTCATCATTTCTGAAAACTAAGTCGAGCGTCATGCTTATCACCTTTGCCTTTACCCTGGGGTCGTATATTTTTCTGTCTCTGACCCGCATAGTCGACAAAATTCAACACCTCGACAAGATCTCGATTTTTTATCTTTATAATTCAGAGGCATTACTGCGAGCTGGTGATATTAATTGGAATCAAGCTGGTATTTTATTCCTAATTCTTGTAATTGGTCTCACTGGTGCCATTCTGATCTTTAATAAAAAAGACATTTGAATCTATAAACAAAAATACCTCGCAAATTTGCGAGGTATTTTTGTTATTTACGATGAATTACTTTAGGGGTTTCTTTAAAACCTCTTTGGCCTCCTCGACACCCTTCTTGGCAGCTGAGCCGACTGTCTCCATCGCATCCTCACTAATATTGCCAACAGCTTGAGCTGCCTTGGAGGAAACTTCCTCGATCGCTTCTTCTGTTGTCTTGCCGGATTCTGTCAGAGCCTTGACTGCACCAACATAAACATCCTTAACACCCTCGGTAACATCGACAACACCGTCTTTACCAAGTTCAATGATTGCGCTAAAAACGTCTCTAATATCCTCAGTCCCTTCTTTAACAACTCCGGCAACCGCACCAACTAGTGCCTCTGTTACCTCAGCTGTTCCCTCTACCACACTTTTCAGCATGTCCTTAATTCCCATTCCTCTCCTCTCGCCCCCCCCAACTAATAATAATATTTTAATCTTTTTTTACAGAAAGATTATAAAAGTAGGCAATCAAAGCTCCACCGATAAACCCATCAAGGAACCCCCAGAGTCCACCGATAATACCGCCAACAAAACTCGACGTAAAACCAACATAAAGAGTGGACAAACCATCAACCCACTCCGCCCCCCAACCGGTTGTGGAGATCCAGCCCAAAAACATCATGTACAAACCCCAGGTTATGCCGATACCAATGGCAAGGCCTTTAACGTCACACTTTTTCATACTGCCTCCTTGCAGTTTTATTTTTTACCAAATTAGGCAAAACCACCATAATAAAAAGTTAGCGCTAAAATAATGATCGCCAGCATTATCGATGATAATATAATTCCTGCAATCGCGAATTTCCTTTTCTTGGACTTACGACCAAAGATCGAAAAAACCAAGCCCGGAATCGACAATAAGCCGACATATTTGATCGGCACTAGGCCGAGAAGTGAGATCAAACCACACCAGAAACCGATTTGCGCCGAACCCTCATCATTGTCAAACATTATTTTCCCCCGACTAATTGAGTTAGACCGATTAGTCGCTCCGAGTAACCCCATTCGTTGTCATACCAGGCAATAATTTTAACTAAATCACCATCAATTAATTGTGTTAGGGATAAATCAACGATTGAAGAATTATTGTTACCAATTATATCAGTCGAAACAACCGGTTCATCGGTCGTCGCCAATATTCCTGCTAAATTACTCTCTTCTGCGTCACGGAAAACTTTTTCAATTTCTTTCAAGTCGGTTTTCTTTTTTAAAACCGCGACAATATCAGAAAGTGAAACTACTGGTGAAGGCACCCTTATAGATAGTCCGTCGAACTTTTTCTTTAGCCCTGGGATAGTTAGTGCTGTCGCTTTGGCTGCACCTGTTGTCGTCGGCACAATGTTTAGTGCTGCCGCTCTAGCACGCCGTAAATCTTTGTGAGGTCCATCGACAAGATTTTGGTCAGCAGTGTAGGAATGAATTGTCGTCATCAATGATTTTTCAATTCCAAAATTATCTTCGAGCACCTTCATCACTGGCGCGATACAATTAGTCGTGCAAGAAGCATTGGAAACTATCTTTTCCCCTTTATATTTATCAGAATTCACCCCCATGACAAATGTTGGTATGACGTCATCCTTGGCTGGCGCCGAAATCACAACCTTTTTTGCGCCGGCTTTGAGATGAACTTCGGCTAGCTCTGTCGTCAAAAAATGACCGGTACATTCGATGACAACGTCGACACCAAGCTCACGCCAGGGCAATTTGGCGGGATCTTTTTCGGCATAACAATGAATCGTTTTTTTATCTATAATCAATTCTTTGTCGTCAAAACCAACTTCGTGATCCCAGATTCTATAGACACTATCGTATTTTAATAGATGCGCCAAAGTCGCAGTATCTGTCAAGTCATTAATGGCGACGATATTGACACCATTGCGCTCAAAAGCAACCTTCAGCGCCGCTCGGCCTATTCGCCCAAATCCATTTATCGCTAATTTCACTTTTCCTCCTTCGCGCGAGGTCTCAGGCTCTTTGCCTCTGCCCAAATTTTACAAATCTTAACAAACTCAGCGGCTCTAACACTGGCACCGCCAACCAAGACACCATCGATTTCAGGTCTATTAGCGTATTCAGTGATATTACTCGAGGTAACGCTGCCACCATATAGAATTGGGGTATGCTCACTAACAACTTCGCGAAGCTTGGTCGTCACCTTGGCGACATAAGCAGGATCGGCATTATCGCCTGTCCCGATCGCCCAGATTGGTTCATAAGCAACGATAATATCTTTGTGATGCTTTTTGGGAATACCAGCGATCGCCTCCTGCAGTTCATTCAATGGCTGGCCAATAACCGAACCCCTTTCCTTCTCACCAACACAAATTATCGGAGAGAGTTCCGCTTTAAGAGCAGCCAAAACCTTTTCATTTATCTCCATATCTGTCTCGCCAAAATGCTCCCGACGTTCAGAATGACCAACAATGACATAATCGGCAACCTCTTTGACCATTAGAGGCGAAATTTCTCCAGTGTAAGCACCGTCTGGTTCATAAAACATATTTTGCGCAGCCAGGCGAGTCTTCTGGCTTCGCTTGAGAATCTGTGCTATTTCTGGCAGCCAGATCACCGGTGGCGCCAGAATTATTTCAACATCCTTAATGTCAGCAACATGATTACGAATTGAGGTCGACAAGACACTAGCATCAGCGATGCTCGTCGCATACATTTTCCAGTTACCTATTATAATAGAACGCTTCATCTTCCCTCCAAATAATCACGGAAATACTGAATATACTAAAATACTAACATCAGTTTCGTATTTCTGTATTTTTTGTATTTCTGTGTTTATTCTCATTATACAACTCCATGATCGCTTTAGCCAGCTTTTTTGAATCATGGTAAAGTGGATTTTCTTTACTGACAGTGTCGGCCAGGACTACTTCCACTCCATCTATTACCTTCTTGTCTGTTGTAATATTGTTTACTTCTCCCAATTTGGACTGGTCAGATGAGAGACGCAGGATTTGATTATTTACCAGGCAATAATCAAACAACTCGACACCAACATGATCTTTTACTGCCTCCAAATGGTCCTCGACAGTATAATTCCTCGTCTGCGTCCTTTCAGTTGAACAATTGACGATAAAAATCTTCATTGCTTTTTTATTGTCGACAATGGCTTCCTTTATCTCCTTAATTAAAAGGTTGCAAATCAGACTGCCATACAAACTGCCCGGGCCAACAACAATCATATCTGCATCCGAAATCGCTTTGACAGCTTTTTCATACCCCCGAACCCTTTTCTCTTTAAACGAAATTTTTTTAACTTTCGTCAAAATTTCATCAAGATAATTTTCACCGATCTTAACGCTGTTATCTTCATATTCTATTTTCAAATCAACTTTATCCAACGTTGCGGGAATCACAATTCCAGCAGTCTGAAAAATTTGCGATGTCACCTCCACAGCCTTTTCAAACGATCCAAAATGTTCAGTCAACGCTGCTAGCCAGATATTACCAAGGGTGTGACCAGTAAACGAATTTTTGCCCTGAAAACGAAAATTAAAAAGTTCAGTTATTAACTTCTCATCATTCGACAAAGCTGAGATACATCGTCTGACATCACCAGGAGAAAGCATGTCAAATTCATCGCGCGTCCTACCAGCAGAACCACCGCTATCACTCACGGCTGCAATAGCCGTAATATGACTTGAATAAGATCTCAACCCGCGAAGCAACATTGGCATCGCTGTCCCGCCACCAATGGTAACTATTTTGATGGTAGCGCCACTGCTGAAACGCGGATCGCTAGGATCGTATTTTAACCATTTCCACCATCTTTTCAAATATGAATTCGCCATTTATTTAAAAATTCCTTTTTGGTGTAATTTTCGATAGTAAGAGATTGCAAATCGATGAGATTCATCACGAGCAGAAATGGCAATATTTTTCAGAGCAGTATTGCCCTTAAACCGTTCCGCAATCAATGAATTTCCAAAATGAAAATCGTTTTTATCTCGTTGTGGTCCTTTAGAAATTGAGACCGCTGGAACATTTAAATTATACTCTCTCAAAACCTTTTTGGCCACCTCCAACTGCAGATTTCCTCCATCAATAATAATCAAATCCGGTAACGGCCAATCGCCTGCAAACCGCCTGGTCAAAATTTGTTCTAGTCTCGCCAAATCGCTAGCTGGCATCTCTCGGTTGTCATCTCGACCCATTCCTTGCCCGCCATTGGCGGATGGCAAGGAAGGCGAGAGATCCTTTCGCCCAGGAGATTTCTCGACTCCCGTCTCGCCCTCGGTTCGCCGAGGCGGAGCGCTCGAAATGACATGCGGATTTTTAATTCTGAATTTCCGATATTGACCCTTGTTTGGCCTTCCTTCGCTAAAAACAACCATCGAGCCGACAGCTTCCTTGTCAAATAGATTGGAGATGTCATAACACTCAATTCGTTTAAATAATATTGCGCTCGCGTCAAATAAGTCATCGCGAACACCGACAGCAATATCATTTAGGTGGCCAAGTGCCCGAAACTGATTGCGGACATTGGCTGCCTCCTCATAGAGCTTTTTCTTTGACAGCGTCTTCATCTCCTTCTCGAGAGAAGTGATAATTTTCACTTTTTTGCCACGCAAAAAATCTTTAAGATATTTGATATTGCGCTCATACTCTTCCACATTTACCCAGCCGGCACACGGCCCGGTACAAACACGTAAATCGCCATAAGTACACGGTCGACCTTTGCGACAATAAGTGTTGAATTTTGTTACTGAGCAATCTCGGAAGGGGAAAACTTTGCGCAAAAATCGCAGCGACATCTTCAGTAGATCACCTGACGGATATGGGCCAAAATAATCAGCACTCTTATCCCTCAAGTCAACATTCTTAAACCTGACGAGCTCGACGCAGGGGAATATTGCTTCATTGTTGCATTGCTTTATCGCTGTATTACTTGAATTCGGTTTTGAAATTTTGGATTTGGGATTTAGGATTTGGTTAGAAATTAGTAATTTGGAATTAGTAATTTTCCTTGTAATCTTGATTACAAGGAACGATTTATCATCCTTTTGCCTAATATTGTATTTCGGCTTTAACTTCCTGATCTGTTCAGCCTCAAGTAAGACTGCTTCAATCTCTGATTCTGTCTCAATCCACTTGATATCAGTAGCCAGCCCCACCATCTGCTCGATACTTGGCCCACGGCCTAAGTTTTTCAAGAAATATTGCCGCGCACGATTCCGCAAATTCTTGGCCTTACCAACATAGAGAACAGTACTTTTCTCATCAATAAAATAATACACCCCCGGTTTCATTGGTAGGTTTTTGATTTGATTTTTGAGAGCCATGAAATGATTTATCTAACTAACAATATCGATAGCCTTATCAGCGACGACAACCTGGGTGCCACTACCATCAATAATTTCAACTCCACCATTTCCTATGGATTTTTCAGAAACAATTATTCGAGTCGGGCAACCAATGAGATCAGCTTCGGCAAATTTCTGACCGGCAGACAACTCACGATCATCATAGATGACTTCAACATTATTTTTTCTCAAATCATCATATAGTTTATCAGCCTCTTCATTTCTGTTGAGAGAGATGAGGTGTACCTTGTACGGTGCAATCTCCTCCGGCCAGACCATTTTGTTCTTCGCCGAATCGTAATAAATTTCGACCACTGTCGCCATCGCCCGAGTGATGCCGATACCATAACAGCCCATAATAAAAACTTCCTCTTTACCATCTTGGTTTAGAAAAATTGCCTTCATCGGTTTGGAAAAACGATCATTAAGAGTAAATATATTTCCAACTTCAATGCCTCGACCAACCATTATTTCAGCTCCACATTTCGGACATTTGTCGCCCTCCTTGACCTTAGCGATCTCCTTGTTCTCGGCAAAATCACATTCGCCAGCTGGCGAATCGCAGTAATAGATCGTGTCCTCACCAACCTCTGTCAAAACTTGAAATTCATCAGAATACTTAGAGAAGATACCCCCTGAAGCCTTGACCAGCCTGGCGTCGAGACCAAGGCGCCTAAAGACGTTGAAATATGCCGGGATGGTTTTTTTATAAAATTCATTGTGTTGTTCGATACCCTCAGAGAAACTGTACATATCCTTCATGATGAACTCGCGACCGCGCAAGAGTCCGGACTTGGCCCGTGGTTCATTGCGAAATTTGGTTTGAATTTGGAATAGTGCAAAAGGTAAATCCTTGTATGACTTTATCATATTTCTGACGATATCAACTGTTTCCTCTTCATGCGTCGGCGCCAAACACAGCTCCTTGCCGCGGCTATCTTTGAGTTTGTAAAAAATGTCTACCGCCGATTCCCAACGATCAGTCTCCTCCCAGAGCTCACGCGGCTGCAAGACATTCATCAATATCTCCTGACCGCCAACTTTGTTCATCTCCTCACGAACAATGTTTTCAATTTTTTTGACCACCCGAAGTCCGAGAGGTAATAAGGCATAGACACCAGCCATATGTTTGTGGACAAACCCAGCTCGAACAAAATACGAAGCATTGATACTATCAGCGTCAGCCGGCGTTTCTTTTCTCGTTTTGAAAAATAATTGTGACTGTTTCATAGATTTCCTAATTAATCGCTAAAGCACTAAATCATACAAAAATACAAAATTTATTTTCCATTTAATATCCTTTTAACTTCAGCTTTTTTGTTTGTAAAACGGATTATAAGCCCTAATCGCAAACCTGACAATTTCAAATAATCCTTCAGCTGGGTATATGCCTTGTAATAATCTTTCTCTCCACATTTCAGCTCAACAATTATTTTTTCCTCAATGCAAAAACAAAATACGCCTTAGCTATAACCTGGCCATCAATTTTAATTGGATAATAAATTTCTCTTTCGTAATTTATTTTATTCTGTTTTAATAAAAGCTCAAATGCATTCCCGTAAACTTTTTCTTTGTGGCCATACCCTAACTTCTTGTAAACCTCAAAAGCCAAACCACATATTTTATATGATAACTCTTTGTAGATAATATCTGCCATGATCCCCCGGATTTTGTATTTTTGCATGTTTTCGCATTTTCGTGGTTTCTACTTGTGAATTAATCTTGCAACATCTTTATAAGTAACTGCTAACATAAACAAAATTAGCAGAATAAAGCCGATTGTGTGAACCAGACCCTCCACCTCTTCCTTCACAATACGCTTGCCATAAATTTTTTCAAGGATGATGAAAAGCACCCTGCCGCCATCAAGAGCCGGAAACGGTAATATATTTACTAACGCCAGATTAAGTGAAAGGATGGCAATGAATTGGATAAATGCCGCCATCCCAGCTCGTGCCGCAGCACCCGAAAGATTGTAAATTGCCACTGGTCCACCAACACCACTTGAAATAGTTGCTGTGGCGAAGAGTTGTTTGAACACCCCTCCTAGAAAATTGAACATGAACTTAACAATTTCATATGATTCTCTGAGAGCAACTGCTGGTGCCTTGTACCAAGCTACTTTTACAATTCCTTGATCGACCAAGCCAACTCCAAGTGGCGCAGTCTTGTCAGCAGGAAGTGATACCTTCTTAGTTGAAGTGACATTATTTTCTTTGATCTCCAACTCGACACTTTGTCCGGCATTGTTTTTAGTAAAGCTTGAAACTGAATTCAGATCAGTGAATTCTACCTTATCTGTACCAACTATTTGATCACCAATTTTAATTCCAGCATTTTCCGCTGCTGAACCGTCCTCGACTTGGACCACAAAAATCTGCGGTTTGACCTCAGTCCCACCGATCTGACTTGACGGTGTCGCAATTGGAGTCATACCGATCATGAAACCAATCGAGAGAAGCACCCAGGCTAAAACCACATTCATGATCACGCCTGCAATACCAATTAGCGCTCGCTTGCCTGGCGACATATTATTGTAAGCTCTCGGATCCTTGGAGTTCTCATCCTCACCCAGCATATGAACATAGCCGCCAAAAGGGAGGGCGCCGATAGTGTATTTTGTCTCACCACGCTTCCAGGAAAAAATCCTCGGCGGAAAACCGATCGAAAATTCCAATACTTTGACACCGGAAAGTTTGGCTGTGATAAAATGACCAAACTCATGCGCCAAGATGAGTATTCCTAAAACCACAATAAAAGCAATGATTGTCAGCAACATAATCTTAGTTCATAAAGTTTTTAAAGTTAGAAAGTTCTTAAGGCGATAATCTAAAATTCTTTATGAACTTTACGAACTTTTAACTTTCGAACTGCTTAAATTTTCATAATTTCTGCTTCTTTGTCAACAACGATTTTATCGATATTTGAATTAACTTCTGCAATAACCTTATTCAATTCATCTTGGGCTGATCTCTTGTCGTCCTCTGTTGCTTCACCATTTTTCTCTGCTGATTGGACCTTGTCCCAAGCATCACGACGAATATTTCTGACAGAGATCTTTGTCTCCTCACCAGCCTTCTTGACCTGGCCAGCAATCTCTTTGCGACGCTCCTCTGTCATTGGTGGCAAAATCAATCTGACTTGCGCTCCATCATTGACAGGATTGAGACCGATGTCGGAGGCCCTGATTGCCGTCTCTATATCACCAAGAGCGTTGCGCTCCCATGGCTTGATGACAATCTGACTAAGGTCAGGCACAGTAATAGAAGCCAGTTCTTTGACATGCATTTTGCTGCCATAATAGGGGACGAGAATATCATCAAGAATGCTCGGATTAGCCCGACCAGTCCGCAACTTAGATAACTCCGACTTCAAGTTCTCTGTCGCGGTATGCATCTTGGGCTTAACTTCTTTTAGAATTTGGTCAATCATGATAACTCCTTATAAGTAATACTAACACAGAAACTTTACACAGAACGTCACAGAATGCTAATTTACAACTCTTTTTACTTCGACGCCGCTTGAGGTAATAACAAGCAGCAATCCGACTTTTAATTTTTTCATTTTAAGATAATTCAGTAATTGGGCTAAATCTTTTTGATATATTTCATTTCTAACTTTAAACTCTAATGCAACTTTATCTTCGACTAGAAAGTCTAAAAAATACTTTCCAATCACACAGTGGTCATACTCTACTTTTCCGTAACATTCTCTCTTGTAATTGAGATCAGATTTTTTCAACGCTGTTTCCATCGCCTTGTGATACATTCGTTCCGGCAAACCGTATCCTAGTTCCTTGAAAATATTAAAGGCGCATCCAATAATTTTTTCCGTCAAATCTTTTTCAGGGTATTCCATTTCTGTATATTTCGGTGATAAAAGTTCTGTGTTGGAATTTCCTATTTAATAATCGTTCCGATCTTTTCTCCCCCAGCAACTCTCAAAATATTACCTTCTTTCATTAGTTCAAAG
>Ga0172368_10008610_pt1 | contig 10358 bp, 12 predicted proteins | sample Lak11m_FD_114540 | JGI IMG/M metagenome (GOLD analysis project Ga0172368, IMG submission 114540) | Freshwater microbial communities from Kabuno Bay, South-Kivu, Congo - kab_022012_11m | ecosystem: Environmental > Aquatic > Freshwater > Lake | place: Democratic Republic of the Congo: South-Kivu...
GATTTTTTGCTCATTTGAAAGGTGCCGTTTCTATACATAGAGGGTTGAAGTTACACCGGAGGACTAAACTTATCGAGCATCTTATAGTCAGCTAAATAACCGTACTAATTTGCAATTATGCTTTTATTTTTTGTTTCTCAACCTCTGCAATCTCCGGGTCAAGTTTCACAAATAAAGGCTTTACTTCCCCAATTTTAATGCTGGCCACTTTTTGAGTAAACAGTTCCAAATTCAATTCTGGCCAGGTGGCAAACTTAACCCCAATTAATTTCTCTAAAGCCTCGGTTGTTCCCGGCAACAGCGGTTTTAATAAAACCAACAAGCCCAATACCAGAGCCAAGCAGTCGTCCATTTGCTGCTTATATTCTGGGCTCGTTTTGTCCACCATCCAAGGTTTATGTTGATCCACATACACATTGCCAAAAACAGCCAAGTCAATCACTACTTGGGCAAACTCTTTAAACCGGCACTCACTCAGAAGCTTTTTCCCTTGCTCTAATTTTTCTACAATCGTTTCAAACACAGCTTCACTAATTTGCACCGGGAACTGGCCTTCGGCTTTTTTCCCTAAAGTTAACACGCGGTTAATAAAATTGCCAATCTTGCCAATTAAAATACTGTTTGTCACCTCCACAAAGTCCCCCCAAGCAAAATCCGCATCGTTATTTTCGGGCATAATATAAGTTAGGTAAAAACGCACTGGGTCGGTGCCATAGGTTTTGGCCAAATAGATTGAATCAATCGTGACTCCCCGAGATTTAGAAAACTTCTTGCCCTCAAGGTTCAAAAATTGGTTCGCCGAGATCACGTCTGGCAATTTCACCTCACTATGATAGCTGCCAAATATCTGCCCTGGCCAAAAAAGCGCGTGAAAGACCACGTTATCTTTGCCCATAAAGTTATACATAGTCACAGTTTCTTTGTCTTTTGGAAACCAGTAGTCTTGCCAGTTTTGTCCCCACTCTTTTGCCGCCGATAGATAGCCAATCACCGCCTCAAACCACACATAAATCCGTTTGCTTTCAGCGTTTTCAAGCTGCAGTTCTCTCGGTAATTCGCTATTGGGAATTTCAATTCCCCAATTAATGTCGCGGGTAATCGCTCTCGGTTTCAAGCCTTTTTTCAGCCAGCCCTCGGCTTCGTTATATATCCACTCCTTCCAATCTCTTCGGTGCCGCTTCACATAGCTCTCCAAAAAATCCTGGAGCTTTGGCCAATCCAAAAAGAGGTGCTCCGTCTCCTTCAAAGTTACCTGTTTGCGGGTAGTTTTGCTCACTGGGTTTTTCAATTCAGAAAAGTCGAGCACCCGCCCACATTGGTCGCACTGGTCACCTCGCGCCTCAGAATAGCCACAGAAAGAACAAGTCCCCTCTACATAGCGATCTGGTAAAAATTTATTCTCGTCTGGTGAAAAATACTGTTTGGTTTTCTTTTTTAGAAGATAGCCATTCCTCGCTAAATTTAATAATAGCTCCTGAGTAGTTTCGTTATGATTTTTGGTGGTCGTTTGAGTGTACAGGTCAAAAAAAATCCCATATTGTTTAAAGAGTTCTAGGTGGTTTGGGTGATATTCAGCCACAATTTGTTCCGGTGTTTTGCCCCGTTTGTCGGCCTCTATTGTGATTGGGGTGCCATAACAATCAGAACCTGAAACCATCAAAACCTCATTCCCTAAAAAGCGGTGAAAACGGGCAAAAATATCGGCAGGCAAAAAATTCCCCGCAATGTGCCCCGGGTGAATATCCCCATTCACATATGGCCAAGCCACACCGATAAACACCAACTCTGCAGTTTTCATTTGTTAATTATACTTATTCTGTCAACCAGTTTGTCACTAGTTCTGTTAACTCACTCAAGTGTTCCGAAAACCCGTGATCCGCCCCCTTAATCAGCTCAAACCTCAATTCCGAATTGAGGTTTAGGTTTTTGTGTTGCTTCAAAGTCTCAAGCGCTTTTTGGGCATTGGGATAAGTGAATTTGTCCAGTTCGCCATAAATCACCAGAGTTGGTTTAGTAAGCGCTTTAAATTCGCGAAACAATTCTTTATTTGCCAGTGTCAAATTCTCAGCTTTTTCATAAAAGGGGAAAATATTGTAGTCGCCATTTGGGTTACATATGTCATAAAAACTTTGGTAAGAGAGCCAAAAGCCAGCCATTTCTTCCGGCACCAGGCGCTCTCCCTCGCCTTTCATCATCTTCTCTTTGGCAATCTCCAGAAACCTCAGGAATTTTTCCTTGCTGCCAATTTCCCGATAAAACAGGCCAGTATCGTCCCCTCCTCCGGCCAAAATATATTTGGCAATGCGATTTTTGGGTTTGTAGTAATTGTATACCACCACTTTATTCGCGCCCGTTGAGTGGCCATACAAATAAAACTCACGGTAGCCCTTACTCATCAAATAATTTAAAGCGCCATCAATGTCCTGTGTGCAATCTTTAATTTTTTCAAATGTCGTGCCCAAAGTGTGTTCAATTTCTCCCTCAAGTGTTTGCTGGTCGAGCGTTTTAATAAAATGTGCCCCCCGATTATTAAAAGGGAAGTAGCTAATCCCGGTGCTATTCAATTTTTCCGCAAAAATTTGGTTTCGCTCTCCGCTGTAGAAGATGTCACTGCTCCCGCACCCGTGTAAATAGAGTAAAATTCGGTCTGTCTTTTTCTCTGGTTCAAACAACAAACCAGGCAATTTCAGATGGTCTGTGCTTTCAAAAAGCACCTGAGTTGCCGGTTTGGTTTCAAGAAAAAAATTGTTCATTAATTTTCTCCACAATTTGTTTAAATTCAGGGTTCTTAGTTATTTTCGCCATTCCCTCAGAGAGAGAAAACCAGCCAGCATCGTGGAATTCTCCCCGATCAAACCTAAAGTTGGTCTTTTCGGGCATAATAATTCCATGCCACCAGTCAAAATGTTTAGTGCAATGATTTAGAGGGTGGTTATAAATGGGTTTAATCGACAAATTAAATAGTGCCACAGGTTCATTCGTTATTGTGTACCCTAGTTCCTCCTTCATTTCGCGAATCACCGCCTCAATTGGTAATTCACCCTGGTCCAAATGCCCGCCTGGCGGGATCCAGTCATCGGCTTTGATGTGGTGCCCTAAGTAAATCGATTGAGTTGGTCGGTGAATAGGCACAAAAAAAGCGCAAAAATGTTCTGGGTTGTTCTCGAGCTTGGTTTTAGTTTGTTTCTTTTCCACTTTATCCCAAAATTGAGCCCAAACACCCTGGTCTACATGGGGTTGGTTTTCCAGTTTAGAGAGTTCCTGTTTTAGCTTTGCGAAAAACATAAATCTATTTTAACATTATAAGAATGGAAATATACCTTGCAGCCGATCATGGCGGGTTTGAATTCAAACAACAATTAAGCGCATTTCTCAAGCGGCAAAATTATGAGGTGATTGATTGCGGCAACACCCAACTCGATCCCAACGATGATTATCCGGATTTTGTCAAAGTGCTCGCCCAAAAAATGCAAACCAACCCGCAGAGTAAAGGAGTAGTCATTTGCCGCAATGGCGTGGGCGTTTCCATTGCCGCCAACCGCTTTGGGCATTTGCGCTGTGCCCTTGGATTCTCCGACTTACAAGTAAAAAAGGCAAGACTAGACGACGATATTAACGTTTTGGCGCTTGGAGCAGACTATATTAGCCTTGAGCAAGCAGAGGCGTTAGTTAAGCTGTTTTTGGAAACTAACTTTAGTAATTTAGAAAGGCACAACCGCCGCCTCACAAAAGTTAGTAGTTTTCTTAAACAAGAATGAAAATTGTGCCAATTATTTTGGAAACCAGCCTCTTGCAGTTTAGGCAAACGCTCCTAAGTGTGGCCCCGCTCTCTAATCGCTTGAATATCGATCTTTGTGATGGGATTGTTGCCCCAAACAAAACCCTAAACTTAAATGAAGTAATTGGCGAACTGCAAAACTATCCGGAGTTACTCGCCAGCAAAAAATGGGATTTTGACCTAATGGTCAAGGATTACCTTCCCCTACTTGAAGAACTTAACAAACAACCAGAGGAGCTACAAATAAACTCGGTTGTCGTTCACCAAAAGTACTGGCAAAAAGGGCTTTTGACCGACTATGATTTGGGAGTAGCTATTGATCTCGACGACGAAATTGATCAAAAAATTATCAATCAGGTTTCTCTAGTTCAAATTATGACAATTAATTTAGGTTTCCAGGGAAGTACCTTTACCAAAGAAGCCCTAACCAAGATTACGGCGTTGCGAACTAACGGTTATGAAGGACAAATTATTATTGACGGAGGAGTAAATGAGCGTACCTTACCGGAGATTTTAGAAAACAAAGGCCTGCCAGATGTAGTTGGAGTAGGAAGCTATCTCGCCCAGGCAACTAATCCGGAAGCAAACTATAAAAAACTGCTCTCTTTAATCAACGAGCATGATTACTAATTATTAGTTATAATTAGTATATGAATAAAACACTGTTTGTCGGTCTAATTTTATTAACTGTCTTCGCTTTTCCCTTGAGTGCGCAGGCCAAATTCGGGCCAACTTGGGACACCGCAAAACCAACCGCTGCCGCAATTCGACAACAAAATCAGGAAGTGCGAGAAGAGTTGCGTGAACAAAACCAAGCGGCTCGGCAAGAAATGATACAGGCAAACCAAGAGGAACGTAAGGAATATCAAAATCGTTGGAAAGAAACCCTTCAAGGGAAGAGTGCGGCCGAAAAGAAGGCGTTAATGCCGACAATGAAAGCTGAACGACAAGAACTGTTTAATGAAAACCAAACTGAGCGCCAAAACTTGGGCCAAAATATTCGCAATAGCTGGCAGAATCTTGGTCAACAGGTCAAGTCCGGTTGGCAAAACTTTTGGCAAAGTCTGAAAAATTAACCGCTCAGATTTATTCGTGGTGCGGTTGTTTTGTTAAACTCTAAATTTTCTCATAGTAATTTGCTATAATTCTTTTATATTATAACAACAGAAAGGCTGTCCTATCTTGCCAATTTCACTCTTTCGCCAGAACTAACTCAACGTCTTCAACAAGAGCCAATCACTCTAGAGCTGGTTAGGGCAATTGAACAACAAACTAATGCCTACTTTAACCGAGGAGTAGCTACCAATGTCCTTGTGCATCCATGTTATCCCCAAAAAGGCCCTGAATGGGCCTATTTCCGGCCAAAGAGTGAAAATGATTGGTTGCCTGAAGTTCAAGCCATTGCCAAAATCGGGGTACAGGCCAACTATTGGACCCATCTGTACACCGGCCTTAAGGGCCATCAAATCAATTGGTTAGAGATGTATAGCTTGAACATTTTCAATCTGTTCCTTAACTCTTCGGGCACTGCCGCTATTACTCTTAATTCAAAGCCTAGCTTTCTCAGTAACGCAGCCTCATTGAGTGGAGATTCCGTTCCTCGATTTCCTGCTTATGTTTCCCTCGCAAACTTAGGCGGTGATGCCGATTTCTATGGACCACAAAAGAACAAAATCTTTCCCATGGAAGTCAAGACACCCGAAGCCAAGAAAGCTATGGTAGAACAAACAGAACTTGGCCTAGAAGATCAGGCAGCGCAACATTCATGGGATAGCTGGCGTAATCTCTCAAATCTCCATGGCCAAGTATTTAATAAGACTATTTGGTCATTAGTTGAGAAAAATGTCTTCCCAGAAAATGTCGCGCAGATAATTAAGGAGGTTGGCAAAGATGGGCAAATATTGGGTTTATGGATGTTTTTTAGCTATTATTTTAGACAAGATTCAAGCAAAAATATGCTCAGCCATGAAGAAATTATACAGGCCACACAAACTATAGGTACAGAAATGTCACAAATTAACGAGCCCGAAGGTTTTCCAGACATTCTGGAGGCTGCCGGTGAACACGCTAGCAATTTGCAAGAGATGTACGCCACGGCCAGTCAGTTTCGAGCCGATGTTTACCACTACTAGCCACTCAGCTCACTTATTCGTGATGCGCGGCTAGGGCTTCGGCTTTGGTTTGGTGCACGGTTTGATCGGCGTGCTCAGGTGGTGTATAGATGGTATAGAGTTTCATCACCACTTCACCATCATTAATGATATTATGCTCCACTCCGGCAGGAATAACTACCGCTGATCCGTCCCTTAAATCAGACTCGACTCCATCTAAAATTGCCTTACCACTGCCAGATTCGACCCGAATAAACTGGTCGTGATCGGCGTGTACCTCGGCCCCAATATCCTCCCCTGGCTGTAAAGCCATTACCACCAACTGGCTTCTCTGTGTGGTAAACAATACCTCTCGAAAATAACTATTACTCTCGGTCTTCTCCTCAATATTTACAACATATCCTTTCATTTTTTTGACCTCCTTTATTTGGCAAAACTGATAATAATTGTGCCCACAGTCATTAACACTGCCCCAAAAATTACTTGCAGACTTACCTTTTCTTTAAGAAAAATAAACGCCATAATAATGGTTAGAACAAGGCTAAGCTTGTCGATAGGAACCACCTTTGAAGCCTCTCCTAGTTGCAGCGCTCGAAAGTAAAACAACCAAGAGAGACCAGTAGCAACTCCGGAGAGAACCAAGAAAATCCAAGTAGATCTTGACAGTTGCAACAGTTCCTTATAGTTCCCCTGGGCCAAAACAATTCCCCAGGCAAAAATCAAGATTACCACCGTGCGAATAGCTGTCGCAAGATTAGAGTTTACTCCTTTGATTCCAATCTTTGCCAAAATCGAGGTTAGGGCGGCAAAAACTGCCGCTAAAATGGCGGGAACTACCCATTGCATAAGCAGATTTTAATCTATTAAGCGCAAAGAGTTGGTATTGCTCACTACCATAACCAATGAGTTATAATAGCTAGATGGAAATTGAAGCTTTCTTGGCTGCGACAAAACAGCCGAAATACCGCCTAAACCAGTTTAATACCGCCTTTTATCAGCACTATCTCGCAGATTTTGAGGCCTTTACCAACTGGCCCGCTGCCTTAAGAACCGAGGCCAAAAAAGTGGTCAAGCTGCAAACACTCAAACCTTTAAATACCCAAATTTCCGCAGATCGAGGAACGGTCAAAGTGCTCTTTGAACGAGTGAGCTGCCCCGGAGAACTTCTGGAAGCGGTTTTAATGAAACATCAAGATAAGCGAAACTCGGTTTGTGTAAGTTCGATGGTGGGCTGCCCAATGGGCTGCGTTTTTTGCGCGACCGGAGGAATGGGTTTTGTTGCCAATCTTAGTGCCGCCGAAATTGTTGAGCAAGTGCTTTATTTCAGTCGCCTGCTTAAAGCAGAAAAACAGAAAGTAACGAATATTGTTTTCATGGGAATGGGAGAGCCAATGATTAACCTCGCCGCCACTCAAGAGGCAATTGCCATTTTGACCGACAAAAACCGGTTTGCACTGGGTTCACGGGGAATCACCGTTTCCACCTGCGGAGTAACTTCGGCGCTTAAAAAATTCGTTAACGACGGCTACAAGGGCCGTTTGGCTCTCAGTTTACACGCCCCAAACCAGAAGTTGAGAGAAGCAATTATGCCTGTTGCCAAAACCAACCCGCTTAAAGAGTTGTTGGAGGTAATTGATCTCTATGTTCAAAAAACCAACCGCCGGGTGAGCTACGAGTATATCCTGATTAAAGATCTGAACGATCAAAAAGAACACGCTCAGGAGCTTTCCATACTACTGAAAAACCGTTTGGCACATGTCAATCTTATTCCCTACAATAGCGTTCCCGGAAAAAGCTTTGCCAGCCCAAGCAAGAAAACGATTTTTGCTTTTGCCTTAGAGTTGGAAAAAATGGGAATTCCTTACACCATTCGAATTACCATGGGAGCCGATATTCAGGCTGCCTGCGGCCAACTAGCCGCAAAAGGAGTTCCTAAATCTAGCCAAACATCAACCACTCCGGCCGAAAAAGAAGCAACAATCCAATAACTAACATTATTAGTCCACCAATAAGGTGGGAAAAGCGGGCATATTTATTTTGAATTCCGGTTGCCTGCAAAGTGAGCATTGCCGTGAAAAAAACAAACAAGTCGTCGAGCATGAAAATAAAAATATAAAAAAGAAGATAGAGATAGTATTGCCAGCGAGGCAAATTAGCAAGTGAGAGAATTTGCGTATAGATTGCTGGTAAACCTGCCGAACAAATCAGTTCAACCAAGTTAACCGCTACCGCCAACAACATAATTCCCCCCAAAGCGAGAAGCAGCTGGCGATTTTGAGTAATCTCGCGGATTTTTGCAAATACTCGTTGGCGCTTTTGGTTACCCATAACCTTACAACCACCCCGATTAACCCAATAATCATGAAGGTTGTACCCTCCGGCCGCTAAAGCGACCAAACCAATCACCACCCTGATCCAAACAATAAAACCCAGGAAAATAAACAAATTTAACCATGCCGCCAAAAAAAGAAAGTAAACTAAGGCCGAAGCGACAATAAAGGCCGTTCCCAAAATCCACATTCGTTTGCGATCCTTCATTCCCAAAAGCAAACTAATTAAAAACAGGAGCGTCCACATTGCACAGGGATTGAAACCATCAACAAGCGCGAGAATAACGGTAAGCGTTGGCAAAGAGAGAGTTTTTAGGGAAAGCTCACCAAGAAAGGGAATTTTCAGGGTTTGTTTTGTTTGAAAAGGCTTCGGCGTGGGCTTTGCCCCGTTTCTGACAATTTCTTCCCTCACCGCTTCGGTAATTTCTTCACCGGTAGTTTCGGCACTAAGAAAACCGGTAAAATGCTTTTGGCCAATAACAGTAAAAGGCACTCCAGAAACATCGGCTTCTAGTTTTTTTCCAAACTCCTGGAGTAAGAATAAATTCTTGCGGTCCGAAGTGACCTCATAATCCTTAATTACCAGCTGGGGATACTCCTCTTTCAGCGTTTCCAAAAAGAGCTTTTCTTTGGCACAGTGTGGGCAACCTGAGGCCCAGAAAAAATGCAATACCGGACTACCGGCGGCTAAAACCGGTTTGGTAATTAATACCAGGGCAAAAAAAATTAGTAGTGATTTTAGAATTCTCTTAATCATAATCTAGCTTCTCGCTTTTGCTGATTGATAATTTATTCCGGCCAAAAGGGCAGCAATAATCGTCGTAAGCGGAACGGCAAGCATTAGGCCAATACTCCCAACCAGAGTTCGTACCACTTCATCGGCAATTATCTCATAATTAATGATCTCTGAAAAGGGGTGCGGATTGTCAATAAAGATCAGCAGTAAGGGCAAAGTAGCCCCGGTATAAACCAAAATTAAGGTATTCACCATTGAGGCGATGTGATCCTTGCCAATGGCCATTGCCTTTTTGTAAAGTTCCCCGACACTTAGTTTGGAATTAGTAGCCTTGAGTTGCTCAACTATCGCCGCTTGAGAAACGGTAATATCGTCCAATACTCCCAACACTCCAATAATAATTCCTGCCAAAAGCAAACCCTTAATGTTAATTAGGCCAGGCTTGAAAACCTGCAAAAAACCGGCCTCTTCGGAGGCAAAGCCGGTTAGCCGCGCTGCCTCAACAAAAATATGGGCTAGAAGACCCGTGAAAACAAGCGAAACTAGAGTTCCGATAATGGCAACTCCGGTTTTTTTATTGAAGCCGTGAGACAAGAGAAAAGTTGCGGGAATAATCAGCAACGAACCATAAATTGCGCTTTGCACCGGGTCGGAACCGGCGGCAATTCGGGGAAGTATAAATTTGAAAATTACCAAAAACGAGATTCCCATCCCAATTATTGAAGCCAACCCCTGAAAATGGCCAACCACAACCGCCACTATCACAAAAATTAGAAAGAGCCAAAGGAGAGCTTTGCGCCTCACATAATCGGTGATGTAAAATTTTGTTTTGCCAGCGTAGTTTTGCCGCTCTGTTATCACTAGTTCGTCTCCCAACTCATAGCGTTGCAAATTGCTTAGTGGCAAATTACCATTTTCAACAACAATTTTTTTATTTTTTTTAGCGCCTTGGCTAAGTAGAATCTCCAGTTTTTGATAGAGCTGTGACTCCTTGGCTCCGGTTGGCCGAATATACTTTTCCTCTAGAATCCGATTTACCCGCCCTTCAAAGGTTCGTTCTTCAATAGTTTGAGTTTGTGCAAAAACAGAAGCACCAAAGAAACAGCTAAAGAAAAGAGAGAGGCCAAAAAGAAAACTAGTGGCGAGAAGGTATTTTTTCACTCTCATAATATAGACCTTAAGCAGCCCCAACGCAAACGTTGCGGTTAAATAAATATCACCCCCGGGGTGATTTTTTGGCGGTGTTTTTTGGACGAAGTTCGAACATTTTTTGAGCAAAACTCCGAATGATTGCGCGCTTCGCGCGCAAAACCGAAACGCTCGGGCGGGCAAAAAGGAAGGGGGTTGGGGGGAAGGAATTTTTGCCCGCCCTCGCTTTCCGCCGCCGCCGAATTTCGTGCCAA